>Ga0163217_1073524_pt1 | contig 10402 bp, 5 predicted proteins | sample SynspAceP_FD_185933 | JGI IMG/M metagenome (GOLD analysis project Ga0163217, IMG submission 185933) | Saline lake microbial communities from Ace Lake in Antarctica - Synechococcus sp. Ace-P (PacBio error correction) | ecosystem: Environmental > Aquatic > Non-marine Saline and Alkaline > Saline ... | reverse complement strand
TTCGTTATCTGCTAAGATGGTACTTGCTTCACTGTTGTGTGTAGTCTACGTTTGTATCAGCCTACACTCGAGGTCCACCTTGACGCTACGGTGCATAGAGGACTACCGTGTAGTGAGATAGGAAGACACATGCTAGTTCTCTATGCCATAAGAATTTTCAATATGTGGAGTGAGCGACAATCGTGACGTACTACTCTGTCTACAGTCTCATAGAAGCTTTCTACGGAATCAAGACATTAGACTATTCTAGGTCACGTGTGATCTCAGAGGCGTATAATCCAAATTATATACATGAGGGTATTTCCACGCACCTTGCTGACAGTCCAAAGCTTTAGCCTATTTTCGGTATATAATAATCGTTCCGTCTCTGGATGGGTGGGATCCCTCTCCGACCCACCCTACAACCCACTCTTGAAGTACCCGGGTCTCTAGACTAATTAAACCTTAAGTTCGTCTGCTATAACAATTCTCTGGTCGAAGGACTGTAGATTTGCACAGTATCTCCAGTTATTACCCGAGTAGTTTGTGTGTTCGAATGATCAAATATTGCAATATTGGTGGATTAAAAGTATTTCCTTCGACTATCCATAATATTTATGTCTCGAGATTGACATGCACTTATCGGATACCCCTCCAACTCTGTTTTAATATATACTGGAATAAGATTCCATAGACAGTAAAGATTTCGAGAGCTATTTAGAAGTCGGAGTCTTGTCCCGCGAGTTATTGAATCGCGTCAGCAGTGGATTACGAGTTGCAACAAGTGTACGAGCCTTCCACGATCCAATACCAGATGTTGTGGATTGGCGGTGAAAATCTTCGGGGTAGTGATGAGTGAATGTTGTAGGTGCGTTTCGATGTGAATTGGGCTGCCGGTGCAGAAAGGTTGGGCAATGCTAGAGATGCCTAGTTGAGAGGCGAGTGTATTCCGCTTTGGTGTGATAGGCGTGGGTCGAGGGCGTGCGTTTCATTGCGGGCTTTATGATTTCTACTCTAAATAAATAATAATAGGATTCGCATTCATGTGGTTCATTTTCTTATGTGCTTGGCGCGATCCTTTCTTAAACGCCTCCCGGATCTGCTGGGAGGTAATTGGTCGAAATGTGATTAATACAAAACAGCAACTCTTTTTTTTTTAAATTTCCAAAATTTGAGGCCTAGATAATACTCCACAATCTTGTGATTAGTTCTCGATAGTTTTTTTATCAGAGGAATTATAGAGTGGAAACACCATTAACTTCTTTAACGTCTATTAAGATCGCAATATTCTTTGTACTTGTGTTCAGTGAGCTATCAGATAGGGTAAGTTTCTCTCTGCGGTATGATCACAGAAACTCCTTCCTATGGATCTTTTAACAAAAGTTGTTTACGACTCTGTTAAGACAAATAGGAGGAAAATCATGGTGAGGCCTATGTCAAGGACTAGAGGTGCGTACAATCTAAGTTGTAAAGAAAGCCCATTCTACTAATAGTGTCCCTGGAAACAGAGATTCTGGATTTTTAAGTGAAAACGCAAAAATAATCGACATTGAAAGATTCGCGTCTCATCACCTTTTGTAGACTGAAATTTGTGAGATACTGAAATCTCCTCTATCAAAACATCATTGCTAACATATACCTTTATTGTATTGAAGTGCAGGTCTATTTATCTCTAATTATACGCTCAGTATGTTAAGCGGATTCCATTTCACTTTGGTGTGTTCGCAATAATAAAAACTTAATGTGATATATGAATAACATCACCATACGCGCAAAATATTTTCATTGGCTTATTCTTCATTTTGGGATTTACTAAAGATTTTATCGAAGAGAAGCGTTCAGTATTTCTTTCCCCAGCCCATTACTCTATGTTCTTGCTAAGATTATTTGTTTGAGCCACTTTTTGATGCTGAATTTCATGTCACGTTAGAGGGAATACTTTGTCTTTAGCTGACCGGGCTATTATCGAGACGTCGGAATTCCTCACTCGACTCCGATTCTAGCTGGTTATAGCCCGGTGGGGTCGCAAATCAGTGGTATTCTCTGCTACTCTCCCAAAGGTTAATGCGCACTATCTAAGTTTATCAAAAAACAGTGGCTTCCGCTAAGCCCAAAAATATTCTGCAGCAAATAAAACGATTTGAGGAAAGATAGACTGAGCGCAAAAGGTTAACTTGATTTATAATGAAAAGAAAAAGCAAAATTTGAATAGATATTCGATCGGAGATTTAAATTTTTGATTTTTGGAAAAACACAAGGATGAATCGTTAATACTGGTTTGATGATGTCAAAAAAAGAAGTAGAAGTTTTGGATTCTATCGTCTCAGGTGTGAACCTTAGTGATAAAGGCTTTCAGGGACAGGGATGGCCTTTCTTGATTCCAATTGCTAGTTCCATCCCCTTTTGCAAGTCTTGTTCCTGGAATTTTCCCGAAGAAAACTTCCGTACTCAAAGGTGACAGATACTAGGTAGCCTAATTCCTCGAAAAATCGAAAATGGAGTTATTCCAGCCTATTGTTAAGGATGGGAATTATCATGAATTATCCAGCACCGAAAGGCCTGAAATCCCTGTCATTGTAATTTAAGGAAAATGTGAAAGAGTGACCGCTATACCAAAAGAATAATGCCTCTAATAGGATTTTAGATTGCCCAATTCTTGCAGGAATAGCCATTTATGAAAATGGGACTATAACACATTTTACTTATTATAACCGAAGATCGTTTACGATTCAGCAAAATCTTCTGTATGGATGTGGAGTCCGTAGATGGTGCACCGTAAAATCCTACCTGTGATCGCGATAATAACTCGGGAAAGATCGTATTAAATAGATTTGAATTTTAATTCTATGGATCTTTATCCGGGACAGGGTAAACGGAGTGGTTCGATGGAGGTTCAAAATTTGAAAAGTGACAATTATATTTTGCTTATCCCAAACGGAAATTATTTCTAGTCTGAAAAAGTTTTACACTGGATCTGATAGTGACTTCAAAAAGCTTGTGGTCTGTTTCAAATTGCGAAAACGCATGGTTTTACCGGGGAAACAGGAAATGTTACTTGGGGAACCAAGCGAACCTATGGAAATGCGATGCTTTTATGTTTGGCTTGGAAAAGGAACTTCAGGTGATCCTATTTGAATTATCGAATGCATTTCATCAACATTCCCTAGTAGCAGTTGGTGGACCTATTACTTACTGTATTCCACAACAGTGAAGCAAACAATTACAAGATGAAGATGACGAGTTAGGCCAAAGCAATTGTTGAATATTGCGACCAGACTCTGAAAGTTATGGTATAATTCTTCGATGGTGCGAGAATTGAGGTTTAATGTAGACAATAAAATTAATGTAGTGGTATTAAAGCCACTCCTTATTTTAAATTTGAAATTTACAATGACACAAAACTTATAAACCCTTCTAACACTCATTTTATTAATATCAGTGGAATAAACAGATGGAATTCTCAAAACTCTTTTGGATTAGAATTCTGGTCATAATTGGACAGCCTATTTTCTGGCAGGTCATATGATTTTTTGGATAGAAAAAGTGCATTAGTGTCGTTCCCGATATTGCGTGCAGATGCAGGGCGAAGGGATTCGGAGGAATTTTCTATGAATATGAAGTATCTAAGGGGATTTTCGCTTCACAATAAATTGATATTACGGGACAAAGATTTTTGTCAGTTATGATGTTTACAACAAAGATAGGTCTTGCCAGTTTGCCCAGTGCCGAAAAAATGAACTCGTGCGCTATTGCAAGCTTTGGCTTTTGAGATTTTACCCCAGTTTAACCATAATTGAGTCAAAGCAATTTTGAAATTGAATTCTTTTTGCCGGTGTAAACACTACCTTTAATTTGATACATTACAGATCTTATTACAAAAATTTTCCCGATCAAAAAGGTTGTTAACATCTGTGATGAACCATTACAAAATGTTGTCAACCCAGTAAACTAAGTTCGCTTATGGAGCGTCTTAGAAAAATCTGGAGGGTCATTTTTAGGAGTAAAGTGAATTCCTTATATCCCCCTTCGCTAAATCTGTCAAATCAATGATAAGGAATAGACTTTGATTAATCCTGGTTTGTTTCCTTTTCCGGATCGTATAAATTATACTTAAAAAGAAAATTAAGAGACAAGAAAACTGGTTAGTTATAACAATCGCATTAAAGGCACTTCTTGATAACTTTAATATCTCTTACCAAAATGCTTCTCCTGATGATGCGTATAATTTTTCTAAATTCCCTTATCACTAGAATTAGGACGGTAAAAAATAAATGAATTAACCCAGAGAAAATTCTTAATGAAAATTTGTATTTCAGATGAAAATTATTACAGAATTACGCAATCATATGAATCTAAAAATTACAGCGTGAAACAGGAGTTCATAAAAAGATTTTTATTTTAACAGCAGGGGTTTTAAATATCCTGGAGGTCTGGAAATTTACCCTTCAAGGTGAGCGCGGTTTGATTGATCCAATAATTTCCAGTTTCATGTGGTTAATAACCGAAGCTAAAATAAATTGATTTTTCATTTAACTGGGGACCATTTAGGGTAATCGATCTGATTTTCTGAAATTTAAAAAGAAAAATTTTTCAGAATTTCGAGAAGGTTCTTTTTCAGTTCTTTTCCAGTGGCGATAATTCAAGGTGAAAAAGGAAAAATGATGGTTATTGGTAAACTCATATACTTCAGTTATGATACAAATCAAATGATTTTAAAAGAAACCCAATTTATTTTATCAAAAAGCAGAAAAATTAGTAAAAACCATTTTAATTTCCTCTGAATTTTGAAAATAAGCGAAGAAAAATAGATTTGGGAAAGTTGGGATTCATTCCAGCTTTTCTAAAATGAGCTTACTTATCTCGATAGTTAAAAACCCCGGGGGCAATAAATCTAAAATCAACATTCAAATCCCTTACCCAATTTTAATTGCTTTTCGAGGAGTAGGTATAAATGACTTGATTATTAAAGAGAGGTAATTGAAAAATTCTTGAAGAAGAAAGATTCATTGGTTTTAGAATATTGGCCTCTCGAAATTCCGATGGAAGAATGGAAGAGGTTCAAACGGCTCCGAAAGCAGTTGTTATAAATAATTCAGAATTCCAGCCAGAGCGAATCTGGGCTGGGATTTTTTCTTCTAAAGCTAGTTTAATAAGATTGGAGTACTTCGAAGATACAAATCTTCGAATCTAGCTTCGAGATTGCAAATCTCGAAGAGCTGAGCTAATTGAAGGTCTCGGCCACACCTGCCGACTTACTTAATGCAGATTTTACTTTTTTTGGAGGTGACAGATTAAACGGCACATAAGTTTGGTGGCTGCTTACTCCTGGGAGTTTTGGTTTGTTTGTACTTAGTTTCAAAGAGTGTTTCCTAAAGCTGGGGACACTAATTCCGGAACTTCACAACGAATGTCCCAAATATGGAAAAAAAATTGATGATTGGGGTAATTGAATTTCAGGGAAACACGATTAAGGAAGGTCATTTAATCTTACTGATTGCTGCGGTATGAGGCTCACCATTCTAATTCCCATTTCAACTTGTTGACTCACGAGGTTGTACAATTAGCAGGCAAAAGCAGAAATCCGTTTCATATAAAATTCAATTCGAAAATGTTTTTAAATTGGCTTAAGAATTGAAATGGCATCATACTAATTATAATAATAGAATGAATAGAGATTTTAAGATATTTGGAAGTCGATCTAGGAGAAAAACCCTTCCCCAGAGGATGCTAAATTTTTTTTAGAAGGATTTAGATGGATGAAATGAGATATGTCATTTAATTACAAAATTCCTAATGTAGGAATTTGCTCAAAATCTTGTATTTTTGATGAGGTATTTTTGATAATAAGCATTTATCCTTTTTGTTGCAGATTACGGTTATGACTGCATCGGCTTACCGTTCTAAACAAAGAATGGGTTTTCAGGAAAGGGAAGCGTTGTCATTCAAAAGCATTTTATTCCAACCCAAATTTTCAAAGGAATAGAGTGGTTCCTAACCTTTGTACAAGCGCGCCCGATCTGGCATGAGATTTGGTCTTTTCTTGGAAAGGCGAAAGATATTGAAAGTTTGACAATGAAGGTTATCCGATTTTACTCCTGTGTTCCATGTTCACATCGGTAACAGTTTCGGGTGGAGGATTTTTGGATTTCTGAGTTATCAATTTTATGGATCTATTGATTTTGAAAAATCTAGCTGGTTTTATTCCAGAGGCTAATAGATCCTTTTACTGACGAGCAACAAAAGAGTTTAAAAAATTATCACACTCAATTAAATTCATTCATTAATCGAGTATTTAAATTTAGGGAGAATTAATCTTCATTTTTTTAGATATATAGAATTATCAACAAAAAAAAAAAAAAAAAAAAAAAAACTTATTCATAAACCTTGAAGTCGAAGGCACATGTGCTGTTTATTTTTGTATTGATGGCAGGGCCTCCCCATTTTGATTAATCTCTGAGGTTCTTAAAGACGAATTAATTAAAAATCGACTTACAAAAGGAGTGGAATTTAGACCAATTGAGATGAGGCAGAAGCGAGTGGTTTAAACGAGGAAAACTTAGGTCATAATTTTGGATTTACAAATTTTGTGTCTTTTTCGGGATGATCTTTGATTTTGAAAGGAAGTACTTTTCTGTGGATTACAGAGTATACCCATAAAAATAGATACGTGTTAATGTGGAAAACAACCAGAACTTCAGAATATTCGAAATTTCAAGAAAGGTTTTTTTTCCGAATTCCTTTACACTTAAAAGAGTCGGGATGGGCCAGGGGGAGTTACTATTTACCCAGTAAGGTCTTTTGTGAACGATTCTGTGACCAAGTTTCAATTTTTGCTCTTTGAAATGGTCCTATTTAGGGATTTCTAGTCCTTCAGAGCAATTGAAAAATTGAATTGGAGGGGAAAATGGATTTTTTCCGTTTATTGAATTTAGACCTCTAGAAATTCCGAATGAAGAATGGTTACGCGTCCAAAAATGGTCTCCGAATAGCAGTTTTATAGACTAATGCGAAAAATCCGCTAACTAATCTGCTGGGTATTTTCTTTCAAAACAAAGAATACAAATGGAACCAAAATCTTGGGCCAAGTCTTGGAAGGAATTGGGGGTGGAAATCTGAGAGATCTCAATTAAAAAATTATTGGAAACTATATGAATCGAGCTATCACCTGAGGAAACAGGCGAGGGCTCTGCTGAACTATATACTAGAGACTTATCAGTTACCCAAAATGCCTTTGGATATTATGGATCGCGATTGGAAATTATGCAGGGAGATTCTTGGTATCAGCCGATTTCGATCTTTAGCAGAAATTGCGTCAGCTTTTCGGTTTGTAAAACCCGAGAATAACGATCCACGCTATTTGGTGGCTCAAAAACTCAAGGCCTATCTTATCAAGCACAAGTTAATTATTGATCTATCTCAAGAACTAGGGTGAGTTTTTGGGGGAAGAAGGAAACTACAAGATTTAGGGTACGAGGGGGAAAATTATCCTAGATGCGGAGCTGATTCCGTCAAAAGAGAAAGCTGGGCTGAATTTTAGGATGTAAGTTCATTTACCAAGAGGCAGTCTAATCGATTTTAAGGTTTTCTTGTTAGCGACTATTGGCCATGATAAAGCGTCTAGTTTATTTCTTGCATGTTGCTTCATTTCTTAAATTTACCGCAGGATGCTAGGCTCGGAAATAATAGGTTATTTTTTAAATCTGATTATTCAAAAACCAAAAAATTAAAAATGAAAACGCATTACTAACCTATCAATCCTTTTGTGGTTAGTTTTCTTTATGTTTTGAGCTCTAGTCCTGTTTGCTCAAAAAAGAGATATCTACGAATTAAAAAAACCTATCATATTTACTTCAATTGCCAAGAGGCGATTGTGATAGCTACTTGGGAAAAAAGCGTTTATTCCGGCAGCTCATGCGACTTTGGAATTATCAAAAGTTGGGAGTTTTCAAACCAGTAATCAGCCAGGCAGATGCAGGGCAAAAGGTTTATGTGTTTATTCCTTTTAATCTTGGATGCTCTCGCTTCTGCATTTGAGGAAAAGCTTCTGAAAGATTCAAAAAAATAATCTGACTAAATGGAGGAGCTTATGTAAAAACGCGGCTTTTGATCATCTCCTTACAAGCGAATAGAAACTTTCGAATTTTGCAGGCGATGACTGGTCAACCGAAAATTCACCGGGAAATTCTTCAGCCTGACTATGTCAAAAGAAAGACCGCATCTATGAATTTGAGAAGCTATGAAAGCGGCCCACCGAACGATTTACCCAGCAGGAAAGTGAAGATGTTTCAAACTCCGGTGAAATGGAACATTTTTACGAGATTGCGGATTCAATCCTGTTTTCTATGCGGAGACTATCGCTGGTGCTAATATGCCAAACCCTCATGTATCTGACTACCCAGAAAACATGGAAAAAAGAGATGCCAACTGGAAGGGCTTTTGGCGCTGATTACAAATGGGTAGAAATGGAGAGATGGAGGGAATATAAGAATACCGTATTCCAAAGAACGATACCGATTACTTTATCCTGCAACAGATATTCTGGAACTGAGGAAAATGTTTTTAAAGCCGGCGTAAAAAAAGCCCGGCTTTTTTTTGTGCTGTGCTGTTCCCCAATTTGCAATCCTGAACCACTATTTATAGGATTTGTAATTCCTAAATTAAGAGTTGGACTTTTATTCCTGCAAATTGGGAAATTACTTCAGAATTTGAAGATTTTCAAATCTTCCGATCTGATTCGAGATTTACATCTGTAAAAGGTTATCACAGACTCGAAAGGAGCCAATTATTTATTGAAAATTAAAGCCACTTTTTGTTCCTAAAATAGGAATAGCATTACCCACTACAATTATTGGCCATCACTTCCCCACATGATGTAATAGCTATAGCGATACGATAGGCGCTCAGGCACATTTTCAAAGGTTGGTGCCGTAGATCCCGGCGATAAAAAGTAAGCGGGATGAAAAAATCACTTTGAAAAGACCGTCAGGAATTTCATTAGTGTTCCATTCAGCTTGCTGCTAATTAGTTGGTTGTGGTAATATTGAGCGGGCCGACAAAATTTCCCGTAGCGGTCCGAGAGTCACTCGCCTGAGAGATATTGTTCCCTTGAAGCTTCTTTGAAGTGAATATCCGTATCATCCTCGGACAGCTCTGTTTCCCATTTTGGCAAGGAGAAGATCAATCTCTTTTAGCCGGCTTGATGTTTTTACGAGGAAATTCAGTCTTTTTTTATTAAACTGTTTGATCTCATTGATGGGACTACTTCAATTTGGGTTTTACCAATAGGTTTTCTTTCCAACGTTCGATTTTCTTCCTCCGAGTATATTTGGATGACATAGAGGTAATTGTCAATCACGATGTCCAACAGCGCAAAGGTTAGGTAATCCGTTCCCCCATTTTAATTCCGTTTTTTCTTTTTTCCGAATCCGTTCTCTCACTGAGTTCAAAACCATCTCCTTTTGTTTCCTGAAAGGAAATAAAGGACTGATTTGGTGAGAATAAGGCTAGATTTTCTACCGTGATTTTGGGAGCTATCTTCCTTCACGCATCATTTTTATGGTGATCAGATGCAGTTATCTGTACTCCAAAACTTTTGGTCGGGGAATTCGTATTCAATTACCAGCTATGACCAAAATGGATCAAAATCAAAGACCTGAGCAATCCCTTTCCATTGATTTTCAATATTTATGAAGACCGTCGATGTTCAACCAAGTCCACGTATCTTTTTCTTGATTACTTCACTGCCTTCCTGCACAGGTTTTGATCGCATTTTCCTCTAGATTGGAAGCATCAAAATTAATGATTCCGCAGCAGGAAACAATTCTTTGGGATTTTCTGCTCCCCTCTAAAAATCAGCGCATCGGGCGAAGGCCCTATCTCTTCTTTTGGCTTTCTGATGAATTCGTGCCATTTTCTTGATGATAATTTTAGGTAAAACTCATTTAGTAAATTTTGAAAATCTACGAGTTGTTAAGTATTCAACCAAACGGGATAAGTTAAAAAAAATAATACCAGAGGAAAAACGTATCTAGGTTTTTCTACCATCAGCGACTTATAAACAGTTTTATCTATTCATTATTTTGAGCTATCTTTTCTCAAACAACCTTCACCCAGTTTCAATCAGGTTCATCTGGGAAATCATAGGTGCCCTCATGGAGTTGGGGAACAAGTCTTCGCCTGCCCCGAGTCCAAACAAAAAGGAAGGACACACCTGAGAAAACAGCCCGAAATCCTCTTGACCATCGAAAGGCTCCGGTTTTTCGGTCAAACTTAATCCCAAGAAGTTTAGCAGAATTTTCCACGATCGGATATAGGCTTGATCATTGACCGAAACGGCAAATTGCCTCCACAAGGATTCAAATTGATCGACTTGCCAATTAGCGGTGCGTTTGCTTCGCAATGAACAGGCGGTCCTTCACTGTTT
>Ga0163217_1054911_pt1 | contig 10402 bp, 14 predicted proteins | sample SynspAceP_FD_185933 | JGI IMG/M metagenome (GOLD analysis project Ga0163217, IMG submission 185933) | Saline lake microbial communities from Ace Lake in Antarctica - Synechococcus sp. Ace-P (PacBio error correction) | ecosystem: Environmental > Aquatic > Non-marine Saline and Alkaline > Saline ... | reverse complement strand
GGTGCCCACAGGCACCGGATCTGCAGCCGTCATCCTCGATCATGCCATGCGGGTTATACGGCCGGCGGGACGGGGGCGGCAGGCGCTGGTCGGCGTTCCCTGAACACGACCAGATCGGCGAATTGTTTTGCAGGCCCTCAACACATTTACAGGCACCCTGCCGATCCGGCCCTGCGCACGCACGATCAAGTGCCCACGCATTTTTGCAGGGTTATGGAGTTGACAATTTCGAGATCATGGAGATGCGGAGAACACATGGGAACACGCCGGGTACTTTTTGTAGGCGTTCCGGAAAGGGGGCACGATTTGTGTTTGCAGATCAGACATGGCTGGCCCGTATCATCTGAGGTCTTTGTTGGCCCTTGTATGTTCATGCTGGATGCGTTGCTTTCCAGTCCGCAACGGCCATTTGGCATTGTTGGCGTTTGCCACGTTATTGTTTATTCGCTGACGCCGGTTTTGCGGCCCGCTGGATGGGCGCAGATTACAGTGCCGCCATCCCTTCATCGCCGCCCATCGTTGTTAAATCTTATCGGTGGCACGCTGTTTTCTGGGCGATGGTTGGTTTTGATTTCTTATAACCGGTTGATCTCTGGTGGTGGGATCTGGTCATGCACGGTGGGCGCGCGATCGGCTTTGGCCTGTGTGTATCGGTTTCGTCTGGGTCTATATGACTGTTCCAAGGCGGGACCGCTATGCCGCCTCCCCGCCCATTGCGGTGGCGTTTTTTGCCTTCTGCTTTGCCACTTGCCATCGGCGCCATGTGGGGAGGATTTTCGAATTTGCCATGGAATCAGTATTGCGCGCTGAAACATGCCAGGGAAATCCGTCCTGAGGATACGATGTGGGATCTGATCATGGACTTTGTGGGGGGCACAGCTTGTATGATCGGGCATGGCCGGCTTATTTCTACCTCATGAGGTCGCAGCCAAAAAAGGGGCTTGATGGGTGTTGATCGACGATTTTCGTGCGCCCCGCAATGCCGTGCCGTTTTTTTTTTCTGCCGCCACCGCGACAAGGGCATAGCGAACGCCAGAGTGACAGCCACCGCGGGACGGACGGCTAAGGCAGCTTTGGCGGCTTGTGACGATTCCGGCGGATTTCCCGTCCACTTCCGCCGCATGGACCGCAGCGGGACAGGATAGACGCCATCGGAGGCGTCTGGCGTTGAATCGGCTTTTTGCCGGGCTCATGGGGCTTTCAATCAGGTGGTGATCAACTCGGGCAATTGGCGGGTGTTTTTCAGCCCGCCGTGTTCATGGCCGCCTTGCGCTCTTTGGGGCCCCGCTGTTGGTTGCTTGCTGGGTCTGGATGCGTCTGCGCGGCGTGCGGCTTTTGATATCAGTCGCGACCACGATTCTGGCGGGGTTTTGACATTGGGCGGGGCTTTCGCGGCCAGAATATCTGTGCCTGTTTCTGGCGCTGGATCACCCACCACGGTCGCGCGGGCCTCGAATCCTTCTTTATTCCATGCCTGTCATCTGGGACGATGATCGGCGCATTTCCTGCTGCCGGAGATGAGGGTCTTGGACAGGCGGCGCTCCATGGGAATGGTGGCTGGCGATGCGTGTGCGAAGTCGGCGCTTGGTTGCTGGCGCACGCCGCAGCAGTGGCGAGGCGACACGTCGTTGAAAGTCGAATGCTTGGCCCGCGCTTGGCGCGCAGCCTTCGGCTGGACCGGCATCGCGCTCGGTCGTGCGCCTGACCCCGATCCAGCGTGCTATCGCGGCTGAAATGCAGCCTTTTTTGGCAGGCTTCTGTCCAGCCGCGGTTTGCTTGTTTGATTATCGCGGCACCGTTCTTTCGGCCCTTGCTTGCGAGGATCCTGACATGTCGCATCTGGCTGGGACTGGCCTACCAGATCGTGGCAGTGGCCAGTTTCGGCTTTTTGTTCTGGTTTTTCCTGCCTCAAGGTTCTATCCAGCGTCGGGTTGATTGCTCGCCAGGTTTCTCGGTTCTGACCCGGTTCTGGCAGTTCCGGCTTTGGTTGGTTGATTCTGGCGAGGGCAGATTGGGCCCCGGTTTTTTGTGCTGATCGTGCTTGTGCTGGGTGGCGGTCGGTCGTGCTGATCAATCGCCGGCCCGCGCATTCCGGCCTGAAGTTCCTGCGACACCTCAGGTGCCGCAGAAAGGTCTGCGCCACCACCTCCGTGGCGATAAGATAGTGGCGGGCGGGCCAGAATCGGCCCGCGTCGGCGTGTTCGCTTGAAGGGATCGGACAGCACACGCAACAACCGCTCGAACGGGCCATGTCACCTGCAACTGGCCGCTTGGATCATTTTTCCCGACCGGTGATTGCGCGGAGATATTAGCGAGGGTTTGGCCAGATAGAGTGCCTGCGCCCCATCCTCGACCACAACGCCGTTTCCTGCCAGCGCGCATGCACGCGTCATAGGCGGACGCGGTCGTGTGAACTGATCACGTGCATCGCCATGGGCCACAGCGCGCGGAATGTGTGCGTGAATAGTCGCCCTGACCCGCCTGCCATCAGCGCCAGCAGATTCGCGATGCAGCCCTCATTCTGTGTCCTGCGCGCGCGACAAGCCAAAGCTTGGCCGCGAAACGCGGCCAGACGCTCGGCCTCGATCAGGCGGGGCATGGCATTGGACCCGCCTGGGGAAAACCGGCAACGCGCTTGTCGTGTGTCGGCATTAAAGCGGACCAGTGCTGTCGCCAGTTGCCGCCAGTCCATCACGATCACATTTGGTCCTGATTGTCATAGGCATAGCGCCCGTGCGCGTCGATCGCGCTATAGACCGTGACGATGTGGTAGACATCCATATAGGGCGGCGGGGACCGTAAATCTATTCGTCTTCGCTGGACAGCGCGGTATTGTCGGTGGTTCAATCACCCCATGATAAAGCAAGCGACAGCCACTTTTGCCCACAAGCCGCCGCCTGTGCGGCGATCACTGAATCCAAGCATTTGGGCAGGGCGTTTCTGCCTGCGGGTAATGGTCGCGCCTGCGTCTATGCGCATATAGCGCCTGCAAACCCTTCGATATTCGCGCGCGCGGCGGAAAATTACTGAAAGGTGCCGACGCGGATATGGCTTGCGGCCACGCGGGTTCAGCACCGCGCCGGGCAGGGGGTTTCGCGGTTAAACAGTCTCGCCCGTCAGTACAGCGGCAAGCGCACGCGGTTCGTGGCACGCCCAGCGCATTTACACGCCTTCGGGACAGCAGGTATTCCGCCGCAACACCGGACCAAGCCATGGCGCGCCCGTCACCATCCGGCTTGCTAGGGGCGTCTGCCCGATCCCTTGAGCTGGAATCGCGGCCGGTCTGCCTTTGGCGTCCAAAAAACCTCGCCCAGCAGCAGCGCGCGGCCATCACCCAGCTGGGCGAGAAGCACCGAACTTGATGCCCGGGGCATAGACCTGCGCCAAAAGGGGGGGCCCCGTCAGGCACGCATTTCCGGGCAAAAAACTGCTGCATGTCATCAGGATCACCGGGGCTGATTGCCAAGATCTTGCGCAAGCGAGGGTGTTGAGGCCCAGCAAACGCGGTTTGCTGACCGGCTGCGCCACCTGCTCGCGTGATTAACAAGCGCGGCGCAGGGGCGGGCATTAAGTGTTGTCAAAGTGGAAAATATGCATAGTCATTGGCTGACATATAGGGTCATAGCGCGGCCATTTACAGCACGCGTTGACATGAAACATTGTTTATGATCGCCGCGGCGTTGAACGCGCACGGGTATAGAACCTTTTGCGCGCGCGCATCGTCGCGGGCCACTTTCCAGATGCAACGCCCGCACGCACTGGCACCCAGCGCCTTTGGCGCATTTTCCCGTTCAGCGCCTTCGAAACCCCATGCCGCGGGCCCGCGCACGGCCGAGCGGACATTAGATCTCATCGACCACGCCATCCAGCCCGCCATATTCGGACTGACCAGCCGAACGAGATCACGACATAGCCGACAGGCCGCACGCGCGGCCCGACAAGCCAGATCGCACCATGGGGCGATCCGTCCAGCAACGGGTTTGCACCGCTGCCAGATGATGTGACGCCGTCGTGTCATAGCCCATCGCCATTGAAAAGCGGCGACGAGCCGGCAACAGGCTGTCAATGTCCTGGCTGTGGGCCAGATGCAGCAGTCTCATTAGCCGTTGCCAGCCGTTCTGTTCAGCGGAGGGCAAAGAAGCCGTCTGCATCGATATTCCCCCATGAAACGTCGGCATTGGGCGCACGTCCCGAGACACCCCACCAATCGGCCACGGTCATGCCCATAGTCAGTCCGACTGGGTTTCGATTCGACATTTCCACGTGTCGTCCTTGAACAGTTTCGGGCCTGGACCAGAATAGGCTTGTCCGCAAGGATCATTGCAGCGGCGCGCCTTCCGAGCCATTATTTTTCCTTGTCGAAACGCTCGAAAAAACTCGGTCATCTGGCCACGGGCGATCCCCACGGGGCTGCCGATGGCGGCGGAAACGTGCGTCGTTCGGCCGTCACCAGCCGCCCCTTTGGTGGGTCACGTCCAGCGGCATGACGGGACAAGGGGCAACCTGGCGCGGAAACACGATACGCGCGGCTTGGGGGTCGACATAGGATGTTGAAACTCGGCTGCAGGTGGTATGTTGCCCACCTGAAAATAGGCCCCGCCCATCAGCACCGATCTGGCGGATGGCGCGGGATGATGTCGGCAGGGCCTTTCAGCGCCATGGCGATTATTCGTCAGCGGCCCAGCGGCATAGCGTGACACTGCCCGAAGTCCGCGCGCAGCGTGCTCGATGATGAAGGTCGACCCCGTGACTGGTCCTGCAAGGAGCATGACAGGGTCCGGCAGTACCGGACCCATCCCAGCCCGCTTTTGCCATGACATGCTCTGCCGTCACCAGATCGCGACCCAAGGCCTGTCCGCATTCCGGCAAAGACCACGGATATCCGGCCGCCGGCCAGTTCGCACACATCCGCGCATTTGCGTTTGCGTCAGCCGCCAGACGGCACGTTTCCGGCCACGGCGGTTGATCCCCAGAACCTCGATCTCGTCCGGTTGAGGACCATCGCCAGCAGGATCGCCACAGCGTCATCTGTCCCGGATCGGTGTCGATGATTTGTCTTTGCGGATGCATGAACTGTCCTTGTCGAAAAAAAGGGTGGTCGAAAGATTGTTGACTGGCTAAGGATTGGGTGAGCCTGCATCAGACGCCGTCTGCCTTCGCAGCGCCTTTATGGGATCAAACAGCCATTCACTTGCAACAGGTCCCGCAGGGGATTTCCCGTCCAGCAGGAAATGCGCCTTATTCCGGCAATTTCCTACTGCTTTCACCCCAACCCAGCGCATCCCAGAAAAGTTCTTGAACCGGCGGTTTGCCCTGTTCCAGGGAAAAGAAACCCCGGTCGGGGTGCGCCCCAGCCCGCGCCATAGTTGATCGCAAGCATTTCTCGGATTTTGGCGGGGATCGGCCAATCCTGTCACGGCGCAATCGGGCAAGGGGTAAAAGCGCCTCGGCTGGCAGTCACCGCAGGGTGTGCGGGTACAACGTGCAACTTTGCCCTGGCGCGATCCATGCTGGGAAACAGATCAATATTGTAAACGCCGGCCCGATTGACAGCTTGAACACACCGGGATTGGCGGCTTGCTTTAACGGACAACAGTTCCCGCGCCTTTTAAAACTGTCATGGGACTTTGCGCCATGACTGCGCGGCGCTTTGCTGATCCGTGGCCTCCAGCAGCACGGCCAGATCGATGTCATCGTCCATGTTGCCAATCAGGCCTTTTGTTTTCCGCGCACGACGCCAGCAGCGTTCCTGAATTCAGAAAAAACGGGCCCGACCACATCCCTGACCTGGCCCAGCATGTGCGACGTTCGGACCAGATTGCTGTCGTGATCCTGCGACCGGAAGGCTTTGCGGGAAATTATAGACCTTTCAGCGAATGCCTCTGGTCGCCAACGTCGCTCAGCAAGGGCGATTGAACTGCCTTCGAATGCATCCGATCTGGTGCGCTGCAACCCGCGCTTTATAAAAGCCGGTAAAGCGGTTTTTTGTGCGCGCGGGACGGCGTGCCGACACCCGCCACCAACAAACACGCAGGCTTCCAGATAATCGGGCGCCAAACAGCATGTCCTGTTGCGTTCGCCAGCGTCATGGAGCTCCTTGTCATAGATGCTGCCATAAACAGCGGATTGCGGCAGAACAACTGTGCCAGCGCGATATCGCGGAATCTCGGGAAATCCTGATCTGTGGCTGTGCGAGGCTTCAGGTGTTTGCGTTGGTTTCATGGGGCACTGCCGCAGCAAACAGATCAAATTTCCGAAGTCGTGGGCAGATTTATCAGAACGCATGGGAAAGGACAATCCGGCGCGGTTATTAAAGTGACACAGCTGGAAATTCCGGCAAGCGGGCAACTGTACTGATTGACGAAATAAAACCGCCATACGCGAATTTGCCATGGTACGTGCTGCGTGATGCGCGCCGACAGATCGCGGTGCCGGGTGAAGGATTAAGGTTATGAACGAAAAGCGATTGCGCAATCCTTCAAGCGTGGGCTCTTCCTACAAACTTAGTTGTCTATCACCTGCTGCGCAAGCGGGCGATTGCCAGGATTCCCGCAGCTATGCCGAACAACATCTCAACACGGCGATGATCCTTTAAACGAGGATTGTCAAACTGTGGGATTTAATTTGCTGCCTCGACCGCAAGGCGAAGGTGGATTGATCCTCGAATTCGGTGTGTTTCAAAGGCGCCTGATCACCCGTTTTCGCACACAAATATTCCAAGACAACGGACCCTGCACGGTTTTCGACAAGTTCGAAGGCTTGCGGAAACTGGACAGGCTATCATCTGGCCCAAAGGTGCGTTTCAATTCTGGTGGGCGATGCCCTGCAGTGCCGGACAATGTCACTTTGCACCAAAGGCTGGCAACGAGACCTTGCGCCCGACTTCTGGAAAGCCAACAAAGCCAAGGCTTGCGCCTGCTGCCATGTCGATTGCGGACACCTATGAGAGCAGCCTGTATGTCGACCCAGATTTCGAAGTTCTCTGCGTCAAGAAGGCGTTATCGTTTCGTGATATTACGGTTATCCGAACCTTGGAAATTCGGCGGAGTTATCGCGCGTTGCAAGAGGTCTGCGCCGCGAAGAAGATCAACTATCGCTATATCGCCTTTGCAAATTATGCAGGTGCAGTGGAAGTAATTCTGGACCAGAGCAAGGCCTCAGACGCCTTTCAATGAAAAAAAACGAAGCGATCCGAAAGATCGCTCCGTTCGCCGCTTTTTTTGATTCTGTTCCGTGCGGGGGGTTACCCGTCGAAATCGACAACCGTTTCGGTCAGCGCAGGGCAGCGCCCGCAAATTTTTGCCAGTATCCATTCCAGAGTTGAACCGTCATCGGCGGGTGGAATGCGCCCCAGCTTTGACCAGAATCGTCGGGTTTTCTGTGCCCGGTGCGACAGGATATTCTGCATTGTGCTTGGGCATAGATCTGCTGTGCGGCGGGTGATGTCAGGAATTCCATCATCTTCAGCGCATTGTCGCGGTTCGGTGCGGCTTTTAGTCATCGCCACACCCGAAATATTTCACATGGGTGCCGCCGTTCTCGAAGGTTCGCGGGAACACGAGGTTTGACGAAATTGGCCCATGCTTTCCTGCTCGATTCGGCCAGCCATCTTGTGCCATGTAATAGGTGTTGCCAAGGCTGGATGTTCGCATTCTCCGGCCCAGATTCGCCGCACCTGCCCACGGTCATTGCCTTTCGGGGTTTGCGCGCCAGATTGGCTTTTCACGCCTTTCCAGCCAAGTTTTCGCACCTTCTTCGCCGTGGTATTGCCATGACGGCGGCGGTCAGACCAAGGCTGTATGAATTTGGTCCTGAACGGTGCAGATGCCGACCTTGCCATTTCGGATCAGCAGATCCTCGTAGGGTGCCGTTCACTTCACCTTCGGGCCACCACGCTCTTCGAGGCAGAGATGATCCGTGCACGGGTGGTCAAACCCCACAATGACCTTCGGGATCACGAATTAAACGGTTCGCGGCAACATTGGCGCGCAGGCGTCGCTTTCGACGGCTTGCGTCAGCCCCCCGCCTCGCACCACCTTCGGGCCAGCCGCGAGATATTCGACCGTCAGCACCAGATCGGCGGCGAGCGGCTTACCCTCGGCGGTTCAGCGTTCGACCATTACCCTTGGTCCAGATAAGCGACGTTGACGGCGATGCCGGTTTGCGGCGGTGAAGGCATCTAGTCAGGCGGCTTGATCGCTCTGGCTTGACGATAGGAATAGACATTCACCTCTTGCGCCAGAACGGGGCAGGGCCAGCGAAATCGCGCTGGCGCTTAGCAAAGCAGTTGCGTCAGTAATTGGTCATGGCATCCTCGTTGGGGCCACGTGTTTTCATGCACATTCGTTAAACCTGACTTGTTTTTGTCGGGTCAATACCTGAATTGAAAACAGTAAGACAAAAATTTCTTGGCGTCTCATTTTCTGACCTTTCAAGGGCCTTGGTTCCCGCTGCTTGGCTGCGTTCCCAACAGCGCATCCATTTCCACCAAATCAGACGTCCGGGGATGAGCCACGCGCTGCAAGCTGTGCTCGATATATTTGAAAACCGTCGGGCACAAACTTGGCATTGGCGGCGCGCAAGGCGCCTCGGGGTCAAGGTTCAAGATGACGCCCCAGATTTTGGGCCCATGGACAAAAACAGCAGATCGCCAATCCTCCTCGATCTCGTCCTGTGTCAGGGCTTGTCGCGGGCCTTCGGTCAATTCGCGGGCTTCCTCCGGTGACTTGTCCGAACACCTGTCCCGATTGTGGGGCAGTCGAATCCCACCCGTGCCGCCCGCTTTTTTGCAGCTGAGCGCCCGCAACAGCGCAGGCAGAACCCACGCAAAGCAACACCGCTCCAGCACGCCGCCTTGCGCTTTGCCTGCACGCTCGGCGGCCTTGATTCCGTTCCCAACCACGGTTTGCTTGTTCGCGGCGATCTTGTCCGGCTCTCATCGCAAAGACATGCGGATGCCGCGCCGACCATTCTTGTCTGACACACGGGCTGTGATGCTGGCAAGTCGAAATTGCCCTTGCTTTCCTGCGCCATCTGCGCGTGATAGACGACCTGCAACAGCAGATCGCACCAACTCGCTTTTCCAGTCGGCCAGTCCTGCACAAGCGCGATTGCATCCGCCACCTCCATAGGCCTCCTCGATCGTATAGGGGGCGATACTGGCGAAATTCCTGTTCGATATCCCACGGACAACCCGGTGTGCGGATCTCGCAACCGCTGCGATGACTGCAAAAAGACGGGGCAGACACCTCAGGGTCATGAGATTCAGCGTCATCGGTCATTGCGGCGGCTTCCGGTTTTCGGGTTTGGTGCAACCGTGACCGCAAACGACCCACAGGAGGAGTCCAGCCAATGGCCGTGATCCAAACCGCATAAGCCGGCTTGCCGATTGACATGACGGGCTGGCGCAGCATTTGCACCAGCATCCGGAAAGCTGGGTTGTTTGGGATTGCGTGAAGACTTGCTTGCATATGTCGTTGAAAAAACTGAAAGAGTTCGGTAATCACAAGACATCCATGAAGGCCATCGCCAAAAAAACAGGCGTTGTTGCCATTCCATAGAAGGCCAGGGCCGGGGCCTGTGATCGGCCTGCGCGCAGGACATGGACGCGCTGCCGATCACCGAGGAAAACATGCGCTCGCATACTGCCTCGACCGGGCCCGGCGTGATGGCATTGCCTGCCGGCACATTGGGGCATACCACCGATTGCTGCTGGGTGCCTGGCGCCGCTATCTGGCTGAAACACGCAATTTTTCGGGTCGTGTTCGGGCTGATTTTCCAGGCCTGCCGAAGGAAAACGCCGGTTGGCGGGCGGTTGTTGGATGGTGGACGAAGGGCGTGATGGACCGTTCGGGCATCACCGAGGGGTCTTTTGGCCATGGCACCCAACGCCACCCGGGGCTTTTGCGGGAAGGGTCGTTTTCAACCACCGCCGGGGGCCGGATCATGGCGGCGGTTGGATTCGTTTTCATATCACATCAAGGGCTGGGGGGCGGGCATGGTTTGCCCATTTTGCCGCACGAAACCCGCCGATTTTTTTCCGGTGTCGCTGCTGTGGGGATCGTTTTGCAGGGGCGATCCATGTTACCACAAGCAGGTCGCAACCCCACTATGCCGCTGGATTTGATTTTTTTTTTTTTTTTTTTTTTTTTTTTTTTTTTTTTTTTTTTTTTTTTTTTTTTTTTTTTTTTTTTTTTTTTTTCTTGGTTTTGATTTTCTTCGGTTCAACGCAGATTTCCCCCACCAACCAAGGCCAAGGCGGCCGAAGGGAAAATTAATTTTCGTGGCCGGAAAAACCGGGGGGGGGCCTATGGGGTCGGGCGGGGGGGGGGGGGGAACTGTTCCGGGTTTAAACCCCCAATTAAATTTTTTTTTTTTTTTTCCCCTTTTGCCTCCCCTTTCT
>Ga0163217_1027270_pt1 | contig 10402 bp, 4 predicted proteins | sample SynspAceP_FD_185933 | JGI IMG/M metagenome (GOLD analysis project Ga0163217, IMG submission 185933) | Saline lake microbial communities from Ace Lake in Antarctica - Synechococcus sp. Ace-P (PacBio error correction) | ecosystem: Environmental > Aquatic > Non-marine Saline and Alkaline > Saline ... | reverse complement strand
TTGTATTTCTCTCGACCTTAACTAGTTGTCTATGATACGTTGAATATCCCCATTAATAATGTTCCTTGCAAGTCAATAAAGAGTTAACCGATTTCTTTATGAGTCGGTTACCGTGCCTGTGATAATTATAGGGTTTTCTAAATTTTAAGCGGAACGGTCACACTGCTCACTTTGGGAATTTCTCTTTGGCAGAATCTTCCTTCCTGCTTTTTTTGCCATTCCATATCATTACAAACGCGAGCGCAACCCTTGAATGGCCTTTTCCTTGTTTTGTTTTTGCTGTCGTTTTGATTGGGCACTGGCCCACCAAGCTCTGTTGGTAAAGTGGCGTTAAAGTACGGCGCTATTAAGTTGTTTGTTCACGATTGACCTCCAGGTCCAGCAGGAACAGAAAACTATTCGAAACCTCCTTGGGGTCGATCTGTACATCAAAGTTCTTCGGCTCAGGAAGCCACCATTACGGTTAGCGGCACTGGTATTTGCAACCTACATTGTGTTTCGTTTGTGGAACGCGTTGAACACGATGTTACTTCCAGCTTTCAAACTTAAGGGTGCCATAAACCTCGCCGTAACCTCGAACTGGATTTCCTTATAGCACACTGGTACCTCACTTAGGGTCATAACATTCGTTTTTCCATTCCCTTGGATTCACAGATTTGGTTATACATTCTAAAAGGTCACCGGCAAAAAATACTTGCTTCGTCACCTCCTATGCTTACTGCCCGTTTACCTCACCACTACGTTTTTTGGAATTCTTCCAGATCCTTGGTATCCAGCATAAATTTAATTTCATCCTCAATTTGGGCAATTTGTGCTTAGGCTTTCCAACTGATTTTTAGCCCATATCTACCATTTCGGGATCACTACCATCGGACCAAATTCCTTGCTTGGGAAAATATTATTGGTTGAACTCCAAATAAAAGAGTTCTTCTATATTCACTAAGCCGTTTTGAAATTTCTTTTATATTTCCTTGGTTTGGCGGCCCAATAAAAAGCTTTTTGGTCTGGCGATAAATTCCTGGCCTGGGAATTATAAGGTCCGGAAACCTCATCGCCGAAACGTTGCGTACTATGTTTAATTTTATGCATATCGATATAACAATCTACACTTGGATTGTGCGAATTTTTACGATAAATTTGTACATTTAAGGCATTATCCTAATAATAGATGAATTTTCAATTTTTCAAGGTTTAGAAACCTATCATTAGGTTTTCTCTTTAGCAAGCCGTTATCTATGGATATCCTTTTCTTTATTACCCTTTTTTATTGTGTTTGCGGTTTTAGGGGCTATCTTTTAATATGCCCATCTAAACACATTGATCCTGACCTCCAAAATATTATTCTACTTAGGCCTTTTTCTATTTAATTTTGAAAATTTGGCCTCAGGAAAAACGTCTTTGACGTTTTTATCAAAATTTTGGCAATCTCAAAAACCGTCCTTTTTGTTTTGGCACTATTGTTCGACACTTATCATTACCCTACATTGTTAAACCTCATCCTTGTATTTTTTGATATTGGAAATAGACAGTGTTTGACATGCATGAGTTTTTTGATTGGCAAAAAAAGAATCCTATACGGAATTTACATTAAAGTCGGAAATATTGGAAAAGTCACCGGAATCTTGGACGAAATGGAAGGTTGGAAAAAAACATTTAGTTATGAGAATTTTAGTTCGAGATTTACAACCAAAATACAGACAACATTCGCAGTAATGAAAAATGCTTTTCAAAACCTTTGACCAAACAAGTATAATTGGTTATCTGCCCCTAATATCCACTTTTACCAAAGAATTTAAGCACAATCTGTGGTATTTAAGTTATTTTAATGTTTCGTGGGAGGACCTTTTAATTTTTACCTTTTGGAAAGTTTTTTTAAAAATACGGCAATACAAAAATCAAAAATATTTATTCCTCTTGGCAGAGGTCAGTGTTATTGAAGCTATTTTAATACTTATTGTCGGCGCGGAAAAAATATACTTCTAGATGAGCATTCTCCTTTATAGCACCACTATATGTGGAAAAATTTACAAGCTTTGATTAACGAATAAAAAAGGACCCAGATATTTATTTATTTAACCGATCACTTCTTACAAGGATATCGTAGAGCGTAAGTGAACACGTATATATCTACTTAAAAATGGCTGTTCAAAAAAAAATTTAACAAGAAAAAGAAAAACTGATTAGTGAGGCTATTTGTATAAAGGGGTTAATCGAATAAAATACCACATGCTTTTTTGTGGCATCTTGTTTATTACTATGCCACAATAATCACCTCAAGTTCCTTTAATTTGGTTATTCAAGGCATTCCCGAATCCAAACCCCAAGTACAAAATAGCGTGGCCATAGCATATGACACAATTAGCTGTTTATTTGGAAAAAGGACAGAATACACTATTTATTCAAGTAGTAGAGAAAGTCCTTGACCGCGGCAATATAAATATGGGAATATTTTTTTCCTTCAAAAGAAATATATTATGTCATAGGCTTTTGAAAGTAGCAACGGAGACTCCAGGAAGGCAACCAAGAAAATATCTTCCTTACTAAGTTGGATTTGGCAATACCGATCACCACTTCTTCCCTGTTTGCCTTGCGTACCCAAGATGTAAGAATCTTCATGAATGCATTAATAACCCTGCACGTACTCTGATTTCCACCATCAGTTCTTTGGCCCTTATCAAACAGCATTAACCCTTGGCTATCTAGGCCGCCAAGCCAATCTTTCCCTTTTCATGTTTAGGAATTACCGTATGATTATCCTCATATGGGAACAATTTTTACCTAACCTACCTTATCACGACTGCCTAATCTTGAATCATTGGTGGGCTGTTATTTCATCGTTGCCATCAAATTTTCCAAACTTTGTCCACCGAAAATGAAATATTCAAAAAGCGCCAATCGGTAAATTCTGGAAAATATTGATTTGCCCTTTCCTATTAGCTAAATTAAGTTCAACACTAACTTAACCGGTTTTATGCCGGCATTTCTATTTGATTTAGAGGTTTTCCGATTCCTCTTCCAGAGACATACAGCTTTCTATTCTTTTATTCAGATTTACGGCCTCTTCGAATTTATATTATGCCTATTTTCCTCGTTTATCGGCCACAAATGGTAATATTCAAATTTTTCCATTAAGGTTCCACGGTTTTCGCTGTACCGTTAACGAACTTTTCGTGACTTGGGCCATGGACATTTAGCGGCCATCCAAAATAAAAATAAGAGAAAATAAGATCCCTCACCTAAACAAAGTTAAAATTGAACTATTTTCCTTTCATTACAAAAGTAGAATTGAATTTTCCATTGAAGAATTTTAGTTTTCATAAATAGCGGGCCCAATAAAATTACTTTTTCCATGATCAGAATCCCCATATCATTAATAGCTCGCATTTAATTCCATTATCTAAAAAGGAAATATCCCAAAAGGCCATAAATAAACGGATGTTAGAACACTAGTTGGTGAAAAAACTTCATGAAAAAAATGTAGGTTATAAATCAGATCTTTGGACTATTCAAATACACGAAGGATCTGTCCCGTTTCAACATCCGTATTAAATAATTTTTAGTTTGCTTTGCTGGATACTATCCACTTGATTTAAAGGTGTGCCGTCCAGTTCAAATCGTGACCCGTGTTACACCAGTGAAAATACCTCCATTACTAGTCGTAAAAAACGCACTTTGGTCATAAAGATTTTCATGACTACAACCTGGACTACAGCAGCCACAAAGTTACCCATTCCAAAATCTTTAAACGACCACCACCCAATTTTTTAAAATAATCAAAATTTGCCATTGGTTCGCAACTTGGCTCCCTCGAAGAATTTCAAATCAATAGTGAAGCTCTAAACCAGTCGGACCTTCCACAAATATCGCCTTAGTCATTATCTTTTAGCAGCAACCAATTTAAACATTGATGTCGAGCGCAAATTGCTGCACCGTTCCTTAAAGTCCCTAATCAAACTGATTTCTTTCCATAGCGTAATTCTTATAATAAACAACGCTAAAAAAGGCGATATTTGTATACCCTAATTACTCAAGGTGCGTACTCGCTTTCAATTGTGAAGTTTTTTAAACAGAATCTAGCTTCCACTTGCAACAATGTTTGAGCTGGACACCGCCAAAGCTTTCCGAAATAGCAATAAGATCAACTTGCACTAACTGGGGTAACACATTACAATTCCAACCTTGGCCACAATCTTAAAAACTTGTACATCTTCTTCCAATCTGTCCGGATTGTTCCTGTATTAATTTAATACAATGGAGGGACCGGAAATAGGTGTTTCTTTTATAATATGGAGGCTTTTCCACAAAAATGCAAGATTTTGGTCTGCGCACCACCACTACAGTGTACCATTCCAATGAATAGCACTCGAATCGTAATTTCTTGAGTATTTTTTTGACTATTAGGCGGCATAGGTCCGGCGTGCGCGACAAAAACTTAATTTTCCCCTGCATCCAAAGGAGCGTTAGGAACCTCATTCCGTCAATTTTCACATTCCCGGATACACCAAAATTCCTCAAGGCACTATGCTTTGCATTCATACGGCTATCAGGATATTTCTTTCCTAAGTTATTTTGCAAAACTTCATTGTTTTCTGGCAGAGGTAAGACCGTTGCTTCCCACTTACCTCCGTTACTATTTGCTTATTCGTTAACTGAGTTGTCCATTAAGAAGACATATCCAAAACAATAACATTCCCGCCTTTAATATTTGGGGCATTGTTGTACTTCACTTCTTTCAATCTTTGCCGGTCACACGTGGGAATCCACATTATTGGTTACGCACCAAATCCCCTACATTTCGCTGTTTCCCACCCGTAGACCTAATGGTAATTCGTGTTTTTCCAAAAATCGAGTATCAACTCTTCCGTACCATTTATTATGGCAGAAATAACCTCTTCCTGCGGTAAATATTTTATTTTTCCCTATGGTTGAGGACCAACATATGTTGTCCGTAGCCCCAACGCAAATTTAGATCGTCCACATTCATGATCAGAGCATCCTGGGCATATTCCCATTCCAAACGGAGAATGTCCCCAGTCTTTCTTTCCCAATACATATTAGGCTAGAGAAGATTTTGGTACTGCCCCATCAGGCATGCATCACCAAACACGTAATCTCATCATTAGGTAAGGATAATCGGGTACATTTTGCAAAAGGCCTGAGGAAACAAGCCTTATCAATATTTTTTTATGGGCATTGTGCAGTCTTTTTAGAAAGCAGGAAAACTCCTCTATGATCGTATCTTTTGCTGTTGGATGAGCTCATGAAATAAATTTTTTGCGGACAAAATAGTGGAATTCCATAAAAAAAGCCCACAATTGTGGGCTTTTAATCAATTATTTATAAACGTTCCCATATTTAATGAACAACAGTTCCCTATATATTGGTTAGGGGCCAGTATTCATCTCTACCAATTGCTCAATTTTATCGGCAATGGTTAGCGTATTTATCAAAATAGGTCGCACATTCTCACAATAGCAAAGGCCTCCTTGTTTATATCCGAACATATTGTTTGGTTTTTTTCTTTCGTCTCACCATAGCCACGGTTTAATTTATATGGCACGATATGTTCAGGAAATTCGCTCCACAAAATATCCAATTGACTTTCGGACATTTTTTTATGGAAGCACCCATATATCTCCTTTAGGCCTACGACGTTTTTTATCAATTTATCTCTGATATTCTTACCGCAGCCCGGACATTTAATATTTCATAAGCAAGGCTTCATTTAAAAACCCTTTCCTTTATTTGAATTATGAAGAATAATATTCCTCCAATTCCACTTTCTTGCCTTTTACCCTTACCTCTTTATTTCGCTTCTGACGCTTCATAGACTTGAACAATGCCAAGCTTTTCCTTTGAGAGGTTAAGTTACCTGTAATGCTGAGCTTGTTATTTATTATTGCTCAACCTCTGGATTTTGGCTTCATTTTTCCCATGGCTGCACTATTAAACCATTCGCCCTCGACCTACTCCTTTTGGAGGTTTTAATATATTCCTTAGAAAACATTAAAGGATAGCCTCATCTTTTTAAGAATCCCTTCTTGTCCACCAATTGATCCACCTCTTTTTTAAAGGCAATAAGTTGTTTGGCCAATTTTTGGTGCTTCAGACACCGTCATTTGGTTAAGTCGCCCCAATTAGATTTCGGACCTACACTCGCATTTCAAATGTTTATTTCCCAGTAAATGGCAAGCGAGAGGGGTTACGATTACGATCCGTATTGTCCAATAATATTTTCAGGGAAAAATAAATAAAACCCGACACATAGAAAAATTAAAAGCAAATTTTAATTCAGTTCATTTTCTTCGGGAGATTATTTCCCTTTTGGTACCCCTTCCAATTCCATTTAGGACCTCCATTTAAATTGATTCGCCTATAAAAATATCGACATTTACATGGCAGGTGGTGCCTCGTTCGGCACCAACTATTGGTCGTTACTTGCGGAAGCTTATGGTAAAGGAACGCAATAATTCCTCCATAATATTATCTACGGCCTTCTATAAGTATTCACGAAAAAAGTATCAGAAAACTGCAAATTTTTCATTTGGGGTGGACCCTGGACCTAAGCAAAACATTAACAACCGGGTCTTGTTGCCAAGGACCAAATTGTTATGTATTCCCAGAACCGTTTATATTCCTTAAAGGTTTTTCGTTGAAAAAAGTACTTATAAAAAAAGTGCTTATTCAGCAATCTTTTCCATGACATCATAAGCAAAAGATTATGATCATACCGCCAAAATTGGTACTTCTCAAAAATTAGGTTTGCAACTTCAAATACTGGTTCGGTTGCTACTTCATTATGTCTGTTTTTACCAGGAATACCCAATATTGGTAATTTATCCATTTCCAAATCTATTCATGAATTCAACACCCGAATTTTGGAAATAACCCCGAAATTAATGATCAATCCAATTGCTGACCTTTGCAATGCAGGAAATTTGCCCTACCCAATGTTCGGCCCGGCCACAACTTATATCCGGGCGGGGAAAATGCCAAGGACTTTATCTATTTACGGAAATATTTCCTAGTTCCCAACCAAAGGTAGCATAAACCTTTGCGTTACGTTTTTATCAAAGGAACTTTGCAACGGCAGTAGCGGCCCTTCAATCCATGGCGTTCAATGCCCTTAAGAGTGGCGCCTTGTTCAATCAAGGGCCTCACCGGGCTATAAGCCACAAAACACAGTTTGGTATTCAAATGGGTGCTACCATTATAAAAAATGCAGGAGATGTTGGATCCCATGCGTATAGCCCCTGGCTTCAAAGGTGTTGCGAATTCCCCCATTGGGGGAAACTGGATGCATCGGACTCTTGCTGAACCATTTTGGCCACCTCCAAAACATTCTCCATTCTTACCATACCCTCGTTTTGAAAAAGTCAAAAAAAGCATCGTGCTTTTCTGCAGTTGCTCCGGTGAGTGGCTGGAAACCAATGGCGTATAGTGGGTAGCCCCCATAGATATGGCCCAAGTCTCTTCATTCCTTGAGCCACCTGATCAGGCTTACTTTTACTATTTCTATTTTGGCACCGGACACTACAGCAGCCTTCACCCTTGTCATAACGCATCTTTGGTCAAAGTTATTGCACATACGCTCCTTCATCTTGAACACGTCGCCCCAAAATATTCCGGAACGCCTACCAGTTTTTCTTCAATTTCAATTCTACTCTCATAGTATGACTGTTAAGCTATAGCCTATAAACCCTTTGATTTGACATAAATACATTTTTGACAAAATAAACAATTCATTAAAATAATCACAAAAATAATATATTAATAATTTTACCCCCTAATTTTTTAAGGGGGGTTCAAAAAAAATTAACAATCAGTTTAATATATTTAACCCGCTTAAAAAATGGCGTATTTGACGAAAATTATTATATTTTGTCTGCCGTTATACTAAAAAATCAAACAAGAAATATTATTGAGCAAGTCTAACTTAGAATAACATATTGGTTTGGATGGGTACGGAGCCCACACAGAAACATGAGGAATGTAAATAAGGTTGAGGAAAATTTCAGCGGTTAAATTGGAAGATTCCCAACTCTGGTCCTATTGCTGGAAGTTCAACCGCCAGCCGAAGGAGGGACTCTTTGACTGTGTGTCTTTAAAAAAAAAAAAAAAAAGCCCCCAAAAGGGGTAAAGGGGGCCCCCAATTTTTTTTTTTATCCTGACCACCATCGCATCGATTGGTTTTTTAGTAATGACACGGAGGTTATGAATGACGATGGTACCTCCGCGCACATAATACTAACGGTAGGGCTTACAATTGAAGTGATTGAAGGACAACGGCACCTTCTGGTTTGGATTTGAGGCAAGATTAATTAAACACCTTCATAATGGATTACAACAAACAAGAAACTTTTCCGTTTAAGGATTTCCAAGAGGAGGATATCCAAAACCACAGGGTATGTACTACTGTTCTGTTGTGGTCTAAATACCCAATGCGTCGTTGATTTAGTCGAGGAGGCATTGCTGATGCATGTATTTGATGCAGGACTAAACTTTGAGGGGGTATCAACCCAAGAGAGTAGCTAGTTGGGCAATGGAATTTTTCAATGTTTGCAAAAGGTGCAAAAAAAAGCCGGTGTGGAAATTGGCATTTGCCAGTATTTATTGGAAGATTCAACTGAGCAACATTGGTTATATATTGAATACCACCCAAACCTCCTTGGTAGACACCCGTTTGGAAATGGTTCAGGTTGCACGCAAATTTCTCCAACCAACTAACCTGAGAACTTGTGGTTTCTATGAGAAGCTTTACGAAAAAATATGCGAAGCCTTCCGTCCCAGTTGTTAAAGAGCACATGCAGTTTTACGTGTGTTCAAAACGACAACGTTTAACAGGAGGGAAAGATTGAACAGCATCTATTACATGGACTTTAGTTATGGTAATTTTCTGGACAGGGGAGGCTTCAATTAGAATTCAGATCATTACGTTCAAAAAGGTTGGAAAGGTTGGTTAGAAGAATTAGAAGACCAGCCTTTCTAACGGTGATCCGTACAAAATTGCAGTAGAATCCGTTTAAAACGCGGTTAAATCAGTTCTTAAAAAATATAAAGAGAGAATAAAACATAATTGTTGATTCATTTTTTTACCGGACCGTTCCTTTTGAAAAAAGAGGGGCGGTTTTTTATTTCTCCCTATTTTACAATGGCACCTTCTTTAAGAAGTGGTATTTATCCAATAGTCATGTTGTAATCATTCAGGCTTTACAATGGGTGATCTGGAATATAGGCCAATCTTTTTATTCCATAAAAAGGCGGTTCCGTCCGGATAATTGATTTATTGCGTTTTTGTTGTGAACAAACAAATTTCCTTGAATTGCCATTAAGGGAATAAGTCTCGAGTTAATCAACTTGTATTGCCCTCCAAAATCGATAATATTATCCATTACCACACTTAAAATCTTCCCTTTTTTAATATCCTGCAGGCATTCCGCTAAAAAAATCTCCAAGGCCTGAATCTCCAAGGTTCAACTAGGATACAACGCTTTTACAGGTTACCAATTATCTTTAAGAACAATGTTCTCTATTTTCAAAATGCTCTTACCTTTATAACTGATATTGTAATTTTTCCTTGAAAGCACCTCTGAAAATGCAAGGGATTCCTATTAAATAATAATTTCAAATCGCTTTGTTTTTCAAAAGATTGATAACAACATCCTTGGACGGTAAAAACCGGTAGCACTTTTAACCTGAAAATTTATTTTGCTGAATGGAAATATAACTGGGAAACATTTTGTCATTCCATGCTTCTCTATTTACTCCACTACAGTTTCGGTAAAGTACTATACCTCTATTTTATTTTACTGGTTCTAACTTATTTTTATAGTCCCAAACCAAAAGCATCATACGGTAAGGGTATTCCAATTTTATGGATCTTCAAAGTTTGTCCTGTCGATATAAAATCATTGCCCCGGACCATATTACTTATCAAATTTAATGCTAATATAATTGTCAATTCACAATACAATTGATTTCACCGTCCAAACATAAAGTATCTTTTTCAGGAAAAAATCATGGGTATTTTTTAAAAAATCGGATTCCAAAATGATTCAACAATCAGGAATAGGCAAAAAAAGGGTGGTTATAATTTCCTGAATGGCATCATTTATTACGTTTTAAAATTAACAAACTCAATTGCACCAATAGACTGTCAAAAAAGGTTTAGGAATCGGGGTCTATGGTCTTTGTATTCACATTAAGTCATATAGCCTTTCACTTTAAGAATCAATTGGAAAGTTTTCGTGTTTTTCTAAAATATTTTCGTATATCCTAGTAATAAGTTATTGGAATTTCCTTTTCCACATTTAATTCAGAAGCTCCCGAAAAAAAACCCCCTATTGTTCAGAAAAAAAAAAAACCTTTTTTTTCATTTTTTTCATTTCCCTTCCTTTTCCCC
>Ga0163217_1008337_pt1 | contig 10402 bp, 17 predicted proteins | sample SynspAceP_FD_185933 | JGI IMG/M metagenome (GOLD analysis project Ga0163217, IMG submission 185933) | Saline lake microbial communities from Ace Lake in Antarctica - Synechococcus sp. Ace-P (PacBio error correction) | ecosystem: Environmental > Aquatic > Non-marine Saline and Alkaline > Saline ... | reverse complement strand
GGGCACTTCTGTGACCTTGCCTGGAAAAAGGCCGCATCGCTGCCGAACATCCAGCCGCCAACTGGGGTGGATCGCAACAGGGGCGGAGGATCCTGCAACGATGCATGGCTATCATGGGGCCGAGGGCGCAGACGTCTGGCGTGATCTGCAGGGCAAACAGGGACGTTCGATATCGGTCTACGGCAGGGGCGGCATTGCCAATTTGGCGCAGAAACCGGCGCAGCTTGCCGGCTACGAAGGACTGGCTGCCCATGCGCGGGCCAATGGCGCGGATTAGCAAGATGTGACGCTGCCGAGGTGACGCGGCTCTTTCCCACCCTCGCCACACCGCAGATCGAGGCGCGTTGATCCAACGGGCCGTCGGACAATGCGCGCGGAGCCTTGGGTCGCCGTGCCCGCACTGGCCGGGTGTATCGCCGCCCGCGAGGGCGTGCAGATCATCGAAAAATTGCGGCCGTTACGTTGCACTCGACATTGCTTGCGGGGCGTGTTTGCAGGGATTTGATCACCGAACAGGCACGTATCAAATCCTCGCAGGTGGTTCTGGCGGGCGGTGCCTGGTCGGCGCCTGGTTTCTACGCAACCACGGTATTCGATGCCGCAACTCTCTGTGCGCGAAAATGGGGCAGCGACAGAGCCCTTGCCCGAATGTCTTATGCGGGTTTGCGTATTCAGGACGGGCGGGTCGCAATTCCGTCGCCGCGGGATGCGGCGTATACCCTTGCCCCACCCGGTGGCGCCCGGCTGTTCGTCGGGCAGATGCGTTACCGCGCGTTGCCTCACTTTATGAACGCCAATTGCTTGCCGATCCCCTTTGGCCAACGGGGCTCCATCCGTTTGCACCCAAAGGCTGTCCCCGATTGCATGGGGAACCAAACGGCGCTGGCAAGCCGGACCGCCCATCCCCGTTCGACGGGCGATGCGCATCCTGGGATTCCCGCCCCCCAATATGGCCAAGATCCGCCGCCTGCTGCGTTGATTTTGTCGGGATGTTTCCGGAATTTGGTCCGATAAAGCTGAAAAATCCGCATGGGCAGGTATGATCGACCACCATTGCCGATATTGTCCCTGTCTAATACCGTGGCAGCACTGCCGGGGGCTGACGAATGGGCACCGGCATGTCAGGCCACGGCTTCGCATAGGGCCGGGTATGGCCGCGTTTTGGCTCGTCTGGTAACGGAAGAGGGTGCTGGGCCATGATCTTAGCCCGGTTCCGCCTTGCGCGGTTTCCGATGGAAGTCCCATGATATGGGCCCCAACGTTTATCATAATAAAAAGGAACGCGCGCCGATGCCGATCAAGAACCGCCTTGCGAACACACGCGAGATCACCGCATGGCGGCGTCACCTGCACACCATTCCCGAACTTGCAATTCGATCTTCCACAGACCGCGGTTTTGTTCGAAGAGAAGCTGCGCCAGTTTTGGGCACACCGATATTCACCGACAGGCGTGGCGCAAACCGCGGTATTGTCGCTTGTGATCGAGGGAAGACCAATACCTCGGGGCGCAGCATCGGGTTGCGGCGGATATGGACGCGCTACCGATCACAGAGGCGACGGGGCTGAATATGCAGTCAAAACAGCGGGCAAGATGCACGCCTGCGGCCACGACGGGGCATACCGCCTATTGCTGCTTGGTGCGGGCATACCTGGCGGAACACGCAATTTTGAGGCGCGCAGTGCTTGAATCTTTCAACCCCGCCGAAGAGGGCGGCGGTGGCGGCAATGTCATGGTCGGGAAGGTCTGATGAGCGGTGCGTCGATCGACGAAGTTGTACGGCATGCACAATATGCCTGATCAGCTGTCGGCACATTTTCGCAGATCCGGTGTTGGGGCGTTGCTGGCGGCGGCGATGAATTCGATATTACAATCCACCGGGCAGGCGTGGTCATTGCCGCTGCCCCCCATGGAAGCGATTGATACCAACCTTGCTGCGGCCCATGTCGTCGTGGCACTGCAATCCATTGCCGCGCGCAATGTCACCGATCAAGAATGCGGTGGTGTCGGTTCTGCACCATGCGATCCGACACCGACAGCCACAACGTCTTGCCGCAGACAGTGCGTTTGGCGGCACGGTCCGGCACACTTGATGCAAGCTCCGCGATCTGGTTGCAAGACCGCTTTGCAATCGCGCGTGACCATACTGCGCGGCCCCATCAATGTACCACCAACATCACCATATGTACGCGGATTACCCGAATCACGGTGAATGCTTGAGGCCCAAACCGCTATGCCGCCGATGGCGGAAACATCACGGCCCGGTGTGGACCGTGACACGCCCCCGATCATGGCGGGGAGGATTTCTCGGTATATGCTGAAACCAGCGCCCCGGTGCCTATATTATGTTGGGCAATGGCGAACGGGCCCACCGTTCCACCACCCTATGTATAATTCAACGATACGCGATCCCCGCAGGTTGTAGGCTAGGTACGCGGAAATGTTGAAACAAAGATTGCCAGCCTAGCCAGCGGCGTGCCCTTGAAAAGGGGCACGCCCGCATGCTTTATATCGCCCAGACTTCGAGGACTTCGAAAAAATGGCCCGTTTAGAACCGATTTTGCCGAATTGCACACCGACATCACCGCTGCGACGTGATCTGCATTGAACACCCCGAAATCTTGTTTGAGACCACACCGCACCTCTGGCAACGGTTGCTGAAAAGCTTGCGGGCCTTTGGCTTGCGACGAGTCGTCGAAGCATCGGGCGTACGGGCGTTGTCGGCGTGATCAAGGCACTCACCGCGCGGGCAAAGGTCATCGGGCGCGGCAGATTGACGCGCTGCCGATCCACTCGAGGCAAACCGGGGATTGGAACTATGCCTCCAAGACGGCCCAACGCGATGCACGCCTGCGGCCACGACGGCCACACGGGCGAGCTTTTGGGGGCGGCGCAATATCTGGCCGAAAAACGCGGAACTTGACGCGGGGCGTCGTTGGTGATCTTCAGCCCTGCCGAAGAAGGTGGCGGCGGGCGGGCGCGAGATGTGCGAAAGATGGCATTGATGGACCGCTGGGGGCATCCAAGAAGTCTATTGGCATGCACAACTGGCCCGGTCATTCCCGCAGGTTCAGTTCCAGCATTTCGCCCCGGCCCGTTCTTTGCGGGCCACGATCTGCTCGAGAATGAGGTTCGAAGGCTGGGCGGCCACGCTGCCGCCGCCATTGAGACCATCGATACAGGCGTTGTGGACCGCGCAATGTCATTCACTGGCGCTGCAAACCAATCGTCAGCCGGAATGCGGGACCCTGTGGGCATATCGTGGTGTCCATTACTCGATTGATCCTTCCTCCAAGCATTTCCACGTCATTCCCGCAGCGTGTGAAACCTGGCTGGGGCAACCCGTGCGCACTTTGTCAACACGACCTTTGCGCGATCTTGCAGAAACCGCGTGACAGAATTGCGAAGGGCATCGCACCACCTTTGGCGCGACGGCACTGGGTCAAATACGTCGGAAACATCCGGTGATGGTGAACCACGACGCGGACAGACGAATTCGCGGCGGATGTCCTGCCGGCGCGGTATTTCAGGGGCAATGTGACGAAGCGCCCTTGGTTCGATGGGCGGACGAGGATTTCGGCCTTTATATGCTCGAAGAGCGCACCGGGTGCTTATTATTCTGGTCGGGCAATGGCGACACACGCGATGGATGCACCACCCGATGTATAACTTTAACGACGATATTCATCCTGCCGGCTGCAGCTGAGTGGGCAGGTTATTCGCCGACGCGTTCATGCAATCGCTAAGGTCATTTGGTGCGCATGGGGCGTGGGGAAACCCGCGCCTATGCGGCCAGCAGTTCTACGGTAAATCTTGACCAATGCCGCGGCTTCGCGCGCATCGAAAAATCCGACACGGACATAGGCTGCGCCCGGCCTCTGCCCACGCCCGCAGACGCGTCGTGTCAGACAGGAGGCATCCGACGTGTCGCGGCCTCAAGCGGCGGGGATATTGTCTGGGTCCACCAGGCAGGCCGGTTGTGCCTAATGCACCACAAGCTTTTCAAACGCGCCCACACGGGTAGCGACACGACTGGCACACCGCAGGCCATCGCTTTCGATTCTGGGGTCAGTCCGAACCCTTCCAAGCGTTCGGCGCGACATAAAGATCCCAGCACACGTAGGAAATCGGCCAATACGCCTACGGGCACCTCTGCAGGAAAAGGAGCAATCCGCGTCCGTGAACAGGCCCTCGGACGCGCGGTCTTTCAGGCCTTTCTCGGAAGCTTTCGGTATTCTCGGTCGCGCGCCCATCACAGGGCCACGACATTCGGGATGGATCGCTCAGGCAGGGCAGGCATGGCTCGACAAAGGGCCATCAGTGCCACTTTTGCGCGCGGGAACGGCCATAGCATGCCCACAGCGTCGCATTCACCGGCACTTAAGCTCGGCGCGCAAGGCGGCGCGGTCGGGGCGATGGGGGCAAAACCTTCGGCTGTTGATGCCATGCATGATCACATGGCCGGGGTTTTCCAGATAGGCGTTGTCCGGTCCGAGGTTCGCAAACCACGGTATCCATCGCCGGATCAGCCAGCGCCGTCAGGCCGGTCTGCTCGCGTTGGCTGCCGAGGTGAACATCAGCCTGAGCCGTTTGCCACCAGCAGATTAGCGCAGCGGCCAGCCCGCTCAGCAATCTCTTTACGTTACGGCCCGGGCGCGTTTGCCAGACCCGCCAACCAGAGGCTGATGGCCTCCGCCGCGACATGGTGATCAGCGACGACAAGGCACTGTGGCACGTCCTTCGGGGACGACAGGCACCGTTCGCTACGATCTTATATGTCACGTGATTGCAACCGGCACCAGCCGCATCACAGTGGCGGTGACGCCGCTCAGCCGGCCGTTGAAGTTCGGGGCGATGACATCGGTCGGGCAAGAGGGGTGCGTCACTGGGCGGTATCAACTTGAGAGTGGTGATCAGGACGGCTGGCTATGCATTCCAGCTGGTGTCCTGGCGCGGCGATGAAACGGGATGCGGCTGCGGTCATCGTCGCGAGCTCTGGGGATTGGTCAAGAGCGACAGAACACGGCGCGGTCAGGTCTTCGCCGTCCGCCACAAAATCGCGCGGCCCTTCGGTTTCAAGCTGCGCATAGGTTCTGCAAAGCCGCGGACATGGTTGCCTGAAGCACAGCAAGCGCCGATTGCGCCACCTCGAACGGGTTGTCCCGCCAATGGGCAAAGAGAGGCCGCCCAGAAAAACCACGTCAGACGCTGTTACCACAGACCCAAATTCACCCAGCGTATCGCCAGATAGACGCCGCGGCGGCGTTCGCCGGCGGCTGCGCCGTTGGACGGTGCAGGCCAGCATCATGCGGCAGTACCTCGCCGCGTCGCCCGCGTTCGGGATGGCGGGGGGCAATGGATCAGACAGGAGATCCGGGGCAGGTCGCCGTAACGCTGCGGTGCGTCGCAAGTGTACAGTCCGTTCTTCGCCTTCATGGGTCGAGAGGCAACCCATACGGGCCGCCCGTCAAGGCGCGCGGTCACCCGTGCAAGGCGCCTTTGTCGTCGACCGGCAGAGGGCCGGCCATAGATTTTAGATTCACCGCGCGAACGCGATCTGCAGGGGGGTGCATGCGGATCATATTGCGTGCCATCGCGTCATTCTGGCGTCAGGATCAGCGTAAAACATCAAACAGATACAGGGCTGTGCGAGGCCATTCTTCCAGAAATCCACGGTCTTGTCAGACCATCCGTGCATTGACCAAGGCATCGGCGACCTGTCGCATGGAGTTCCGGCGCAGATCTGGGGCCAAATGCTCGCTTTTCGACAAAATCGCTGGCATCGGGGCGCCAGTGGAACCAAAAAAGCGCTTAAGGGGGGCGGGCGCGTCAAGCGGGGCGAACTGGTGCACGCTGCGCGGCAGGCAGCGCTTGCGCCACAGCTTTGGCCGAGGGTCGCAGGTGCCGATGTGATCAAGAATTGCGCGATCGGGCAGCATGATGCCCATGCGGGGTTGATCAACGCCAGCACCGACAGGCTTTCTCCGACCTATGCTGCAATGGACCCAGGACAGGCTTGCCATCCGTCAGTGGCGCGGCAGCGTGCAATCCGCGTTTCTCGCCCGCGCGTGGCGCGGGCACATCTGTGCCCGTTGCAGTTTGCGGGCCTCTGCGCTGGCGGCAAAGGGATCAGGCAGCGGCTGGCAAGAACCCAGGCGCGGTTACAGAAAGGGCGCGGACACGGTTTTCGGGTTCAGCCGCCTGTGTGGCCTCATGGGCGGGGCATCTGCCCATCCAGCTTTGCCGTGAGTAATCTAAAGTCATGGCCCTTGGGCTTTAGCGTTGATCGCCGCGCGGATGGTTCGTCTTTTAGGGGAGGCGTCATCCTCGGGTGGTGCGCAAGGTGGCGCCCGCAGGTCGGCCAACGTCTTTCTGACCCAAGACACATAGATCTCGCCCGTGCAGGTGATCGCACGCGTTACAGCTTTCGCACGAAAAATTATGGGACAACGGCGTGATAAACCCGACTTCTGGACCGGTTCTCTTCAAGCCGACATAACGGGCAGGCCCGCCGTGTTCTCTTGCAAAATCGGTAACGATGTAGTGATCCTCGTAGGCGCGGCGCACGTCTTTGAGGGACCAGTACTGCCAAACGCGTTCTCGTTCCCGAGATCCGCCCATGGCATCACCTCCTATCCACGTCAGAATCAATGGCCGCGCTCGGCACACCACGCGGTCATTTGCTGGGCAGCTCGCCTCGTTAAAAGCCCTTCAGCGCCACGGCGTTGAATTTGACCGCAGCCCGCATTTTGCGCAGCTCAATACCGCGCCAGGACTTTGGGGCAGGCGGCCAGCGTGTGATATCGGAAACTTTGGATCGTCCAGCGTTCGCGACACATTCACGCGGCGCCACACCGGCGGCAAAGGTCGGCGGCCGTACGCTCCAAAGCTGGCTGCCATTGGTTCGTCAACGTCAGCTCTTTGAGCGTGCCGGCGTCCAGATTGGCGGGTCATGCTGTTGAAGAAGGTCATGTGATTACCCTTGCGCACCAAGGCTCGCCCCTTGTGATCGGCGCAGGCTTTTGCACGCCGAGATCGACAAAGTTGGTGCACAGCTCTCGATCCGCCTTTGTGCGCAAGGATATGGAAGCGTGGCTTTTTGGGCGGAGGTCATATTCTCGGACATGCCAATAAACACAGCGAAAGTCACAGCGATCTGTATACTATTGGAATGCACTCGCGCCGCGGACTTATTGGACGCTTGAGTTAGACTCGCACGAGAATTCCGGTCTTGCGAAGCGGCGCTCATATCTCGAGATGCACGGTTGGCTATATTTCTTCAACTGTGATTCTCAGCGTATATATACATCCGGTGCCTCGTGCGGACGGCTGCCGTGATCGCGCCCAAGCTCGCCTGAACATTTTGCGAGACATCTCGCACACGCCCGCAGACCGCGCTTCTGTTGAGTCCCATTCTGGACGCCGTGTTTCGCGTGGTCTCTCTCATGAAAACGTAACCCTCAGTATATCGATAATATTTTTAATACGAATCTGGGGTGGATACCTCGCTCGGCCTGTGCTACGTCGCGAGTACGCGTCAGGACTGGAGAATGCTCTGGCGGGCTTGGTGATGGGTGCCAGCGGCGCGTGAAAGCCGTACTAGCGAGATGATGTTCGGTCATGAGGAAGATCCATGGTGATCATGCTGTCGCTCAACGGTATATGGATCAATCAGGTGGCTCGCGCGACTGATCTCGGGCCGCGTCGCGCGGCTCGGTTTACTATGCGCGCGCTTCTCGCAGAGAAACTGGTGTTCGAAACGGGCGCGAAACGGCAAACACCGTCGCCGTGTGTGCTGGCAGGCCCTGCGCACCGCCGGCCTCTCGAGCCCTCTGCTCGAGGCTGCCGGTCACGCTGAGAGCCGGCTTGCCGCCTCTATGCGTCAGTCCCACGACGGGCTAGGCAATTTGCCGATGGATCGATTGAAACAGCGCCTGCGAGCGCCGCAGCGTCGAAAAAACTTCTCACAAGCCTCGCCTCCAGCCGATACTCGCTCTGTGTCGGGAACTCAGGGAGCTTTTTTCATTTTGTGTGCTCTTTTACGTATGGGGGCGCGTGGATCTCGTGGTTTGGGCCCTCGCGGAGTGTCTACGCGAGTCGCCTACGTTCACAGACGGTTGGCTTCTCGCGCGCCTCAAATATGCTTCGTGCCGGGTCTGGCTGCAAATTAAGCCGGATAGACGACGCGCCGTGCCGTAAGTTACATACCCCGCGCGGCTCAGCCGTTCTAATCTTGTACGCGCGCTCGGTCGCCTAGTGGGAGCCTCTCCAGCTCTGGATTAGAATTTGCGGACATGCCCGGGCCACCCGTCTGGCCCGCCGTATATCTCCAACAGATGATCCGTGCCATTGCTCGGTTGATCGGCGCTCAGATGGTGCTGATTCCCGGTGTCTATAGAGCGCGTATTCCTCGTGCGCAGAATCTGCTCCGTGGCTTGGCTGAAGTCGGTCACTTACGCATCGACGGGTAATCCTGGCCGGCTCTTTTGCCGTGCTTCCTCGTAGACCTCTCGCGAGAATGTGCGCACTGGGTGCGTCCGAATGTGGGAACTGACCATTGGTCGGACTGCCCGCCCCTCCGTTCTCGTTCCAGTGTTATCATGCTCGCTCTCGCTCTGTTCCCGCGGCGTTATGGATACGCGAAGGCGATGTGTACTACTACGCGCTGCTCTTGATCTTCAATGCGCGCGATGCTCTGGCCTGATTCTCGACCCTCGGTTGTCGCGATCTGCTCTGTGATTCGCATGGAATTTTTGCCGTTGACGGCCGCCGACCCTCCCGGAAGATCCGGCTTCCTGGTAAACCATCTGGCTGCTCTGCGCGCTTGCCTCGAGCTGCAGTCTCTTGCGGGAGACACTCCCGATATTCGTCGTCTCGACTCCACGCCACCACGCGAATGGCCTTTTGCAAAGATACCGTTCTTGACCGGCAGATAGCCCGCCGCCCAGCCAAAGAATACGCTCGCGGGCGTCCAGCTCTTCGGGTTTTGGGTTATTTCTGCCCTTGGTCCACGGTAATTGCTTTCGGTCGTTGGGCGATTTCGGTTTCCAACCGCTCTGGGCCCGACAAAGCTGATCGCGTCTCGTCCTGGACCCAAAGTCCTGCTTCCCGGGGATCTGTGTCGCCATTTGCACCCAGCCATGTTACCAACCGCGCTCGGCCATCCCGCCAAGCTCGACCCGAAGCTGATCGAGGCCGTGTCGCCCGCCAATGGGGCGTGCACGCCAGCGCGCAGAATTCTCACCCGGCATCCCGCGTTTTCGATGAAGCTGGCGCTTTGCCGGCCAATCATTGCTTCGCGGCTCAACCAGACATCATGTTCTCGCTGTCTATGTGGTCATCACCGCTACGGTCGGCCACCCCGTTTGATCTGGGTCAGGAAGTCTATATTCGCGCTGACCAAGGCGACCGGCGCGGCCTGGTCGCCGGCCTGTCGATTGCCGCCATCGCCATTCATTCGCGACCGGTTGATTTCAGCGGCGCCAGCCATCGCCCGGGCCGCCGTGTCTTGGTCTGAGTAATTCATGACTGATTCTTCTGCTGCCCTTGATCATATCCGTTTGCCTGGCCCTTGCTCTCGTGGCAAGGCGACATCGAACCGCTAACCGGCGGATTGAGGCAATGAGAGTTGGCTTGTCTCCGATTGCAGCAGGCCGTCAGTCGTCCGACTTTGGGGACGAATTTCCCGTTCCATCACGTTGATTTCGCGCCCGCGGAGGTGATGACCGCCCGCGCCGCCCACAGCGCCGGGTTCGCCCCGCGTGTCGAATACTCGGTGAACCCGGCCACCATGGGTTCGCAATTTCTCGATGCCAGAACCTATACGCCAGCCGATGTTTCGCGCCAACGCTGAAGCATAACGCGTCGCTTTGATCCGCGATTTTTCACACCACCATGCCCCGGCTACATTGGCCCGTTGCCTGGCTTCATGTTCTGGGTCTTCCATGTCATACGCGATAACGCCCGGCACGCTGGAAAGCGGGTTGACTCGGCGAATGTCCTGGACCCTGTTGTCTGGCTGGCTTGAGCTGGCCGACCGAGCTTTGTGAAGCGCCCAATGCCCGCTACCGATCATCTTCGGACACAAACGATTCTTCTGCCCGCCAATTTTCTCGATTGGACGGCCACCAAGCTCTGGCTGATCGATTTTGAGGTATGCGGGTTTTTCAACCGCCATTGTTCGACATGGCCGGTGCCAGCTTCGACACGACCGAGATGACGGGAGACCGAAGCTTCCATACTGGTTGAAAACTGCACTTGGGGTCTCCGCCCCGATGCCCAGCGCCCATGCACTCCTTCCCCGCCATGCCAATGCGCTTCGTTCTGCGCGAAACGCTGTGGAGTGTCTCGTCTTCTGAGCTCCACCTTGATGCACCCGGCGCAGGACTACTCAGGCCTACTCCG
>Ga0163217_1107260_pt1 | contig 10404 bp, 15 predicted proteins | sample SynspAceP_FD_185933 | JGI IMG/M metagenome (GOLD analysis project Ga0163217, IMG submission 185933) | Saline lake microbial communities from Ace Lake in Antarctica - Synechococcus sp. Ace-P (PacBio error correction) | ecosystem: Environmental > Aquatic > Non-marine Saline and Alkaline > Saline ... | reverse complement strand
GAGCAGTATCCAGGTGTGGGTGTCTACGCCAGCCTGTCGGTCGCGGGCGCGGGCCCAGAAAACTGGCCATTGAGCGCCGTCAAGCAGTTGGGCGCTGCAGCACCAGCTGCGTATTCAGCCAGAAACGGTACGCACCCCGAGCCCAAGCCGAAGCGCCGCACTGCAGCCGACCTTCTGGGTGGTGTGCTACGGCTTGATTCTGCCCAGGCGGTGCTGGACATCCCGTCGTCTTGCTGTATCAACAGTCTCATCGCTGTTGCCACGCTGGCGCGGCCCGCGCCTACCAGCGCGCGATTCGAGCGGGGGATGCGCAAAGCGGGTGGACTGTGATTGCGCATGGAGGCGGGCCTGCATACCCGGGCCCCATGTTGCTCAAGACCCATACACCGACAGCCCTGAGGATACCGGTGGCAGCCTGCACGGACCGGCTGCACAAAGCTCGCTCGCGTGCGCTGAGTGCAAGCCCATTGAGGGCGCTGGCTGCCCGGAAACTGGAGGAGAAGTCCAGGACGACACCTTGGCGACTTACGCCCACAAGCTGGACAAGCGCGCCGCGTCATTGGACTGGGGCAGCGCCCCGCCAATGATCTTGGATCGCAGATTCCGCGCCTTCAATCCCTGGGCCTTCTGGCGCACGCCCGTTGCAGGGCAGCCGTTGAAATATATGGGGGCGGAGCCAATAAGCGCGACCGGCGAGCCAGGGCAGGTGACTCGATGTTAATTTACAGCAAAGCGGGCCTGGTGGTTGGCCTGCGGCGAGGGCGCGCTCCGCGGACATCGTCAGGTTGCAATTGCCGGCGGCAAAACCGCTGGGGCATTTAGCGATCTGTACAAACGCCAGACGGGATCAGTTTTGCGCCCGGCCATATTATTGGGTAGCGGCGAATGACGCCGCGGTCTGGCGGCCTGCAACGCGTCTGGTTGCGGTGATGGCGGGCAAAGCCAGCCTGCGGCACCAGCTTTGCCGGCGCAACTGCAGGCATGTTGCCCGCGCGATTCAGCGCTGTCGCGGGAAACTGGCGTTTGCCAACTGCCGCTGGTTTCAGCTGTCTTTGAAGGGCTGGGCCAATGCGCTCTGGAAAAAACCCCTGAAAGCCGCTGACCGCGACTGCAAGCCCTGTTGCTAAATCGGCTTTATATCAGTTGCTCTACACCCGGGCATCTCGGCCCACGCAGCTATTGATGAGAGCGTCAACGCCGCCAACACCCTTGAAAAAGCCCTGGGCTAAAGGGCTGCTGAACCGCGGTACTATTGCGCGGGCCCAGCGTCGGATCGGATGACTTGCTGGCGGGCCTGGAGCGGGATCCGGACCCTGCGCCTGTCCCATTCCGCGTGGCCTGCAAAAGCAGGTTGATGGCGATTGGCCGGAACACTGGGAGGCGATCTGTAACGCCAACAAATCTACATCCGCCGTATGACGCTTTCGCGTGGTCAATCTGCAGAAAACCACCCGCGAAACTTAACCTCAGCAACTTCAGGATGCTGCAAGAGATGCCCAAACCACGCCTTCAGCGCGGTGAGCCATCACGCGTGTGGCCAGCCCCTTGTGCATGTGCAAGCAGTTGCCGATTTTCAGTTAGGCGCGGTCGTTCAGGATGAGGCAAGCCGCAAAACTTGCCGCCCTTTGCTGGAGCTCCAAAAGCGGGCAAACGGGTGCTGATGCCTGCTGCGCTCCCGGCGGTAAAACTGCCAGATTCGTTGAATCAGAAGCTCAGCTCGGCAGTCTGCTGGCACTGGACCTGGAGCCGCACGCCTTGCAGCGAGGTCCGCGACAACCTGCAGCGGCTGGGCCTGCGAAGCCGATCTAAAGGCAGCAGGACGCACGTTGACCCTGCAAGCCCTGGTGGGACGCAAGCCGTTCAACGAATTCTATTTGACGCGTGCCCTGACTCAGCTACTGGCGTGATCCGCCGGCCATCCGAGAATCAAACTGACCCGGCAGGCCGACGACATCTGGCTCTGGCAAACTCTTCAGGGCAGATCTCGTGCTTTGTGGGGCAGGACCCTTGAAGGTCGCGGCATTCTTGCGTTTACGCCACGTGCTCGGTACTACCTGCGGAAAAACAACCAGGTCATCGAAGGCCTTTCTGCACGGTTCAGACCGGGCGCCCGGGAGCTGGGATTCCGTGCTGATTATGGATTGGCCGCAGCCCACGGCCGGGGCAAACTCTTTGCCACAATCACAGGGCCATGATGGTCTTTACCTGGCGAAACTGATGAAAATAAAGCGCAGCAGCCCGGCACAGGCTTACACTCCGTGGGAAAAGGGATCTCTGCCAACATTGAAGATTCATTATTCTCGGCGTGGCAGGTCCGGTGGCAGCCTGGCGCCGAACTGCGCCGTAAGCTAAACGACATAACCGTCATCGATACGACAGCCCCGCTTGCGCGAAACTGAGCGATCGCCTGGGAATCCGCCGGTCGTCGGGCAAGGGTTTCGCACCCGACCGTATTACGCCAGGGCCGGCGCCGATGATGCGGAACATGATCATCGCCGTGACCAGCAGCGATTGAAACCAAACATGATTTCGCTGCCAGGTGGCTTTACACCCTGTTTCGCCACGCCGACCAAGATTGCCCGCCATTCGTGAATCTGCGTACCTTGACGCGCGGTGGGCTGTTTCATAACGAAGCGAGTGCCGATTGACGGTATTGATCAAGCCCGAGCAGGCGGTCACCACCTACGTCAACGCCTGATCGAAACCGGGCGCACTGCAGGTGCTGGATTTTGCTGAAGGTAAAGTGCGTTTTAGGTGGCGGTAAGGGCTTATTACGGGCGGCCCGCTGGTGGGTCAGGAAAACGGCGCTTTTTGCGCCGCACAATGCCTGGACGGTGGACACCCGAGTGGCCGCCATCTCCGGCAAGAAACCGCCGCATCCATCCCCAAGGCGATACCATCATCGAAGCCGGATGATGAGGTCTTTCATTCATCGCCGCCACCCACGATATTCGCAGCGTAATGAGCGAATTGCGACGCCTGGATTGGAAAAGACATTTACAAACGCATTCTGATCGCCGACGTGGTGGCGGTAATATCGGCGAGCGTCGGCGAGGCCATCGAAAACCGGCTACAACGGCGCATTATCGAGCAAGAATAGAACCGCGCCGATACCTTTCACGAAACCTGACAACACCATCGTGCTGCATGGCAGCGCCCGGCAAGGAACTGCTGATCGAGGAGAATATTCGAGAGAGGTCGATATTTTCTGCGCGCTGACCAACGATGACGAAGCCATATCATGTCTTCGATGCTCGCCAAGCGTCTGGGCGCGCGGCAAGGTCATGGCGTTGATCAACAATCCCGCTACGTGGACCTGGTCCCAGGCGGCGAGATCGATATTGCCACTCACCCTCAACAGCCAACTATCGGCAAACTGCTGACCCACGTACGCCGCGGCGATATCGGTCAACGTCTACCTCCCTGCGCCGCGGTCGCTGCTGAAGCAATGAAGCGGTTGGCCCACGGTGACTTCACGCTAATCCAAGGTGGTGGGGTCGGGCATTCGGCGAGATCCAATTCTGCGCCCCAGACGACCCATTTCGGCCATAGTGCGCAGAGGACGAAGGTGCTGATGCCCACGATTCGACAATGATCGAATCCGAAGACCATGTGGTGCTTTTTGGTTATCGACAGAAGCATATTCGGCGGACGTTGAGCGCCTGTTCCATCGGACTGACATTCTTCTAATGGGCCCATTCATGCTTACAGGGCGTCAGGTAACCAGCCGCATGCATTTTTACAGATCCAGCGCATTCCGGCATCCTGCTAATGCTGTTTTCTACCAGCATGTGCCCGCTGTGGCTGTCGGCTATTTTTATGCCAACAGGCACCGGGAAGGCTTTGTATGGTCCGGCTTCCTGATATACCCTGATGCCGTTTGATGGTCTGGTTGCCCGCCGGGCAAACAGCGCAGTGAATTGCGTACGTGATGAGGCTACCTGATCGTGTGCATATTCTGGGTGGTACTGGGGCTCTTCGGTGCCAATACCCCTGTACCTGCTGGATTATGCCGGATCTGTTTCCGTGGCCGGACTCGGTATTCGAGTCCTTTTCCGGCCTGGACCACCACCGGTGCGACTGTTGCATCAACCGGTCTGGATACGCCTACCCCGCGCCCTGCTTTACTACGCCAGCAAACTCAGTGGCTTGGCGGGCATTGGGGATCATCGTGCTGGCGGGTAGCATTCCTGCCGATTGCTCGGGTCGGCCGCATGGCAGCTGTACCGCGCGAAATGCCCGGCCCCTTGAAGGAAACAAGCTGACCCGCGCATTGCGAAACGCCCAAGGTTGCTCTGGTATATCTATGGCTGGCCTGACCCTGGCCTGCGCACTTGGCCTACTGGGCGGCCGGAATGACCCTGTTTCGACGCCATTGGGCACAGGGCTTCTCGACCGTGGCATCGGCCGCCTTTTTCACCACGACGCGAGCATCGGCTACTTACAAACAGCTCCGATCGAGGCTGATCTGCATCCCTGTTTCATGCTCATATCAGGGATCAACTTCGCGCTGCACTTCCTGGCATGGCGCTTCCGCTCCTGAGAACTACTTGGCAGGGACCAGAATGCCGGGCCTATATCCTGATTCTGAGGTGCATGATCATTGCCTGCTGCGTGATCCTGATTCACTTCCAGCATTACGACCACCCTGACCTCGGTGCGCTACGCGGGCATTTCCAGACGGGTCGATTGCGACCACCACACGGTTTTGGTGTCACCGACTTTCGGCTTGCCACGGTCCTGCCGTTCCTGCTGCTCTACGCCAGCTTTATTGCGCCTGCGCGGGCTCGACCGGGGCGGTATGAAGTTATCCGGTTACTGCTGCTGTTACAGCAGGGCTCGCGGGGGAGACCAAAAGCTGCTGCACCCACACGGCGTATTTCCGGTCAAGCTTGGCTACAAGGGCCGGTACCTGACCTTTGTGGTGGAAGGCTGTTGTGGGGATTCTGTGCGGTCTACGTCTTTGCTTTCGCCGTGCTCTTTCTGTTTGGTGCTGGGTTACGTCGCGACTTTTCACCGCCTTTTCCGCCCTGCGCTGCATCAAACAATCTCGGTTCCCGGTCTCGCGAAGTGTCCGCCCACTACGGCAATCTATCGTCCTCGGTGGAAGGGGTGCTAAGTTTGCCATGTTGCTCGGGGTCTGGAATTTTCACCCTGCTGGTACTCTTCACGCCGATGGCTGCGGCCTATGGTACGCATGGAAGTGTCTGCCAGCTTTGCTGCAGTAAGCTCACGCCACTCACATTAGGCGTTGTCAGATCAATCGGTCGGCCAGTTGGGTTTGGCGGGCGGGGATCAGGTCGGATTGAGGCTTTGGGCGCCTGCTCGGCAGCTTTCCCTGCCACAGGTGCTCCTCGGCCCCAGTTCTGACTTGTCACGCTCGGCGATTGGCTTGTTCCAGTCGGGCGACCGCTCTGGCCCCACTGCCTCGGGTGGCAGGGGTTTGGACCATTCGATGATTGGGCGGGGATTGGTACGTCGGGCGGGGGAGAAAATTTTTTTTCGCTCGATCAGGTCGGATCAGCAAGTGTTGAAACACAATTCAGACACAGAACCCTTCCCATAGCGCAGCGCCCAGAAACCAGCCCTTGCGCTTCGGCGGCTTCGGATGATCGTCATCAATGAGGTAGCCCATATCCCTTTGCCGCGATCCAGAACGATAAGTGTTATCGATACAAGCCTTCAGCCCCACTTCCATATAAACTGCGCATGCATCCCATAAACGCATAGCGGTTGTGCCACCCCCACAACGGTGAAACCGATGCTGAAGTGATTGTCCGTTTCTGGCGCCTCCGGGTCGCGGGGTTGAATACGGTTTTAAAGCCAATCAGTCAGCAGCAGCCCCCTGGGTGAGTTTGCCGTCCCCCTGCGGCCAACCATATCCACCGCCGCCGCCTCGGCGCTGACCTGCTCCCACGGCACTATCCAGCGCCGCCCATCCTTCAGGGTGACACAGACCTCACGGCGCTGGCGGTTTGAGCGGGTGGGCTGGGAGTACGGTGGGTTCAGGCCGTTAGAAGCAAGATCAGGATGGGGATGGCCGTCCGACCGTTACCGCCCCCCAATTGAAAAAACCTGAAATAACTCTGCGAGTATTACGAGTGATGTAAGCCAGTAATACATAGATCATCAAAACCGGCCAGATCAATCATGACAAAAGAGCAACGCTGTAATAGTCCCTATATCAAGGAATACGTCATTTCTGCGCCAGATGGTATGAGCACATCGCGCGGGGGCTGGCCGGTGGGGATGGCCGGTTGGCGCCAAAAAATTGGTCATCGCGGACAGCCCAATCCTCTGCGAGTGCGGGGTACAGGCTTCATCAAGTTTCTCTTGGCGGATTACATGAAAACAGGGCCATTAATTCCAAATCCGTGTTGGCCAGTTGGGACTGGGCGGGCGTCGGCTGGGGGCAGCGCGGCCTGGGCCGCCTGCTCGGCAGGCTTCCCGTGGGGGGCCCCAGTTTTGGGGCGGGGGGGGGGGGCGGCATCCTCTGGCCAGTTCGACTTCACGCTCACGGCGATGGCTTGTTCCCAGTTTCGGGCGACACGTCTGGGCCCACTGCTCCGGTGGCAGGGTTTGGACCAGTTCGATGATTGGCGGGGTCGGTCAGATCGGGCGGGGGATCAGTTTCTTTTCTGCAAGTAAAAACCAAGTGCGTGCACGAGGAAATGTAAAGGAACCATATCCTTAAAGGCTTGATTTGTACTTCTCCCCTGAATTCATAGAAATTAAGTGCAAACGCTTGTGAAACGATAGGCAAGAGAGCCAGCTACCGGTACAATCCAGGCTCTCACACCGAAGATTCAACGCATATGAATGCACCATTACCGGCAACGGACTCAGAGCCAAACGTACCAGATTTGAAGCCGGATTGGCTCACGGCATGTCCCTGTTCAGGCGTTTGCCAAAACAGATTTGGCGTCCATACATCGACAGTCAGTCGGGAGGTTAGACGGAATAGCGTTCTCGAGGGGCCGTTACGAAGCGGCGCAGAGCTGGCGGCCAATGCGATGACCGGCGCACCAATGCACGCAAGTACTGTAAGCCCAGAGCGTGGTAACAGCACTTTTGCCGGTCTGGCCTGGAGTGAAGTTCAGGCCTGAGCAAAAGCCAAAACCGCTTCGGCTTGGAAGCTCCGATCTGTGGTCAGCATGAATGGATATTACCGTTTTATCGATACCGACAAACGCCCATGGTGGGGGAGCTCTACCTGCATGCTGCGCAGCGCCGCAGGCTCTACGAACGCTACGGGAGCCATGACAGGCGGGTCAGCTTCGAAAATTCGGGTATCTATCAGCGAGCGTCCTTCTGAGGCTGCACCCACGTTGAACGAATCGCGACTGGGAAGCGACACTGTGCATGGCAAGGGCCAGTAAACTTGGTCACGTTGGTGGATCGGAAAAGTGGCTATCTCAGCGCCTATCCGGTCAAGCGCAGAACGCGCCGCCAGGTGACGCGGCCATTAAATTCTTCAAACTAAAAGGAACACCAGTGCATACGCTTACGCTGGGACAACGGCAAGGAGTTTGCGGGGCACGAACGGATCGCCTTGAAAAGCCGGCTGTAGCCGTTTACTGTTGCCGACCCTTATTGCGTCCTGGCAGCGCGGCACCAATGAGAACACCATATGGTCTGTTGCGCCAAGTACTTCCCCAAGGGAAGCCGATTTCAGCACCGATGACCGTTGAGTCGGTAAGTAAGGTCGCAGCGCAGACAATTTACGGCCCACGCAACGCCTGGGATGGATAAGACGCCCTACGAAGTGTTCAGGGGAGCGTTGCACTTATGTGTTGGAATTCAGGTCTTTTGAAAGTTGAACGCCACGGCATCGCCAAGCAAGCTGAAAAGCCAGCCCGGCAGGGCTACTGCCGGTGCTTCTCCTTCAAGTTACACTGGGTTACGGCCTCCGGCCCCACTTCCATATTAGCTGCGCATGCATTTCCCCAACAAACATCATCCCGTGTGTACCACGCCCACAACTGAAAACCGATGCTGAAGTGCTTGTCCGCTTTCTGGGCTCCGGGTCGGAGGTGGTAAAGCCAATTCTTCAGCAGCCCCTGGGTGATCTTGCCGTGACGGCCCACCCATATCCACCGCCGCCGCCTCGGCGCTGACTGCTCCCACGGCACTATCCAGTGCCCCGGAACCATCCCTCAACGTGACAAGGACTTCACGGCGCCGGCGATTTGAAGCGCATTGGCGGGGGACTGGCCTTGGGTCAGGCCGTAGATACGAGCAGGAGGAATGCGACAATGATGGAGCCGCGATCAGCATAAAGTTTTGAAAACTTCAGGGTAGGGCTATTTCGAGTGGAAAATATGCCCAATAGTAGGTAAAGCATTAACGTGGCCATATCACCATCACCGCCGAGGCCAATGCTGTAATTCCCCTTATATCGATAAACACCTCTTCTTGGGCCAGATGGTATGAAGCACATCGCGGCGGGGGCTGGGCCGTGGGTTACTGCCGGGGGCGCCATGGTAAATCATCGCGGCGAGACAGCCGCTTTGCGGTGCGGTAAGGGCTTATTCAGTCCCTTGGGGTACAGAAAAACAGGCATTGGTTCTGGCGCCCAGCGGCGTTAAAGCCGGGCGCCGTCCATACCGGGGTGGGCTCCTGGCGCGCAACGGATGATTGCCCTCTTCAGCGTCGATATGTAGGCCAGGCCCTTGCTCTCCACCCAGGGGGGTTATTCCCAGTTCGGCCAGCAGTGCACCGGACTATGGGTAAGCGCAGGCGCAAGTAGGCCGGGTCGGGTGGCCGAAGAAGGGGCCGGGGCAGTTTTAAAACCGCCACTTCAAACGCAGTCCTTGCCCTTTCGTCGGCGGGGATCCAGGGCAGTTGCTGTCCTGCAGCCAGTACCGCCCAGATCGCTGAAAGAGTTAGGAGCCAAGATGCTGTAGACTTCCCGGCGGCGTCCATATTGTCGCGGGTTGCCGAGCAGCGCAGATCCAGCGTGACACTGTTTTTCCCGGCTCGCACCGGGGGCAGGTCCAATGCTTTAGGCTCTCGATATGACTCAGACTGCCGAAGCAGGCTTGGGCAGGCGGGTTTTAATGCTTCAGGCCGCGAGCTGGTAGAGCAACCCACCAGCTGAATTGAATTCGTTGTGTTGCTGCTCGGCAGGGAAATAACCTCTTGGGACGCCGGGCGCGGGTCTTGGACCAACAGCAAACCGGCCAGATAGTTTCTGAGCGGTTGGCCTGCTGCGACCAGGGCGTACAGGTAGGCACCACCGAGCCCGAGCAGTAACAGGTTGATCGGCCCATGCTGAGGCCGGAAAAGTGGCGGATGGCCCTGGGCGGTGTGAAGGCTGTTGGCATGCATTAATCGGTTGGCCAGTTGGAACTGGGCAGGTCGTCGGCTGGGGGAAGCGCGTGGCCTGGGCGCCATGCTCGGCCAGCTTCCCTGGGCAGTGCGCTCCTTCGGCCAGTTTCGACTTTCACGCTCGGCAATGGCTTGTTTCCAGTTCGGGCGACCGTCTGGGCCCACTGCTCGGGTGCAGGGGCTTGGACCATTCGATGATGGCGGGGTCGGTCAGATTTCAGGCGGCGGGCCAGCTTTTTTCTGGTTTGCAAGGCATCCAGCCAGAGGGGGTACCTAGAGCGAAAGATGGGAGAAAAACCAAACCACGCGGCTTTACCAAACTCTTTTCGCTCTTAAATTGATCCGGGATACGGATGCTAAGAAACCCCATACAGTCCCCAGAATGGCCCCCTTTGCCCCCTTAAGTTTTTTGCGTACATTTCTTCAAACCAGATAGATTGAGATAACCGCCCCCGGCCCCACCTCCATATAGCTACGCATGCATTCCCACCAAAAACACATCGCCGTTGGTACCGCCCCACAACTGAAACCGGATGCTGGAAGTGGGCCGGTCCGGCTTCTGGCGCCTCCGGGTCGGGGTTGGTTAAAAAGCCGAATCACCAGCAAACCCCTGGGTGGTCTTGCCGTGACGGCCCACCATATCACCGCCGCCCGCCTCGGCGCTGACCTGCTCCCACGGCCACTATCCAGTTGCCGGACCATCCCTCAACCGTGACACAGACCTTCACGGCCGCTGGCATTGAAGCGCAATTGGCGGGGGGGGGACTTGGCTGGGGTTTTCAGGCCGATAGAGTACGGAGCAGGGATGGGAATGCCGAACAATGATGGAGGCCGCGAATTTCAGCATTGTTTTAAAGTTTTGAAAAAACTCAGGTAGGGCTTATTTCCGGAGTGAAAATATTGCCAAATAGTAAGGTAAAAGGCATTAAAACGAGGCCATATCCACCATTTCACCGGCCGAAAGCCCCAATTGCTTGTAATCCCCTATATTCAATTAAACAACTCGTTTCTTTTGGCGCCAGATGGTATTGGAGGCAAACCCAATTTTCCCGGACATTCCTCCTGCTTTCTTTT
>Ga0163217_1077072_pt1 | contig 10404 bp, 7 predicted proteins | sample SynspAceP_FD_185933 | JGI IMG/M metagenome (GOLD analysis project Ga0163217, IMG submission 185933) | Saline lake microbial communities from Ace Lake in Antarctica - Synechococcus sp. Ace-P (PacBio error correction) | ecosystem: Environmental > Aquatic > Non-marine Saline and Alkaline > Saline ... | reverse complement strand
ACCATGGGCTTATATGCTTCTTCATAATCGTGATTGGACATGCGAGAGTGTCCTCCAGACACGAATTCGGTACTGTTGAATCTCTGTAAAGCCTTAGGTGTTACTTAGACTCTTTTTTCGTTGCGGATACGCTGATTGCCCGCTTTGAGGATCTAGCTCGATTTTAAGACGTTGACTCTCTCTCGTGGTTCTGACCGCCTTTGGACTGCGATGGTCGATTGCTGCGGTTGCGCAGGAAATTTCTGTCAGCTTGTCAGAGCCTTCCACCCGGAAGTATCAGTCAGAGGGACGGCCCAGAATGGGACTCTATCTTTGGAGCTGTTTTTGTGGCTTGAGAGATGTCAAACCGTCCTCGAGGACCGGCTCACCTTTGTAACTTCTCGCGCAGATGATCTTTTGGCTAATTGGTGCCACAGAACGGTCACGCAATCATCTCTCTGATTTTCATGTCCTACAGCCGGCTCGGTGCTGGTTGTGTTTGTGCTGCATTCCGTGATTACCGATGTTCTTTCAGACTCAGTCCTGTCGTCGAATGCATGTCTGGTTTAAGGCTCATATCCGCTAACTCTCATATCTTGCTTGATGTCAGTCGGGCTTTCGATTAACAACGTATATTCCTCTAATCTCGTATAAAATAACTGGTCTGCTTTTCGCCATTTTGTATCTCCTTGCGCGGATGTGCAGCTGGTGTCTGCCCAAGGATCGAGTTGAGTTCTGTGCGAGGATTTAGGCTCCGGATTCGAGACGAATCTATTCGAAGCGTTTTTATACGATTTTATAATGACTTTTGTTGTTTTTTTAGGTACTATCACAGAACTTCTGGATCGAGGATTTGACTGAGGACTACTCGAAATCTTGTGGCGGAGCTTCTAAGGATTTTTGAGCGCCCTTTTCTACAAAGTAAGCGTTATATAATTCCCAGAATTGTTCTTTGATACGTCAGCTCGCCGATTATGTGTGCTCTATTAACGTCGCTGAGAGCGAATTTTGTTGGTTGGTTAATAGAAGCATAGCTTGTGTTTGGAATTTTCTTCTATTGTATCGCTGTCGTCTTAACGCTGACTCGTATATCTGGCACGTAGCGATTATTGTGTTTGGTCATCGTACGTCGTCTCGTTGCTGTGGTTTTTTGATTTACTTTATGATTTTTACCCTCGTCGGAGCCGGTTTCTAATTTTTCTTTTGTTGGTGGAAGCTAAACCTTGACACGCGCCAATCAGCGGGCCAAGGCGTATCGTGCCCGTTTCCGCGCTTAGAAGCTGCCGACCGATCTTGTGTCGCAAGTCGACAACAAACATCAGCTATTTCGCTCAATCCGCAATTATCTCCCGGCCTTGAAGATATGCCTGTTCCGATCCAATGGATGTGAGGTGCAACAAGGTTATTCTGGTTATACTTTGGTCGCTCTTAGTGATGTATATCTGCCGAGGGTGCCCGGGCTGTCAGTCTTATTTAAAGGACATCGATTTCTGCAAGGTTTTCTCTCGTTCATTATGTCCTCGGACTACATCTGTTAGAAGGACGTGACGGGAAACAATGTTGCACGAACTCTGATCATGAGAGCGCACAACGTGGCTTTTTTTTGTAGGCCATGGCTGACGGGCTCGGATCACGTATCAAATGGTAAAATCCGCCCTATTGTGTGTAAAGCTCGATGGGGGATGCGTAGGTGGTCAAAACCGTGGCTTGCCTTATCATTCCGGCACGTTTTGAGAGTTCTCCTTCTCAGCAGACATAGACTTGCGCAATCACAGAAAGGATCACGGTCATTGATTTTGGGGGGGGAAACCCCCCGGGGGTGTGTTTGGTGGTCTTTTTCTTCTTTATTTTATCATTATTTGTGTGGATCGCAAAAAAAAAAACTGCGCAGCCCCAGAGTTTCGAGTTTAGTGATATAGGTCGTATTTATATTTTTATGCTCCTTGGTAGATATCATGGTGGCGTTTCGTCGGTGTGTTCCGTTTTATTGCGCGCTCATGAACCTTGCTGTTATTGCCTAGTGACTGGGTTCTTCACTATCGGTGTTGTGTATGATTTGAGCAATTCGGTCGCTAAATGATTGTGTAGTTTGACACTTCAGGTGTTGCAGCCGTCGTCTGTGCTGTATATATTGGGCTCATATTCAAGTCGACGGGGTGTAACACAACAGTTGATTTTAGGCAGCTCATCAGCCAGGCCTCGAGACGCTCACGATCTCGACTCCCCTATTTTGTGCCAGTGAAGTCGTACCTGGAGGCATTCGGTGGCAGTGCGGCTATCCGGTTGTTGATTGCTTTTCATCTTTTATATCTTTCCGGCGCGAAACGATAGCCTGATTGTCTGTTCGGCTGCCAGTCGAGTTCACTATAGACGGAATGCTGTGAGATGGCTCTGGTTCAGGTGTATTTTTCGAGTTTCGGGGGGATTGGCTCCAATTCGAAAACGTTGAACAAATTGACTGGTGATTCATCGTGGCTTGTCGGATCTTTCGTATATTTGGACCTGCGAGCTTCTGATCTTTGAATTATTTTGAATCACCAACATCCTGTTTCAGGATAGGCTTTGACGAAAAGCGATTACGACGCGTCAGCAGGACTACATTAACGCTAATCAACACTGTGGATGGAGCGTTGCCAGTGGCCTCTCTATAGACGCAATTGGACATTAGTTGTTGCAACAAGTTGGCCCTAGTTCTTGACAGGGGACATCTAATGACATGTTTTCAGATGGTGCCACACTTCTATTTCGCCATCACATCATATTCCCCCAATTTAGCAAATAATGCTGACCGAGGACAATTTTTTGCGAGAAATTGTGTATCATAGATGTGTTGATACCATGAAGCGTTAGAGAAATCTGAGAGCCAATGTCTGTGCTTTTGTTTTTCACTGTAGGGAGCGGCGGTTTATTCCTAATGTTGGCTGGTAATAGCAGAGTTGGAGAGCAGCTTTAGATGCGACGTATTCCGACTCGTGCGGTCGGAATTCTCGATATCTTATTCAAAACGGAAAGCGGAGTAGCGGACAGAGCCGATTACGCCCCGCATTATAGTGAGGCTGGATCTCCTGGAGGCCGCCCGCCGCTTTTATTTTTTCAATTACACGCATTACAGGCTGGCACGATGCTTCTGACAGTTGTTCCTCCTTGTGTATTGTTTTCTGTACTGACACGGGAACTGGACTCGGCCTCAAGAAGTTGCATCCGATATACAGGTCAATGCAAGCGAGTCAGATTTTCTTAGCGCCCCCACCATGGCCTTCGTGTGTTTGGAACGTATATAAACAGGGCAGATTAGCGGATCCGATAATGGGCGACGCCAGAAACGCTCATGTGTGTTGATACACGTTTGGCTATTCGGTTTGCCAGCCAGTTGTTCACAGAAGCGCGTGGCCCGAACGACCACCGCCGGGCTGCCTTTTCGTGTTGTCATTGAGGGCGCAAGTTTGGCACCCGCCAGTGCTTGCTTTTCGCCGTTTGAGGCATTGTTTGCATTGGGAACCGTTTGTGTTCAATATTATGCGCGCGGTTCATCTCTGTCTTGTATTTTTAATAGGTCCTTGAACCAAGCGGTCGAATTCTTTGTCTGGTCAACTGTATTATGGGCCTCACCAAGTTTTGTTCAGTCTCTATGCGTTTGTGACTAACGCAAATCCTGAAAAAAAAAATGCTTTCGCGTTTATGCTACCTTTCGTGTTGTTTGATATGTCCTCTGGTGTTTAAATAATAACTTTATGCTGGTTACAGTTTTGTGCTAACGAGTTAATTGAGGTGGAAATCATTTTGGCACGCCTGATTATTTTACCCCACGTTCTGAATAAGTGCGATATATATTCTGAATATCCGCTTCCCGCTTTGTGCAGGGGGTGAACATCATTGATGTAGCTATAACCATCTGGCTGCTAGTGATCTCATTTTCTTGTCCCATATAATTGATCAGCTGGTTGGCCTTTGCACCACTTAGGCAGCAGGTAGGGTTTGCTTCTTGTCTAACGATTTGCGACCAAGGCTGGTTTTGATTTTCCTTGTTGCTGGGACTGGCCTATGGATGGTTCTATTTTTGCCGTCCGTGAAGTGTAGTTTACTTGTTCTCATATTTTATCGTGGTTATAGTTATTATATGGACGCATTACTTTTTGTTTTGGAAAATTCTACTTTATTATTTTGTTTGTTGAGTGGCTGGACGCGAATACGACTTGGCGTCCGAAAGCCTTAACGGCTGGTGTTCGTGGTCGATTTTATTTCTAGTTTTTTTATCTGTTTTAATCTTTTTCAGTCCTCCTCGGTCTTTCAGGAGCTATCGTAAGTGTGCGTTCAGCTGCCCGAATGAATATGCTGCGATTTGATTATTGCTTTCCCCATGGGCCGGCACGTATTCTTGTTGGTTAACGGCGGAGTTCCAAATATTAACGCTCTCCTCATATTCTGTCGATCATTCTTATTCTACGATCTGTACCTCCCTAAACAGAGCGCAAGCAGACCATTATTCTGTTGGCCAGAGCTACGGGGATGATATCATCTCAAGCTTAGATGACTGGGGTTTTCGAGCCTCAGGCTGGCGGCCAAGCAGACCCGTCCGGCTATGCTATTTTTGGTCGAACAATTCTTTGCGTCCGTGCCGCGGGGTAAGGTGGTCGACAACGCTCAATAACAAGCCGGATTATGTGTTCGTTTCTCAACATTGCTGTAAAATCGTCAGTCTAGAAGTGCTAAACCAGTCCTGATCGAAATGTGTTAAGACTATGAAGATTCTGCTCGGCACTTAAAACAGAAAAGTGTGAAGGTTTCCTGTTGTGAGTGGACCATTTTGTGTTTAATCTTGTGACAAAGTCTCTGTACGGCGGACGTCTAGATGGTAATCGGGAAAATACGATGAGCCACATTTACATGTTTCATGTTCAGCGTTCGGTCCTGCATCGGGCGCGCCGCTGTCCGGGGGACCCGCTCTTCTTAACTTTTAAATGGCAAAAGTTTTCCAAGTTCGGAATGATTTTATCGGATTGGTGATTTGCGACCTTCTACAGAGTAGGAGCTCTTCCGTTCTGAAATTTCAGTAGGTAGTATTTCCCATCATCCGTTGTGCAGTGGACTTTTTGTTCTTTTCGCAATGACTCGTGTTTGCACTTAAAATTCGACTCAGAAACACTTTTCGAGTGTTTATGATTGTATTTTTCAGTCACGACTTTATTTCCTGTGCTGGAGTATTGATTTAATCCATAACCTGAAATTAATTAATTAATGGTAAAAGAAATGCAAACCAAAACGCAATTTATCACTTCAAGATTGCGGCACCTGATAGCATTGTGTTCTCAGTCCTTTTTCCAGGGTATGTTCCTTTGGCATACATGTTTCAATATTGATCGTTGCTAAAATAGGGCTGCGGTCTCCTGCGCTCTTGTCGCCGATACCATGTCCCAGTAATATTCGTGTATTAGTTTATTTCGATTTGTCGACTCTCATTTGCGCCTGTGAGATGGCTAATACTCAGCCTTGGAAATTCAAATAATTTCAAGATAACCCAAATTAGCATTATTTATATCTCAGTTTATGATCTCGTCGCTTATCTGGAAAGTTCAGTGTGATCCCGATGATCACCCACATTATGTAAGTTCTTGCCTGCGCCAAGCAGGCATAACACTTTTGTGTTCTTGCAGCGGCAGCGACGGACGGACCCTCGTTTGACTGTATTTCAGAGGAAGAAAGGCGAGGTTCTATGTTATTTTTGATAAATTGATCTTGCGAAAGGACCGGCAGTCGCAAACCGACCTTTACTGTTTGTCTCATTCCAAAACGCCAGTCAACACCGTCAGTTTATGATGTCGATTTCCGTTTCTACGGAAGCACCTTCGGTCGGTTTCGAGGCCGCAGATCCTAGACTTGGTGTACTCTCATTTGTTACGTGTATCTCACCGATCGCCAAATACAGCTGGGTAGTGTACGTTTTGGGATTTTGTTGTCGAAGGTAACAGCTCGGCTTCTAATATAGGATCGATCCACGCTCTTTCGTTTCAATCGATAACTAAAGCTGTTTTTATTTTATTTTTGTAGATGTTCGGTTAATCCTGATTACATGCGATGAAAACTGAGAGAGACGGTCTTTATGGTCCTTGTTATCTGGGCAGTGATATACGTTCCTAGATACCCGGCAGGATTGGCCGCCCTATTTGTGTTTGCAATCTTTGAACAACATGCATGAGGAATGAAAAGTATAGTTCAGCACGTCAAAATCATCGTCTGGGATTGCTGTTATTCACAGGCGAAGATCTGACAAAGATTTCACTGATTCTGGTGTTAATGTCGGACGCAGCTTCCGCAGCGTCTTATTGCGCTAAAGGCACCGTGCTGGGCATTTCGCCATGCTCATATAAATCAACCTATTGGAAAGTTCCGTCAGTCCGGTAGTGCGTATTGCAAAACTAGGGGAATACCAGGCGCGCCCCGATCTTGTCAATTACGGTTTGCGTATATATGCCCGCCGATGCCGATGTCACTACGCAGAAGCGTTGGCGCTGTAATTATCGATAGAAGGCATTATGTCTGCTTATGATCTCCTTAATTAAACGCTTCTATGTTCCGCGTCTTTCTTTTCTGTATTTGCTTGTGAATGCTGTTTGTTCTTTATTATTTGTAGTATTCCTCTATATATATGTGTAATATAGTGGTTTTTAGTCATCCCATCATTCAATAAAGATCCTACGAAGAGAAACAACCGCGCAGGCGTGCTGGTGATTTTAAAAGCTCCTATAGCGTGTCGTCTCTCTCTGAAAGAATAACTTCGTCGCTTGCTGGCGGAGCTGTTAGACTGGGAGGCCCCAAGCACCATAAGTCTGATGTGTTCTTCGTCTCTGTTTTTGTGCTGTATTGGATTTCTGCTTTTTCTTGACCCATCAAACGGTCCTGTCCACTGTTGCCGTGATCCCGTATCGATCAAACCTCTACAATTCGATGCGTAGATGAGATGACGTTCGTTCGCTTCTATCCGACCTCGCCGACCGGACCGATCATACAAGCTAGCTCCACTTGTCAAATAGATATATAACAGCTTATTTTTCCGCCCTTACTCGCATCGAACAACTACAGCGCGGGAGGGCCTCCCGAGACTAGCACATCCCGACCTCTATTATTGGTTTGTCGCGATTAAACGTGGGGTGCTATTTCTAGTTGGCCTTGTTCCTCTTTTAGTGAATAACGAAGCACCAGGTCGCCCGTACCTTCAATAATTTCACAATAACGTCAGCCTGCCCAACTTTGGTCATCATTACCATGCCCGTCTCGGACAATTTATCTCCAATAATTATAAATTATGTTTGTTCGCAGCGGCTTGAGCTCCGGTGGAACTCCTTTAAACAACTTTTATGAAGCTCCATCTCTTTTTTAATCGATATGCAAACGAGAAAACTCTTTACATGCTATTCTATAGTTCCCGTTTATATGAGCACTTCAGTAACGCTGTATTAAACGCAGCTTCGGCAATTGCGCAGTTTTTATAGCATCGGCTCTTGTGCCTCTGTGTTACCGGGAACGATGCATAAGCACTGCCCAACTCATAGAATAGCCCGCTCATGCGTCGGCACCCGCGTGGACTTTGATATAAACGTAATAGCTTACCCAATAATGTTGAGGTCTTGTCTTATTACGCTCGGCAGAGGTGTGCGACGGCGGTTTTCAACAACCCTTGAGGCATCGTGATCAGTCCGGTGACGTTAACAATGTTCGTTTTCATGGTGCTTCCCTAGTTCGACAAAAGAAATGACGCAGGGGGATGAACGCAAAATATGGCAATCCCCAGTAGATACTCCGGTCCCTAGATTGCTTGTTCGCGCTATGACGTGGAATGACCATTATGCGCCGACAAGCCAAGCAAATCAGACGAATGACTGATCGCGTGTTCAACGATTGTGGCCTGCCTGTTTTCTTTTTTTTTGTGTGCAATTTTATTTGTACTTGTTGTGATAATTTGGTCTTGGTTTCCTTTACGGTGGGCACCGTGGCGAGACAGGACGAGCGCGTAGTGTTCTTCAGGTCCTAGTTATTTGTTATTAACGTCGCGCTCTTTGCTTGGCAGTTTCTTTCAGGGGATTAGATCGACGATAAGTCTTGGCACTCCAGTCAGCTTGCGAAGAAAAGGTTATTTGGCAATGCAAAAGCTGCGCGGCGGGACTCGCGAGAATCCATTTCTACGTCTTGATTTTTCTGTTATACGCCTTTTTTTCTTTATAGCTCACCTGGTCGCAGGCAAAAGTCCGGAGATTTCAGCATGCGCGCCATTTTGGGATTTGCAGATTCTGGGCGACCAGCCGCCATGACAGTTATTGCTGAGCGATTTCGCTCGCTGTCTCGCCCGTGATTATTTCTGTCGGCTGGTAGCAACATTTTTACGATAATGAGATCGGAACGTTCGTCCTTGTGCAACGATTCCCCAAGGTTGAGATTAATCCGTCCGTTCGCGGAACCGAAACTCAATGGGTAGTAAGTTCTGGCGCTCATGCGGTTTGGTCGTAATTTGTCGTCTCCCGACTCTAGGTATATTTTTGCTTTTGAAACGACTTGCATGTGTTATTTCATCGACTTGGAACCAAACACTTCTGCGTTGGCAACGGTCATAATTATGTTCGGCTCCTGGAAATGGACATGTAGCCTAATGAGAACATCGAGTATATTTGAGATTAGGCTATAACTGTCTTTTTCGTCTTATATACTACGATCAGTGTCGGTCTTTCATATTCGAAACTTTCATTCGGAAATAGGGGCAACTAGCAACGTTTTCAATGTCTGTCTCTTCTCTTTTGTATGTGGTGTTCTTATATGATATTTATGTTCGGTTGTGTGAACTAACGAACAGCCTTGTGTTACATTCCTAACACTGACGTTACACAGGGTCGCCTAGCAAACATGGTTTTTAGTGAGTCTGTGCGGAATGGCGCTCAACCCTTACTGGTCGCGCGTCTTTGCAGAGTGACTGAGCATGTGCCATGGCAACTTTTTCTTGTATTTTTTTTTTTCTCTTTTTTTTTTTTTTTTTTTGTGTTTATTATTATTTCTTTTGTCGCGTCGTTTTACGGCAGACATACTGATCGAAGATTAGCTATTTATTTCAGATCGTGCCCGTAATTCTCGCACTTTTTCCTTGTTAACTCCTCGAATCCGCCAAGGAGAGTTGGATAGTCTATTTGGTAATAGGGACCCAATGCGATCAAGATAGGTCCTATCATCAGACACATATCTTTTCAGCGTAAGATGAGGATAGCGCATTTGGTTTTCCTGGTTGCGTTGTACATCCGAACTAACCGATGGGTCGTATTATATTGTATAGTTCCATGTCTCATTGCCACGATTATTTGTGTCGTGTAATTCCAAGAAATATAATTGATGTGTCTTGCAGTTCCCAATCTGCAGTTCTGAAAACCAATTTCATGCGCAGGACATGCCGAGCGTACAACACTGGTCAGCCGGCCTTGCAATGCATAGCTGTCGAACGAACGGACCTGTTACGACATTTTCACACTTTTGTATTGAAGCGGTCTCGTGAAATCTCAGAGGTCAACTATCACAGGCCGGCACTATCACAGAGTTTCCTATTCATTCGATGAACATCCCCTGTCATCGAGACGGTAAGCAAGACCGCTGAAACAAGAAACCTTCACAGAGGCGTTGTGATCTCCGCAACATTTCATGCGCCTCCAGGAACAACCAACGGCTCATTCAACTATTCGTCTCGTTTTATAATAGCTTATATATGGTTTATTTCTGGAATTAAAAGTGGGCCGTGTCATTCCCCGCTCCCGTCTGGTGTCTGTGAGTTCATCAAGCGCATGCTTTCGATTGGCTTTAAGGTCTGATAAGGTTACTTTTTCCCACCTCCTCCAATGTTTTCAGACTATCGCTGTGAGAGATCAGTTCTCTCGTCTATTCGTAGTTTCAACGATTGAGGCTCTTACGTTTTTCTTTTGCCGTTATATTTCCACGATCATCCAGTCACTAATGCGGGGGTCGTTTTCAAAAAAGGTTGTCCGGTTGCAATTTCGCGTACGCCGCAATAGTCGTGTTCATTCTTGTCTTCTCTACTTTTATCAGATATCGATTGCCTGTGACTTGAGATGCACTCAAGGTCGCGTGAGGCTTACGCTGGCCTACCTGCCATATTCTCTCGGAGCATATCGTTCGATTTTTAGTATTTATTGTGCTCTTTGTATAGGAGGGCTTGTTCTTATCTGTGTTGTTGCTTCTCTTCCGATTATACTTATTGGGCCATTATTATTTACATTTTGTGGCCAGACTTTAAAATTGCTAACTGAGTATTCAGACATGCTTGCATTTAAAACTGCAGCTCATGGAGCATCTCCAAATTATAATCAAATGACGTCATGAACGGACTGCATCGCGTGTGCTAAGCGAGTTGTGCTGAATCCATATCATGTGCCTGCTCGG
>Ga0163217_1060067_pt1 | contig 10404 bp, 12 predicted proteins | sample SynspAceP_FD_185933 | JGI IMG/M metagenome (GOLD analysis project Ga0163217, IMG submission 185933) | Saline lake microbial communities from Ace Lake in Antarctica - Synechococcus sp. Ace-P (PacBio error correction) | ecosystem: Environmental > Aquatic > Non-marine Saline and Alkaline > Saline ... | reverse complement strand
CCCACTCTGCCTGCAATCATGCGCCCTGCCGTCCATTTCTTTTGAATCGTCCCAGCTCATGTGCGGAAAAACGCTTTTTTGCCGTACCAAAAAAGACAATAGGACCGCTCACCCGGTCCCCACACCAGAAAAACAGGCTGTCGTCCTTCGGACATTTTTACAGTAGGCGCGCTTGACGCGTGCGTTGCCGATTGGAAAATCGCCCAAACGTCGCTGACCGAACACACCGTTCGTCGTATTAACAAAAGACAGGGGCAAAATGTGCTGCAGCAGCATCTGCAGGACGTTCAGGTGGCCTCTAGCAAGGCCATCCAATTTCCCACGGGAATGTTCGAATCCTAGCAATATCTCGAACCGTTCGCGGGCCTTGTCCCCCCAAGCGAAGGTGAAATCGCGTTTGATACTGTTAGCAAATTCGGTTGGACTGTTACCAACACACTTCAAAACTGACTCAGAGATTGGCTGCAAAAGAATCTCATTCCGTGATCCGAGTGCGACACCAAAAAAGGCACCCGTAAAACGGTGCCTTTCGGATTTTTGTAATGTTTGACGTTTGGGTCAGTCGCGCTTATCCAGTGCTTGGACCCGCGACGCCAGGCGCGACACTTTGCGCGGACGCTGTGTTCTTGTTGGAAAACGGCCTTTTGTCACACCGCGCATCAGCTCAGGCTGAGCAGCGGCAGGGCGCTGTTGCGCTTCTTTGTCACCGGATTAATGGCTTCTTCTACCTTACGCAGAAAGGTACGGATGCGCGAACGACGTGCTTTGTTGATTTGAAAAACGTGCCTTCGTTCATGACGGGGCGCGCTTTTTTGCCTGAGGTGTATTTGCATGAGGATCAGCCTTCATCTTTGGGTATGTTCAAAATTTGCGAATACGCGACACAAACCAAATGACCGGAACCAATTATCGACTAAAGGTGATTCTAGCCTGAGCGGGCTGCCACGCGCATGTATTGGCGTTGCCTATAGATCCCACCCCGACGCGCAAATGCCCAAAACCCGCAAAGCTATTTACTTGTCGCGGAACCTGGTGCTTTCGCGCTTTTTCTAGGGAAGGCGGACATTGCCCTTCTTTGTTTGATCTTCCGTTTAGCGAAACAGCGAATGGAAAAAACGCGGCGTTCAAACAAGCAGACCTTCGCGTAGCGCACTTCGAAGGACCTGTTTAACGCCTCTTTTTGACCACCAGGTCGAGATTCATGGATTTCTCGGCGAATCTTTTGCCGCGCTCATCGTTTCTTCCATTCAGCTTTTTTGACCGGAACCACACGTGACACAAGCCCGCCGCGTTCAGCTTCGCGCTGCATCCATTAAAGCGGCCCGTCAGGTTCATATCCATTGCTTTGGGATTTGCGATCGCCCGGGTCAGACGCTGGTGCCACAATGCCGGCGACACCCCAGATTGATCTCGGGCTGGCCGAACTTGGCGCTTTCCGAACAGATGATAAAAGGTCACACATCATCGGCCAGTTCGCCAAACCGCCGCCAAGGCATTAGCCCGACACGCAGCGATGATGGGTTTGCGCACACGGCATGATCTGGGTCGGTCTTCTTTTTAGGGTGAAAAGATACCGGCAAAGACGTCGACAAAGCTTTTTGTCGCGCATCATGGCAATATCGGCACCGGCGGCAAAGGCCTTCTCCGAGCCGGTGATCACGATGCAGCGGACTTTTTTCGTTTTCCTGAGCGATTTCAATGCATCGGCCAGCCTCTGTCATCAGCTGGTCATTTTAATGCGTTCATTGCGTCAGGACGGTCAGCGTGACAAGCGCGATTGTGCGTTGTCGACGTCGGACCGTGATCGTTTCAGTAGCCATCAAAGAATGCTCTCGTTTTGTTACGCTTTGAAAGATTGTGCAATACCACGGGGACGGGGTTGTTTCAAAGTTCATCTTTGGCATTGCGGCAGTAGAAGGAAGAGCGCCCGGGGACGCACGATGCGGGCAATCTGATGGTCGCAGCCTTGGGTGCGGCAGGGCTGCGCCTCGCGACCGTACACGTCAAAGCTGTGCTGGAAATAGCCCAACTTCTCCGGTCACGAACGTTTGAAATCGCGTAAGGTCGATCCACCTGCGTGATGCTGCGTCAGGGACTCGCGGAATTGATCGGGACCAGCCGCCAACACGGGCCTTCTTGATATGCGCCCGCCTTGCGCGGCCGGGTGCGATGCCGTTGCGTAAAGTGTTTTCGCGACATAGATATTCCCAGCCCCGCCACGATCCGCTGGGTTTCCAGCAGAGCGGGTCTTGATCGGGGTTGTTCTTGCCTTTTCAGCGCGCCAATTCAGGTGCGGCCTCGTGGAAATTCATTGCCAAGCGGCTCTGGCCCGATGGCCGACAGCAGCTATGGCTGTCGGCACTGGCCGTATCAAAAGATCCATCGCGCAAAACGGCGCGGATCGTAAATGTTACCCGCGCACGTTGCCATATGAAACACAACGTGATCATGTTTTTTCGCGGGGCGGGTGGTCATGCACGAATTGCCCCAACGGATCGCCCGAAGACAGCATCGGCCGGACATTCCCAGATGCACCAGCAAGCGATTTCTCCCGAGGATAGATCCGCCAGAATGATATTTTTGAACCGCCTGCGCAGCTGGGTCACCCGTTGTCCTGTCAAAAAAAGGGGGGCCTTGCGGCCATACTGGGGGGAAAAGGCCAGCGCAAATCGGGGCGGTTCACCTCGGCGCGGGCAATCACCTGACCCTCCATCACGGGACAAACCGCGGCGTACTGTTTCGACCTTTCTGGCAACTCAGCATGGTTGTTTTCCCTTCTGGACAAAAGCGGCGCATTTGTACCTGGACCTCGCGCCCTATAACAAAGGTGCAGATCAAAAGGAACTACAAGACCCCATGACAAAACGACAGCGACAAAACCACTCCATTTCGGATTGAAACCGTGGCCGAAGCGACAAGCCGCGACGCGTGCAGGGTGTCTTAACTCTGTGCAACAATATGGACATCATGAACGACGTGATTGAGCGTCGGCATCCACCGCGTCTGGAAAGGAAGCGATGATGATTTGGCTGGCCCCGCGTGCAGGACAAAAGCTGCTGATGTCGCCGGAGGCACGGGAGATGTGTCGTTCAAGTTTTCTGGGCCGCGCCGGGAACGGGCCAGGGCACTGTGCTGGATTTTGACCGAACCGATGCTGGTCGCCAGGGCGCAAGGCGCGCCGAGCTAGCAGCGATGGCGGACAGTCTTGATGGGTTGTCGGCGATTGCGATGGCGCTGCCGTTCGAGACACAGCTTTGCGGTCTATACCATCAGCTTTTGGCATCCGGACGAAACCCGTCCCCAAGAGGCCTTTGACGAAGCCTACCGCGTGTTTTGCGCCCGGGGGCGTTCTTCATTGGTGCTTGAATTCAGCCAGTGCCCAATCCGATGATGCAAAAAGCTATGATTCTGTATGCTTTAACGTCATCCCCCGCATGGCGGGCAGATATCGCGAACGACCGTGACAGCTATTCATACCTTGTCGAATCGATCCGCAATTTCCCCGACAGAGACCTTTTTTAGGTATTGCTACGCACGCGGGCTTTGGGCAGGGCCGAAATACGGAACCTGTCGCTGTGCATTGCGGCGCTTCATTCTGGTTGGAGATTTTAAGCATGCGCGACCTCACAATATCTGCGCGGTTGATTCCGCACCGGTGCAACTTTGGAGCGGACCGGCGCGATGAAGTTCGTGCTCGACGCTTTTTGACGCGACTCCTGCCTTGCGGTTCGTCGCCAAGGCGCTTGGCAAGCCGTTCAAGTTTCTGGGCTATGCTGGCGATCCGGCGATGCACGCCGCCACCCGTGCGCTCACGCGCTGGCCCCGCCTACATTCAATTCGGTCAGGTGCTGTCACGCGCCCGATGTCGTGGGCGACGAACTGGCGGTGCAGCTGGCGTATTGCCAAGACAAGCTGCCGCCCGTTTTCATCGAACAGGCCAAAGGCCGATCGAGAAAAGAGTTGGGCCTGCCGGTCAGTGCGATTTTCTCTGAGTTCAGCGAACCGTCGCCGCCGCCTCTTATCGCGCAGGTGCACCCGCGCTACCATCGCGAGACCAGAAAGACGTGGCCGTAAAAGTGCTCCGCCCGGTATTGAGAAAGCGTTCCGGGCAAGGTGTCGATTGGCCTTCATCTGCGGCGCGTATGCGTTGAAACTCTTCTTCTCCGGTTCGCGCCGCCTGCCCGATGAGGTGATCGAGCATTTCGATGGCGTCGTACGGGCGGAGCATGGATTTGCGGCTCGAATTCCCTCTGCCGCGTCTGAATTTGCCGCACACCAAAGCGACGCAAGGGTTCCAACCTGCTGCGATTTCAAATGGGCGAATATTCCGCCCGCCGTGTGATGACGCTGGCTGGGCCGATGGCGTAATCCATGGGGGATAAACGATGCGATTGACCGCCGCGGGTCACGACCGTGTCGCGTTAGGGCATCGCGTATTGCAAGCTGTTTCCTGAACCAGCGCGCTACGCGACGGGTATTTCCATGCAGGACATGCATCAGGGCAATCTTAAGGTCGCCCACCGAACGGGGATATCATTCGCTATGATTTCGGCATCATGGGCCACATCGACGAATACACCCGCCGCGTTTATGCCGAATCCTGTTTGGCTTTATCCGCAAAGATTACAACTGCGTGGCAAGAGGTGCACTTTCGAAGCGGGCTATGTGCCTGCCGACAAAGACGTCGGACGAATTCGCCCGTGCCCTGCGCGCCGTGGGGGAGCCTATTTTCGGTTATGGACGCGACCCTCATTTCGATGGCGGCTGCTGACCTATCTGTTCGAGGTCACCGAACGCTTCGGGAGGAGACGCGGACCGAGCTGATCTTGCTGGGCAACGCCCATTGGTCGTCGTCGAAGTGGTCGCCCGTCGCTCAAACCCGCATATCAACATCGGGAAGTGTCGAACCCGATCGTGACGATTACATCTTCTAAATCATTCGGTCCACGCCAGTGATCAAGACCTGAGCCAAGACCCGCGATGGTTGCTCGCACGTCCGCCCCGGTTGCCTGCGCTGGCTCGAAAGTGCGTTGATCGCAAGCAGAAGAAACGCCCGCCGCCCCGTTCCGGCCTCGCGGTGGATTAATCCTGTCGGCGATGTGCGGCAGGACCGGCAACGGGGATTATTGCGCGTTTTGCAGGCGCTCAGCTAAGCGCCTGCCTGACAGCGGGGCACACTGCGTCCCATTCTATCGGCATGACGATAATTCCAGACGCTATACTGACGCAACTTCCGCCCGCTGAAGGCCGCGCGCACCGCACAGGCGTCTGAGCCTTTTGATGCGGTCGCCCAAGCTTGTCAGGACGTGTCGCGGTCCATGGTCAAGCCAGATCGGCGCGGCGAAAGCAGCCCTACAATCGCAACCTTGTGGAACCTTACCGCGCCTTGCAGGTAGATTTTCGCAGTTTGCTGGACAGCGCCCGAGCCCTTGCCCAGATCGAAGTGCTACGGGCCGCAGAGGTGCCAACGATCAAAAACCTCGGCTCCGGCTGCCGCTCCGCATCCTTCTCGCCACCGAAGAGCGGGTAAACACGAAGTCTATGAACTGCTGATTGACGTCGGCGTATTGCTGGGGGACAGCCAGCCCCATACGCGGGGTGCACGCGAAACACTGACAGTTTAGGAAGCACGGGTAGAGCTGCACAGCGGGGAGGGCCGTTCGGCACAGGTCCACGCAAGGTGATACAGCGGCGCTAATCCAGCCCGACGTGCCGCACGGATTCGCTGCAACGGATGGTTCCTGTACGGGCGTTTCTAGTGGTGCAGGGGACGCTAGTCGACATCTAATCACAAATAGGAAAAAATCCGCTATAGGAATTCCTCTATTTCGGAAATGCATCCCATTATGTAGAAGCTGTGGAAAAAGGAGTTTTATTCATGACCCAAGCGTATCTAGATCACGTCAACGCCACCCTGTCCGGCTCCGCCGCAGACGGTATGATGAAGCAAGAACGCATTATCACCTCGCCGCAATTTCAGCGAGATCACGGTGGGCGGGCGTCAGTCATTAACCTTTGCGCGAAACAACTTACCTCGGGCTGGCGGACCACCCCGACTTGATTGCCTCTGCCCGCGACGCGATGGACCCAAGGGGTTTGGCATGGCCTCGGCTTTCGCTTTATCTTCGGGCACGCAGGATATTCACCGCGAGCTTGAAAAAAAAGCTGGCGGCCTTCCTTGGCAAGGATGATTCCATCCTCTTCGCCGCTGCTTGACGCCAACGGTGGGCTGTCGAGGCGCTTTTCGGACCGAAGACGCATGTGTCGGGACAGTCTGAACCAGCGTCCATCATCGACGGCATCCGCCTGTGTTTAAGAAACCGCTACCGCTATGGCCAATTCTGACATGGACGCCTTGAGGGCAGCTAGCCTCGCCCGCGAGGGAAGGCGCGCGGTTTTCATGATTCGCAACAGATGGCGTTTTCAAGTATGGGATGGCTATCTGGCCAAACTGCCTGAAATTCACAAAAACTGCGAGAAAACGAGCGCTCGTGATGGTCGACGACTGCACGCGACGGCTTCATGGGCCCCAAGGGGCGAGGGGGGGCAACCCCCCCCCCCCCGGGGGGGGGGGGGGGCCCCGGGGGGCGGGCCCCCAACCATTTTTTTTTTTGGGGGGGGGGGGCCCGTTCCCGATGTTGATATTCTGACGGGACGTTGTGCAAGGCGCTTGGCGGGGCCATTTGGCGGTTATATCGCAGGGCCGCAGCCGGTTGATTCGATTTGCTGCGCCAACGCGCAGCCCCTATTTCTTTTTTTCGAACTCGCTGCCGCCGTCGATTGTCATGGCGGGATCAAGCGCTGGAGCTTCGAGCAAGGTTGACGACGCCGCAAAGGCAACTGTTCTAAAACGCGAAATTACTGGCGCGAGGCTGACCAAACTGGGCTTTGACCTGCTACCTGGCCGAACATCCGATTATCCATGTGATTGCTGGGCGAAGCGCAGTTGGCACAAGATTATGGCGGGCGTCTGTTCGAGGAAGGGCGTCTATGTACAGGATCTTCTTTCCGGTGGTGCCCGTGGTTCAAGCCCGCATCCGCACCAGATGAACGCGCGCTGACACGCGCATGAACTGGATCGGCGCTCGCTGCTTTTGAAGTCCGCGGCAAAGGCCTGTGGGGTTTCTGTCATGAGCAACCAAAATGAAAGCGCGTGCAAGTCCGAGCCGCTGAGGGGCTGTGGCATGACCCCGCGCGCCTGTGCCAGAGATCGGGCCGGTGATGTTTGCTGATCAAAGGTGAACAAAAAACCGGCATCTTGCGGGACCGATATGGTCATCATCTGGAACTGGGACGAATGGGCGCAAAAAAACCGTAACCTGTCCCGTATGATCACGGGGCCATGAATTGCCGGAGAAGATCGTAAAGCTGGGCGCAATGTCACTGATCTGAGCCATCGGTCAAGCGGCTTCGGTGCGAGGGGCACCTCATCGGCAAAACCTCCACGCCAGTCGCGCGCGGGCAAATTCCACCTTTGATTTTCCGCCACCCGGCGTATCGCGTCAACGAGCAAGGCGCGTTCGCGCAATACCTACGGCTGCCCGCGTTCAACGTGGTGCCGCTGCCTGATACAATTTCCGATGATAATCGGTGCCATCCTCGACCCGCTTGGCAATGCGGTCCACACCGCGCTTGAGCTTTGATCTGGTGGCGAGGATGTGTTGATCACCGGCGCAGGCCCCATCGGCATCATGGCCGCCCGGTCGCGCGCCATGTCCGGTGCCCGCCATGTTTGATCACGGATGTGAACCGCACGCCTTGAACTGGCTGCCAAGGTCGCGGACGTCGTGCCTGTCGATGTGCGTCAAGAAGACCTCGCGGATGTCATCGCGCGTCTCAAGATGAAACAGGGTTTTGACGTCGGGATTGGAGGATGTCGGGCAATCAGACGCGCTTGACCAGATTGGTCGAGCGATGACATGGGCGGCGGATTGCGATGCTGGGCATTCCGCCCGCGAAAATTCCCCCTGTGGATTGGTCGCGCATCTGTTTCAAGGCGATCACGGTCAAAGGGTCTATGGCCGCGAGATTTCGAAACCTGGTACAAAATGATCGCCATGCTCGAAAACGGGCTGATGTCAGTTGCGACATCACGGCAACCCGCTTTGACGGCAGATGATTTCGAAAACCGGATTTTGCGCATGGTCGGGTTGCGTTTCGGCAAGTCGTGCTGGACTGGACCGGCGCGTGATGCATCGTCGGGTCGGCCTAAGAAGGGCGCTTGCCCCGCAGCCTTTTGGCTGCTTCCCGGGATTTAGGTTCATTGGAAAGCAGACAAAAAAGCGCCCCCGATGCCAAAATCAAGCAGGCAACTATTGAAAAAAAAGCCTGTTAAAATCAGATAAAACCTGATTTGAAATTATGGCATCGGAGGGGCGCTTTTTTGTCTTGCTTCCAAATGACCTAAATCCCGGGGAAGCAGCCAAAGCTTGCGGGGCAGCGCCCCTTCTTTAAGCCGGACCCGACGATGCCATCACGCCGCCGGTTCCAAGTCCAGCTACGACCTTGCCGACGCACCCGACCTCATTCGTTCGCAAATTCCGGTTTTCGAAATCATTTCTGGCGTCAAAGCGGTGCGTGATGATCGCACTGACAATCCAGCCCGTTTTCGAGCATGGCGATCATTTTGTTACCAGGTTTCGGAAAATCTCGCGGCCATAGACGCCTTTGACCGTGATTCGCCTTGAACACGATACGCGACCAATTCCACAGCGGGATTTTCCGGGCGGAATGCCCAGCATCGCAATCGCCCGCCCATGGTCATCGCCTCGACCATCTGGTCAAGCCGCGTCTGATTTGCCCGACATTCTCCATCCCGACGTCAAAACCCTGTTCATCTTGAGACGCGCGATGACATTCCGCGAGGTCTTTCTTTTACGCACATCGGACAAGGCACGACGTCCGCGACCTTGGCAGCCAGTTCAAGGCGTGCGGGTTCACATCCGTGATCACAAACATGGCGGGCAACGACATTGGCGCGCGACCGCGGGCGGCCATGATGCCGATGGGCCTGCGCCGGTTGATCAACACATCCTCGGCCCACCAGTCAAAAGCTCAGCGCGGTGTGGCGCCGGCATTGCCAAGCGGTCGAGGATCGGCACCGATATCATCGGAAATTGTATCAGGCCAGCGGCACCACGTTGAACGCGGGCAGCGTAGGTATTGCGCGAACGCGCCTTGCTCGTTGACGCCGATTCCCGCGGGTGGCGGATCAAGGTGGAAATTTTGGCCGGACGCGGATGGCGTTGAGGTTTTGCCGATGAGCTGCCCCTCGCTCGAGCACCGCTGAACCGATGCTCAGATCAGTGACATTTGCGCCCAGCTCTTACGAATCTCTCCGGCGAATTCATGGCCCGTGATCAACGGGACAGGTACGGTTTTTTTGCGCCCATTTCGTCCCAGTTCCAGATATGAATTATTCGTCCCGCAGATGCCGGTTTTGTTCACCTTTTGATCAGCACATCATCCGGCCCGATCTCTGGCACAGCGCGCGCGGGTCATTCCACAGCTCCCTCACGCGGGGCTCGGACTTGCACAGCGCTTTCATTTGGATTGCTCCAATGGACAGAAACCCCACAGGCTTTGCCGCGACTTCAAAAGCGGCCAGCGCGGCGCATCCAGTCATCGCGTTTGTCAGCGCGGCGTTCATCTGGTGCGGATTGCTGGGCTTTGACACGAGGCACCACCGGAAAGAAGAATCCGCTAACATAGGACGCCTTCTCGAACAGGACGCGCCGCCATATCTTGTCCAACTGCGCTTCGCCGCATCACAGGGATAATCGATGGGTCGCCAGGTAGCAGGTCATAAGCCCAGTTTTGGTCAGTCCCTTCCGCGCCAGTATTTCGCGTTGTCGAAAGTTGCTTGCGGCGGTCGTCACCTTGCTCGAACCAGCTCCAGCAGCCTTGATCCCCGCCATGACAATCGACGCGCAGCGAGTTCGAAAAATAGATAGGGGCGTGCGCGGTTGGCGCCAGCAAAATCGATCACCGGCTGCGGCCCTGCGATATAACGCCAATGCCCCGCCAAGGCGCCTTGCCCACGTTGCCCGTCAGAATAATTCAACATCGACTCCAAAATGTGCGGGCGTGCCCTTCGCCCTTGGGGCCATGAAGCCCTGTCGCGTGGCAGTTCGTCGAACCATCACGAGCGCTTCGTATTTCTCGGCCAGTTTTGTGATTTCAGGCAGTTTGGCCAGATAGCCAAATCCTACTGAAAAAACGCCATCTGTTGCGATCATGATAAACCGACGCGCCTTCCTCGACGGGGCGGAGCTTCAGCTGCCCTTTCAAGGTCGTCCATGTCCAGAATTTGGCATTAGCGGTAGCGTTTTGGCCTTACACAGGGCGGATGCCTGTCGATGATCGACGCGTGGTTCAGGATGTCCGACACAATGGCGTCTTCGG
>Ga0163217_1027928_pt1 | contig 10404 bp, 12 predicted proteins | sample SynspAceP_FD_185933 | JGI IMG/M metagenome (GOLD analysis project Ga0163217, IMG submission 185933) | Saline lake microbial communities from Ace Lake in Antarctica - Synechococcus sp. Ace-P (PacBio error correction) | ecosystem: Environmental > Aquatic > Non-marine Saline and Alkaline > Saline ... | reverse complement strand
CGACAGTGCTGCCTCGTTGACCGGGCTGGCCGTGGCACCTTGAGGTAAACGCCCGATTGCAAGCGGTCAGGGCGAAACCTGCCTCCGTAACTTTTTGGCACGCGGGCAGTATTCACCGGCGCGCGATCCCGCAGGGCGGATGCGGTTCGTGATGCAGGAGGACGTTCCAGCGCGTTGATTGGAACGATCGTGGTGTCCAAGAGGTGAACCGGGCACGCATATCCGTTTTGCGGGCGAAGACATGGGGCAGCGAAACCATCGTTCGGCGGGCCGACAGCTGGACAGCGCGCATATGGCGCCTGCGCCGCGCGGTTCTGAGACCTGTTGGGTGCGCGGCGCGTTTCGCGTTTCTCTGCTGGTTACGGGACAGGCGAAGGCCCGGATTTCAGGAACCGCGCGGCATCTCCCCCCCCTCCCCCCCCGGACGTCAACCCTCATCTAAGCGCTGCGGATCTCTCGAACGCGGCCAACTGTTCATTCGAGATAGCCAGGATGACCGCAAGGCTTGCGAACCCACTCTCCAGACTGCGAAAGGGCCGAAATCTATGTCAACCACGGGGATATCGGTCGGCGAAAGAGGATCATGTGAAGCCGGCGCTGGCCGACCTGCGGCGCGCATTGTGTTCAGTGGCGGTGGCGATGAAACCCGAAAAACCGATCTCTTTTTGGTCGTGTCCAAACAGGCGGCATTGGTTGGGGTTTGCCGGGCAACTCGCTTCGGCCTTTATCACTTGGCACTTATTTCCGCACGGTGCTTGGCCGTGTCCTTGCGGGGGCAATCCGACATCGGGCATTCGCGGCACTGGTCTGTCGGCATCCGCTTCATCCCACCCGCCTGGTCGATCGAATGCGACTGGCGACTTTCGGATTTGACGGCGGCCGGGAGAGTTTCACTTCGCGGACGCGACGCATTCGGGCGGGTCGCACGTCTTCCCGATGCGGATGGAGTGATTTTATCCCGGCCCGAGTGAAACGCTACCGGCAGGCGCGCTGGTAGAATTTCACCATTTTGTGACAGATAAGAGCGATACATGAAGCCTGCGCCTATACGCATGGCCCGGGACGCGGTGACACCGACAAATTGCTTTTCTCTCTGGCAAAGGAAACTTACAGATTGGATACCGAGTATGCGGAGGTTCAGGTTAAACCACTGATTGCGGTCGATCACCTTGCGATATGACGTACAGATATTCCAGACGAACCGACCTTTGCGAATATCCAAAACCTTGGTCGCAAGCAAAAGGATGCAGACTGGAGCATCCGCGCTTGAACAGCGTAGGTCTGTCGCGACCCCCTAGAACAAGCACGGATGTCCTGCATAATAACAAGTTCGGCAAACACGAGCGGAGTCGCGGGTTTCGCACACTCATCGCGAAGGCCCTCTCTCAGGCGTGCCCGTCATTGTCGGGTTTAACCAAGCTCAAACGGCGGAAGCGTTTCAAACCTTCGCGGACGGCTGTGCTGGAAGTAAGCCCAGACCAGCCAGCATTCTTGACTGGTTACAAAGCGTAGGCCGATCCGCTGCAGCGCCGCGGCTCGTCAATTCTTGAAACGTCAAAAAATGGAGCCTCTCGCGGTCACAGAGGCAGTATATTCAGATCAAAGGTGGTCGGTTGCAGATTCAACTGCGGGGCCGCCAGCTCGCCCAATTCTTCTGTCCACACTTCCACGCGGCCAATGCGACCTTCGCTTGAAGCGGCATGTTGGGTCGCCTCTGACGCCAATTGACGAACTAGGTCAGATCTGCTATGAAAATATAGCCAGCACCGTAGATGTTTTGATCGTCTTTGATTGACAGGCCGTCGTCGCCAAGCTTGCTTCGCAATCGTGAAATTGCGCACGTCTATCCGCGGTTCATATGTCTCCGAGCAGTCTTCGCGCAAGTGGCTCAAGAAGACGTCAGCGGTAATCAGCCGATGGGCGCGCTGGTGAAAAGCTCAAGGATTTTGACCTTCGGCGTATGACAATCGCTGTCTCACACTGGTCTGAAATCAAAAACGTGTTGATCCAGATGTACTGTCACTCACCCCAAGCGAAATGTGGCTCGGCCCGTCTACAGGTGGTTTGCTGCCGGCGCAAAAAGTAACTTTGACCCGTGCGAATAACCTCAGCCAAATTCAAATTGGTTGTGACGTAATCATCGGCCCAAGTTCCAGCCCGCGATCCTATCGGCAGGGCGCTCCGCCCCGAGATTATCATGATTGCCGGTCGTCTCGCTGATAATTTGTTGACCCAATATAGGCCGTCGCGATCGGCAGGCCCAGATCGAACGATGCAACCTGGCGCTTTACGAGCGCATTGATTGCTCGAAATCGTCGCGCTTGCAAAGCAAACTTTGAAACCCAGCGTCCTCCAAACGCGTCTTGCAGCAATGTTCGGATCTCGCGGTGTCTCAACAAATTGCGATTCAAAGGGCATCGGTCATGTGGCCTTGTGCAAATTCTGGAGATGGCTTGAGGGCGGCCAATGGTGAATGCTTACTTTAAAACAGGGTGCTTCGCGACTAAGATTGCGCACCAGATCATTTTCAGGGCAGGCCCAGTGATTGCGGCGCAAGGGCAGGTCTAGGCCGACATCGGACCAACGCTTGTGACAACTCTAACCGCTGTTCCACCATCTGCTAGGCATCACATCTGTCAAAACCAATGTCACGGCAGGAAAACTTGGCCAGCCGAACGGCTTCGGCCAACATTGTCGGTTTCAACACGCGTGACCCAGATCCGCAGCTGCGCGCGATGCTTTCGCGGCAAATGCAGGATCATCTTCACCAGCAGGGAATCAGACCGGGGTTCCAGTGGCGTCTGGTAGGGAGCGCAATGAATTCGCCCCTCCGTCTTTGTGGTTGCCCAGATGGATGCGCCGCCGCTCAGTTCGGCAAAATCAAAGGTGGTCGACAGACCCAAACCCCCGCCCGGTTTCATGCGCTTGAGGTGTAAAATGGCGCGAGCGCATTCTTCAAACGCATCGCCTCTGTTAATCCAGGGCGTGTTCACGCCACCGATAAAAAGCCTAAGTTGGCCATCGTCGCGCGCAGGTGAGCGCTCACAACGCCGTTCTTCCATTGCTTCACCTGCGTTCAACACAAGGTCAAAAGCGCATCTTGTGCAAAGGCCTGCGTCGACATTAGCACTGGATCGGGGCAACTCATGCGTGATTTCCAAACTGTGCGCCGGCAGAGCAGGCCTGCGCCAAAGTGGCGAATTTTCTATGAAGGCAAGCATCTGGACTGACGAAAACTTCCAGTTCGCGTTGCGTCAACTCGCGAAAATCCTCAATCAAAGCGCACCGCGAAAGGCAGCTGTTCCTGATCGTTCTTGCTGATCTCGCCGAATGGCGGGACAGATCTGGTTGGCGTCAAGCGACCTTGTTGTCCACAGAATGAATCGTTAAGCAGGTTATTGAAATCATGTGCCAAAACCACTGTCAGTTGGGCGGCCAATTCACGTCTGCGGGCATGGACCAATTGCTTGTCGCGCGTGGGACCTCCTCGGTTACATCCGTGCGACAATAAATAGATCGCCTACCAACACTGATCCCACGTCCATCTCAGGGGTGAAGCGATGCGGATATGTTTAGATTGGGGGTCCGTAAACTCAAGTACAGGCGCTTCCCCGTTGAGGGTGCGGCAAAATCGGACTAATGATGCGGCTAGACGTCTTCCCCAAGGGCATCCAAAAGATGCTTGCCGATCACATGCTTGATTGGCACTGGGGGCAGGATAGTATGCAGCTTTCGTTGGAATACGTGTAGATGCCCATCTGCCCAACGCGCGCAATATGTGCGGGTTCATGATTCGTGAAGGCAGTCGATCTTGCAGCGCGTCAGATTGCGCTTGCCTCTTTCGAGGGCGGTAATCCGTGGCCATCAGCGCACGGTTGGTTTGAGACAGTTCCTCAAACGAGTTTAGCAATTCGTCAAGACAAGTTTGGCTGACGTTTTCGCAAGGAGTTGCTCCTGCGCTTTATGGTCGAAATATCCGGTGTAGACGTTGACCCAGCCGCCTTCTTCGCAAAGAGCACGCCTTCCACTGAAATGGTTGTGGCCGTTTGGCGCGTCCGCTCAAAATAATGGCGGGTTCAAATGCGCGCGGCCTGGGTCATGCGTTCTGCAACAAACAAATCGATATTGTCGACATCGCCGTAGATATCGCCGCACGTTCACCAATGCAAAAAATCGTGTCTCAAACCGCGCGCCGGTTTCTACCAATGCGGGGCAGGTGAACATTCTTCTTGAAAGCCGTTCATTCGCAATCACGAGGGCCGTAAGTCGTTTGTCATATATAGATATGCTGCGTGATTAGGTTTCAATCCCGCCGGAGTAAGCTGCTGAATATGATCTGCGCGGATGAGGCATGATGACGGCAGCGTAGCCATTCAATTCCAGACATTGGCCAGAGACCAGCGGGGCTGTAAATTTGGATAGATTCAAGACACACTTATGAAAGACTGATTTTATGAAGCTTGGTGTGGGCAACGGGAAGAGTTCGGTCCATACGTCTGGGAGGACCAATGATCGCAATTGCGCGAAAGAGGCTGCTGAAACGCTGCCAAAATTATTGGCTCGCAATGTTTCGCGCTTCCCAACATAAACCAGCCTACCGCGAAAAAGAATTCGGTACTGCCAAAGCGGGACGTGCGCAGGCGCGACGAGATCGAAGCATCTTGCCTTGGGCTGGCCGATTATGCGGTCTTGGACCGGGCGATAGTGTTGCAAATCATCGGGAAACGCAACAGGCCCGCGTTGTATGGGCAATGAATTCTCGGTGCAAATGTGCGGCGCATTCCTGTTCCTTTGATATCAAGACGCCGTCGCCGAAGAGATGATTTTATTGTTGGGCAGAACTCTTGAGCGCGCCTTTGTGATAGCTGCGACAAGAGCAGATCGACAAGATCCACGAAGTTCAAATCAGATCCCGCGCGTTCGAAACAGATGATCTACCATGATCCCGTGGGATGCGAAAAATATGTTGCCTGAACCTGTCAGATATGGCTCAGGTGCGGGCGACAGGCCGTGCAAACGTGCCGAGATTTGGCACGCCCTGCAGCAATTCAGGCGCGAAACACCTACGACGATACCTGCGTGATGCTCTATACATCTGGCACCACGCCGCCCTAAGGCGGCCGTGTGCCAGAGGTAATAGAGCACACGCAGGTATCGTTCGTAAGGGTTCGCGGCCTGAATTGCCTGCAGCGTGCCAAATCTCGCACGTTTTGCACGGCCTGTCGCCGCACCGAGCCAATCTGACAGGTTCGAGGCAAACATATTTTCGCATCCCACGGGGGATTCATGGTTAGATCATCTGTTCAACGCGGGGATCTGACTTGAACTTCGTGGATCTTGTCATCTGCTCTTGGTCGCCAGCTACTATCACCAAAGCGCGCCTCAGAGTTGCCCAAAACACAAAATCATCTCTTCGGCGACGGCCCGTCTTGATACAAAGGAACAGGAATTGCGCCGCACATTTGCACCTGATATTCATTGCCCAATACAGCGCGGGCCTGTTGCGTCCGATGATTGCAACACTATCGGCCCGGTCCAGACCCATATCGGCCAGCCACAGCAAGATCTTCGATCTGCAGTCGCGGCCTTGCGCCACGTCCAGCTTTGCCAGATACCGATTCTTTTCGCGTAGGCTGGGTTTATTTGGGAAGCCGAAAACATTGCGAGCAATATTTGGCAGCGTTTCACAGGCCCTCTTCGGCGCGAATTCGATCATTGGTTTCCTCCCAGACGTATGGACCGAATCTTCCCTTGGCCCCAAACCAAGCTTCATACAATCAGTTCTTCATAAGTGTGTCTTGAATCGTATCCCAAATCTTACCAGCCCGCGGGGTCTCTGGCCCAAATGTCGGAATGATGCTACGCCTGCCGTTCATTCATGCCTCATCGCGCAGATCATATTCAGCAGCTTACCTCCGCGGGATTGAACCTAATCACGCAAGCAATATCTATATATGACCCAACGACTTTAGGCTCGTGATGCGAATGAACGGCTTAGAGAATGTTCAACCTGCCCCGATTGGTAGAAACCGGCGCCGTTTGAGACACGATTTGCATCTGGTGAAGTGCGGCGACTACGGCGATGTCGACAATAATCGATTTGTTTGTTGCCAGAAAACGCGATGACCAGGCCGCGCATTTGAACCGCATTATTTTGAGCGGACGCGCCCAAACGGCACAAACCATTTCAGTGAAGGCGTGCTTTGGAAGAAGGCGGCTGGCGTCACGTCTACACCGATATTTTCGACCATCAAAAGCGGCAGGAGGCAAACTCTTGCGAAAACGGTCAGCCAACTTTCTACGAATTGCTTAACGTCGGTCTGAGAACTGTCTCAAACCGAACCCGTGCGCTGATGGCCCGATTACCGCCCTCGAAGAGGCCCAGCGCAATCTGGAACCGCGTCGCAAGATCGATTGAACCTCACGGAATGCCCATGGACACCCGACATATTGCGCGCGGTTGGGCCAGATGGCATCTACACGTATTCCAAACCGAAAGCTGCATACTATTCCTGCCCAGCCAATCAAGCATGTGATCGGCAAAGGCATCTTTTGGATGCCCTTGGGAAGACGTCTACCGCATCATTAGTCCCGATTTTTGCCGCACCCTCAACGGAAGCGCCTGTACTTGAGTTTACGAACCAATCCTCAAACATTATCCGCATCGCTTTTCACCCCTGAGATGACAGTGGCGGATCATGTGTAGGCGTCTATTTATTGTCCACGATGTAAACCGAGGAGGTCAAACGCGGCGAACAGGCCATTGGTTCATGCCGCAGACGTGAAAATTGGCCCGCCCAACTGACCAGTGTTGGCACATGATTCAATAACCTGCTAACGATCATTCTGGGACAAACAAGGTCGCCTTGACGCCCAACCAGATCTGTCCCCCATCAAGCCGCCGAGATCAGCCAAACGTAGGACAGCATGCCTCGCGGTGCCGCTTTGATGAGGATCTTTCGAGATTGACCCAAACGCAACTGGAAAGTTCGTCCAGTCAGATGCGTTGCCTTCATAGGAAAACTTCCACCTTTGGCGCAGCTGCTCTGCCGGCCGCCACAGGTTGGAAATCACGCTGAGTTGCCCGATCCAAGTGCTAAGCTCGACGCAGGCTTTTGCACAAGATGGCGCTTTTGAACCTTGTGTTGACGCAGTGAAAGCAATGGAAGAAACCGGGCGTTGTTGGACGTCAACCTGCGGGCCCACGATGACCAACTTGGCTTTTATCGGTGCGTGACACGGCCCTGGATTTACAGAGGCATGCGTTGAAGGAATGCGCTCGCGCATTTTACACCCTCAAGCGCATGAAACCGGGGCGGTTTGGTCTGTCGAACCACCTTTGATTTGCCGAAACTGAGCGCGGCGCACCATCTGTGGCAACCACAAAGACGGAGGGCAGAAATTACGAATTGCGCCTCCCCCTACCAGACGCCACCCCTGAAGCCCGCACCGGTCTGATCCTGCTGGTCGAAATATCCTGCATTGCGCGGAAAGCAATCCGCGCGCAGCTGCCGATCTGGTCACGCCGTGATTGAAACCGACAATGTTGCCGAAGCCGTTCGGCTGGCCCAAGTTCCTGACGTGACATTGGTTTTGCAGATGTGATGCTAGCAGTGTGACAGGGTTAAGTTTTGTCACAAGCGTTGGTCGAGCTGCCTAGACCTCCCTTGCGCGCAATCACTGGCTGCCCCGAAAAATGTGATCTGTGGCAATCCTTGAGCGCGAAAAGCCCTGTTTTAAGTAAGCCATTCACATTGGCCGCCCTCAAAAGCCATCTCCAGATTGCACAAGGCCCCCACATGACCGATGCCCCTTGATCGCAATTGTTTGACGACACCCGCGAGATCCGAACATTGCTGCAAGACGCGTTGGAGGACGCTGGGTTTCAAACAGTTTGCTTTGCAGCGCCGACGATGTTCGAGCAATCAATGCGCTCGCTAAAGCCGCAGTCTGCATCGTAATCTGGGCCCTGCCGATCGCGACGGCCTATCATTGGTCAACAAATTATCAAGCGAGACCACGCGCAATCATGATAATCCGGGCGGAGCGCCCTGCCCGATTAGATCGCGGGCTGGAACTTGGGGCCGATGATTTACGTCACAAACCATTGTGAATTGGCTGAGGTTTATTGCACGTCAAAGTACTTGCGCCGCAGCAAACCCACCCCTGTAGCGGCGGCGAGCCACCAATTTCGCTGGGTGAGTGACAAGTCAATCTGGTCAACATCGTTTTGATTAGGACAGGTGGGAGGACAAAGCGTTGTCATACGCCGAGGTCAAAATCCTTGCAGCTTTCACCAGCGCGCCAATCGCTGATTACCCGCGACGCGTCTTCTGAGCCAGCTGCCGAACGGGCTCGGAGACATATGACCCGCGCGATAGACGTGCGATTTCACGTTGCGAAGCAAGCTTGGCGGACGACCTGTCAATCAAGACATCAAAACAATCTACGGTGCTGGCTATGTGTGTTATTTTCATAGCAGATCGACCTAGTTCGTCATGGCGTCAGAAGGCGACCCAACATGCCGGCCTTCAAGCGGAAGTCCGCATTGGCCGCGTTGAAAGTTGTGTGTGTGTGTGTGTTGTGTGTGTGTGAGTTGATCGCACCGACCACCTTTGATCCTGAAATACTTGCCTCTGTGACCGCGAGAGGCTACCACTTTTGACGTTCAAAGAATTGACGAACGCGCGCTTTGCCAGCGGATCGGCCTAACGCTTTGCTTAACCAGTCAAGAATAGCTGGCTGGTCTGGTTACTTCCACCGCACAGCCGTCGCGAAGGTTTAAACGCTTCCGCGATGAGGGGCTTGTTCAACCCGACAAGTGACGGGCACGCCGGAAGAGAGGCTTCGCGATGAGTGTGCGAAAACCGCGACCTTCCGCTTTCGTGTTTGCGCGAACTGTTAATTATCAGGGACATTCCTGCCTTGTTCTAGCGGTCGCGACCAGACCTACCGCGTCGTTCAAGCGCCATTGCATCCAGGTCTGCATTCCTTTTGTGCGACCCAAGGTTTTGGGATATTCGCAGCATCGGTCGTCTGGAATAATCTGTACGTCCATATCGCAAGGAGGATCGCCGCTCAGTGTTAACCTAACCGTCCCGCATACTGCGGTATCCAATCCTAGGTAAGTTTCCTTGCCAGAGAGAAACAGCAATTGGTCGTGTCACCGCGTCCCGGTGCCAGGTATAGCGAAGGTTCATGATTATCCGCGTCCTTACTGTTCACAAAAATTGGTTGAAATTTCTACCAGCGCGCCGTGCGGTAGCGTTTCCAACCTCGCCGGGATCAAATCACTCCAAATCCGCATCGGAAGAACGTGCGACCGCCGCGATGCGTCCGCGTCCGCGATAGTGAACCACTCTCCCGGCCCCGCCCCGTTCAAATCCCGAAAGCTCGGCCAGTCGCAATTCGCATCGAACCGGCGCGGTGATGAAGCGGATGCGACAGAACACGTGCCGCCGAATGCCCGATGTTCGGATGCCCCCCGCAAGGGACACGGCAAGCACCCGGGCCGAAATAAGTGCCAACTGATAAGGCCGGAAAGCGGATTGCCCGGCAAAACCCAAACCAATGCGCCTGTTTGACACGACCAAAAGAGATCGGTTTGCCGGGTTTTCATCGCCACCGCCACTGAAAACACAATCGTCGCCGCCGAGGTCGGCCAAGCCCGGCTTCACATGGATCCTCTTCGGCGACCGATATGCCCCCGTGTGACCAAACTAGATCGCCCTTTCGGCCAGTCTTGGAGAGTTGGTTCGCAAAGCCTTGCGGTTCATCCTGGCCTATCTCGACATGAAAACAAGTTCGGGCCCCGTTTCAGGAGATCGCACAGCGGCTTATCATCGAGTAGTTAACGTCCCAAGATTGGCCCGCGCGTCCCTGAAAATCCGGGGCCTTCGACCTCGTCTCAGTAACAGCAGAGCCAACGCGAACGCGCCGCCGCACCCAACAAACAGTCTTCAGAACCCGCAGGCGGGCGGCAAGGCGCCAATATCCGCGCGCTGTTCAGCTGTCGGCCAGCCGGAACGAATGGTTTCGCCTGCCCCCATGTCTTTCGCCCGCAAAAAAAACGGGAATTATTTGCCGTTGCCCGGGTTTCCACCTTTCCTTGGACACCACGATCGTTTTTCAATTTCAACGCGCTGGAACGTTCCTCTCCCTTGCATTTCACGGGACCCGCCATCCCGCCCCCTGGCGGATCGGGCGCGCCGGTGAATATCTCTTGCGCCCGCCGATGACCAAAAAGAGTGTACGGGGGGAGGCAAAGTTGCGGCCCCTTTTGACGGGCTTTTTTTTTTTTTGGCCCCCGCCCCCCCCCCCCCCAATTTTTTACCGGGGGGGGGGCCCGTTTTACCTCAAAGGTTGCCACGGCCCAACCCCCGCGTCAACGAGGCAGCACTATCG
>Ga0163217_1026330_pt1 | contig 10404 bp, 16 predicted proteins | sample SynspAceP_FD_185933 | JGI IMG/M metagenome (GOLD analysis project Ga0163217, IMG submission 185933) | Saline lake microbial communities from Ace Lake in Antarctica - Synechococcus sp. Ace-P (PacBio error correction) | ecosystem: Environmental > Aquatic > Non-marine Saline and Alkaline > Saline ... | reverse complement strand
ACCCTCCTTCTAATTGTGCCGCGGATGCGATTCCGGTGGCCTGCTGCGGGAAGATGAGCTGTCGAACGCGCGGGGGCATCCAAGTCACAGGGCGCGCGCGGTCGCTGGCCGCCAGCGAGCTCGGGGTTCTTTTGCTCCACGGAGCCTCGGTGGAGAGCGACGGTCGGTGGGCGCGGTGCCTAATTGCTCGTGGCGTATCTGCGGCGGCGCATATGTCGCCCAGAGAGGAGGTTTCTCGTAGCGCTGCGGCCACTTTTCCTCTGATGTCTTACGTCCCGAGGTCTGAGTAGCCAGCGATTCATATATCCAACATCCACCTTCTTTGACAATTAATTTATCCTGAATCCGCATTTGTAGGAAAACCTGGGTTTACGCCACCAGTCGTCTTACGAGTCTTCATGTCTTTCGTCTATTATGAGTGCACAACGTGCTCACCGAGGGGTTCCCGAATTCGCCCGACCATAGACCTCATCATTCGATGGAAGTATCTGTATCGGTCAATCGCATCTGTGATCTCGTTATCTTGCAATTGCGCTCCGCTGGCCGTTCGTGTGCGCTTAATTGGATCTGCACGCCCCATTCTGGAGGCAAGCTCTTTCTAACATCATTGATAGAGTCCGATTCCTCACTTTTACTATGTGTATATGTTACGAAAAGGCATAGAGCCCTATTACCCATTTGCTCCCGCGCGACGGTCGCTCCACTTTGACATGCCCCTTAGAATATAGGGTGCTCGTTGTGACGTCGTCGTTTATCCCTGGCCTGCTCCTCTGTTGCAATTGCTCCGACGTAAGCTTTCCCTCTATGACCATCGGGTCAGGGACTCATCTCGTTGCATTATTTAATCATTCCATAGTTTACACATTTTGCTTAGTCTATTCTTCTCGCGTTGTGGTCCCTTCGCCCCCCCCACCTGACCGACCATACCCATCACCTCACTTCAATCACTATTCCCACAGTCACATTATTGTATCTCTCCGGTTATCGTCTAATGCAAGAGCGTACCAGCCCGCCTAGTTTTGGGATTAGAACGCCCTTCCGGTCGGGACCCAGCAGCATCGGCCGGGCTGCGCGAGGCTGGGAACACTACTTGGTGGAGCTGTTCGAGAGGATCGGATGCAGTCGACCCAGACCGGCTCGAGCCCATCACGATCAGGTCGACATGAGCTTCGTCGGCCACCGTGAAGCACGTTCTGTTTGGCATCGCCCTGGCGGATGGACTGCGTTCACCTCTTCGGGGTTGAGGCCAGCGCTGGATCGCTTCGGCCGAGCCCGGAGTGGCCCGCTTGCCAATGCTCCTGAAAGCAGCGCCAGCCTGCGGTGACGACATGGAGCAGGTTGAGGCGAGCCTGCCTTGACGAAGGAAGGGCACCGGCAACATGCGCACCATCTCCTCGACATTGCCTTGCGAGTCGGCGATCAAAGATTTGCGAACACACGAGGCCATCCCGGTTCTGAAGCCAGTTATGGCTCAGCCCTGTAGGGATCGCGATGACGGAAAGGTCGTAATGCAGCCGCAACTGAATTCCGCCTGCGTGAGTGGTGCCTTCGCGCCTGGTGGTTGCACCAACACACCGACCACGCCGGCGTCATTGGTGGCATGGCGGCCTCTGGGTTGGTTGGAGGAGGCCCGGGTGAGGAGCCTGGCCTCGGTCGGGTGGCCTACAGCGCGCTCTCGGAGCGGGGCTGGAGCTGCGTGGTGGCCTTGGCGATGATTCGGCAACCCCTGAGGCATGGCGATGCCGTGGAGGTGCGCAGCGTGAGGTGGATCGCGCGGCGGCTACGTCTGTCTTGAGCAAGCCGATTTCTCATATGGGAGGGGTGAATGGCGGCGAGGCGTCGGTGTGGGACCGTGGTGGTGCTGGATCTTTGGCCCTGACGCGGCCAGCGCGACTGCTGCGGGCACTATCCGCCTGATCGAGACTGCCTTGAAGGCCTAGCCTGGCCCTCCGAGGACCCGGGAATTCATTGCTTTGTAGTATTTTGTTACTGCTAAGTGAAGAGCGCGAGGCGTGGGGCGAATCTTTGGCCGGGTGTTCCCCAGCTGCATGGGCCTTGGCCCGCCAGCGGGGGCTTGGTGGTTGCTTTGGAATGTGGCTGCCGGGGTGGGCTGGTGCTCGCACTTGGCCCAGTCGAATCGCCCTTCGGGCTCGCTGCAGGCAGGCCTGGCGGACCTCCGACTGAGCAGGTTGCTCGCGAGCTGCCAGGGCTGGGGCGAAACCCGGGTGCACAGTCGAGGCGCATCGCCGCGTGGGGGCGGATCCATGGCGCAAGGAATCTCCCGTTGCCTCCCCCCGGCGGTGCTTCTCCCGGTGATCCGGGCTCTCCCCGGGCCTGGCCCAGTTGGACCCCGTCCACCCTGGCCCTCTACTAGGGATGGTCACGGACGCTTGGCGAGGCTGCGCGGCGCCTGGCCATTTGCGTGGTGGGACGCGCGGGCACTCCCTGCATGGCTCTCGGATGTGCGCGGAGGTGGGGGCGCCCTGGCCAAGGCGGGGCTGGCCGTGGTGAGTGGTTGGCCGAAGCTCGATGCAGGCCGTCCACGCGGCTGCCGAGGCCGGCGGCGGCCTGTTGCGGGTGCTGGGCTACACCCCTGGAGCGTTTGTTTATCCCCGCCTCACGCAGCCTCCAGGCCGCCGTGTCCACCAACGGGCTGCTGATCAGCGAGTGCCTGCGGGGCGCGGTAGCGCGCGGGCCATTCGCCGCGCGAACCGTCTTGCAGGTGGCGCTTCCTCCAGGCCGTATATTGTTGTTTGAGTGCCCGAGCAGCGGTGCGTCCACTCCGCAGCTTGGCTGGGAGCAGGGCTGCCCCTCGGGTGGTCCCCCGCCGATGTGGCGAAGGCTTCAGTCCGCCCGTTAGGCAATCTCGGTTGCTGTTGCGGGGGCGACGCCGTTGCTTGCTGCCGCTGAATCTGATCGCCAGCTGGCCAGGGGGCCCCTGGCTGCCCTGGAAAGGCGGGGGGCCGCTCACTCCTGGGCGCCTCAGGGGGGGCATCCCGCCCATCAAGCCTCAGCCTCTGACCGCGCCCTGCCGCTGCCCTCCGGTGGGGGAGCCGTCGCTGGAAGCAGCTCCGCTTGGCCCTTGGGCCTGCCTGTCAAGGATCTCGCGCCTCTCGGTTGCTGGGCTGGAATTGGCTGGCCAGATCAGGCAGAACCCGGACTCTGCTGGCGACATGCGGGGGATTCAGGTTCTAGGTGATGACCAGTCTCCTGCCGCGTCTGGGTGGCACTTCAGTGGTTGAAAACACCGGTTCCGAGTTGCTGGCCTGCGCTACCATGGTGGCCGAGGGGGCGACGGGCGCGTTCGTTTCGATTGGCTTGCTGGATTTCTGGCCGCCGGGTAAGAGGCCGGGAGGCGTCAGCATTCTCTGGTTGGATCCAGAGCGTGCTTGTTGTTTTGCAGTGCGCTTTGTTGAGCAGTTGGCCGGGCTTTCTGGCGCCAGCATTTTGCGCGAGGCCAACCCCCTTGCAATATCTGGCGGGCTCTGCTCCCTGCGGATCTCGAGCGCAGTGGCCCCCGGCGGCTGATCCCGCGCCAGGACCGAGCAGCTTGTGGATGGGCCCTGGAGTGAGGCACAAGCAGGGACCGATTCCCCAGCCCCACTCTGCGCTGGGCCGACCTGCGGCCACCGCTCGGATTGTCTGGCGGTGGCCACTGGCCAGAGGCGTTAGCCCACCAAGCGCTGGTTGTGGCATGCTGGATTGCAGTTCTTGCCGCCCTCCTTCCAGGCCAGCAGGCCAATCTTTTGGGCGGCAGGGCTGCTGATTCGGGGTCGACACTTGCAGCTGGGATCGTGATGAGGCCAGGCGGCGCCGCCTTTTATTCGGTTGCATTGAATCTAGGTTGAGTTTGAAGCAACACTCCTACTTCCCTCTCACTTGAATGGCCAGACATGGAGCCGAGTGAGTCCGATCTGCATGAAACCGTGGTTGGCGCTCGACGGTGGTGAGGAGGCTCGATGCTTAGCGCCTGAATTGCCGCTGTGCGCCGCGAGGCTGGTCACCGGGGATGGTGGTGTGGGAAACCATCAACGATCAAAAGTGAAGAGGGATTCAGGCGTTGTTGGCGGGCGTAGGCCTTGAGCAGTGGCTACGTTTTGTGATCTCAGAGGCCAGCCGCCTTCAAGCCTGCGGCCGCTCGCCAGGAGCTGCTCGATTAACCCCCTGCTTCTCCGCGCTGTCATTCTCGTCGACAAACCCCGCGCCTTCACCCGTTGCAGTTAGACGACCCACCGCAGATCAGCCCCCAGAGACTGAGCGCAAGGCCTCTCACTGGACCGGCGAGTTGGCCGCGGCGCTTGGCTGCTGGAATCTGCTGGAATCTTCACCCACCACGAACCCTTGCCGGCCTTGCGGCCGTGCCAGCCCGTGACGGCCAGCTACTGGGCTTGAAGGGGAGCGGCATCACGAAAGGCGATTGATCCTGATGGGCGCCGATTCCGGCAGCCTGCTTGCAGGCCCTGGAGCTGGCTGTGCTGCCGCAGATGGCGGGACGAATGGCGGCCCAGTTTGTATGGCCTGGTCCGATCACCCCTGGTGCCTGCCGCCGCGGATGCGTAGTGTTGCAGCCCTGCGCCCCAATGCCCCCGCCCATGGCGCGAGCCTGGGTTGCGCATTCCCGCCAGTGATCCCGCCTGGAAGGCTGTGCGACTAGACAGCGGTCCGTTGGCGACCACAGCGCCACCGACTCAGGGGCGCCCCCCATAGCCGCACGGGCCGGCGACGGCGCGGCGTTTTCCCGAACGTTCCCCGCCTCGCCCCGACTGCCCTGGCCGTCGATGGCTGGCCTATAGGTCCGCACCGTGTTGACGTGGCAGGCCGAATTTGATCACTGCGGGTTATCTGCGAGTGGCGGTGCTGTTGATGCCAGGGGTTAGGCCTGGTTCGTTCAGCCTCGAGTGAGATCTGCGAAACTGCCGATGCTTTCTGCTCAGCCTGACGAATCGGGGTGAATGTTTCAGCTTCTCATGCGGCTGTGGAGCCGCTGGATGCAGTTGGAGGCCCCGTTGTTACGAGATTGGGTGGCCTGATACTGGCTGCCCGTCTGGCAGCGGCCTGGCTACGGCCGAGTAAGCCGGCACTGAGTCCTAGCTCAGAGGAATCTCTCTGCTTCAGAGCAAACCCTGTAGCCGAAGAACAGTTGCAAGAATCGCCCAGGAGCCAAGGGGTCACACTTGAGAGGCCAACACAGCCAGTTCAGCCAGGGGAATCCAGCCCCCACTGACGAGGCTGCCGAAATGGCCGGAAGGAGCCCAGCCGATTCAGGGCTGAACGACGAGAGCCACCACAAAGACCAAATTACCGCCCCTTTTCCCAGATGTCGAGCCGGTAACGGCATGTAGAGGGCCTCGGTCGACGGCGGCGGAGCACTGATCCCAACAGGCGATCGCGTGCACCGCGGAACGCGCGGCCAAAGCCGCCGCCGGCGAAGGTGAACCGCGCAGCCAGTTCCACGGCCACCGAGGCGCACCATGTTCCCGATAGCTGGCAGAGCACGTGAGGGTCCATCCTTGACCCCACGGATCCGTGTGGTTGGCGTCTTGCAGAGAGCGACGACTTACCCGATCGACGGCAGAGGGTGAACACGTCACTTAACGACGGTGTCGTAGAGGCGGATGTCGGGAAAATGATGCGGAACCGTGTTCGGCACGCCGGGCGCCAGGGCGATCCGGGCGACTAGAAGCCCGTGGTGGGGCGACTGGGCGTCCAGGATCGAACAGTTGAGCGCCAGGCAGAGAGGCGGCCGCCGCTGATCAGGTAAGAGATCGTCATCCAGTTCGCCCCCCATGCCCCTGTGGCGATCAGGCGCCAGCGCGTTGCCAGAGCTGGGCTCCGGGCGGAAGGACCTGAAAAGTGATTGCTCAGCCCAAGGACGAGGCGATGGAGAGGCTGGTCAGCGCTGAGACCACCATGAACAGTAGCAGGCAGGGGTCAGTCAATACGGCTATCTCTTTGGATTTGAGGGAAGCACGCTTGGGCTATACATTGGCAGGCGAGATCACCATCAAGGCGCAAAAAGGCCTGTGCAGCCAACCGTTCCAGCAAGGCTCGCGCGCTACGGGATTGCCAGCTCGACCCTGCCTGAGTTCGAGGCGAAAGACATCGAGGAGCTAGGCGATGGCATAGAAGGGTGGTGGGAGAGGCAAGTGCCCACCAGGGAGCTTCGGTCAAGGGCCACTCGGCGGCGCCCCAGCAGCGCATACACGAGCAAGTGGCCGATCGCCCCGAGAACGCCCGCAGCACCAGGGTCTAGTACGGGCTGCGCTGGTTGGACCAGCAAGGATCGCCGTTCAGGGGGCAGCAGAGGCTGTAGAATCGGCCACCAGCAGGCCAAGGACCACCCGTGAATCATTCCGGGACTGGGGCCTGTCGCAGGCCTGCTCAGCGAGCACACACGCCAGCACGTAGCCGAAAGGGTGTTACCCAGGACCACCAGGCTGAGCAGTAGGCCAGGCTTGAGCAGGGGCACTACACGCGGCAGCTGAGCAGCAAGCCACCACCGATCAAGGCCGATCCCAAGGATGTGGAGATTCGAGAGGCTGTGGAGACTTGCGACGTTGCTGGGCCGTCCAAAGCAGTGGCCAGGATGCCCCACAGCCAGAAAGACCAGTCCGAACAAGGAGCAACGCAAGTCACTGATCAGCCGTGTGACCAGAGGTGGGCAGAGGTGATCAGCTTCCACCTCACCAGAAGCAGAGTTGGCGTAGCAGCATTCACACCACGGCATTGCCGACGACTGGAGCCGATCACGCCGACCCCGCCGCACATTCCAGTACGTACGCGGAACACGAGAACACCAGCAGCGAAGGATCGCCATCTGGTTAGGAGATATGCTCGCGAAAGCCGCCAGTCGGGATGCCAGAGGTCGGTGAGTAACGGCAGGTCCTCAAAACCGGCAGCAGCAACGCAAGAACAATTCGCTGACACCAGAACCCCAATTCCGGATTCCCTCTCTCGACGCGTGACACCTGGTACGAAGCCATCGGGCAAAGCCTTGCCCAGCGGCGATTGTCAGGGGACGGTTAAAGCGTGCATCAAAACCCTTCCAGAAACAACACCACCGATGAGCGGGAGCCGGAGCCCGCACGCTCGCCAGCCGTTCACGGCCCATGGTTCGGCTGAGCATCCCTGAATCGCCTCCCATACGGGCTTTCGGGCAGCGGCATCGATCACCTCTCCAGACCAGGCCGCACTAGCCGCCGGTGCTACCGCGATGGCCGGAGCGGCAGGCAGGGCCACGGCCAGCAGACAGCCCTACGAAAGGTGAACTGGCTTTGCTGTCAGATCGTTGAGCAACACCAACATGCCAGCCGACAACCGATGGTCAGCAGCCAGAACCCAGAGCTTCATGGCTCGCATCGTCGGGCCTCCTCAGCGTCAAATTGGGTCGTTCCAGCTCTCCCAGGTTCCATTCGGAGGCTGTTTTATCGGACCATTATCACACATTAAAGCCGTCCCCACCACCAGCCAGGGCCGCCCCAGAAGGTCGTTCGAGCCGCTCGAGATTGGGGCATCTTCAGCAGTGTCGCGCGGTCTGCAGGAGTTGTGCAGGCAGCAAGCCAGCGGCCAAGATGGCGAGGGCCTTCAAGTGGCGGCCCCTGGCGCCACCAAAACAGGAAAACCCCTACCCAGCTCGGTCAGCCGGTCCGACAGCCCACCGCCAAAAGCAGAGCAAGGCTCTCAACAGCAGCACTCCGCCGGGAGGCCGCCAACCCGGCGCGCTTTCCGAGCCTTGATCACCTGACTTCTTGATCACTGGACCCTTGATCACCGTTGCCTAGAGGCCACCCCCAGAGCCTGGCGTACGACCGCGCCCTGCCCACCGCAGGCTGCCGTGCACAGCAGGGCCACTGGGGGCCTGCAAGTTGTTGAGCAGACTTTCCTTGAGCGAGGAACCCACCAGCAGGGGGACAGCCGGCGATCGATAGCGCCGCAGTTGCAAGGGGGAACGACCTGCAGCGGCCAAAGGGCTTCTGCGGTCCACGATCTCAAGCCGCGGCTTGGGAAACTGGCGACTCACAAAAGAGGCTCAGGCCTGGGGCCACGACCATGGCTGAGGCGTAGAAAGCCGGCCACACAGCGGGCACCAGCACCGCCAGGCCCATCTGGGAGGAGCGTGCTCCGCAGCCGAACATTCCGTTTGGCATCGGTTTTCGTCAGGGCGAACGGCCAACCCCGAAGCAGGCCTGGCCAGTCCGATCCCAGCACACCTGGGGGCGGGAGTGGTCGACCAGGTCGGGCCCGACGAGCGGGCAGGCGCCGCGCGGTCACAGACCACCCCGGAGAGCATGGCGGACGACCTCCGCTGGCGCGGACCTCGGCATCGGCGTTGCGCGGCGCCACAGACCTGACACAAACAGGCCGGCGTTGGTCAGCAGACCCCACCAGCGATCAGGGCCCATCGGCCGGTCGCTGAGGCACGGACAGATCGATCACCGGAAGGAGCCGCTGCATGCCGGTGACACCCTGCGCGGTTCCGGATCAAGCAAACAGCAGCATCGCGGTGTTGCCCACCAGCAGATACGCAGGCCGAGTCCAGAGGCTCTTGGCGCCTCTGGCGGCCGACGATCAGCAGGGAAGAGGCCAGACCACCACTTCGAGGGCCACCGTAAAGGCTGAATCAGTCTTGGCAGCAACCAGCGCAGCGGAGTTCACGCCGCCATGCGAAGCCACGAGCAGCACCAGCACGACGGCTGCCTGCCGGGGGCGGCTTCTCCGGTCCAGCAACACCGCCGCCGGTGACCAGGCGCCATTGTGAGGAGCAGGAACGGCGGCGACGAACCGATCATGAGCAGTGCAATTGCCGTAGGGCCACCAGCTGCGCGCTGAGAGGTTCGGCGGCCATGGCGCCGCGAACAAGCGCGGCCAGCACGGTTTGCGGATGGCGACAATCGAGGGGCCAGGGTTGGGCTCAATGCCCGGCAGCAGGGCCCCCGGTGAGGCCATAGAAACTCGGCACACACCAACCAGATGATGCGCGGGGGCTGGGTCATTCGTGCGACTTCTCCATCGCCGCCGACTTGGAGGGGTGGGCTCGCGTCGGGAGAGCTGGGCAAATCGCCACCAGCATCAGGCCTTGGTCGAGAAACCGATCACGCCATTGCCGTGAGGGCATCACGGCCTGGGGGATCGGATCGGCCTAGGCGCGTCGGCTAGCTGCGTCTGGAAGACGTGTTCGAGAAATCGGGTATACAAACCCGACGGGCGCCAGGCAAGACGAAAAAAGCCGATCACCCCGGTCGACATCACGTCCCCCATGGCAGCAGCTTGAGGAAACAGCGTTTGCCGGCCGCAGCAAGAGGCCACCAAGAGCTAGGCCCAGCGGTCAGCACCAGCAGAACGCTTCGAAGCAGCAGTGGGCAGCGGAAACGGCAGGCATGGCACAGGCCGTGGTCGCTGGTGGGGGTCGCGCGCGATTCCTGGTCAGAAGCCGGACTACGGATTTGAACCGATGGCTTCGCCTGTTACAAAAGCGCTGCATCTAACCCTGAGTAAGCCGCAAGGCGCCAGGCTTATAGGCTTCGCCCAGAGCCCCAAAGGCAGCAGTGGCTTGCCGGTTGCCGCAGCGCGGTCTTGGCAGCACAGGCTGGAACATTGGCTCTCCACCAGTGCGGTGGCTGAGAACGAGCACGCCGAGCGATCGGCCTTGTTGCTGAGCATGGCGCAGATGCTCAGCACCCCTTTGCTCGGCGGGGCTGACGCGTCTGCAGTGCTGACCAAGCTTCGGTCGTGTGGTCAGCCAGGCGCGGGGAGGAGCGAACGCATCGGGCGAAGCGGGCAACTGGCCTCCAGGCCGTTCCCACGGCCCAGCGGCTGGTCAGCGGGCCGGCTCAGGCAGAAAGCATCGCGTGTCCCAGTTCGAGTGTCGAGTGGCCGCTTTCGGCCTTGGATCGTGGCATCTGGCTTGGCTTCCAGCCAGCCCTCCAGTGGCGTGCGGGCGGGCCCGCTTGATTCACGGCCAGGGTGGCCACCAGGGCCGTCACCGTTCCTCGGTCTCCAGGCTCACGATCCGCACCTTCCTCCAAGGGCGATCTCCACATCACGCCCGAGGACCACTTCGAGAATCTCGCGCCGCCGCCGCGCAATCTGCTTCAGCCAACTCGGGGTTGAGATCGCTGCGGTCGTGGGCAAGCACCAGCTGAAAGCCGCTGGGGCGGGGCGGTGGTGGCCGCGCTGGCCGTCTTGACGGCCAGCAATCTGTCGAATGAAATCGCGCAGGTCATCGTGGCTCAGAAGATCTGTGGGGTTTGCAGTCAGCGGCTGAGTTGGCGCGGGTGTTAAAAGGCCCTGCAGAAACTCCTTTTGCTGGGGTCGAATGATCGGCACGTCTCGCCCGCCAGCCGCCGGCCACGTTCGTGTACAGCCAGGCCAGCGCCTCGAGATCGGGTGCGTTCTCAAGGTGAG
>Ga0163217_1104634_pt1 | contig 10405 bp, 12 predicted proteins | sample SynspAceP_FD_185933 | JGI IMG/M metagenome (GOLD analysis project Ga0163217, IMG submission 185933) | Saline lake microbial communities from Ace Lake in Antarctica - Synechococcus sp. Ace-P (PacBio error correction) | ecosystem: Environmental > Aquatic > Non-marine Saline and Alkaline > Saline ... | reverse complement strand
ACTCGCCTTCCGGCAGCTGGGCGAGCCCGCGCCAGCAGGCCCGGCCGTAGCCTGGGCCACCGGTTCGCGCAGGCAACGCGGCGGCCGGCGGCCGTGGCCACCGGCAGCGCGTGGCATCGCTGCTGCCCGTTGTCGACCACCCGAGACATGTAGGCAGAGCCGATCGCTTGCAGCTGGTGATTCACCGCAGCCAGGGGTGTCCTGCTCGTTGAGTGAAGGAGTACTGGAATGCATCACCATGACGTTCGTCGCCCACGGTGCCCCGTCAACGGTGCGTAGAAGCGGCCTGGCGCGTTGGGTCATCGGGTGAACCGTTGCCAACGGGCTGGGCCGGAAAACCCGCAGGCATAGGCCAGTCGCAGCCCAAACATGGTCAGGATCGTCGGCACGATGCCGGTTAGCGATTTGCCAGCGCCGCGCTGAGGTGACCACCCGGGCCCGCAGGCAGACGGGGCGGACAGGGACCGCAGCCGCGCCGAGAGATTCGGACGGTCTTCCATCAAGCGGGCTGGTGTAGGAAGCCGCCGACGCGAGCGAAGCAGGTGTCGGCTCAGCGAAAAAATCGCCTGATCGCCGGTGGCAGTTGCCAGCCCAGCCGCGAGCGCAGGTTCATCGAGGCGGCCACAGCCGCAGCAGCGCGCCGCCGCCCGAGAGCTCCACATCAAGCGACCCCCAGCCGGGGGGCCGCCGAGAGGCCTGCCGCACCAGGGGAAGCCGCCCGCCCATAGGCAAGGCGGGTGTCAGCGTGGGAGAAAGAGCAGCAGCGCGCCGCTGCTGTGGCCGGCACCGGATTCATCTGGCATGGGCGCGGCCCCGCTCTGCCTGCCACCAGCGCCGAAGCCTGTGGCGGATCCCGCTCGGCCCGTGCCATCCTTGCTGCCGCGCGTCGACCCAGCGATCAACTCCAGCCCCGCCGCGGCTCGAGGCTGTTGTGCCGCTGGGGCAGGCCGATTCCAAGCAGGCGGGCTTCATTTCAGCACCGGGATGAGCCACGCCTTGATCGTGGCTTCTCCTCCAGCCGTGGTCGGCAGGCGCGAGGCAGCGGATCCTGGCCGCGGCGGCCCGGATGGGCCTTGCTCATTAGGTGTATGGCTTGCGTCCGTCACGATCCAACGATGGCTGGACCGCTTGAGATAGGGATGCAGGGTACTACCGGCGACGGACCGGATTCGGATTGGGGTTAGCGGTGATCTGGCTGTGTGCAACAGGTTGTTGGCCCGGACAGGGCGGATGGTTGTCTTCATGGCGCATCCATTTGGGCTTGACTCAGTTCCCGGGAGCAAAGCGGCTTCATGACCGCTGGATCGCCATGCCCTTCCGCTTCCGCCGCTCCGCCAGCCTTGGCCCCCTCCGCTTCCCAACTTGCCGAAGAGCGGCCTGAGCTCGATTTCGTCGGTGCCGTGGGCCCAGGGCCTTGGAAGGCTGATCGCCCTGGCCGGTCATCGGCGTCCACCGTTGCTGGCCGTAGGCGCCGGTGTCCCTGCAGGGGCCCTAGCCAGACCGTGACCGCACCAGTGGAATCCAGCAGTAGGCGGCAAATCGAGCCGCTGAGGTTGTAGGCGACAAGGGCAGGCCAACCCCAGCAGGGTGCACCTTGCCACAGAAAAACGTTGGGTTCATGGAACACCCTCTTGGCGTTGGGGGACGTGGGTACCAGGTGCGCCCCCCGCCAGGGCAAGGTGGTAGATCACAAAACAGCCCCAGGCTCAAGGAGCCCAGGCGAGCTTGCCCGGCCCAGGCCTTTCCGCCTCAGCGGATGGGCAGGCAGCTGCAGGGCGACGCGAACAACACGTTGTGTCCACCAAGGCGGGCATCAGCAACCAACCCAAGGGATCGGCGCAAACAAGGGGAGTGGCCCGGTCCCCAGCGCACCTGCGCATGGAGGAAACCGGAGCGTCGTCCCAGGGCCAGAGCCAGCAGGAGCGAGGGGCACAAGGATCGCCGAGGGTCATGGCCACGGTTCGCCAACCGGACGGCCGTATGAACAGGGCAGAGGCGATCCGGGCGCAGCAGGGAGGCACGGGCGGCAGTCTGAGCCGAGCAGTACTGTTGGGGGACCAAAGGAGTGCATTCCGCCCATCCCCGTCAGGGAAGCTGGTTGGGTGCGCAGCACATGCAGCTGGGCGCCCTTGGTTCAGGCAAAAGCTGGGCCAGATGGTCGTGGCCGCTGCGACGGCACCAATCGTGCGGCCCAGCCTCAGCAAATCGTGACCCAGCAGACCGGTGCTGCGCCGGAAGGCCGCACCCTCGTCCTCCCCTTGGACGGACTGTTCCACCACGGCCGGCATTGCGGCGGCCAATCGGCGCCGCATCTGTCCAAAGGCGTGAGCAGGGCCATCGATATGGGAAGCGGTGAGGCGTTCGAGGGATTGGATCCGCTTCGCGTCGGGGTCCTGAGCCAGGCCCTTGGCTGGTGGCAGACGCGAAGCCGCAGCGCAGGGCGACTCCACGCAAATCGCCAGGGCCTGGCTGGAGTCCTGTTACGCCAGGAGATCGCCGCGCCCCACGCCGTTTGAAGCGTGTTATTTTTTTTTTTTGGGGGCCCCCCCAATTTTTTTTTTCGCCGGGGGCCCCCCCGGCTCGGTAGCGGGGCCATCAAAACACCTCCCGCCTGCAGTTGCAGTACCCTCAACAACGACAACTGGGATTCGCCAGGCGCCGGAAATCGGAGCGGCGGCATCGTCGAAGCCGATTCCAGCTTGACCAGCAGATCAGAGAAGCGGGCCGTGTGCCCAGCCCAGCCCCGGTCGCAGAGTCGCCGGCTAGGCGCTCCAGTCGCTGCGTGCCGGCCCACCGATCCCATCGGGATGTTGGCATAGCTCTGGTGCGTAACGCAGCGGGCAACTGAAGCTCGCCGGTGAAGGGTCGCGCACACCTCCGCCTCTCCGAAGGCCGAAGTGGCCGGTCAGGTGGAAAAGCGATGGGCTCTGGCCTTGGCGGCCACCGATGGCCCCCGAACAGGTGGGATCAGCAGGCCGCCGGTCCCCCAGGACCCAGGCACCGGAGTTTCGCGGCAAGCTCACCCGCGAGAACACTTCCGCCGCTGGAGCTGGTGCGGGCCCAGTGCCGGCGGCGCTGCAGGTAGCGCAAGCTGGCGTCGCGGCCGTGCTTGCCAGCTGGTCGAGCCATGAGCTGAAACAAGGCCCGGCGGCCGCAGGGCCTGGACCGTGAACAGCCCCGTGGCATCGGGGGCGCCCATAGAGGATACCAAGCCCTGCTCGCCGATGGGGTGGTTGCTCCACCAGGCCCAGGGGCTGGACATCCAGGCGGCCCGGTTGCAGGGTTGAGGGGCTGCTGGGGACCGCGCACGGTGGTGATCGGCCCACTGAACGCCCCCCGCTTCGCTGTCGTAGTGCTGCACCCGGTAGCGATCCGGAGCTGAAACTCGCCGCCCAACAGCTGGGGCGGGCCCAGGTCTGCGCAGCGCCACCCAGCGGCCGGTTTGGTCCTCGGATCGGCGGCCGGCCGATGCGCAGAGATGGGGCGCCCGCAGCGGGGCGAGACCATTCGGCAGGCGCCACGGCGACCTGCTTGCAGGTTCCACGATTCACGTCTCCGCGGGGGCGGCCGGCGCCCGCCCAGGGGACGGCAGCCGCGCCCCACTCGCCGGGCGTCCATGAGGCGCACGGCACCACGTGCCATCCGGTCGCTGGCGGAGCGGGCGGCGGCATCCCAGACGGATGTCAGGTCGGTGACCCCCGCCGCGACCAGGTTCGTCACGAGGTGGGTTGTCCTTCCAGCCGAGCCGTAGGCGCTGGCCCAGCAACGACGCCTGCGCGCGCTGGCACTGTTCGAGTTCGATCCAGTCCAGTCCTGGCCCGAGTGCCCGGGGCCTCGGCCCAGCTCGCGGCTCACTGGGCAGGATCAAATGCTGCCGATCCAGTCGGGTGGGGTTTGTAGAGGGCGGGATCGGGGCGCGCAGGCCCAGGGGGTAGTGGGCCGCTCTGGTGTGAGAGCGTGTGCGTAGCCGCATCGTTCAGAAGTTGAGGCGGCAAGGGGGCGCTGGGGGTTGCCGATGCCGGGGAGGTTGCTTGCCCATCGTCGCCAGGCTTGGGCTGAACAGAGGCGCCGCGAGCGCCAGGGCACCAGGGCTAAGCGACCACGCCAGGAGAGCCGTGAATGACTTCACCAACAGGCTGAGCGGGGTGGCCTCTGATCAAGCCCGCCAAGAGCTGCGGTGCGTGTGCTAGCAATGCTCCTGCCCAGATCGATCGCCTCCACTTGAAAGCAGCAAAAATTCGGATTGGCAGTGACGATCCCTTCGACGCGCGCGGCCCAAACCCGAGCCCCAACCCAGCAAAACCTGGCGTTTCACCTGTGCTCCCCGCCGCCAAAGCCCACATGCTCGTCCATCCAGGTTCCTCCGCCCCAGATCGCCCCAGCGCGTGGCTATGGGCAGGGCTGAGCGAAACACACATACGGCGCGGGTGTCGCCGAATGCCACGGCCTTCCATCCCCAAGGCGAAGGCGCTGGCGCTTACGGGTCACCAGACGGGGCAGGCGTTTCATAGCGGCCCCCCAGGCACCATCTCTCTCTCGCGACAGCGAGCGCCCTTGGAGCTGTATGGAAGCAGAGGCGCGCAGATGGCCAGGCGCATCGGCGCCGATCACAACCCTGTCGGTGGTGGATCGCTAGTCATCCGGAGAGTTCTCAGCTGGGTGCATCGAATCCCCAGCTTTTGGTGCCCATTCGGCAAACACGGCTTCCCACATGCTGGTTGCGGCCCACCACCGTGGCACCAGGAAAATGGCCTTGAAGCCAAGCCGCGCAGGGTGATGATTCTGCCACAGCACCAGTGAACGTGCGGCAGCAGAAGGGCCATGGTCTCGGTAGCCGCATCAGATCCGTCGTTTCTATGATCCACCACATCGGCAACTTCATCGCTGTGATCGCGTGCCGGCCTAGAGCGCGCACGACCAGGGCCCGCAGCGCTGCAATGGCCTGCCTGGACGAGGGGTTTGACGTATCGCACCGGGGACATCGCACCAGCACCGTGGTCGTTGTCGGCTAGAAGCGAGACCACTGCGCACCTGGACGTTCCTGAACCAGGATCGCCGCCTCAAGGGGCGCAACGACCCAGCAGGAACGGCACCCAGTAAACAGCACGGGCAGGCCCAGAAAGAAACACCGCGGCGTGTAGCGCCGCGGCCTGGGCCTCCTCCACCGCTGGAGGATGCGCGCCAGGGTGCTCTGCGAGGCCGGGTCACTCACCCCGGATCTCGAGGGCTCCGCTCTGGTTTGACGGTGCCGATCAGAAAGGCACCGCTGAACAGGCCACACTCATCAGCGCGTTGATTGTTCAGCGCCCTGCCCGCAGGGCGGGCGTATGCCCTTGCAGGTAGATCGACAGCCCACCAGTTGCGATCGCACCGATCGCCAGCCCCATCCCACCGGCTCGTGGCCGAGAGCCTCAGGCCGAAAACATTGACCCAACCTGCGCAGGCCCGCGCAGGGCGTGGCGGATTCGTTCTCTCGCTGGCGCAGTCCATCGAAAGAGACGAAACGTCCGTTTTGATTGCACTGCCCGGTCGGTGGCTTGGGCCGGGAAGGCTGGGCGCAGGGCGTGCTGGGGGCTTGCGCATGGGCTTGGGGCAGTGAACCATCAAAGGATCCTTGTAGCGGCTAGGAGAGTCAAGCTCAAGGCCACCAGACCATCCAGGCATCCAGGCCCTGATCGCCTAAGCAGTGTTGGTTTGCAGCGGATTTGCTTCCTTTGCCGTCTGCCGGACAGCGGCGAAACGTTTCGTGGTTAAGCCTGACAACAGGCGGCCGCTGGCCGTTGCCGCTGGAATTGTTCGATGCCATGCTTCGATCGAAAGGCTGAATGTAGCCCGTCGGTTGCTGGGAGCTTGAGGCCCCCAAGCGGCAGTATGGTTCATGCCGTCCATGCAGATCCCATTCCTTCCCGGGCCGTACAGCGCCTCCGCCATTTACAGCCAGCCTGGCTGCAGAGGGAGATGTCCTGGCTGGAAAGCACCCGTGGCGCCTATCTGTGCCGCAGTGCATGGCTATGCGGAGCTGGCGGGCTGGCCTCCGCATCAACGTCTGTGGGCGAGTGGTCTTTGCCGCCGATGCTGCTCTATGTCCTGATCGGTTCCTCCCCCCAGCTAATCAGTGGGCCCGAATCACACCACCGCCGTGATGACGGCCGCAGCGCATCGGGTCGATCGCTGCCGTGATTCCAGCCACCTACGCCGCCTTTGGCCAGCCTGTTGGCGCTGACCGTGGGCCTTCGTGTTCTGCATTGGCGCCGTGACACGGTTGGGATTTCTGGCCGATCTGCGGCTCCAAGCCGATCCTGTGGGGTACATGGCTGGATGTGGGCGGTGATCATGATCACAGCCAAGATCGAAAGAGCAGCGTTGTGAGCTTTAAGATCGGGGTCTCTGTTGGGCCAGATGGCGAGCTGATGCCCAGCGGAGCGAGATCCAACCTGCCCACGCTGTTTGTGGCGAGCGGACGCTGCTGTTCCTGTTCTGGTGCAGCGGCGCTTCCCTACCCGCCCAGGTCCCGCTCCCTGGCGGTGCTGCTTGGCCACACGATCGTGGCCGCGTTTTGGATCTCGACCACCGCCGGCGTCGCTTGTAATCGGCATGATCCCGGCCGGCCTGGCCAAGTTCTCCCTGCCGCAGGGGTGGCTCGCCGGAGAGCTCAAGTATTCTGCGTCTCAAACAGCGGTGGGGATCGCCCTGGTGGGGCATCGACAAACGTGCTGACTGCTCGGCTCCTTTGCCGCCCGGGGGGGGCTATCGCGATCGATTGCCAAACAGGAAGCTTCTGGCGCTGGGGTGGTGAATGTGGGCAATGGCCTGACTGCAGGGTTTTCCGGTGAGCAGTAGCGGCAGCCGCCACGCCATCGGTGATCGCTCGGCAGCCGCTCGCAAAGTGTTCTCCACTGGTGGCCTTGCGGTGGTGTTGCTGGTGCTGCGTTTCTGCGGCCGCTGCTGGCGCTGTCCCCAAAGGCGGCCTGGGGCGGCGATCGTGATCTACGCCGCCATGCGGCCTGATTGGACATCCCGAGTTCCAGCGGCTGCGACGCTGTCCGCAAGAGCGGAGTTCGGCTCGCGCCTTGATCACCTTGTCGGCGTGCTGGTCTACGGACATCCTTGTAGGGTCGGCTCGCGGTGGCGTCTCCGTGGTCGATCTGCTTCGCCCGCCGGACGCCCCCCGATGGACGGTGCATGGGGGTGGTGCCCAAACTCGCCAGGCCCTTCACGACGTCAGCGACTGGGAGGGAGCAGCAGCTATCCCGGCCTCGTGCTCTACCGCTTACGACGCCCCGCTCTGCTTTCGCCAACGCGGAGGCTTCCGCATGTCGCGCCCTTACAGCGGTGGCGAGAGAAAGGCACGGTTGGAGTGGTTTCGTTGCATCAACGCCGAGGCGATCGTGGAAGATCGACATCACTGCCTGTGGACGTAGTTGCAGGATCTCTACCAGGAGCTCACCGACACGGCATCGCCTCGGGAGGGCGCGGGTGAAGACAGGATCTCTACAACCCAAACTCCATCGTGCCGGCATCGTGAGTGGTCGGAGCCGCCTGGTTTTTCCCGAACGCGTGCCTTGGCGGCCGTGCCTCTACTTTGGGCGCCGAGGTTGGGCTGATCACTCAATGAGCCGATGGGAATCGCTTCCCACTCATGGCCCGGCTGGAAGGAACGTCCAACGCGCTGGGATCCAGCAGAAACAACCTCCACCGGAGGAGACCAGGAGACCCTCGACGGATGATGGACGAGGTCACAGGCTCGGCAAACAGCGATGAACCCACTCCGAAACCGGATCTCGACTTTGGTGCTTCGAAAACACCTCACCTGAAAATCCAGTTCATCGGCCTGACGCAGGGCCGGCCAATGTTCCAGGGAAACTTGGTAGACCGGCACCCTGTCGAAAATTGAACGCAAACCAGGAGTCTGGCTGGCGGCCCGACGACAGAAGGCCAGCACAGGGTCTTCGCTGGAAGCAACTGCAGGTCACAATCGGTGAGGCTCCTGCACGCCGGCCGCATGTGGATCAAGACGGCGGTATTTGTTCAAACAGTGATCTGGGGGTCGCAGCTCCTGGGCCTCCACCGCCATGCGGCGTGTTCCGTTGGGAAGCGGCAGCCAGGCTCTCCGGCGGCCGTGGTGAACCGCCTGATTCTCCCGTCAAATCGCTCCAGGGCATGGGGGTTTTTTTTTTACGGCAAACCATCGCGACCCAGCACCAGCGGATAGCCCCGAATCCCGAAGGGATCGTGCATCCGCTTGCGGGGGATCTCGCCTGGTGCAGATCCCGAGTTCGTCACCCTGATAGATGCAAGCAGCTGCCCTGCAGGTGATTCAAGTGAAGCGCGGCGAGCTGATGGTCGAAGCCCTCCGACTGAGTTGTTTCGGTCCATTCAAGAGCCCGTGCCAGCGGGAGGCGAGGCGGGGAAAGTCGTGGGTTCGTGACCGGTCCGAGCAAAGACTTCCGCCCTTGAATTGGGCCTGCACCCGCTCGCTGATGGCCCGTGAGCGGGCGCCGATCAGGGGGCTCCGCGCTCATCAGAGGAGTTGTAGGCCATGTGCAGCTTGTCGGAGCGTCCACGTACAGCAGCCGCATCCGGCGATACGCGTCCTCGGCGCACGACACCTCGGCCAGGCTGGTGCGTTGCCGGATAGCTGTCGAGCAGGCCCGAATGTCGTTCCGACTATCTCACGGACTTCCGGCCGCCGGCCCTGGATTGTAGGTGTTCACGAACTGAAAGAAGGGGACCTCTCCGAAGGCCCCGTCGGGCAGGGCCATTACCTGAAGCGCTGTGGATTGTCGCGGCAGTTCTGATCGGCTTACCAGAAATGATGACGTCGAAACGAAAACCGTCGACGCCCAGGTCGAGCATAGCGCCCCACGTTCCAACATGGCCTCACTGAACCTCCTTGATTCCGCCAGTCTGAGGGCGGGCTGCTCCTGAGGAAATGGTGGATGGTAAACTGCGGCTGCTGGGTTCCCATGTCCAGGGCCGAGCCGCCCGAAGGTGGACAGCCAGGTTGTGGGAGGCTGGTCATCGGGGGCCAGGATCATGCCAGACATACCAGTCAGTGTTGGGCGATTTATGGCACTCTTTCTGCTCTCGAGAAACAGGGTGCTTTGGTCGGAGGGTATGACTCCAGAACCTGATCGATGATCACCTTCAGGCTATGGTCTGTGGGCTTCATCGAGGGAGCGCAACGAAACATCTTCAAGGTTTCCAAGAAGAGCGATCGACCTGGCGATAGTCATGACGGTCATAGCCAAAGTCCTTCATCGGCGAAGGTTTAGAACGGGACACCAGATCGCATCGACCGCCAAGGAAGCGCATAGGACGTTTCTGGATAATGCCTCATAAGATCGCCAACACCGTTGCCGCTGCTGTCCATGAAAGCTACGCGGGATAGATCGGGTAGATCACCGCGGAACGCCACCAGCTGCTGTTGAGGGCTCATCGCTCCGTCACAAGGTGCTCCGTAGGGGGACATCGCAGAACCCCGCCACAAAACATGATCCTCGGCCGAAGGCGTTCAAGCCGTGGATCACAAAGGAGGGGTTGCAGGGGGCAATCGACCAGCCATGCCGTAGTGGATGAGTCGGCCCAGCGCCCCACTGGTATTTGGAAAAGGAGAACACACTGCGTCCCCCGGAGTCCGCCGCGCAGGAAGCCAGCAAGGGCTCCCCTGATCTCCAGAAAACGGTGATTGATCGCTGTGCAGGACGGGACTGTCCCGGCGGCCAGGCAGGCAGCCGGGCGCAGGGTTGAGCAGGGAGCTGGGAATCGTTCGTCTGGGTAGGTTCCACCGCCAGAGCCTGCTGCCGACGTGATCGGCAAGCCAGGGCTGCCGCAGTGGTGAAACCCTGCGGGAGCCCTGGGGACACCCAGGGCACGGTGATGCGGGAGCCGTTTCACCGGACCAGCAGAAACCGGATAGAAGGCCGCCTGCCGAAACGAGGTCCCGGATCCGGTCCTCGGGGATGTCGGCGGGAATTCCCGAGCTTCCGGCAAACCCAGGCTCAATCGCCCTGATAGAGGCAGAGGGCCTCCGGGACGACAGGTCAAAAAGCAGAGCGCCCATTCCATGTGATACGCGGACTTGCCGGATAAGGGCTGGCCGTGCTGAGATCGGTGCCAGCCAGGCGCGAGGCGGGAAACCGGCCCATTAGGTCGTGAATTTTCCCCACCCATCAGCAACTGGCCCCCTTTGGGTTCGGAAAGTTGCTTTGAGGGTGCGCCTCAAAATCCAACCCTCCGCCAGCATCGTCATTCGGGACCAGGGGGGCAAGTCCTGCAGGCAAGGAAGGAAAAGCTTTGTTTGTAGGGGCGGGAGGGTGCAAGACGGTTTGATCAACCCTGTACATTAGGGCACCGGGAAAGAGAGGATTGAATCCTCAGCGAGAGTCACTCGCCATCTCTCTCT
>Ga0163217_1098160_pt1 | contig 10405 bp, 13 predicted proteins | sample SynspAceP_FD_185933 | JGI IMG/M metagenome (GOLD analysis project Ga0163217, IMG submission 185933) | Saline lake microbial communities from Ace Lake in Antarctica - Synechococcus sp. Ace-P (PacBio error correction) | ecosystem: Environmental > Aquatic > Non-marine Saline and Alkaline > Saline ... | reverse complement strand
CCGGTTACCAAGAGGTCACTTCACCAGCAACATTCAAAACCTGTAATAAATTACTGAGGGCATGAGCAAAGAACGCTCTGCTGGCCGCCGGCGGTCATAGCATCGGGAATGAAACGTCAAGAGGAATGAAAAAATTCGGAACTGGATTGGAAATCATGGCCCGTCCGCTTGCGCTGTCCAAACATCACTTGAGGCAAACGCGTACGGACTTCGGTGGCTTCTGGTCGACCGATCGTCGCGGCAACAGCGACGCCGATGACACGATTCTTGGACCACTCAAGAGACCGTTCGCTGGACTTTTCTATCTCGGCTAACCCAACCACCGATTGCAGCCAGCGAATCGCGATTCCCACAGCGAAAAGGCTCCAGTGGTTCAGACCAATAGGATTGAAGAGCCAAGGCTGCCTTTCAGCCAGCTTCGAGATCAAGACGGAAGTGTCGGTTCAGGCGGCCTACCGACCAGCGAGATGAATAATGAGGGTAGTTGACGCAGGTACGAGATCCACTACCCTTCAGCGCGTTTGAGTGATCGCTGTCGCTCACGGTGCATCTCGCTGACGGTGTTCTGCTGCCTGATAGAGCTTCGCCAATTCGAGATCAGAGGTTCGAGTTCGGGCATCGTAGGCGGATCTTGAAGCGCGTAATTTTCGAGCGCAACATCCAACCAGGGAGGGTTTCCGCTTGTACGCAATTCCGAGCTGGGTTATCGAGTTTCGCTCGTTGAGCTTAACTCGGCCTGCAGTGAACGGTACGGGCATCGGCTGGGTTGCAACGTCATTCGCCTCGGCTGCACTCATCAGTGTCGCGCCGTCTTTCGCTTCGCAGATGGGCCGCGTTCCCGCGAAACATTGTGGCGGGTGTCCCACGACCGTCCCCGTTTGGTCGTCCGATCAACGCATGGCGGGTGATCGATCGTCCGCATTGTAAAACTGTTGGACCCGGGCACTGGCTCGCTAAGAACGCTTCGTGGATGGAGGACCTCGTCGTCATGCGTCCAAGTCAGAATCCGGCGCATGTGATTGCTCCGGGCAATGAACTCGCAGAAACCAGTGCGAAATTCGCTCGGTGCCGCTTCTGGGTTGCCACGGACGATGACGCGTTCTCTCCCGAGAGCCGATTGCATGAACGGGCCACTGGCCGACGCGCCAATTGGACACCACGACAGTTTCGTTTCAAATCTTTGGAGCCACTCGGCGAGTTTCGGTGGCGGAACATCCGGGCCACGGAGGTTGAACTTAGATGTATTTCGCGCGAACGTTCCGTGGAACGATTAGCACTAACCAGAGGGTGCCTGACTTTGGCTAAGGCAGGCAGGCAAGGTCTTTTGGAGTCGCATCGTGAGTCCGCTTGAATCGCCTGACTGCGAATTTGGCCGGATCATCGTCATCGACGCGGCAGCTTGTTCAGCGACGTCCTGCCACGTGCCGCCCAATCGCAAATTGCTCACCGTTTACTCGGGCGTTCCCGACGCGCCGACAACATCACCACTTGCGATTATGCGCGAGTGGAGGTCGCGTTCGTCTGCACGAGCTTGCCGGCTGAATATCAGCAACACAAGGTTGCAGCGATCAACACCCCTTCAGCGTGGCCCCTCTCGGGAAATCTCGACTGAAACGTCATTTGGCCGACCCTCCCGCTTCGCCGGGGAGTGTGGCAGAATTCGGATTACGATCACGGCAAGATACAAGCAGTGCTTCCAACGCTGCACGATTCCTGCCACCGATCATGCTAAACCTTTCCATCTTCGGAGCCCCCATGGTCGACACACCAGCACAACATCGCGTTCAGCATCACCAGGGGTGATGCCGTCGGGTAAACCCACGTTTCGGTCACAGCACATTTTTGTTGAAGGTCGTCGGCAAATTGAATCAATTGATCGTCTCGGATGAGTTCTCACCGGATTAGCTCCGTCATCTTTTCGAGTAAGGCTACGATGATCGGCAAGTCACGAACTCGGCGGCCATGCGGGTTGGCCGATTCCAGACCTTCCGTCGCGGTGCCGATGGACTTCCATCCGGGGCCGCCAAACATACTTTGGCGGTGACGAGATAACCCCCGGTTTCACGGCGACCAGTAAGTCTCCGTGTACTACCGGCGGCTTGATCGTCCGCCCGCGCGCGATGGTGAAGGGTTTCGCCGCCGGTGGACTGATCTCCATTCCAATTGGCGTTGTCCTCGGCAAGTAGTCTCCATACCGGGGCGGTGCGCATACGATCTTCACCGTGACTCGGATCGCGGCTGGTTTCGACCCGTACTTTCCGCACGTTTGGGAACCTCGTTGACGAGACAGTGCAGTGGTTTGTCTCCATGCTTGGGCAGGGTTCACACGGTCGCGGTCATCACGCCCGCTCGCCACCGCCATAAGTCACGGAGGAATCGCGCCAACGGACCTTTGCCGAATCGATGCGCGACCCAGCGCACGGTCGGTTTGCCCGTCTTCGGATTGGACCGTCGCTAACGCCGTCCGCACCTGGTTTGACATCGCCGGACCAATTCAAGGTGGAAGGGGGCATCGTGCTCACGCGTTGAGTTCGTTCCGACTCGTTGTCGCGCAGACGGATCCACGGTTGAGCATCCCTCGCGAGTGGAACGCCGCGAAAGGCCGAGCGTCGCGGGTTGTCCTCTGGCCATATAAACCGGCGACAACTCGCCCAGCGGTGTGCAGCGAAGTCGTGTCGGCGGAACATTCTCCTGGCCACCACATCAACAACAGGCCGGCCGCGAAGTCCCGACGAGCACGCAAGCAGCAACTTTATCTGCGGTAAAAAATTCCGGGATCGATGTTCATCCAGGCACGCCGTGGTCAGGCAACAGTTCGATCTGCCGATTCGGGAAATCCGTCGCTCAGTTTCTTCGGACTCCTTGGACTCACCAAAAACGCAGGCATCACGGGTTCGTCGTATGGGCGGCCGGCGTCTCGGCCGTTCCGAACCGAGGCCTGCGAACAAGGGAATTGGTCTCATTCACGCCCGATCGCGAAAAACTGAACTTGGTTCTTTGTTTGCGATCCTCAATAACCCCGACCGAGCTGACTTCGGGTCTTCTTGCAATGCCCGACGATGAACTTGAACTCCCAATGCGGGGCGGGCCGGGGCGGCGTAGAGCACCCGGTAAGCGTCCCGATGCCGGTTAACGGCCCAATCCGACGGGTTGTTCACGAGCGTCGCATTCGTGGATTCGCTCAATGCACTCTGTTTCACCCGCTCGAATTGATCGGCTGACTCAAACCACCCGCAGTCGGTTGTTCGCGAAACAACAGGTTGACGCGGAAAATTGAAACCCCGTGGACTCGGCGTCGCAATCGGAAGCGGACTTCTTTTTTGCTTCGCCCGCTCCGCACCGGTCGTCACGGTCTGTTTCCTCGACGACCCGATTGGTATTTGGCGTCACGCAGTTGACGGGACCGCCTTCGCGGCATCCAATGGCGCAGCGTCGACGAGGACCCGTACCGTCAAGGACGGTGCCGATTCAAAAGTCGGTTTGCTGGACGGCTCACGTGGCGATCGTAAGTCGCGAACGTCTCGTGGCATTCTTCGAGGTAGACGGCGTAGATCGGGAAGCCCGAGTTTGACTCCAATCGAAGTCAGCGGCCGGTTCGGGTCCGTTCATGTTTCGTCGGTAAACAGCAGAACGCTCTCCCACAGGCCCGATCCGCAAAACGCCTCGAGAGATTTTGCAGGCTGCCGACAACGACCGAAACCATAGCCGTTCCATCGGCAAGTCTGCGGTTTGTCAATGCTTTCGAGTTTCTGGCATCACGCAAAGTGCGACGTCAACGTTTGGCGCAGCGCGTCCGCCACGAGGGGCATCCTCGCCCAGTAGAGCGCCACCCGCTCGCCACGTGTTTGATCGTCGCTCGTTCGGATTATGCCGGTCGGTTATGAGCCGCATGCTCTGCTGTTGTCCACCAAATCGGCAACACGTTCGCGTTCGTCGAGCCAGTGTTCCGCTGACCGCCAAGCAGGTTGTGCAGCCAAACAGATCGGCCGAACAAAACGATTGCAGTTAGTCTTTGAGTGACCAGCGATCACTGCGCACCGTGCGCAACCACGCCGCGTGGGCGTGTTCCAAATCACAACGACGCGAGAGCGAGGGAGGATCCAAGGGCAGCCGAATTAATCCATTCCTGGCGCACCCACAGCAATTGGCCTGCTTCCGAACGCGCGCAGTGACGGAGGTGTCGATCTTGCATCAAAATCAGGTCAGCCATTAAGGACCCACTCCCGAGACTCTCGTGTTACTGACGCACCGCGTTTCGGTGAACTCGAGCTGGGCACCGGAATCTCGATCGATCGGAACGGGGCTTGTTTTTCAGCAGACCGTCGCATCAAATTACCTCGGCGACGTCTCGTTTCAATTCACGCAACGGTTCGGGGCGGATCATTTTTTTCAACTAGCGGCCAGAGGAATCTTTCGAGTTCGCGGGAAGTCGATTCGCACTTTCGCGTAGTGCTCGGTCGCGAATCCGTGGCGGCTTGGGGGGAACGAAGCTCTGGATTCTCAACCATCTCCTCGAGTCACGGAGCGATCGGACACTTGGGGAATCCGTCTCCGGTCAGGTGGTGATTCCGCCGCGGATTGCTTTCCCGCATACTGGCTCAGATCACCTTTCCCGCGAGCCCTTGGTTTGCTTGAGGGACTCTTGCCTTCTTCGTCACTCTCGAGCGATTCGGCGAAGGTTGGCCAGACGGCTTGCCGCCGCCGGTGGTGTTGACCGATTCGGATGATGCGGTTGCTACGGGCGATTGGCCCTCGCCTGAGGCTTTGACCTTGAAGAGGGGAGTTTCGGGACGGCCGTTGGGTGCTGACCCTTTCCAGGATTCTTCGCCTGGTTGCTTGGCTCTTCTTGTAGCTTCGGGCCTCTTCGCTTGCGTTGACTTTACCTGGTGGCCTTGACGTTGCGGATCGGTTGCTGATTTCTTACGTCTAAGCTTTGGTGGCGTCCAACTTGTTCCACTCACGAGTGCACGCTGCAAGCATCGGTTCTCTTCCTAATACGGGACTCGGCCGCGTCTTCGAGATTTCCTCGCGTAATTGGTCGAGTGCTTCACCCGACCTCGCGTTCAGATTCCAACGTGCTGGTGGGGATCGAACTCTCGATCCAAAACAATTCCGAGGTGTGGCCTTGCAATCGCTGTTTTTTCACTTGCTGTGACTGGTTTTGCGAACGAGTCGTAGTAGTTTTTTCGCGAGCCAGCGGTTTCGGCGAGTTCAGCTTCTTTCCACCGGTCTCCTGCATCCTGTTGGAGCATTCGCCGAGTCGTTCTTGCTGGCTTTCAAGTGTCGTCAGCGAATCTGTTCCCGTTGATCATTCCACCGGCCAGATCCCGGATTGATACGTCCTGATCCGATCTTTTTCACTTGCTCGGCGACTTGTCTCTTGTAGTTGATCAAATTCTGGGCTTCGTTCTCGCATTTCGCGGACGGCGTCGTTGAACTCGCCTGCGGCGCGTTGACGAAACTCGTCACCGCATTTCTTCGGAACTCTCGCTCGGCGCGTTTGCCGGAGTGAGTTTGCTTCGCCGGCGTCTTCTTGATTCAAAGCCTCCGGCGGCGCCGGCGAACATTCTCCCGCGTCTTCTTATCCAGTTTTCGGATAGGCTTCCATGCATGTTCTCTGGTTTTCGGGTTGCTGCATTCGCTCGACATTCATCCGTCTCTCGCACAGCTCTTGGCTGTGTGGTCCACGCAGTCGCTCACGTTGCCCCCGTGTCGACTTCTTCTTCTCTTCCTCGTTATCTCGGTTCTGTCCAACGCGGATTTGCAGTTGCGGCGAGTTCCTTGTTCAAGTTCTGCTGGCGGCGAAGCCGAGTTCAACGGAGCGAGTTGAGTACTTGGCGGACTTCTGTTGTTCTTGCTGCTCCTTTGGTTGCCTCTGCTTGCGCTGCGGTTTGTTCGTAACGGTTTCGTCCTGTTCCAGCTCCAATCATCGAAGCTGTTTTTGCGCTGCTTCGCGCGGAACTCGAAACTACTTGCTGTCTGTTTTGCTGGTGGACTGGGTGATTTGAATTCAGCGAGCCGAAGTTTCAGCAGGCCCCGAGGCCGGCCTGTTGTTCGGCACCAACGCGGGGGGTCGAGCGGGGACAGGCGAGGTTGTCGCTTCCCGGTTCAGTTCTGTCGCCTGTTGATGTGGGTTCGCACGACTCAACAATTTCTTGCAGATTGGGGCTCTTCCATATCTTCGGCCAACGCTTCGAGTTTTTCAATCGCGTCTCTCGGGGCTTGCGACTCCTTCAGCAAGCAGGCTGCTTCGTCAAACTCGTGGCCACGGGTTGGTCACCCGTTCCTGCCGCAACATTGTCCAGTGGGCGTTTTGATGCTCTGTTCTGCATATTCGCCAAGACTCCGTTCAGCGCCTCCTGAGCGTTTTGGCCTGGCGGTGGTGGACTCGCCGCCCGGCCGGCGGTTGACCTTCGCGGTTAAATGCTCCTTGCGAAGGGCCCGCACTTCGGCGAAGTTACAGGATCGCTTTCGGTTTCGGCCAGGAGCTTGGCCGTCGGACGGGAAAATTCGTCAGCCCTAAAAAGTGATAGGACAACGAGGTTAGCGGGTTCCGCCCGTTGAGACTTGTTCGAACTCCACCCCAACATGATCGACCTGTTTTTTCTCGCCCCGCGCGGATCGACGTTTCCAAAAAGTATGTTCCCGCGCGGTCGCATCGGCGAAGACAGTAAGTCAAACGACCCAGGCGACGCCAAAGGTATCACCGCACTTCGGCCGCAATCGGCAATTCCTCAACGGCGAGGACGGACACATCCTCCCGCGACGACGAGCCTCCAACTTTCGGTGGCTGATTGCAAGCATGCGGGCCAACCAGATCCGGCGGCAATATTTATTATTTTCGTCCGGCTTCATCGGTCATTCGACCTTGAATCGTTCCGTTTTTTTGAATCGATTTCCGGCTGACAAGTGGCGCTGGGATTGTTCGGCGTCGCGTTGCAAGGCGATCCGATGTCCCATCCTTATCGTCCATTCACCCCAGGGGATCGATTTGTTAACGAAAACAGATCCACTTCACGCGTGTTAGCTTCGACGGCCGAAACACGGAAAAAAGGTGTTCTCCACGCTGTCCGTCAAAATTCCGCGTGATAGTCGGGATAGTCCAGATCGGGGCATCGCTGCGAACGAGCGCGGAAAACTCAACACATCCGACCGAGTAGGATTCACTCGTCCAGTCGGAGCCGAACGATCTGGTAGCGTGACATTTTCATGACGACGCCAGGAATCCGCCAGATCGGGATCGACCAGCAGAGTCCGCGTCATCGTGGATTCGCCGCTACGCTTGCCCCGTCGGCGGACGTGCAGGACCAGATCGGCTTCGCTGCGCGACCGGGCGTCGGCACCTTCAGCGCCGACCTGTGAACGAGGCCAAGTCGCCAACCAATCGACACACGGACTCGCCTGCTGCCTCGTATCCCATCTCGGTCTCACCCGCGCTCTCGACGCACGAACCTTCTCAAACAGAGCTCTCTCCCAATTGGGAAGTCGAGCGCCGCCCAAAGGTATCCTTGGTCGGATACGACAGTCGCAGCGGCCTCCATCCTAGTACCCGACCGACCAATAACGCCAATGTCCTGCCAGAGAACTCATCGAAACCATCGACTCCATGACGCAACGGCGGACGGCATGGACATACCAGGTACCCGCGTCGCAGTACGTTCGCAATGGATCCTGAGAAGTTCCTGTCGCTACACTACTGCGGCCGTGCTTGCTATGGATAGTCCCAGAATAGTAGATAATCATAAGAATACGTTCTGACTCAGCGCCGTCGAGCACGACGCTTGGATCGACAACAATTTGGAACCAAACAAGCTTGCTTCAATGTGGCGCAAGCACTTGACCGCGAGATTTCCATAGCCTGATCAGGCGCAACCGATCACGACAACAGACGACCAATGAAACGAAAAAAATGTCCGCAATCAACACGCCACCCCCATCCTCAACCTATCGCTCTGTTAGCGTTCGAATAGCTCGCCGTTAGCGGCACCACGCAATCCCAATGCCTGAATCAATCACCGGGCACTCATGGCGACGGCGCCGCGCCGTCCCTATCACCCGCCGGACGGCGCGCGAGTCGCCGCGAACTAAATACACGAGAGAATCGGATTCGGCCCTGACAGACAGCTTATCCCGCTGCCTCGTCAATACCTATGTCTCATTATCGATACCACACTGGGGTTGCGGTTGGACCGCGCTCAATCCATAGTCTGGGAGATCATAGCGCGGGTGGCCCGCACAAGACCGTTCGGCGGAAGGTAAGGGACTAATAATCGCTCGCACGAAACCCGCCGAAAGACAAAGTTACCTCCCACTCCGCCAGCAACAGCCACCGCTGCATGCGGCACACTAGCTAGCCAGGAATTGCCATACAGCCGTTCGACCGGCCTCCTCCGGCACCGCATGTCCGCGGTCGCGGAGTTGGCGTTGATTGTTCAACTCTTCGGCCGCTGGAACGTCAGTTCCCATGCGGATGCCGAAACGTCTTCCAAGAGCATCCGTTCGATTGTTTCCGTGCGACTTCCGCGTTTTCAAATGGTCACGGCGATGCGCTCGTCGATTCTCCGCTACGACCCCCGTAAATTCGGCGAATCCAGCGTCGGAAAACGATGGACTCCGATATGCTATTTTTCTCTCCCTTTTGGCAACGTGATTTCCCGCCGTCAGGTGACCGGTTCGAACGAAGATAATGTCTCACGACCGCTCTATTGGTTGCTTGTCCGACAGCGAACCCAGTGTCGGAATCAAACATGCGAAAAACATCAGAGGGAATGAACTTGGTCGACTGCGAGTTGGCTCGCTCGGGCTGCCAACTGCCGCCAACAACCCACATCTTCCCTCGCGATGGTCTGCTCCACCAACGCCGGGTTCTTCATTCGTGTGCAATCGAAGGCCCAGCACGTTCCCAGGTTATCAGGGAACTCCGAGAGTCCGGTTGAGACAAAAACGAACTCTGAGTGAAGTCGTTAAATTTGCGGATCCGACTATCGTCGCAAAACAGGGGATGAACGGAAAAATCGATTGCGAACACATCACATAAATCAATCCCACTGCGGATTCGGTAATCTTTCAACCGGTCGGCCCTCCCGTTTGAGCGAGCGCAAGAGTCGCGGCAAGAGGTCGATCGATCGTGCGTTCATTGGCGAGCACGTACAAAAGTTGTCCGCCTGCGGTGACGTTTTTACTCTCGCAGCATCGCGCTGTATCTGGACAGAGCAAGGCTGGGCATTCACACGGCATCAGCGCACGCTTTTCCGGTTTGGCGAACCATTTGAATTTATCCGGCAAACATGCGTTTCGGTCGTCACGTCCGGCGGGATCGTTATTGGCGCACCGTTGCAGCATAATAAGTAGCTGATCCCGTGGAGCGGCAGCCTCAGGTGCCAAGATGCAGTAACGTCAGTGAAGTCCCGGCTGCGGAGCTGAACGGACGTCCCCCCCATACCAGTTCGTGATTCGAAAGGTCGTGGTCATCCCCTTGCAAGGTCACGCCGATTGGACTCTGGGTTGTCCGGTGCGGCATCCGCACCACGCGCCGATTCCCCTTGGCAATCGCGAACTTTGGACGGCATTTCCATACAGGCATTCGATTCCGTTTTATCCGTCCGCCTCCGCCCAGGGTCAAGCGGAAAAAACGAGGATTGGATTCCGCATCGGCGGAATTGAACACGCCGAACTAGAACGCGGTCTTTGCCCTCTGGCGATCGTTCTTTCCGGTGCATTGTCACGTGCTTGCAGCAATTGCGCCGATGCGTTGGCTTTTCCTGTCGGTTGCGAACCCGCCGAATGTCGAGGCACAGGTTGATCGGGCCAAGCGTACACTCTTTGGCAGACTTTCAATCTTTGCTGCCCGCCTGCATGTCGTGATCAGAACAAGCTGCGCCGGTGTCGTTGCCGCGAGACGCGAGCGCGCGAGGCGTCTGCGGTGAGTTTCGCGAGCTGCTCAATGTTTTCCGATCCAGGGGCGTCGAGTCGCTGTCTCTTCCGGTTCAAACGTCACCGCCACAAATTCGGCCGCAAAAACCAATCGCCCGTTCCCATGTCCGTTGCCGCCCATGATGGCGTTGGTCTCGGCGAGCAGCGAAATGACGATGACCCGAATTAGGGCCGGGGTGAGAGGACTGGTTGATTGAAACTCAAAAGTGTCTTCGGCTCGTTGTCAAAATGACCACAGGCAACTTCGTTCCACACGACGAAGGTCCGTCAAATCTCATCGACCTTCGATTTTAGCCCTGCCAAGCCCAGCACGCTTGCATGCTGGCGCATCGTGTCGATCGCCGATCCACACCGCCGCGTCCGGTAGATCGGAAGTCGATAGGCTGACGCTGCGCAAAGAACGTTCTCGTGAAGGCCGCCGCACAACAGCAACAAAGCGAGCGCGCGAACATCAAAATTAGCGGGGCCAAGT
>Ga0163217_1072662_pt1 | contig 10405 bp, 9 predicted proteins | sample SynspAceP_FD_185933 | JGI IMG/M metagenome (GOLD analysis project Ga0163217, IMG submission 185933) | Saline lake microbial communities from Ace Lake in Antarctica - Synechococcus sp. Ace-P (PacBio error correction) | ecosystem: Environmental > Aquatic > Non-marine Saline and Alkaline > Saline ... | reverse complement strand
ATTTCAATGCACTAGCTGACGGACTTTGAAATCCTTTACCAAGTGAGGAATTGCCTATCGTTTCCGCTGTTTATGACGATCCTAGTTTCCAGCATTTGGTGGGGAACAGGCAGGCCTCAAGGTGGTATCGATCACTGCCCCTTCGCAGGACGATGATGCAGGGGACACGATAGAACTTGTCATCAAAGCAGTCTCCAATGTGAGGATTCCGATAGCGGCTTTGGTCGCGAACTCGTTTACAAGGAAGTTTCATGCGCTTGGAGGATTGCCGAAATTCGGATATTTTCTGATGGCGGAATTGAATAGTGATGAAAGCGAGAGAATACGACCTTCTGAAAAAAGTAGAAGATCTTCGCCACACGATGATCCGTATGTCGAAATACATTGCTATTTCGACGATGAGCCGATTTGGTTGCAATTCGAAGCGACTAGTGGCACGATCCAAGTCAGATTGCGATTGCGCCAGGCTTATTGCCAAAAGGATGGAAGAGGATGGAAGGCGATTACTTCCGCTTATGCTGCAGGACACGCCGATTTCAAGCATTCTTTTCGGTGCTTTCGGGCACGAGTATGAAGTCCTTGCGAGAAAACAAACCCTCAGCTCTGGAAAGGAAATCGACATCGAAATCTTTATCAAAGGGCAGTTTGAGTACACCTTCAGCGTTTTTTAGATTCTTACAAAGATGGCCTGAAATATTTCTCGGGATACCTATGGAGGACTTCCAGTTCAGACGATGCGAATCTTGGAGTTTTCTCGCTATGCAGGTTGCGCAGTCTTCCGAATAACGTTCCCTTTGCTGAAAGCTTCGGAGGGTGGTCCCCCGCGATTTCTCGGATCCCAATAGCTTTGATTATTGTCTATTATGTGGGGACTGCCCATGAGGGCTCGCTCACCAGTGGTGGGACATCAGATCACGCCAAAACCTATAACCGAGGCGCGGAATTTAAACTTCTGGGAGGCTTTAGCTGTTCTTCTGCCTGAATCCTTTCAGACGAAAGTACGGCAAGGAAAATATGAAGCGATTACCTAAGATGACACTGGATTGTTACCTCAGCGGAAGCAGCCAAGAGGGCCAAAAGGAAAATGTTTTTACAATGCATCGGCCCTTACCAATGGTACAACAAAGGAAGTTTGATCCTCTATGGTCTTAAGATTTAATTGGAGAAGAAGCTATCGATTCGGCTTTATATAATTTCAATGCGGAGTTTGGTAGCGACAGGCACACCTTCCGGGAAGCTCGGATTTGTATCGTCACCTTCCGCTGCCAAAACACCGGACTAGCTTGGATTTTACTATTTGGATGATTACATGAACAAGAATCACGCTCTAGGGAACAACAAGGCGTGAAGTCACGCTACGAAAATCGATGCGAGATATGATGTCACGATCCCAATTCAGCTCGCAGAACTGTTGCGACCGGCTCAGGAATGAAACTCCTGTGATACGAGGAGACTACATTGATATCGGGATCTTTGCGCAGCATTGATCAGCGAGCAAGAAAGACCGGAGTGAATCCGCTCTACATGCAAAAGTCTAGATCAAAACCTGGGGAAAGCTACCTTCCGATCGAGTAAAGGGCGAACCGCCAAAGCCGGAATCGATTGTCCGTGAATAAAAGTTGATCGATCGACTTCGGATGATAATTTACATTTCTGGTCGAGGTAGAATAACTTTCAAGGCCAACCGATCTGGTTGGCTGTTTTGGTTTTTAAACCGGCTGTATTTTCAAACCACATAGACACATAGAAAGATAGTCATAGGACATCGGTCTTCCGTCTTCCAGCCAGATAGCAGAAAAAAGAGGTTGTGGCGTCATTTCGATAAATCAAGGTTATTCAATTAGATTAAGGACTGAAAACACCTTCTATGAAAAAATACTCTCGGCCTGCTGGCAATTATCTCCCTTCTTGTTGCCATTTTACTTTCAAACCTGCGAATGGACCTCCAAACAAGTGGACGACCCTTTTGCCATAGAAACAGTAAGGAAATCTCGGATCTGATTTGAAAACTATCCCAGCAATTCCAATTTAAGCACGATTTCGTTCAACGAGATGCATTCTGATTCTGCCGCATTTCCTTGGTTTTCATCGCTTTCTTGGAAGGAACCTTTTCCGCTAGACTTTCATGCAAATCTTTCCTGAAAAATCAAGCGGACTACAGTTTACTCTATAAAAATTTCATTTTTAGGGGGATCTGATCCATCGAAAAGCCACTTTATCCTGATGGGTCTCATCAGATGTGGTGGCCAGTAGGATGAAGCCACCTGGAGCAGTGGGAAGCGGCACCTTTTTTCTGGAAAAATACCACGGATACCACATTATCGCGTCGGGGAACAATGGACGTTAAGGGACCTTGCTCGGGCTCTTGAAAGCCGTAGAAAGCTACTTTCAGAACTACAAGCATGCCGTTACCATTTATCTCGCTTTGGGTCATGATGAAGAGTAGGAGGGCAAATGGAGCAGCAAAGATTTCAGACCTATCTAAAAGCTAAAGGGTTGCAGCTGCCTGACCTGCGAGGAGGATTATTACCGAGGGTTGATTCCCGGTGTAGAAGGCACCAGTCGCTATGGTGATTGGCGGAAAAGGCTTCGCTTCTTTCGGCTGATTGTGGAGACAACCGGAGGACACAGTTCGCCCTCCGCGTGGAAACACTATTGGGATCCCCTCAGGCGATTGTGGATCTGGAAAACATCAGCTCCCCTACAAATAGTCAACCCCATAGACTACCAACTGGTACCTAGGTGCTGAACTTCCTTTTCTTCTAAAACTAGCTTTGCTGCAAACCCCTGCTATTAAGCAGCCAATCTTAGAAGGGCCTCAATGAGCCCATACTACGACGCGGCCAACCTATCGGGGGGAGTGAAACGTGATCCAACGGTAGCTGGCTTACGATTAATTTTTAGAGTCTTCGGAGAAAGCATAGCATCGCAGATACAGGAGCTATTACGAAAGTATTTGTTTCAGATAAGGTTCGGTAGAAACGGTAGGCTTTTCTAACCAACCCTTTCCTGTTATTCAGTGTGGATTCTGAGGCCTATAAATCCTGGAGAAAACATCCGGGAATGTACCCGATGCGATGGTTGGGTACCGGCCTAATTCGGTGGTTGTACCGATTCGCGCTACTTCTACGAAATCTCAGGACGATGTCAATCGTTTCTATCCGATGCGCCTTGACCCTAGCATATGACTCGCTTACGGGATCGACGAAAAAAATCAGCAAAGAGAACTACAAAGAATCATCCAATTCGCTTTCAGCTGATCAAGGACTTCGACTAGATTACCATCTTTCAGAGGTTTTTCACTCAGGACATTAGAGCTACTATTAGCACTCAGAATAAATGAAAGCAACCATAACATCCTCGATAAAGGCCCTTAAAATTCTTTTGCGTTGTCCTTGAGGCTCTTAAGTATTGTGAAGCATTGAGGAAAATAATTGTAAGAACCTTTAAAGAAAGGCATTTAGATAACACTACCGATTGACTTTGGAATATGAAATGTTGACTTGAGGAGGTGCGAAAATGGGGCGCAACCTAGGCCGCAATGAAAAAAACAGGAGCCAAACTGGCAAGAAAATTAGGGCCATCACAATTGAAACTGACGACCTCTACGAATTGGAAGAAGCAATGAGACTTTTTGAAGAAGGAATGTATCACCTCGTAAACTTCAAATAAGTCCCATGCATAAATCTAAGGTAGGAGTAGAATTGCTTCCCTTAGCATAGTTTTCACACTACGCTTTGTATCAAAGGATTTGTAATTCCTGGTTCAAGGCTTGTTAACAAACTCTATACGGTCTACAAAATTTACATCACCGTTTTGGCGGGAATTCCCATTTTCTGATTTGAAATCAATCCTGCCAAAACAAAAACATTAATGTCATATTTAGACCCAGGGTTAAAACCCGAGGCATAATAAGCGCTCCTTTCTAACATTAATTTTTTATTCTTCCACTTTCTCCCAGAGAATTAACTTGCAAAGGATCAAACAATTCATATAATCATAAATTACAGTTGAGAGGTCCGTCAGAGCATGCTTTACCACTCTTCTTCCATAAACCCTTGAAAATGGCTGCCAGCGGATTTTAGATTTTACGTATACCACGATCGATCAGAGGATTTTTTCGCCTCAGCGTGGGCGAACGGGAGATTACCGCGGCGCAAAATATGATGGGCGATTTCGCATGTCTTTGAGAAGCTAGAGGCGAGATAAGTTTATTGCTGGATAGCCTCCACTCAAGGCGGGAAGCAAGTGCTGGATAGGCCTGCGGATGGGGACCATTCATAGCCTATTTCACAAGAAAGAGGGTGCTAACCGGGATTGGGCTTGACCCTGTCTGAGGGCAAGCAAAGGCCTGCCAAAATAATTGACCTGAATGTGGATTGTAAAGGATTGTCGAACGTAAAAACCCGAGGATTTTGGGATTTTGAATGCCATTTCCTGCTCGGTGGCTTGGAAGCATTTTGTTCTATTGAGGAATTGGAAAGCCTGGGAAACAAGAGCAGGTGGGTACCGGCGATTTTTTTTCAACTATAGCGACCTCATTGCCTGTCGTGGAAGGTTCATACATGCAAACCATGGTCTTTGCCAAGGCATATGATCGATTCAAGGATATTGATGTTCAATGCGAAAAAAGGTCTGCAGCGATGTGATGCTTTGATGATCAAGGAATTTCCTGGTTCTGGCTTCCTACGGCGCAGAAATGGTCATCCGAATTCGACCTCATTTTAAAAAAAGTTGATCTCAAAAGCAGCGGTCGCTTGGATTACATACGAACGAATCGGCAATGGCGAGAAGTTTCGGAAAGTTTGGCTTGAAAAAAGTATTGGGCTTTTTGCAACGTTGCCTTCCTCGGTACCTGACGAAGCCAAGATTTTACATTCAAGTAGAGGTCTGCAAAATAAGCCCTAATCGAGTATTCTTTGAAACAGGAATCATGGAAGCCACTACCGATTGGTCTGAAAAAGTTTGAGCTTAACCTAAGCTAGAATTTAGTTTTGCTTGTCAAAGCAGGCACATGGAAGCGATTCAAGATTTACTTCAGATCCAGATTTATAGTTCAAATCAATCAAATTCTCAGTTAGTAATTTTCTGCTTTTCGGTTTCGTACAAAGTCCGTAGGCTTGCGCCACGGGAGATAGCTTTTTCCCTTTCAGCCAAATTCAAACGCCACTCGGCTGACTGGGCAGCCCTCCGCTTCCAAAAATATGGCATCTGACCTTGAAGTATTCATTCTGTAAACAATCAAGGGCATGATAGAGTAACCAGCGCGATACGGCCTGTTTTTACCGCTTCATTGGAGGTAAGTCTTTGCTTTCCGCTGCTGTCCAACCGAGAAGCGAAATTAGTTTTCCATAGACATTCTGGTAGCGATCCTCCTCTCGGTAAATCAAGGGCTTATTTTCTACTCGTCAATTTTTGGTCCCAGAGGATATTAGTTTGTTTTCAATCAAGACCTCTTCCTCGAATATTCAAACTTATGCGGGAGCACCGAAACCATGCAAATCGATTTCATCTTTTTAGACTTTCCTACCCATCGTTTTTGTTGCACGTCCAGCACGGTCTATTCCCGTGTTTTTTCTAAAAATCGACGATAAAAATAAGGGATCACTACTTGCCTGTAGAAGCAGCAAGCTATCCGCAACTTCCCGTCATTGTGCCTTGAAAGCCTGTGTTTTATTAATTCAGGTTCTCCGTTTCCTGAACGATACGCTCCCTATTACCGCTGCTATTTCTTCTGCTCATAATTCAGTAGAATGTGATAGTGTTACGGTCGAGGTATAACACCTAACTCTGTGTCGTGAGTGGGCATAATCAAGTGGATCATGCAATTTTTTAGCTGGTATCGGTACGCTGCGCAATGCAGGTCATGAAAACGCTCCTCTGATGCCTTCGTAACTGTACTTTCGAAGTATTGGAATGACTTTAGAATATATGGAGCTGAATGAATGTATAAATTCATTCACCTTATCGTTTTGCATCCTATAAATAATATAAATACAAATATATGGCTAAGATACTACCTTTGCACAGCAAAAACAAGGGATAGCGCTATGGCAAATTCAGCATGTGATCAAAACTCCGAGCTAACCAGAAGATTGAAGCAAAGTAAGTGTCTTGGAATGAATTCATCCCAACTGGGAAAAGTCCAGAAAACCTTCAAGACAGCGAACATTTCCATTAAAGTCACTTTAACCCAAATCCTTAATCCCAAAAATTCTAAGATGATCAAACCTTCTTTCTCATCGGCTTTGACTTCACGTAGTTTTTTGGCAACCGCGCTAATTTTCTTGGTTTGAGTAGCTTGCGACCATCTCGTGTTAAGCGAATGGCTGGTTGCTCTACGTGGATTAGTTTTCACAGCCGCGAATACGTTTATTTTTGTATTCAATTATGGAATGCTGGAAACTATTTGATTGGCGTTGGAGGACTTGGCTTTATAGCTTGAGACTTGATTCGATCAGCATCCTCATGTTTTCTATGATCGCCCTCTAATTGGATGATTGTGTGCGCTATAGTCTCAACATTACCTAGACGAGACCGACCTCGACAAGGGCTTTTATAGGGTCGCCTTGCGAGCCACACGCCATCAGTGCAGCTCTTTGTGCTCTTGGTAACCTCGGCTCCTTTTCCTTTCGTGAGACTGGGACTGACGAGTATGTCCCTTATCGTTTATTTGATTTTCTATAAAGAAGACGGGAAGCCATCGTTAGCGCCCGCAAAGTTTATTGTTGCTCGACTGGGGGATGGCCTGCTGCTAAAGCAAGGGTTTACTATTGCTCCTTACAATCAATTCGAGAAGGCATCTGGAAGATATTTTACGGCATTGAAAAGGCCAATGTGACACACAGGTCAAAAACATTGGAGGGACATAGATCGCAGCACTGTTGCTGGCAGCGCGACAGCACTGTTGAAAGTCTGCACATTCCCACTTACCGATGGATGGGGCTGATAGAGTAATGGAACACCAACGCCTGTATCCGCATTGCTCCATGCGGGCTCCTCAATTGCCGGGACCTTTCCCTCATTATTCGTTGGCCTACGTCATGGGAAGTACAGTCCATATGCTTCAATGGTGCTGCTCGTGGTGGGAGGATTACCAGCACTAATTTGCCTTCAGTAGTTATTTCTTACACAACCTCGGTGAAGACCGCTTTGGCCATTTCCGTATTGCACTTAGTGGGCTTTAGTTTAATGACCTGCGGATTCGAGCTTACGCCGGCTCCATGCTCATTTGGTGGGCTTCATTCCTTTTATAAAGCACTGCTTTCTTATCTCTGGGAGCGTGATTGACACGATCCAGATCATCCAAAGTTAACAGCCGGCAAAGGATCGTTAGCCCTGCTTCAGATAGGACCTTTTTTTTGGGGGAATTTTCTTTTTTTTTTTCTTGGGGGGGGGGGGGGGCCATTTGGGGTTTTTTCTTATGTAGGCTTTTGCCATTCTTGGGGAATTGATCCTGTAAAAAGACGTCCTTTTAGTCATTCGGGGCACATTATTCGCCTTGGGTCTTTCAAGGTAATTCTCCGCACTGGAATTACTGGGAGTCCAAAACTGGTGTGCAGAGCTTCTTACTTTCGTGCTTGTACGGTTTTATTTTTTACGCTGGAATTCAGAATGCACAGTTGCTAATCGGCAATTGTGCCACTGCTCTAGCAAGTCCGGAATACTAGAAAACCAATTCTAATGGGTGGCCTACTCCTTCATTTTTGGCAGCTCGGTATTTTTAAGATTGTGGCGCCGTGTATGTCGGCTACGCTTTTTCCAGGGCTTGGCGATCCATTTAAGGAATGGTTTGTATGTGAATACGTGGTTGATCGACGGTGACGTTCCGTTACTCGCATGGTATGAGACAGCCTTCAGTGATTGAATCTGATGCAAATCAATCGTGAATCACACGACCTAAAACAAAACACCCAGAAGACGAACTCTAGCCCGGCTGCAACACCATTTTCCAAATCTATCTCATGAAAGGGACATCAACCTAACCGAAAATCAAGTGGGCATTTTGAAAAATCTGACTAATGCCGAAGAGGAGCTGTGGCACACCTTACGAAGCCTGAAAAAATTGACCCGTGTGGCTTTGGAAAATTTGTCGCCAAGGTCAATTCCTTATTTGGGATTTTGCTTGATACAAAATTTAGTGCGGTAGCACAAGAATTGCGGCAGCGGGAGGGATTAGATGACACTTGACCACTGCATTTTCCCTGCAAAAAACATCAGTGGAGGCCGGATAACTGCAAGCGGACCCCTTACGCTGTTCTCTGACAAGCAAAAAAACTAGCAATGCTCAGGAGTTCATCAAAGTTTGGAAAAAATGAGCCACACACCATGACGAAGACACAACAACACTTGCCACGTAGCGAATGTAAGCTTCCTCAAGTGCCAATAAGGACTGGAATCGTTTTATCGTGGCCACAAATTTTCTTACCTGGGCAGCTTCTATTTTGACATGGACAAAGCCATTGGTCCGCACGCGGCATCAGCAATTCAGGGTCTTTTTATGGCTGGAAATCAGAAGCCTCTATAGACCTGGACGCCTGAGATTGAGTGGGCTCAAAAGGTTTAGAAAATTGGTCAAGGCTTTACCAGCATCATCCCTTACGCAAGCCAATTTGCTTTAAAAAGTTAGGGGTTTCGAAGGGTAGGGCATGCATTGTACTTACACCGATTTGCTGCTCCGAATGGGGGTTGGTCAGCCTATGGCCGCCCGACTGGAATTGGGGATAGTGAATTATATGGAGGCAAAACGGGCAGCTCATCGAAATTTTTACCGTACTTCCTGGCTGGGAGCCTGACTTATGGAAAGTCTGACTACTTCCAAGAACTAGCTGCCAAGTTGGGAAATGCGCGAGCATTGCTCTTGCAAGTCAGATGATAGAAAAAGACCTTCAACCAACGACTATAAAAAAAAAACTCATCCTTCAGAAGTTTTTGAATATCGCAGCGCAGCGTGACCTTGTGGAGTAAGTGTTCAGGGCAAAAAGAGGATGCAGGTAGAAACTGAGCATCTAAAGCCAGGCAACTTTTTTGTATTCGAAATGTGCGCTCAGAGGTACTTTCGTAGAAAAATCTTGAGTGGCCGATGACCAGGATTGAGACCTTGGGATTTGCAGGATTTTTCGCCTTTCCCAACAAGATATTCCTTTGGCCATGACGATGGTGAAGCACAATGCCCGGTACTACTGAAGACCGGTCCAACGATCATTGAGCACTTACCGCGATCAGCCACTCAATGAGCTGCCATGAAGATCGACTCTGTTCACAGACAGGTTGAACAGTATGAATCATTCAAATCGGAAGCTGTGACTTGCTTTAGCATTTGTAAGTCCTATGGCGTCTTTCCTACTTGCCAAGCTGAGTTTCGGAGCCCTTTGGCTGGACTAGGCCCGTTTCCAATCCCAACACGGTAGGAACGAAGAAGGCTTTTCTTGCAAATAAAGGCGATTAGTTGGCCATCGACCGAAATGATCCTCGCTAGGGATTTCGCTGGATCAGCAGATTCAAATGGCCAAAAATGATTGAGGCATGTCGCTGGGATGTGATTTTGGGAAATCGTATGATCGATATGGCATGATCTACCATGGTCAACTAACCCACACTGCATACAGGGTATGACTGTGGCGCTTGCGGAGGACATTACGGGGTGAGCCACGCCAGAGTTGCAGCTGCAGTGCGAATTAATCCGAAAGTAGAGCAGGCTTGCGTGAAGCAAGTATTTTCATTCCGGGGCCCACGATTATTTTTTGCCTGCTTCATGATACCACGACAGATGAAGTGAGCATCTTGAACGCAGCAGAACCAGCCAATAAAGCCGCCGAGCTTGCTGGAATCTCCAAAAACTTCGCTAGCCACGGCAGGACATGCAACCAGAGCAAGCGCTCGTTGAGAATAAGTGTTCTGTCCACCCTGATATAGATAAGGCATACTGCAAGAAAGTAGGGATTGGGCCAACTTCGTTCCCGAATATGCGGCTAGCGGATGTTCGGCATTGTCCGGTGGCGCACGCGATAGAACAAAAGGAAATCGACTTTATGGGTAAAGTCCTTTCTACATTCCTATGAATGGAAGAAGGATTGCGGAGGGTTTCGGTACCTAGATGCATGACCTGCTCCCATGGTTGTGACCAGGCTGGATCACACTTACAGTACTACGGATTCCACGGTAACGACAACAAGAATACGGATCAGCAATAAAACGCTCCACACGTTACATGCCGGAGTTGGAGTCTTAGAAGGATATCCGGAGACCTTGCGGGTGGGTTGCCATTACAGTGGTCGATCCCGTGTGGGAGCAATTCAAGCATGACCGCTCCGCACTCAGCGTTATCATTGAGGCACGATCCCAAAAGCAATGAATGATATTCTGGAGAAACTTAATCCGTAGGGACTTATGCGATATAGCTGGA
>Ga0163217_1115857_pt1 | contig 10406 bp, 9 predicted proteins | sample SynspAceP_FD_185933 | JGI IMG/M metagenome (GOLD analysis project Ga0163217, IMG submission 185933) | Saline lake microbial communities from Ace Lake in Antarctica - Synechococcus sp. Ace-P (PacBio error correction) | ecosystem: Environmental > Aquatic > Non-marine Saline and Alkaline > Saline ... | reverse complement strand
TCAAATAACGAGCAGATTCATAAGTCAAAACGAAGGAAGAAGAATATATCTTCGTAAAAAGTAAACTTAAAAAACGCAGTAGTACTAAACGATATTAAATGGATCGAAGCTCTTTGTGATTATTATTAAATTGGTGCTAATGTAAGGGTAAATATCGTTTATTACTTTCTACTATTGAATCATTTTTTGAAAAACAGTTGCCAGGGGATTAAATTCTAATGGATACACAAATCATATATCGTGAATTTTGGAAAAAAATTGTAAAAAATTCAACAGGTTAAAATTGTTCAAGTTTGCTGGAACACAGGTGCCATTGAGCCGACCACACAAAAAACGGAATTGGCTGATGCAGCTTATTAATATTTAAAGATTATTCCAGTGTATTTAGATTTCTCATCCGTCACTAATAGATTTAGCAGCTCTTGTGTTCTGGAATAAACATTAATTGAGTATACTTATTTTACGAGATGAAAATCTAATAATTAGGTCAACTTTCTAATTATAAGTTTAGTGATTTTTATAATTTTTTAAATCGAGCACCTATGTGGCAACTGTCAAACATTGATATCCCTTTTAAATTAGAAAAAGTGTATAATCATGATATATAAAATCATTTTTGGCAATACACTAATTCCTTTGCCTTCTTCTATTGAAATTGTCTTAGAAGCTTATTCAGTCGTTTTTCCCCAATCCATATAAAAACACCCGTTCGGGCGCTTAGTAAACGTGATTGTAACATCTGTAATTTTTATATTCATAAAATATATATAGGAGCAGACACCTTGATTTTTTTTTTAGTCTAGCTATACCTAATTTTAGAATAGTATGCTTCACCTTTTTTCTTAATCCGCTCCCATCTTTGTTCGTTTTTTGATTCAATTTTAAATGGGTATAAATATTTCTTTAAGTTGAGTGAAGTTTTGGGTCTATTTGGATCATTGTTCTTCAGTATCTCATAGTTGTAGATGGTTTACCCAGTGGAACTTCCAGTGCTACCTACCGTACCAATGATTTCTTTGCTGTCTTTATAATCTGCCCTTTTCGGACAAGCACCTTGTTTAGATGTCCATAAGAGTTTCAAACCGAAGCGATGTTTAATGAATAATTGGTTCCATAGCCTTTTTTGTTGAATAGAGGATACCAGGATGGTACCTGATGCCGATGCATAACATATTTTCCACGAGGGTTGCTGCCAGATCAATTCCATAGTGTTTCTCTTATTTTCTTGGGAAAATTGGATGGATTGCGTATGCCATAGTTGCTTCGTACGGAATAGTTGCCTTTTTCAACGGAACGGCAGATGGAAAACTGCCTCCAAGCAACTGAAGCTGGTCGCGTACTTAAGTAATGTCTCTAATTGAAGCTTATATGGAAAAATCAGGAACTTGTATAAAAAAATCCAACTATACGTTCTTCAATTCCATTAGCAACTATTACCGTTCCCTTTCTACAAGCGTGCGAAATCCGTTAACGTTGATTCTAAAATTCATTTATAAGCCGTTTCGTTCATTAAAAGGCCATTGTGGACCGTGGTATCCTCAAGTCGTTGTGCTGAATATCAGGGCGTTTACCAATTAAATAAAACAGGCACAAAATGATTAGAAAAAGGAAAAATAAGGCGAATTTTCTTTTTTTCAAAGGTTTTAGCTGATCTTTAGTTTGGCTGACACCCAAAAATTTTTTTCCTCCAAAAGTTGTGGATTTCAAAAAAAACATATATTTTATTTTATATTACAAACTTACTATTTAAATACAAAAATAAACAAATTTACGCCAAATGAAACAATGGCTTACAGAAACCACCTAAATACACCTGCCAAATCTCTTTGAGCATTTCGGGTACCAAGTTGTGCGAATCCGGAAACACACCCATCATTTATTTAAGACGGTGCGAGATGTTATGTAATCAATAATACGAAAAAAGGATATTATTATCCTATTATAAGGTGCAAACGGCCACAGCGAAAAATTATTCCGCAATCCGACCTAATTACGCGAGTATGTATCAAAAAGTTGAAGGGACTGCAAGAGCTGATTTGGGACAGGTAGTATGGTCTATTTTAACCAGGTATTGGAAATCCAATATGCCCTGTTGATAGCAACTACCCGAGTATTGATAAGCTTATAAAGTAGTTACCTGAACTTTAGATCATTTTTTATCATTACAGGTCACCGCTCAATACTACTTCGAAAGACTATATCAGGGTGTTGGAAAGCTCTATCCCTTTTTTCAGGGGTGTTTTCCAAAATCATGAAGGTGGTCCGATTTTTCCTTTGTTCAATCTGGCAGAATGAGGTCTGCGATATTTCCTAGATACGAACGAAGAATGTAGTTCCTTTACCAAAGAGTCGGCGATAAAAACACTCCCTTTGGTACTCCAATATTCAAAGAAAAATAGAGGGGTTCTTTTTCTTTTAAAGATCCTAAGGAAGCTTGGGCCTTCCATATAAAATTTCCGATTAAATAATGTAGTGTACATGGATTTGGGAGCGATAAATTCCCAGACGAACCGATATACTTTTCCAGTTACAAAGGCTAACGAAACGCTCGCGCCGCTCTTTTTAAGCTTCACGGGAAATAAAAAAATAGAGGGGTATTTGCGGGACCTCCATTTTATAATCATTTACAAAGGATCCGATTTTAATGTTTGACCATTGGCACCGGTAGGGATATGCTATTCGCTTCCCCATGGGGGAAAGGAAAAATCCTTCTCCCGCTTTTACGACCATTACCAGCACGCTTTAAACCAAGACTTGACCAAGCTTTTTTTGGAATTTTCAAAACAAAAATCATCGACCAAAAAACAGGCTGAACAAATACAGTATTCTGGTTTCCAAGGATAATGAAGACAATTAAAAAGTCCGTTTACCATTGAATCAACACCATTAAATTTATTGTTCTGGTTTCGTTATTACAAAAACTATCTGAACAAAGGACAATAGGACATTCTAAAGCCCAAAGTCTGACAATTGGTTTTTATACTGAATCGGTGAAAAACTACTTCAAAAATCACAGTTAATGAAGGAAGAGGTACAATGAAAGGATATAGGAATCGCTTATTAAAAATGGAAAAAAGGGCGCCTCCCGCCCTCTTTCCTTTTCAAATTCCGACTCACAAATCACTCCTGATTCGAAAAAGTTATTCAAATAGTAACAAACAAATTCCGTTAACAATTTAAAAATCACTCAAAAATGGAAATTCAAGTAGAAAACACGATTCAAAAAGATTCGTAAATGTCAATCAAGTTTGGCAAAAGGCTGAAAGCAATATCCCTCTCAGCACGCTCAAACCTCTCAAAAACTAAAAAAAAGACGGATATAATAATCCGTCTATGAAAAAATGGTTGAAAGAGACAGACAGAAGATGTCGGAAGGTCTCAAAAAAACCAACGGCAACCAACCCCATAATTGCCGAGCCGATCGCTAAAAAGACGTAATTAAGGCCAGGCGCTTACATAAGCTTTTGAAAGTTGGAACCCCAACATTCAAGAGCTCGATTTCTAGAAGGTAAGGGAGCAAGTTGATCGAAACAACCATACCAATTCAATGATAGGCAAATTAAAGGAACGGTCAAGATGGTCAAATTATGCCTACTCCATAACTCCACTTACGGCTTCCACGATTGGATGATACAGAATTAAAACGTAAGGAACAGGGTTAAACTTGGATGATTGCCAATGCCTTTCAATATCAATTTTACAAGAATTGAAATACCATGCCATGGTACAAGAGGCAAGACCATTTCATTTACTGGCAGTTCCATTGAGTGGCGATACGTTCCAAAAAATTTGGCTTATTATGAGCCCAAACTGAACGATATCCGTACAAAATCTGCTGTAACTGCAAATATGTATGTTCTAGCCCAAATATGACTGTTAAGATCAGGCAGACAATCTGAAACAAAGGGGAAGAAGTGAAGATCACAATTACGAAAGACACAAAAAAAGGGACCTTTGAACCATATATGGTTCGATGGGAATGCTAAAACCAACGTTTTTCTTTACAAAAATTTGGACAAAAAACTATGTTTTTGGATAAAGAGGCCAAGGAGAACAAAACATTGCTGGCTGAAAAAAAAAAAAAGCAAGAAACAGCCTAAAAACGCCATAAGCATGTAACCTCAGTTTATACTTAATTTCAAGCAAATAAGCCGACCACGCCAAGCTGTCGCCATTTTACATCCTTCCTAATGCAAAGTCCTAACTACATTAGATGGACCCTGAATATTATAAAAAGATTGAGTTTCAAAAAATCATGCTGAGGCCAATTTTTTCGATGTACCTACATCAAAATGGGATACAAATTGATAAAGAAAAAAGTTGCAGGTTCTATTGGAGTTTCAAAGAACGCAAAGATCGTAATTGTTTACTGCAAATGGCCGAAAACTTCAGTAAAACCGTGATAACCGAAAATGATTCCCAGGACAAAGGGCTTTTCTTTATGTACCTTGATGAAACCCGGAACGTTTAATTTTTACAGGCCGTTTCAGGCCGGTCTCGAAATCGTGAATGGGCTTGGTATATATGGAAAAATACACCTATGGAAGTTCGAAGTTTCAAGGCCGTAAGAAATCCTGGCAGGAAAATTTAAATTTCGTTCCATTGCGGAACTCCAATTACCATAGAGAGGCAGCAGCCGTTTGTATATCAAAGGAACACAATAAACGATCCATTATTTTAAGGGGCGTTTGTTCCAATTGCCCTATTCTACACGGGAATACGGGCAATAAATTGCCAATATTGCTTTCCAAAGTACGATTTGAAGGCTTATCCCCAAACATTTACTCCTCTACAACAAAACTATTTATAAGCAGTAGGGAATTAATAAATAAGAAGTTTGCTTTGTTACTTGAACAAAAGGATCATTTTCTATTTCATGTTTTCAAATTCATCAAGGAATCTTTCCAGGAAATTTGTAGATCGGGGAAAGTGGGCATTAGACCTCCTCTCCTACCATGAACTACATGGTAGTCCAGATAATTTCTATGTATCCTTTTAGTGCAACGTGTTAATCAAAAAAAGTTAGATTTCTTCGGTCAACCTAACGAAAACCCTACCTTAAGACAAACAGTGTATCCATGGTATCCATTCAATGGACAATGATATCAAAGGTTTCGAGTTTGGACCTAAGTTCTATTACTAGCTTTATCAACCGTTTTAACTGTCCCAATGTACTATGTGGAAAGTTCAAATTAGGCACGAATTGGTAAGCCTCACTATTAACTTACACCTCAAAAGTCGGGTTTCAATTGACCATCATATCACCTTTGCTGGAGGGAAAAATTATCATTCCCTATATAGAATGGGGTTAGAAGCTTCATGTCGAATTCTATCGAATGGGTAAGATCTTACGGACAAGATTGTGTAGTGGTTATTTTCCTTGCCTGAAATTCATAAATTGCTAATCAGGCTTGACTCGGTGGAAAAAAATCTGTTCAAATCCTTGATAGAAACAATTAAACCGGTTTTTACCTAACCTTCCGGCCACCATCCATAAATCTAAGGATAAGGATGGAACGATGACCTATGGATTCCAAAAAAGACAAATATGTCAAAATGGAGGACTGTTGCAGAGATGTTATGGAAATCGGGGTCAAAGTTGAATTGAAATCAAACAAAAGGCTGAGGGCGTCCTAATCATGCATCTAAAGGCTATAGACAACCAAAGTGTTGGAATGCGAGTTCGGCATATAGAATTCAACTATACCGTTACCTTTGAGTGATATTAGTATGTATTAAAGATAAAATTGCTCCCCTTACTCCTGAAAAAAAAGAAGGGGAAATAAGACAAACAATTTAACTTACAAACTTGATAGAATGATACTTCATGGACCCCTTATCAGAGAATTAAAGGACAATCTCGTACTAGGTAAGTTTTCTCTAACAGTCTTGATTACATTTATGAACGGACAAGAATCTGGGCATTCTCGGCCATGCTACTTTCGGTTACCTTTTTTTGCTTATTATAGGCTTTTTGCCCCTATTACCCGATCGTGCAAATATCTGGAATGGGATTCACAACTTTTCACAAAATCATACATTGATTTCCTTATTCGATTTTAAGCCTCTGCAAGAGCTGTTACCCGGAAGAACAATGTTATTGATGTTCATTTTAGGTTCGGTCATTTGCTAATATATCCCAGGAAAAAAAAGGGCAATCATTGTTTGACCGGTTCTAAACGTATTTTGGGAATTGGCTGATTTACTGTTATTTATAACGGGGTATTTTAAACCTAACCCAGTCAGTTTGCTTTGGTGGCTCCTTGATTTTTATATAGTATCGGTTTCGTTTTCTGTTTTTCTGGCTTCGGTACATCTTGTTCCAAGTGATGGGGAACTTTGTCAATGATGCCGAGGAGACCCTTTTAACGTCGGAACGAAACATGTTTCGCAGATGGAGAAACGCATAAGATACAGTAGTATTCCGTAAACATTCCCTATGAATACCAATATCAGGGCAACTGACGGACAAGGATGGATAATTTTGTGAATTTATTCCGGGCCTTATTTGTCATAGGTACCCCAGGTAGTGTAAATCGCTTCTCATTTGATACGAAGAGATTATAGGAGCAAATGATTTTGAAAAAAACTTTACGCATTGATATATGATTTTAAGTTCGATTACGCTTAGTAAGGTTGCAATATAAACTATTGGCGAAGAAAAAGGAGCGCACAAACGAATGCCAAGAAAAAATCCCAATACTACCCGAAATTTTATTTACTTTGGAGTTTTGACAATATAGAAAATACATCCGCTGTAACCCTATCGATCCCTATTAATGGGCAAAAACCAGACCGATGTGCCGCTGATGCTGGGCCACAATTATCAATGGAAAAAATCTGAACAAAGATTGGATTAAAGCGCACAGTGATTTTCTTTTCCAGAGTGCCATTCAGTTTTGTTTCGGGTGATCTGTGTATTTGAAGAAAAATCGAGGAGACTGGTGAGGAATATCGCACTTTGCCCCATGTCATAACGTTATCCACCATTAAACATCGAATACTTGTTGGAAATTTATGGATGAGGGAAGTAGAAGTTTCGCATTCGTGATGAATCCCTTTCAAGGATGCCATGGAGCGGCAACGGGCCAACAGTTGGCCGGTCAGACCGCAAGTTGCCCAGATATCTCTTTCATGCTGGCCAGTAAGGAAATATATTATATTATGGACCGGTAAACGATTTTTCGGTTGGACATTAATAATCCACCAAAAGCCTAAAATAGTCTGTATTCAAAGATAATCCCGACCGTTCGAAATCTTATGCCGCTCCATAGGGACTCTATATTAATAAGGTTTTGCAAAGTGGTTAAATAAACCTGGCCTGTAGGCCTTTGGGTCTATTCCTGGATGAACTCCCAACCGTTTTCATTTATGGGACTTTCGCAAGATAATCGATACCGGAAGATCACTCATTATTGTGCCACCGTGTTGGGTATACAAAGCATTACACAATTTTTGATTCCTTTACTATGGCAGGGAACTGGCAGAGGTCCATCTTTGACATACTGCTCCAATGTGTTCAGTGGAGCGCCAAAGGGGAACGGCCGAAGAATCAGTGAGATTATTTGGACGTATCCATCAACGGAAAAAAAGCAAGCAATTTCCAACACGACACCACTGTATTTCCAGCTACATTCTTTTGGAATGGTTGCCAAAGCAAGCATACTAGTATGTCTACGGCCATTTTGGCGGCATTGTCGGCAGATACCTTTTGAAAACCCTATTTGAACAAAAACTTGTTTTTGGGTTGCTAAAACCCAATATCGGAATCCCAAAAAAAATTTCAGGGAAATACGAAATGCCGTGCATAAACAAAATTTAAAAATGAAATCATCAGGAAAACTAGTGGATTCGAAGATGAAACTGATACACACCCTTTGACTTTTTGATGATTGTGCGGGGAACCTCGATTTTGTCAAACGAATTATTGGAATTTTGATACGTACTTTACATTAAGAAGTTTTGCAGCATGATAATTACGATTATCATATAACAAATTTGCAGTTTTCGTTCCCTTTAGCCCCATGAGCTAAAATTGTTCGGACCATCTACAAAAGCTTTGGAGGAATTGACCAAGGATGATTTCCGGGTTCTACAGCACGTATAGAGCAGCTTATATAATTACCATGGTAGATGGATGTACATAGACCAAGGAAATAGATATGGATTCTGGATGCTAATTTTTAAAGCGTGATCCAAGATATCATATGGAGCTTGTTGAACGGAATATGTTCTTGTACTGGTAATAAACCAAAAGTGGCCTTATTTTTGACGATTCCAAATCGGCGATAAATAGCGATTCTCGGAAAAGGACGAAGTCATTGCAAAAGATTTTATTTGAAGAAAATATTGCAGTAAATCCAGTAGGGAGTTGGCAGATGCTTTTCGCAGGCAATTATGAACACCTACTTTTGAGAACGTTTCGGCGGTTAAACCAAACAGAAGTATTTACAGATTTCGTTTTGGAAGTTTATTGTCAAGCTATCTATAGAAATGTATAAGGAATAATCTATATTTTAAAATTAAAAAATTTGAAAGATATTTGACGAGATGATGAGAGCCTCTACTGAGGATTTCGCATACATCAGCGAACGTTTTAAGGATGATTCGCGAAGAGCTGATAGAAAAGGATACTGGCAAATAAACGTTCAAGCGAGTTTTCATAAAATCGATTACTGAACGTTTTGATATGGACTATAATACCTTGTCAATGGTGAACGGGGGCCATATCCTTGGACCACCATAAAATTTGTGTTTTATTACTTACTCACTGGTTATAATCCAGGCGTGGATTCTCACAGAGAGATAAACGAAGTTTTTTCCTAAGGACAATTATTGGGGAAGAATGTGGTGTACCAGACGGATGTGCAAAGGGAATGACAGGATTTGGGTTCGGCATTGTAAAAGCCCTACGGAATTTAAAAGAAGATTTAAAAAATAGATTGGTTTATTTCCGTGGGGGAAGTTTTCGGCCTCCTTCCATACTGCCCTCGCCTATAAGGCTGTAGGAATTATTGTTTACGGGATTCTGTTGGTCTTGGTTTTATTTAAACAACTGTAAAGCAACACCTGAAAAGGGAACATAGCCAATCTATATATATTTGAGGACTATGGGACTATTGGGACTATAGGACTATCTATTTCAGCCTCATACATTTTTAAAAAAACCATTCTAAAGTTTTTACCTTTCTCCCCAAGCCCCCTTGATTAAAAAAATTCACCGTTTTGCCTGCTTATAGTTATTGTTTCTTGGCGCTTTAGAATTCTTCGAAATCGCATTCCACTCGCTTTGAGCTTCCAATATGAACTTAACTCTTTTGGATTGTTTGGCGGGTTGTCTGAGTTCTTAATAGTTCTCCACGTATTGATTCTTCAAATCCTTTTTTTTCTTTCTCGACCAATTTCGCCTTTTCTTCTCTATATCTATCTTGTTTCGCGTTCTTCAAGTTTCTAAACTCTTCTGATAAGGTTCTCTCCTTAAATGTAACTCTTCAATATTAATTTTTTCTCTTCTACTAATTCCTTGATAAACTTTCTTTCTTCAATTTTTAGACTGGTCTTTGACTCGTTGTCCAATCTTCCCAATTTTTCTATTAGTAAGGGGGCTTGTTTTGTTCTTCTCTTTTCAAGCTGTCCAAGACCTGTAAGCTGCTCTGTTTTTCTGATATTGCTCCGTTAGATGGATTCTATTATCGATAATTTCTTATTTCGTCTTTTGATTTTCTTCAAATTTCGTTTCGTATTTCTCGCTGCTGTTTCTAAATCTTTTCTCTAATTGATCTCAGTTCCTCCGTATTCGAGTTCTGTTTCTTTTTATCTCGTTACTCCTTCTTGCTTATTTTCTAGCTCTTTCTTTTTTGATTGATTTCTTTTTCGTCCAAATTCAATAAACTCTTCTCTAATATTTTGTTTCTCTATCGTAAGATCTCGTCCCTGTGTCTTAAATTTCGCGAAAACTTCGGTCTGTAATCCGCTTGCGTACTTCTTTATCAATTCTTCCTTCCATATCTTCCAATCCTTGTCCTCTGCTTCTGCAGCACTCTCAAACTCTGTATTTCAGATTCAAAAGTGGTGTTCAGCTCTTTTGTACGATTGCGATTCCAAGTCTCTTTTAACTTGTTCGTTATAAGATATTTAATTTGGTTTGCTCTGCACTTTGTAATTTCTTCGAAAATGTTTTTCTTTGGTCGTAATCAATAGACCATACTCCGTTATCAGTTGATTCCGGAAACGATATATATTTTGGTGTGGGCTTCGATTTCCTTGGTAAAACCCATTTTACTTTGTTTCTTGATTTTTAGTGCTTTTTCTTATTTTCTCGCCAGGCTTCTTAGATTAATTCTTGAACGGTATTTAAAACCTAACCGTTTTAGTTTTAACTTCTTCTCGATTTATCTTTTTATGAT
>Ga0163217_1097918_pt1 | contig 10406 bp, 8 predicted proteins | sample SynspAceP_FD_185933 | JGI IMG/M metagenome (GOLD analysis project Ga0163217, IMG submission 185933) | Saline lake microbial communities from Ace Lake in Antarctica - Synechococcus sp. Ace-P (PacBio error correction) | ecosystem: Environmental > Aquatic > Non-marine Saline and Alkaline > Saline ... | reverse complement strand
TGGAAAAAACTAAGCCATCCATCGTATCATTAGTCATCCAGAGATCCAAATTACGGTATTTGTCGCGCATTATAGGATCCCTTGGGAGAGCAAGAAGACCGTGAGTGTATTAAGACTACATGGAGAAAACCTTGGAAGAAATCTATACGTAGATGCCAAAACTGTGTTGTGAGATGATCATGGATCCTAATTAATCCAATAAAATCTTGTCAACTGTGGCAGCATCGTCTTATCCCCACTTTTTTTTGAATCAGAGGACTTCTTCAGATTATACTTGACACTTGATGGTGGTTGAAACTGGAAAAAGCTAGACGATTAAAAACGGAAATCCCTAAGGAGATTTAGGAAGAATGGGCCTTGGCTATTCAGAATCAAAATAGCAATTAAAGTCAATTGCGCTGATCGAGTCTAGAAAAAAATGCTCTTATGTCTCGTGAAGATGGAGGAAATAAGTTTGAAAAAATTCAATGATGGAGCGATATCCGGTGATCGTCCTTTCTACTATTTTGATCTATGCTATCCGAAAAATGAGAATCGGATTTATACCTGTATATAGTAGAGTAGAATGATGAGAGCGTGGCAAATCTTCCAGCAACTCTACAATATGACGGAGTTCATCCAGATTCATCATGCTGTTATATCAATCTTTTGATCCGAAACTCATGATTTATGGTAATGATGTGGTTTGAACATCACAAGAAGATGGAGCAAGACTTGTATTTGCAGAAAATATTCCTGTTGTCAGTTTACCATGTCAATGTGGACAATAATGCCACTATAATATTTACGGCGAATGCAGGATAACGGCTTTGGTTGCCTTCCTTATATCTGGAGAAGAGATGCATTCGGATACCTATGCAAGAATTTCCTTGGAGATGGCTTCGATGTCGGTCCCTGATCCCACTGTGATTCCTATACTATACTATGTCTCAAGTGGTAATGTATCCCGATTGATAAGGAACCGGTGTCATAATAAAACGTTAAGGCCAACTCATCCTGACAAAAATGTTTTCCTTCGGTTCAACTGAACGCCGCCATGCGGCAGCAATCCTCATAATGCGAAGACGATATATTATGGTTCTCAATTTCTACATAAGTCAACTGACAATGAGATCTTGGGAAATCATTTCCCAATTTACCACAAAAACACTACCAAGCAGCACAGCAATCAACCTGAGGATAACTTTTTATATCACTGGAACTGGAAAATCATAACCATTTTGGCCATTGCTCCTACCAATAGATCGAGTAATCTGGTAGGAAACAGATGAGGTAATGTGCAAGTGGACAAAGACGGAGGAAAAACTTGGACTAATTTAAGTTTCCAACTCAAAGGTCTGCCAATGATCTTGGTGCCCACAGATTCAGCTTCTACCTACATGCAAATGAAGCGTGGGTAATCGCTAACAATTATCAATAATGATTTCAGTGCCTATGTTTACCATACGTCGGAATCTCGCGTTTCTTCATTTACCGATAGCAGATGATAGCAAAGTCTCTGCTATTACACTCCATCAACAAAGATATAGAAGTTCCCGAGTTAGGTTTTTAGGAACGAATTTGGCTTTGTAATGTTTAACTTCGATAAGCTAAAACGTGGAATAAATGGGAAAATGGCTATCCTAAAGGCAGTTTCAACTACGACTTAGCAATTCAAGAGCAGAAGCCTATCTTTGATGTGGCACTTGGAAGAATCATGGGGGTACTGAGATGATATCAGACCGCTAAGAGTTTGAAAAATCAGGAAAACTACCTACAGCAAAAATCACCGCAGGCCACTCCTGATGCTTATCAAGTTGAGGTACTTACAACAAACCTCATGAGCGAGCGATTTGCAGCGAATGCAAAGTATGCTGCAAAAAATAGAGAATTTGAGGCAGGAATCAGCTTATATGAGTGACTCATTCGGCTAAACTGATACAGTCACATAAAAATCTTTAATCGGCTTATATCTATCAGAACTTTGAAAACTGTTCCTATAATTTATATATCTATATATATTAATATCTCTTTTTTCGGAAATCTACTTCAAACCGCTACTTCAAGGTCTGAGTTGCAAGGTGGAAATCGAAACCAGGTTTCTACTGAAACAAGCGGGGAGAGCCCTCCTGGAGCATATAAGTTGTTTGAGTCATAAAGAAGAATCTGACTCCTCTGATAATGTATTCATGGATCAAAGGAATCGACTATTAAGTTAGCTATTTTTTCGCGAAGTTTACAAAAGACTGAGCCCTTTTTCAGAGGTATCTGTTCCATGAAAAATGAGATCGCAAAAAAGTGAATTTGATTAAAGTCTTTATATTCTTTACAACAGGATTTAGTATCTATATTCGATAAGCTTTAAGTCTATATAGCTTCTATCTATATGCTGGATATTACTCGGGGAAGCATGTAACGGACCTACCATGGAGGTCATTATCGTAAGAAAGCCTGTCCCTACAGCATTTGACACGGATTAATGCTATCTCTTATGTCGTTCATCCTTATACTTCACCAGGCCCTACTGAAAGCGGTTATTTTGGACATGCAAGAAGCTGCGCTGCCGAGGTAGGCAATGCAGATGTAGAGAAATTCATAAATTGGCGACTGGAAAGCTTTGAAGGAAAAGTAAAGGCTTACTCCAATTGACCCTATTTAGAGGAAGTAAAAAGGGATTAATTTTCAGTTACTTTATTTAAAAGGATTTGCTTCAGCAGATGCCTTTTTTATTGTTTTCTAAATCCTTAACTTCGAATCAATGTCCACAAATCATAAATAGGATGGAAAACTGCCGCATGTTTGGTCATCGCGAAATGATCGGAAACGGGTGTTTTACCAGTTTAGGATTTCAAACTAATTGAGTCCAGAAACACTGGTCTATATTTTCTTTGACTTTAGTGGAGCAAGGCTGGATTGGAGCACTGATCTATGCGGAGCTCGGCACCCATTTTCCAAACAAAAAATCGGGATGTGATTATATTTTTCCTTCTCGGGAACGCTTGCCATCCTTCTATCGGTTATCTCTATGCATGGATTTCATTGACCGTTGGCTTTTCAGCACCGATCGCCATCGCGCCATGGCATGACAATACCTCGCTCCTATTTTGGGAGAAGTAGTTGGCCAGGTTTAATTTTCTTAATCGGAATCCCGATCGGTCACATTGTTAGTCTTCCGCAGGAGCAGCTTAATCCAAAATTAGCTTACACTTGAAATTAGCTTTGTCCTAATTCTAATTGGAATAGGCTTTTTATTTTTCTTCAAATATTGAGTTCACAGCTTGGACTTTTTCGAATTGGATCAATGAGTCACCCCAAACGGGTTTGCATAGTATCATTGATTTTTGTCTTTTATGCTTTACCGGTGGAAATTCGGCCGCCTATATTGTCGAAAGGAAAATCGATTCAGCCCAGGAAAACAACCTCCCCAAAAAGCATTGAATCAGTTCGACCATTTTTTGTGACGGTCGTACATCTTACTTCAAAGTTGTTTTCTTAAAACATGCTCAGTTATCAACTCTCTGCTAATGTTCAAGTTGGCCACCATTGTCTTTGGAAAATATATTTGACCCGGACAGGAGCAGCTATGGATCAGTTTTTTTATTGCTATCCAGTTATCGCCACTTATCAGTGTTATTCTTGGATGGACCACGAATTACCCATTCGATCGCGAAAGACTACAAGCTTTGAAAACCTGTTGGCAACTGTGAATTCACAAGGAATTCTGTGGACAGCAATAGTTCTAAATATGCCATCAGTTTTGATTCTATTTCATCAGGGTCCTTTGAGCAAATTCTATTTATGCAGGTTTCGTACTTCAATTAATGGGGACCTCACCATTTATTCATCGACTTAAGTCCAAAACGAGTTTGGGATTCCAAAGCCTGGAAGCCATATTTACAAATCTCCTATATCACTTTGAGTCTTGGAATCATGGGCTATATCATTGGGATTAAGCCATTAGAGAGTCTTTAAATTGGGTTATGTTAGTGATTGTAAGGTTATTTGCTCTATTTGATCGATAGTCCTAAACGAAGGAGAAAAAGAGATTAATTACTGTTTCGATCACCTACAATAGCCTTTTATCCATTCGCTACGGTATGGCTTGAGATGATGCACTTACTTTGGATTATAGTTGTTTGTTAGTTTATCCCAAAGATTACATTTTCCCAAAGGAGCTCCATCTTAGCCGCTTCTCTCACCTGCGAAATGCCTGCGGAAGCTTGCTTGCACTTTAAGCTATCACCCATTACAAGACAAAAAAGCAAAGGCTTGAAATAAATTTCAAGCCACTTTACTCTAAATCATATTTGGACTAATGACTTTCACCAGTCGCTTTAGCTAATGGTTTCGAAATTGATTCTGAACTTGGATTTGGTATAAGCCATTGCTCAATTCCCTTAAATCTATTTTTCGGATTAAATCCTTTTCATAGATCTCCAGATTCTCTAAGACAAGTCTTCCTGCCAGCATCAAACATCTTCAAAGGACAAATCGATGGCTGCAGAAAAATTCAATTTTGACAATTGGTTTCTTTCCGGGCTGATTAGGATAAACAGTACTGTATTTGCAATCCTTCTGGAGTTTAAGGTGAAAGATTTCCCTAAAACATGTCCTACATGTCCATACTGATACAATTGATGACAAAAGACTTACTTTCAATCGTTCCACCTTTCCAAATCAACCTATTCTCTTCGAGTGAAATTAGAATCTTCACCCAATAGGATATTCATGGTATTCATCCGCGGGTCGGATAGTTTCCAATAATTCCAATTATATCACCTTCCTTTGACATTAACTGGAACCACTTGGCCAGAGGAATGATATCAGTTGCGAAGCCTTGTCCAACAAGAACAAGGCAGCCTGGAATAGTCTCGTTGGATAAGAGATAAAGAACATCCCTCAAGAAAACCATCGATAAATTGGACGCCTTCTAAAAGTGGTTATAGGAATTCATATTCCAATCAGGGCCTCTTTTCCATAAGGTCTCTTTCTACCTCATTCAGCTTATCTTGGAGTTACGTCGTTCTTAGTATTCCATTCCACCACTATTAACTCGAATCTCTGACAAGCAGTTCTTTTCCTGGTCAGACCGTGAATTGTTTTGAATACTACCTCCCGTAAGTTAGTGGTGGTTCTTTATTTTCTGAAACACCCCTTCTCATTATCAATGGTATACTTATTGTAGATGTTCCAGTTCGCCAGATCTTTTATTCTAAACTTATCAGTCTCTTTTTTGCCACCTTTCTTTTTATCGCCTTTGTCATCATACTTTTTTATCACCATCAATAGCCTGAACCAAGATGAATACCAGAAATACCATTTATACTTCCTTTCCCTTTGTAGATGCCTTTTATAACCAGCTATTACCCAAAGACATTATCCTGATAAGAGGAGCTGTTAGGAAATTTATACCACATTTTTAATCTGGAATCAGTATTTCCATCCACCTTCTGAGTTCTTTTTTGTATTGTGAGCGACAAAAGCCAAAATTAAGCCCTTCCTTCAACATTAGGTGAACGAATAATAAGCCTCCTTTGTGGACCAGAAAGTTCCCTGCCTCCGGTAAATAAAGCCACCATTTGGGATCATAAATTACGGCAAGATCGGTCAATCGCTCTACTCTATTACCGCAAGCGTTCTATGATTACCATTGATTTGGTAAAGCCAGCTTTTCTTAGATACATGATCACATCGTACCCTGTGTCAAGGTCATCAGAATCTTTCTCCACAATTGTTATACCCATGGTGATTTCAATTGTGATTCATGATTGATTTGGGTTGAAAAATTGGGGAAATATCTCTTTGGCTTGAACCAAGATTGAAGTGGAGGCGAGAAATAGTATTTGAAATAACTTCTTTGCATTAGGTTTTCAAAAACAGGTGTGGATAGTGCCGTCGTCCCAATCCCAATATGCTGTCTTACAACTGGCCCAGCAACCTGGCTGAAACTTGATTTGAATTTAATAGTTTAGGATCCAGTGGACCAGAAACAGAAATAGTTCATGGACAATCACATGTCATCGCAACTTGCCAGGTATTCCAGGGTTTGTCTCAATTCATCCGTATCATCACAATTCTGAGCGTTTCGTACATAAGCCCGTTGGCATATTACAAGACTGAATCGTCCTAGCAGCATCACAAAGCCATCGCCATCCTCATCAAAGTAATAGGTTTTCAGCCAAACAGCATCCGGGTCTTCATCATCCACCAATCCATCACAGCATTGTCAATGCCATCACAGATTTCAGGTGCTCCTGATAAACAGAATCATTTGATCATCACAATCCTGATTATTAGCTACATAGCCTAAAGCATCTTACAGGGATTGAATCGAAATTATTCGAATTCACCAAACCATCGCTATCCTGATCTCTGTAATAGGTAGTCAAGCCTATTTATGGCGTCGATATCTTTCGCCGTCGATCAAGCCATCACAGTCATTGTCTTTGCCATCGCAAATCTCTGGAGCAACCTGGATAAATTTGGTATCGTCAGAAATCATTGCAATCACCCTGACTTGGAGTGAAACCATCACATTCAGAATAACTTTGTAAGTAAAACAGTTACAATAAGCAATGCTGAATTAGAAATTCCCATTAACATCTCTTAAACTGTCAGGATTTACAGTATTCTTCTCCTTCGTTTTAGGCTAGGAGAATGTGGGATATCCAGTTCAAAATCTAGAATTCCACAATTATCAGAAGACCCATTATAATATCGGCAGAGGAAATTGTAAAGTCTCTCCATTCTCGATAGTGAATATTCGATTTTCAGTTATAACTTTGGAAGCTCCGTATCATTTACCGCTTACGGTCTGTTTAACTGCGAGTGGCAGCATTGTATTGATATCTGTCACTGTCCAGGTGATCGTTGTAATACACGGAATAAGGATCAGTCAAGAGTTGACCGTCACTTCTAACCCCTGTGATCACCGGACCGAGCCAATGATCCATTGCAGAGCTGTAGCTGTGAAGCTTCGCTGCGCAAAGCCCGCTTCAGCATTTTAGTTCTGATCCCCATCGTATTATCACGGAAGTTCGGAATCATAACATTTAATCTTTAGAAACTACAAGTGGATAGATTCCAGAAGATCAGTAGCAGATAGATCACTTGAGTAATTCCCACTGGGAATATGATCCCGCGCTCCAAGTTGTGGTCAAGGTTACTGAACCGCTGTTGCTATCGCATGAAGGCACAATCCATCCAACTAAAGCTACTACAGTTATTAGTATTCAGATTCCACAATAATGTCAGTAGGACAATCACTAAAATTGGGTGTTCTCATTATCTTGTACTTTCTGTGATAGCTTACAATGAAAGCTACAATCCTTGCTATTACCGGAAGCATCAGTTGCTCGTTAGGTTACTGATGTAAACCAAGAGGGAATAAGGCCTCCCGCTTGCAGGGCCACTGAATTCAACCTAAGTTTCTATTCCACAGTTATCGTTGACTTCAGGCAAAATCATAATGATCACTTCTTCCAAGTCTCTCCAAATCCAACTGTGGTATTTAATATCACCTGACATGTAAATCCAGGGAGCTTGAGCATCAGTTACGTAATGTCTGTACAACCACTTCAGCAGCATTGCCATTTACATCTGATTACATTCCAGGTTAATCGTAAGTCCTCTTCCAACTGGATAAGGATCAGTCAAGAGTTGACCGTCACTTCTAACCCTGTAGGATCACCGACCGAGAATTATCCATTGCAGAAGCTGTAGCTGTGAAGCTTGCTGCGCAGAAGCCGCCGCTTCAGGGCATTTAATTCTGATCTCCAATTCGTAGTTATCACAGGAAGGTTCGGAATCAGGTAACAAGTAATCTTAAAACTACAAGTGGATAGATTTCCAGAAGCAATCGGTAAAGCAGTTATAGAATCACTTGAAGTAATTCCACTCGGAATATTGTCCGCTCAAAGTTGACTGGTCAAGGTTACTGAAACCGCTGTTGGTCTATCGCATGAAAGGCACAAATCCATCCAACTAAGCACTACAGTTATTGAATCAGATTCCACAATAATGTCAGTAGGACAATCACTAAATATTGGTTTCTCAATTATCTGTACTTTCTGTATAGTTTACAATGAACTACAATCTTCGATCTACCGGAGCATCAGTTGCTCGTAGCGTTACTGATGCTAGTAACCAAGAGGAATAAGGCTCCGCTTGCAGGGCAACTGATCAACTCTAAGTTTTCTATTCACAGTATCGGTTGCTCTTCAGGCAATCATAAGTGAATCACTTTTCCAGTCTCTCCAAATCCAACTTGGTATTAATATCACCTGGACATGTGTAATCACAGGAGCTTGAAAGGCATTTTTTTTTCATTAACGGTAATAGTCTGTACAACCACTACAGGCCAAGCATTGCCATTACATCTGATACATTCCAGTAATCGTAGTCTCTCCAACTGGATAAGGATCAGTCAAGAGTTGACCGTCACTTCTCACCCCAGTAGGATCATCGACCGCAAGCAGTATCCGAAGCATAGCAGTAGCAAGTTGAAGCGGCTGCGCAAAGCCGGTTCAGCATTCAGATTTCTGATCACCATTCGTATTTATCACAGGAAGTTCGGGAATCAGTAACAGTACCTTAAAACTACAAGTGGTAGATTTCCAGAAGCACCGGTTAGCAGCTAATTTAGATCACTTGAGTAATTCCCCACTGGGAATATTGCAACCCGCTCAAAGTTGCTGGTCAAGGTTTAACTGAACCGCTTTGTCATTAGGCCGACGGTTGCAGTCCAATAACCAAAGCATCTGCAAGCTATATCGGATTCAGTACTGACGGGACCGAAATCAAAATCGGACAATCACTGTACTGGTTTCTTTCAATATCATCGCTTTACTGTGATAGTCACCTTGAAACTGCCAAATAGCTGTTATTACCAGCAGCTCGGCTTAGCTCGATAGGTAACGGTAGTCGCACCCAAGAGGCGAAAACTTCACCACTTGCCAATCCCACGATCAACTCTAGGCTAGGACACCGCAATTATCTGTCCGGCTGTGGCAAGTCGTAGAAGATTGCCTTTGCCTGATGACCAAACTGCACATGTACTGCTGTATGTCAGAAGGGCAATTAATTCTGGGCTTGAATTATCACGTTACCGTAAACCGTTTGGGTTACTTCTGTTGCGAGCGATTTCCATGGATATCGGCTTGAACATTCCAAGTAATCGTAGTCTCGCCAACCGGATACTGGATCATGTCAAATTCAAGTACCATCTACTTCCAAGACCCTATGGATTACCAACCGAAGCAAGGTTATCTATAGCAGAAGCAGTAGCCGTAAAGCTTGCCTCACAAAGTCCAGCTTCGGAATCCAGGATTTTAGTCTCCGTTGTGGTAATTCACTGGAATCTGGTTTCAGTTACGGTTACCCGCTTTTGGATTAGCTTCTGTTGCAGGATTCCATTTCACAATTCCGATACGTCCAAGTAATAGGTTGGTCTGCCAACCGGGATATGGATCAGTCAATTCAAGTTCCATCCGCTTCTCAGTCCTGTTGAATTACCAACGAGACAGTTACTATAGCAGAAGCAGTAGCCGCTTTAAAGGCTTGCCCCTTCACCAAAGTCCAAGCTCGGAATCATAGATTTCTTGTCTCCGTTGAAGTGTAATCACTGAATTCTGAGTATCCGTTACCGTAATAGTTTGGATTACTTCTGTGCGAGGATGCCATTCACATCAGAAACCGTTCCATGTAATCTAGTCTCACTACAGGGATATAAGATCAGTCAATTCAAGTCCGTCACTCTCACACCGTTGGATTACCCGACGAAGCAAAGTATCCGTAGCAGAAGCATAGCCGTAAGCTTGCCTCACAAAGTCCAGCTTCGGAAATCCCAGATTTTAGGTCTCCGTTGGTGGAAATCACTGGAATCTGGTGTCGTACGTAACCGTTTGGATTACTTCTGCTTGCAGGATTTCCGATTTACATTCCGATACGTCCAAGTAATAGTTGTCTCGCCAAACCGGATATGGAATCAGTCAATCAAGTCAATCGCTTCTAAGTTCCTGCTTGGTATACCAGAGCGCAGCAGTTATCTATAGCAGAAGCAGTAGCCGTAAAGCTGCCACAAAAGTTCCAGCTCGGAATCTAGATTCTGGTTCTCCGTTGGTGGTAATCACTGGAATCTGCGTATCAGTTACCCTAATTGGTTTGGATTTACTTCTGTGCAGGATTTCCATGGATATCGCTGGCGTTCCAAGTTAATAGTAGTTCTCCTTAACAGGATATGGAAATCGTTCAATTCTAGTCCATCACTTCTCAGCCCTAATTTGGATACCAAACCGACAGTATATCTATAGCAGAGCAGTTAGCCGTAAAGCTTGCCTCACAAAGTTCCAGCTTCGAATCCAGATTTTGGTCTCCGTGGTTGGTAATCAACCGGAATCTGCGTATCGGTTACCGTAATGTCTGCAGGG
>Ga0163217_1064809_pt1 | contig 10406 bp, 10 predicted proteins | sample SynspAceP_FD_185933 | JGI IMG/M metagenome (GOLD analysis project Ga0163217, IMG submission 185933) | Saline lake microbial communities from Ace Lake in Antarctica - Synechococcus sp. Ace-P (PacBio error correction) | ecosystem: Environmental > Aquatic > Non-marine Saline and Alkaline > Saline ... | reverse complement strand
CCAACACCCCAGGTTGAAAACGAGTATGGCAGCCCGCAAGCGGCCGCGGCCTCGCTAGCGCGGCATCGCTGCAGGCTTTGACTGGACCCGCAAAAGTAGTACGTCCATTTGCGGAGCAAAGCCCTTGGTGGCAGGAACGCCCGGTACTTTGTGCCTTGGGGCACGACCCTGAACAGCCGTGTAGCCAGGCGCGTTCGTGAGTCGACTCTATCACTATGTGCTGCCGCGCGCGCTCGCGCAACAGGCCGGAACACCTACCTTGTACTCAATTCCTGATGGGCGCCAAGATCGACGCGCGCTTCGTGTTCTACCTGCGCGTCAAGGCGGAGACCGAAAGGACCTTCGACGCCTCTGGAGTTTCGCCCCTTGGAGTAACGTCCGGCCTCGTACTGGACGGCGGCGAGGCGGCCCGACGGCCCGCCCAGACGAAGCCCAGCCTGTGGCTTGCCAGGACGCTTGAAACCGGGGTTCATCCCGGCCCGCTATACGCGCGGTCTCCGACACAGCGGGTTGCTGGATGCATTGCTGGCCCAGTGCACTGGCGTCCCCGCCGGCATTCACATAGTCGAGTCCGATGCCATCGGACAACTGAGTTAGCAGCTCTTTCGCATAAGTGCACTTCTGCCTTAATGTGACCACTGCGCAAGCGCCCTATACGGGCCAGCTATACTGCGCTTGGCTCTGGTTTTTCCGCACATGCATTTGCTGCGGTGCTCTTCCATGATTGATTACAGCAACAACGCTTTCTGGTTCGTTGATGACTTTTCGAATTCCGCACCTCTGTGATCGGCATGCTGCGCCTGATGGCAGTCAAGCAGGTGGGACTCGCCGCGCGTGGCGGGACGCCAATCATGTTATTTGCCGCAACACCAAATTATGATGTAATTCTGCACACTACAATCTGGGGCGGCAAAGAAACCGGGCCAGCAATTACTCGAAAGAGCTGCACCAATCTGGAAGTGATAGCCCGCACATGCATCTTCGTTCATGTGCACCGCCGAAAAGCAGGCCAGGCATGGTTGCTGAGCAGCCTTGGAGTGCGAACCGGATGCTATCTGACCAAAGCCCTTTCAACCGCGCCAGCTGCAGCAACGTTGGACCAAACTGGTGGAGCGCAAGACAGCGCTCAAGGCCGATCCTCGATGCACTGTCCGGCCAGGGGACCATCGAGCAGTGCTGGCCGCCTGCGGACAAGGTCCACGGCTGGAACACAAGCGCTTTGCACCCCGTGCCTGCGCTATCAGGCCGATGCGCTTCAAAGGCGCTCGGGGAAGCAGGCCGAGTTGAAAAAACTCCTGCAGGCGCCAATTTGAGCTGACCGGCCCAGCCCTGGGCGCTGATTGCTCTGGGCCAGCTCTGGGCTGGAGCAGGGCAACTGGGATTGGCAGGCGTTGCGGACCTGTATCGTTCGGCGATCAGCAGTTCCCGTGCTGACCGGCGCTGTTTGAGGCTAGGACGCAGTACTCGAAGCCCATGGGCAAAACAAGGAAGACGCAGAAGTAATATCGAGCAGGGCTCAAAAATTTCCCCCAAACAAGCCTGCAGCGGCAACAATCGCTTGGCAAACAGGCCGAAGGCACAACGGCGATTTCGACCATGCGGTTCGCGCCTAACCGGCAAGCGGTGGGTCTGGTCAGAATTCGCCAGTCCGCGATCCGAGAGCCACCTGGGGCTGGCTGTCAGCCTGGAATCATCAGGCCGAGCGAGCAGGCGCCCAATCCCCGCGCACGTACTGAAAATTCGCACAAGACGCTTGGCCGACAATGAGCAAGGACTGGAAAGCGACAATAATCTGCAAGTGCGGGCGCAACTGGTCGAGGCCCAAACCCTGATCAACCGGCGATGTTCAACGCGGAAAGCGACAGACTGCATCAAGCAAGGCTTCCGCCCCAACTGGCCAATTGGATACCTTTCTTTTCCGTCGCAGGGGTGGCGCTGGAAGTAAGCAGCCAACTCGATAAGCCGCATAGTCAGGAAGAAAACAGCGCCAGGGGCTGCTGCAGACCTGCGCGGAAATGTACGCGTGACGACGCCAGCGATGATGGGCTGCGATTGCCGAGCAGGACGACGAATCCGCCTCCTCAACGGCAGGCAAGGCGCGCCAGGAATTCAACGCCAGGGCATCTCGCACACTACAGCAGAAGCAATACGCCGAGCACTGAACGCGTTCCGGCCAAGGCCCAGGCCTGCAGCCGCGCAATATGCAGTTTTGCGCTCAACTACGGCGCAGTCACTGCTGCGCATTGCTGCTTGCGCCAACACCGACCCCACAGGCTCCAAGGAGCAAAGGTCTTTGCGTGCTGGAACAGCGTTCGCACATGGCCGCCAGCGACGCCGGCCATGGCGCTATCAGAAGCTCTTGCAACGGTCGCTGGTCTATGAGCGGACGATTTCCGCAGGAACAGCCCCGAGGGCCTGGACTTTTCCACGGTGATTCGCGTCGCACCGTGCACGATATGATAAAGATTCCCTGGGGATGTTGATGCGGACCTACCAGCAGTGAGATCCAAGCAGCTGCGCGCCGAGGTCACCGACAACGCGAACGCGTGTGACTCGAATATGAAATCCTGCGTCTGAACGGGCATTGGCTGGTGCAGATGCTCAGCCTCTACAAGCTGGGCGTCAATCAGTGGGCCTATGGCCCCAACCTGGTGGAGGTAGAAGACTTTCTTCAGCGCAGTTGGGCCCGGCATGACGACATTCTGCGCTCGCGGCACATCGAAGTTTTCTTATGCGGTAGAGGAGGACGGTTCAACTGGCCTTCTTCGATGCCGAGCTGGTCGGCTGGTGGGTCAGGCACGTCATCAATAACTCGATTACGTTATGCGCGCCTGCGATTCATCTGCAAGCCTGGACGAAGAGATCCAACTGGATCATTTCCATCAGCATGACGGCCAGGGCTACCCAGAGCATGATCGAAGATCAATCCGATTATGTGCTGGGGCATTCAACATGGGTACCGTCAGCACCGGGCTGGGCTCACTTCGCGCCAACGTTTGCCGAAGATGCATCAGAGCGCAACGGTCAAAGGCCATAATCCAGCTGACTGAACGGGCGGCCCGTTGAATGGCGGCGAAGTTTCGTATCTCCTGCCGTAGCCGCATGCTAGCGCGGCATCTGCGGACACGCCGTCCAGCTCGCTGAGCGGCTGGCGATGGCCCAGATGATAAGCCCTGCGCATGAGTCCACGCCGATCCAGGTAAGGCAGCCAGTTGCCGGCACTTTCGACCAAACTCGGCACCGTGATCAGGCCCATCTCAGTGGCCGATGGTGTTTTGATGGAAGTGACCATCGCCCGGGGCGGGATCGGCATCGGTTTCTATATCCTTGACGAACACCCGTCGATTTTTAGGATATCCACCGGCAAGGTCTTCAGATAGCGAAGGATGACGGCCCGAGCCAAATCATCAGCGCGAAGCGACAGCCTTTCGCTTTGAGCCGCTGCCATGAAAATCACGCCCGCTCAGATTGGCGATGCCGCGCTGGGTTTCGGTCCACCTCGAAACAGATGCACTCGGTGGGCACCTTGTGCGCGCCAGCGTCTCCAGCACAAATCCAGAAAGCTTTCTTCGCCCAATTGACGCGGCGGACCAGGATTGATCGAGTAATTGCCCGGGCTGCGTTGGTGCGCCGCGCGTAATCGCCGACCCAGGCAGGACAGTTACCCACTACCAGCGGTCATCGCAGGTAGCTAGCCGCCATTAGCGGTTACGCAGCCGGCATAAAGGCGCCCGGGGGGATCATCCGGCCATCTTCGGAAAGGCATGCGCACCAAGCACTTCATTAACTGGGCTGGGATCCTGCTGTTGCACACAGGACGATAGGCGCACCATAAGAGCCGCAACCAGTCCCCATCCAACGCTGGCGCAGGCGATTGACCCATTGGCATTTCACGCGGCGTTCGAGCAATTGCTGATCGTCGGGCCTGGTAGATATGAATGCGATTGCGCCGGCCGATCCTATGGCCGCTGTAACAGCACTGGTCAGCGCGCTCAGCAGGCTGGCCAGGTTCTCCCTGCTCTTTATCTGCCACCAGCTCCGGATACTCCACGCCACGGCAAAGGTCTTGCCCCTCCCCAACTGAAACGGAACTCCTCAACCAGCGCGCGCACATGCCGTCGACCACGATCGGCACTGCCTCTATCCAGCGGAGCAGCCGGAGAGCAGAAGGCCAAATTCGTCCGCACCGAGCCTGGCCAATACGTCGCTGCTGACGAATCCGGCTCGTGGAACAGTTTTGGTTTCCAGTTTGCCGTAGCAATTCATCGCCGCCGCATGGCCGCAGGTAGTCATTGAGATTTGAACTGGTCCCAGATCCATATAGCAGAGGCACCTGTCACCGCGCTCTTCCACTGGCGTGTTGCAACAAGGCAGGGAGCCTGCGCTCGAAGTTCAGCGCGGTTGGTAAGCCCGGTCAGGCTATCGTGGGCGGCCTGATGCGAACAAGCTACTCGGGCCCAGCCGACGGTTCGAGCGGTCACATCGCGGAAGGTCATTACCGCGCCGATAATCGGCCTCGCATCACGGATGGGTTGCTACGCATCCTGGATGGCCACGGTTTCAGTTCCCGTTCGCGGCGGCCGCAGCAACAACACGTTGGCTTCCTGCCTTGCAGGGGGCCTTGGCGATAGCGGCGCAGCAAGGCCGGTACCCGGATTGCCCAGCGAACACGCCGAGTAAACTCGTCGTACAAGCGGTAATTAGCTTCCAAGCGGCCTGCCGACGAGCCGGTTCACTGGAACCATCGGTCAGCTTCATCGGCGACTGGACTTAAGATAAATTGATGCGCTATCCGGGGGGCCGGTGGTGATCACCCCATCACAATCGACGCCAGGTTCACCTGGGCCAGCACCTTCTCCTGAAACAGCTGCTGCTCGACCCGCCGGCGGGCTCGTAATGTCGCGAGATCATGCAGGTCGCAAGCTGATCGTCCCCCAGGCCCGCCGACTGGACGGTCCAGCTTCGGCAACGAACTGCTCATGGCGCTGAACGGCTGAACAGCACTCCTGCTTCAGTTCGCCCCGGCCAGCGGTGGGGCAGGCCCTTCCAGCTTTCCCTTCCGCTACCAGCCGCATGCAACGAGTGCCCGAGCAGATCCGCCGCTGGGCAAGCCCGAACAGCGCTCGGGAGGCCCGGGTTGCAGCTAGCCAGAAAACACTGGGCGAACACGGTCAGATGCCATCGCGGATATCACCGGATAATCGACTGGGTAGTGCTATTGTGTCTGCAGCGCACGTATAACCTTGTTTGTTATTGCCGGCGATTCTGCCCCACTTCAGTTAAAAGGGCGACCGGCACTTCGCGGCCAAGTGGCCGTCACGCTGGTGAGTCGCCATGACTTCCAGCACTCGTCAGCTCGGATGCGAGCACCCATAGCTCGGAACGTTTAGCCGATGGCCTCATCTTCGGCACTGACACGGATCGGCACGATGCGATGAGCAGGCGCGCCACAATCCAGGTCAGGCCAAGGCCAGAGCCCGCGCACCAACCACGCCCTGGACCCTATGCCCAGAAAATGCTGCAGCGGCTCAGCCGGTGCCCAGCAGCTCCAGATTGCCAAACAGCGCCAACGCAGGGTTGCCCCAGATACGCTGGGCCCAGGTGCACCGGCACTGCGCCACGGGCGTCATCGATTTTCAGCCGCATACAATCAGCGGTTCAGCCAGATACATGACCAAACTACACCTGCCAGGCGATAAGCAGGGCGGCGCTCGCGTCGAACCACATGCGCGCTGGCGGTAATGGCGACCATCCCCGCGATCAGTCCGTTGAGTGGATAGGACCGGGTCACGTGGGCGCCCACGCACCGAGGATACTTTAAACCCATGCCGCAAGGACGCCCGCACCCCGGCCAGCACCGTATTGGAATTGATTCCCGGCACACGGTTAATCAAAGTGAAGTAAAACTGCCGCCGTTTGAAACCACAGCCGAACATCAGCAATTAGTGCGCCCAGCATTCGGCCATCGTCAGGTTCGGATCCCGGCATGCTGCGGCCAATGGCGGCCCAGTCGTAACGGCGTGCCGCGGCCAAGAACCAGGAATGACGGGCCAGGGCGGCAATCCAGCCACCGACAATGGTGCAACGACCGTTAGAGCCGGGACAAAATCGGACGAGCCTGGCTTTTGCAACCAACCCTGGCCGTCCACTGAAGCTGCCGCCCCAGGCCAATGGCCAAAACGGGATAGATCAGCCGGCTCCAGGGAGCCGTTACAGCAGCATAGCGCTAAAGCGCATTACGCTCGGCGGCGGCGCGCGAGGACGAATGGCGCGGCGGTGGTGCAGAACAATGGCCTGAAACAGGAGGAAGGGCGGACTGCCAGTACAGAACATGACGCATGACAAAAAGCCGCGCCGAACCAGCCATTGCTCGCTGGCACCAAACATGATGCCAAAGCGAACAGCCAATTAAAGCCACAATGGCGAGCTTCAGGTCAGCTTGTTTCTTTGACGCGACATTGAAATGGTGTTCTTGCTGCGAGTGAGACGGTCCAGGCACCAGAAAACCAACTGCACGTTAAACACAGGCACCGCGCAAAGCACGACCCAGAGCACACTATCATGCGACTGGCATGGCCCATTCCCTGCTGCTAATGAGCAAAAACTGCACAATGATGGCGCAGCAAAAGAACAAAAGCTAGCCGTTGTGCAGTAAAAAAACGTGATCAAGACCAAGGCCGCAGGCAAGATTGGTCAAACAGTGCAACAGAATGCAGTGGTTTCTGACCAAAAAGAGAGGAGGTCGTTCTTGAAACAGGCCGGTGGCGGGGAAGCTTGGTTAGTGCCGGAAGGGCGCGAGAAAAACCGGCACCACCAGAAGAGGGCGGGCGGCGGCGAGGAGCAATTACTCGGAAATGCGGACAGCTGCTTACCGAAGTTTCTTGCCCTTGAGCATGCCTCTGAACGCGTCAACAGCGTTGTTCCAGGCATTCAGCGATGGTTTCGCGGTACTTGATCTTGCCGTGGCACCTGATCGGCCAGGTGTGCGCGTCACTTACTGCGTGGTCTGTCCTGCCACTCGGTGACCAGGAAGAAGCGGTGCTCAGGCTTGTCTTCCCAGCGCGCCAAATTACGTGGAAAGGGGGTTTCGACTTGCTGGAGTCCGTCGGCGTTGTAGGCCGAGACGTAAACCGCAGATCGGCACGCGCGCACCGCTGTTGAGAGCTGGCCCGGCCGCGAGCACTCGCACCGGGTTTTCGAAGTAGCACATCAATACGTCCGGGCAGCGTCTTTTCAGTCCTTGCTCGAGGTTGCCGGGCCTTGTATCAACGCACTCGTCGAAGCCAGCTCTTCTCATACATAGCGGCATTTTCTCTTCGCCCGGGCAAACCGCCGACCACGCGGCAAACCCAGTCTGCTTGGCAGTCTGACAACCACAGTTACCACCGGACCAGACGCGGCAAGGAAACGCACAACGTTTCACCAGCCTGTTGGGCTTGCGACGTACACCAGACCGCAATAGCCGGTACAGGCCAGGCATAACCCGGCCACCACCCAGGTTAGGTCTTGCAGCGGGTAATGCCGTGATTCCGTGCACCTTGTTTTAAACCCATGAGCGCCATCACAGAGATGATGCTGTATTCCTTGCCCAGCCGGAGTAGCTGGTCACCCACATCACCCACGGCATACTTGGGGCGACTTGACTTCGACACACGGCCAAGACTTTCACCGACGATCGGCGCACGATTTTCGATCGGATCCAATTAGCCCTTTGCGTGTCGTTCATGCCGCGGGCGGCATGTAGGGTCCGATTGACAAGCCAAGGGTCTGATCAGTTACTTCACCGTCCTTCAGATCCGCGAAACGGGTCCTGCTTGATGCCCAGGTCGCCATCTTGATTTCGCCTTGTGGGCGCTTGGTGAGTACTTACTTTGCGATTGGTATAGGCAGACATGAAAAGGCCTCATAAGTCGGAAAACAGGAAAAAAGGGCAGCAAACGGCCCTGACCCAAGAGAGCATAAAACTACACAGCCCTCAAATCACGGAAGATTCGCGGTATTATTCATCGGGCTGATGCCGTCAGTTGGCCGCCCGAAAACGCGGCCGGTCAGCCCGCCCAGGCCTGGGACAGGTGCTCATCCTTGAGGCGCACGTAGTTTGGCCGCGGTGTAGGTGAAGAAGCTTCCGCCTCCTGGTCGGTCATGGCGGCCCGCACCTGGCGCGCGGACTGCCCATATACAGGAAGCCTGACTCCAGTGTGCGTTGCGCCGGGGGCACAGGCTGCCGGCGCCGATGATCACCTCGTCCTCGCACCACCGCGCGCCGTCCAATGACAATGCTGCCCATGCCCACCAGTACCGGTTGCGATACTGCAGCCATGCAAACAAAAAACTTGTGTCCGATGGTCACATCATCACCCAACGTGCAAGCGGGTAGCCATCCGGATTGAAGGGCCCGGGCGATGGGTAATGTGAGGCACACTGCATCCTGGCACGCTGGTGCGGTGCGCCAATACGAAATACGGTGCACGTTACCGACGGATGACGGTCAGCGGCAGGACGGAGCACGCATCACCCAGTCAAGTCCCCCCCGGGAGGCCCTATCACTACGGCGGAGGGGTCGATGGAACACCGCCTTGCACAGTTGCGGCGCCTTGCGCTCAACGTGCGTACATTATGCTCTGTCTCCATAGGAAGCTCTTGGTGACCATTAATTAAAATCCAGTGGCCGTTGGGCGAAGCGCGCTCATATTCAATAAGATACACATTTACTGACCCAGTCAAACATCTCAGGATACTTCATGACTCGTCAAACCGCTTTTGCATCCTTACGACGCTGCCGTATCAGCAGCATCCGTGCCGAGGCACGTCAAGCCTAGGCCATCGAGCAGGTTTCTGGCGGACAGTCGCGCGCCTTGGCCCAGGCTTGCTGGATAATCCACCAACGCAATGGACTGGGCCAATCTGATCGAACCGCTGGACGACATTGGCGAAAAGCTCGGCCGCGCCTGGTCGGCCGGTCAGCCACCTGAATGCGGTGATGAACAAGCCGCCGAGTGCGTTCGGACGCTACAACAGCTGGCTTGCCGCTGCTCAGCAGAAGTGCAGACCGAAATGGGCCAGAACAGAGCATGTTCGCTGACCTATCAGCAATTGGCGAGGGCGGAAGAATTTGCCAGCATTAAGATCAGGCGCAGCAGGACGCTCATCGACAACGCGCTGCGCGACCTTCCGCCTGATCCGGCATCGCGCTTTTGCACGGCCGAAGCAGGGCAGAAAACCGTACGGTTGAATGAGATGCGCCTGTCGAGCGCAGAGCAGGTTCTCCAACCAAATTTGTATGGATGCTACCCAGGCCTGGACCAAACACATTACCGATGCTGCGCAACTTGATAGGACCTGCCGGAACTCGGGTTCACTGGCCCAGGGGCCAAACAGGCGCCGAAGCCAAGGGCTGGATGGCTGGCTGATTACTTGGAGTTCCCCAGCCTATGCTGTCATGACCTTTTACGCCGTGACCGGCGTTCTGCGTGACAGAAGATGTATCTACCGCCTACTTGCACGCGGCCTCAAGAGGTTGGCCAGGCTGGTGAGAACGAACAATGGGCGCTGCTATTTACCGAGATTCTGACCCTGCGCAGAACTCGCCGAATACTGCTCGGCTTTGCAACTACGCTGAGCTGTCACTGGCAACAAAATGGGCCGAAAGCAACGACAGCGTGGTAAGCTCCTGCGCGATCTGGGCACCCGCAGCAAGAACTTTGCCGGGCCAGGATCTGGGCGGAACTTGCGCGAGGTTCGCCGCGCAAGCAGGGTTGCAGCGATCCTGCAAAAAGCTGGATGTGGGCTTCTACGCACGGCAACTTGCAGCAAGCATCGTATTATCGGTCTCCCAGGAGAGAGCTTCAAGCCCTATTTTCCGGGTTCAAACACCGTGTTTGGACCGCGGCATGTGTTTTCCAGTGGATCGACGCGGACTCCTATGGGATTCAAACTACCGCGAGAAGTCAGCGGAGGTTTGAATCGCAGCACACAGGATGCACGCCTGTTGAGGTCTTTGGACACAGGGCGAGGTGATTCGGCCAGTTTCTTCACTTGATCTTATGCGCGCCAGCAACAAGCAGGGCGGCGGCGCCTGGATAGGACGGTTGCCGTGATCGGCGGCCTGCTGCCCACGGCGAAGTGCGGTTCGGCCGATTGCGACGCTGACCTGGTGTGGAAACTTCACTCCGGGGCGAATTGGGCGAACAAAGCCCGCGCTGTGACCCACGACCGAAGGTTCACCACGGCTGTTTCACCGAATTCGGCACGGCTTTGCATCCACCCTGCTGACCCGCTGTCGATTAAATTTCCGTTTTTCCGCCTCCGGGCATCAAAAAAAAAAAAAAAACGGGGGGGGGGGGGCGGCTTGGGATGCAGTGGAACTGCCCAGAATCAGTTCATGGAAAAACTGGTATCCTCTCTTT
>Ga0163217_1062319_pt1 | contig 10406 bp, 6 predicted proteins | sample SynspAceP_FD_185933 | JGI IMG/M metagenome (GOLD analysis project Ga0163217, IMG submission 185933) | Saline lake microbial communities from Ace Lake in Antarctica - Synechococcus sp. Ace-P (PacBio error correction) | ecosystem: Environmental > Aquatic > Non-marine Saline and Alkaline > Saline ... | reverse complement strand
AGACATATAAGTTACTAACCAATTAGTTGATAGCAAAGACCTTACCCGTCGATTTTTGCGGCGGCGCATGAAACACTAATAAAAAATGGCTTCAGCGCACGTTTAGCGATGAACGTGCCTTGAGTGAATTACTAAATTTACTTGCTTAGCCAAACAAGAGCGCGCTAGCGCGGAGGCACTTGACTGGTGGCATTATATTGTGCCACCTGGCGATTAACATCAGACCAAGCTATCGTGATTTCAAGGACAATTACGGCTGGTCGAACGCCTAATTGTCGAAACTGCTCATTCCTTCCACCTCGACGACACCTTTAGCGCCGCAGGACAGCACGTAGCCAGTTTGTTTGGCCAACAGTTTGAAAACCGGATATTGATGGGAACACAGCGCGAAATAAGCGGCAGATTTAATTATTGAAACAAGTCGAAAAAAATATGCACCGGGCTTCAAACAAATCAGTGCTGGGGTCGCAAGTATTAAGCCCTTTGATCTCGAACGGATATTCGGGCTTACTAAAGTTGTGTGACATATGCATGGCAACATGAGTTTGGATCAGATTGTTTAGCACTTCGACCCTTATTAGTCATGGTAACTATCGCTCGCTATTAAAGGTTTTGTATATGTGTGGCGCAGGCACCCATCCTGGGGGCGCGTAACCGGGAGCCCCGGGGCACAACGCAGCACGAGAATTCTGACGAGATAAGTGAGGGGAACGCATCGAGCCAGACAACTAAGCCACCGCAACAAGCCCTTGGCCGCGTGACGCTCTTGGTCGTCACCGTGGATTCTGCTTGAGTTAATGGCGTGCTGTAATCGGCATATTTGGTAGTGACGCGCTGGAGGGGCCACCCAAGGTGGCATGATGACTATTGGCTTTTAGGCGCCTATGATTGCATAAAAAATGGGGCTGAGTTGGAGTGCAATAGAGCAAAAGCCATTATCTATTCGTTCGACCAAAATAGTCGGCTATTTGATTTTTTATCCATAGCGCATTGATCGGCAAGCTTTATTGTTGTCGGGTGCCCGTTCCAAAGTCTATTGGTACTTACGGCCTCAATATCTTGTCGCCCACCTACTTTTACCCATTGGACCTGTTTAAATCTGTGCTCTGGTCGCTACCTGTATGGTAGTTCTTGGACCACGGCCGCCACTATTGGTGGTAGCCGTTGATTGGTGTATCTTATGGTTTTGCTTATCCCCTGAAATCACCGCTGGGGCCGATTGTATCAGGGCCTATTTGGCGATAAAATGTCGCCCCTATCAGAGGGACTACTAATTTAGCGCCTGCTGTGGCAGGCAGCGAATTGTTCGACCATATTCGGCCATATGGCGTGGGTGTCCATTCCAAGTTTTATTTATTCGCGGTATTAGGTTATTTTGTGATTGGCTAAACACCAACGGTTCACGGAGGGTAGTCAAGCAAAAGTACGCGTTCTTTGTTTGTGCAAAACCCTTGATCAGTATTTTACTATTTCCCCCATTAACTTAATGCTATCGCCAGCTTTGTTGTGGTTGGCGGTAAAAAAAAAGTGCCTGCGTTCTCGCCATTATTTGGGCGTTGTCGCTTGCTAGCGTGTGTATTCACCCTTAATTTCAATACAAGCATTACTTACATGCGCGGGCGGTCGTGCTAATTGCTTAACGCTTTATCAAAATCAATTTTGGTAGTGTTATTCGATGGTTTGCTCTATCACCATCTGACAATTGCCAGTGTTAAAACACCCTGCTATCCCGCGTTGCATGGCCATCGATGGTAAGTTATGGTGTGGCTCGTTGGATTGCCTCGTGATGATGACAGGGAGTACTTGAAAAAATCGGTTATATTGATGTCTTTATGAGGATTTATTGTTGAAGTCTTGTCCGCCCTCATACCGGCTCGCTTATCGATTCGGACTTATGGCCACATGTTTAGGCGTAAATATCGTCACTGGCGATCAAATAATGTCTCTGGTACTGACCGGTCATTTATGTGGAAGTCTTGAAATTAAACAAACGCCAGCTCGCCAGTGTTAACTTGGTCCCGTACTTAGGAAGAGGCCGGCACCTCTCTTCGCCCTTAATCCCTTGGAATGCCTGCGGGTTTACATGGCCGGTACGCTAGCTGTCGCCCACCATTGCTTTAATCTACCCTACTGCTTCTTTAACTTAATCACCCCCTATTGCCCTGTTGTTTGCATTTTTGATATAAAGATTTTGCGCTTAAAACAGAGAATCTGTAACTTAGAAAAAGTTTACATGTAAGGCCCCTCGAAATTTGCCTACCTTGTTTAAGCGTGCTCTTCCCATATCTTTTTTGGTAATGGAAATAGTGCATCTTATTCTCAATTGTAATAAAAACTATTCAGCAGGCCGGTCTTTTGGTATTTCCAATAGGCCCCGAATTATAATAGCAATGAGGAGATTTATGATACTTATCAAAAATCACAGGATGCAATTGGCTTGCCCTGACCCCTGAGCAGTACCGACGTGACCCAACAAACAACGGCACTGAAACGCCCTGGCACGGTTTGAATACTCAACAATAAACAGCTGTATTTACGTCGATGTTTTTCTGGCGAGCCTTTGTTATGCCTCAATTGCCAAGTATGAATCATGGTTGTGGTTGCAAGTTACAAAAACCCATTGAGCCTGCCCATGTAAATGAAATTACTGATTACCACCCACGGTATGCTGCGCCACTGAAGGCGTTCATCAAATGGTGATAGTCACTAGGCCACGTATTTAATGACGGCCCACCAAGATTAAAGGCGGTTTGCTATGTTATAAATTCCGCTTCATTACGTTTTATTCCCTAAGAATGAAATGGAAAAACCAAGGCTAGCAGGCCTATTATAGACCAAATTGGGACCTTTCGTAATGGCAATTAAACGTGCAGTATTAGCCGGTGCTTGTTTTTGGGGCATGGCAGGAATGTAATTACGCAAACGTCCTGGCATCACTTCAACCCGTGTGGGTTATACCGGTTGGTTGAAGTGGCAAATTTCGAACTTACCGTAATCATGGTAACCTGCAGAAGGCATTGAAATAATGTCGATAAAACAGCATCACTACTTATCGACAGATACTCGAATTTTTCTTTCAAATACATGTCCGAGTACCGTAAAATAGACAACGGCAATGACAGCGGCGTATCTTAATCGCTCCGCAATTTATTATACTCTGATGAACAAAAAAGCAGAGGCATGCGAACCATCCGCTGACGTGGATGCATCGGGATTATGGCGCAAAAGTTGTCACTTGAAGTCGAAGCTGTCAGTGATTTTGGCAAGCCAGGAACCTGAACACCAGGACTATTAGAAACTATCGCCCTAATGGTTACACTTGTCCACTTTCCAGGACCTAAACTGGAAATTTGCACTGCAGCGTAATGAGTGGAAAAATTAATGTTGTGCTGGACCCCGATAGTTTGCTTTAGGCGAAACCTTGACTCGGGGTCATACCAATTAACAGGCACAACTGAACTTAATTTGCTGTTGTCACCGCCATACTCACACTACGCAATATCAACTAAAGCGTGTCAACAGGCACTTTTGCTGCTTTTTGACAACATAATATAAAAATTAAAAGGAGACTCAGTGGTCTACAGTAACGTTATTGATTCGCATAATTTGTTCTCGGCTGAGCTTAAAAATGCGCTTTGTACTTGGCACCCTAACGTGGAAGGAGCGACTGGAAACCCGCATTACCCAAACAAATTAAATGGTTTGATTACTACGAACAGCGAGCTACGCTGGTTGGTGATCACGAAGAACGGTATTTCAGACAAGGCATCGTTGGGTAGATCACCGGGCGTTTACACCCAAGACATGGTAAGCGGGTTGGAAACAGATTGTTGACCGTGTGCATTAACAAAGGGACAAGCAAAATAGTACTGCAACTTTCGGCATGTGTGTTCCGCGCATTCACACAGCGATCTTTCACCATGGAGAGCTGCCTTTAGTTGCCTCAGATGTAGCCATTAATGGTGCATGGGATCCACACGTCCAAAGTAAAAAGCTAATCACCGAAAGCGCCTCGGCCAATGTCCAAAACGGATGATATCCAGCGCACGTCAATGATTTCAACAAGCGGCAATTTCATGCCAAGCAAGCGGATTTGATGGATGTCCGGAAAGTACATGCTGCCAACGGCTATTTGGCTTTAAATCAATTGTTAGATACAAAAAGCAATAAACGAGAGGATGGAAGTACGTGGCAGGTATAAGAAAAACCGTATGCGTTTTCTGTTTGAAGTAGTTGGCGGCGTGAAAGAAGTTTGACCGCCAGTCAAATAGGGGTAAGACTATTCTCCTAATGGGCGTAATTTAATGATATGGCTGCCCAGACTATCGCGAACTCTTACCACAGTGATTAAGCGTTTTGAATGAAAAAACAACTTGGTTTTCTGGCACGTGATGGATGGCCTTTGCTTCTGGCTTTCACGAGCTAGGCGAGCAGGACCCTCGACGATATCAGGGCCTCTTTTTAAGCAAAACATTATTAGGTATTTGGTTTACTATACGAAAGTGCCAGCGAAGCGGTGGCAACACAAGCTGATTTAATTGCTTTTGGACGTCCCATATTAGCAAACCCTGACTGTACCGGGACCGGTAGAAAAATGGTTGGCAGGTGACACCTTTGATGATGCAAGCCAGTGGTACGGTCGTGGCAAGGAAGGTTACAGTGATTACCCTGCTTTTAGCGCAAAGTAGGTTAAAATAAGCCACACTTAATAAAGATGGGGCAGATGGGCTTAGAGCAAGGCCAACTCTGCCCCTTTTTAGTAGGACTAAATTAATCATTACAGTAGTCATTTGTGCGCTGAACTACAAAATAAACTAACAGCGTATTAATTTTTATCACTATACTTTTCCTGCCTTAGGGCAATAGACATTAAGTACAATGACATGAGCCTGCCAGAGAAGCGTAATTTAACCATGGGACTACCCGTAAAATTTGGTTTTTAGGTGGTGGTCTGTCATTGGTTGCACAGAAAGGCGATTGAACTCATGGTTGGAGTTAACTAAGTCAAATCCAGGCGGATAGGCATCAAACGGTGAAAACTGATGAACTTCGAAGCAATGAAGTCCATTTTGAGCCGCAGTTCATCTCGTGGACTGACTTAATTCGAAATTCATCTGCCATACCCACGGCCAGCACATCCAATCGATGCTATGCGTGGAAATATCGGCTCGGGCCAATATATTTGCCTACATGGACGTTCATTTAACCAAGGCCTCTGACAGTTTAACTCTTGTTTAACAGGCCAGTTTGATTAAAAACAGTTATACTCAGGTCTTACCCTTTAAAACAATTCAAACAGAATAAAAAGCGAGTTCTTAAACTACCTTTTATTACCGCGCCCGACAGACCGTTTTGCAGACCTACATTCAAAACCAAATAACTTATTACTCAGCGCTTCAAGATCACGTGACCAAGGTAAAGCTGAGCAGTCGCACTTAAATTTAAGTTGAGGCTTAATTAGCAATCTAAGTTTATGTTTGGCTTTTTTAAAGCAAGGCAAACTGTGCTTGTTGGTATGCAGTAAATGTTAAAATAAATTGTGCTTACCACCATGAAAATTTTACATACTGTGTAAAAATAAGTTACGAAATTACGCGATTAATTTATCTACTCTGATGTGGCTGATTCTATCAACACCCAGTTGCTATTGATATGCATTGAGTGGTATTCAGTGATTGCTTATGTATTGCCAAAAGCACGTCGTAGATAAGGATAAAATCACATGAATAATCAAAAAATAATTACTCATTTACTGGTTGCGGTCTACAAGCGGGCCAATAGGTGCTGGCGACCGGTCGACAATGGTTACTTTTAAAGCGGGCACAAAGCAGTAATCACCGGCAAGAAAGCACCGACAAACTCAATTGAAACTAGTCAAAACGTTGGGTGAAAGATTAATGTTTTTGGCCGGGTAACTGCAGATGTTCAAAAATTGGACGAAGATTAACAAGCGTGGTTACTTAAGGCTAAAGACAAATTCGGTCAATAGATGTTGCTTTGCGAATGCTGGCACGGCGCACCAAGTTCGCTGGCAGAGAAAGGTGATCCCGATTGATGGAAAACCATGCTCGACGTTAATATCAACGCTTTTATTGTTTACTGCAAAAAAGCCCAGCTTGCCTCATTAGAGAAACACAGGCGACATTTTATTATCCACCAGTTTCAATAGCCGGCAAAGATAACACTCAAGGGGCTCAGTGTTATGGCGCATCTAAGTGGATCCTACGGATTGGCCAAAATTTGGCCGCCGAAATGGGCTGAATTGGAATGGGTCGCTGCACGATTATATGCCCAGGCATGGTAAAACGCCGTTTTTCGACGGAAGCCAAACCTGACAAGCAGATCCCAGCGATAAGCTGATGCGGTGGTTTATGCTATTTCACCAATCCGCGCTGGCGACGTACGCGGAAAATCAGCCTAATGCCAACTAGTAGCGAGTATTAAAGCAAATAGAGTTCCTTGCCAGCAATTAAGGGATTGTTGGAAAAAAGTTTAAATACATTCAACGTGTTACGTTAGGGTGCAACAGCTTAGATTTAATGTGCTTAGCAGTAGTCAAAAATATCAACTGTGGAACACGATAGCGAATTTAAAAATAGGAGAACATCCATGCATAACTTCTCCAAGGTTTATGATTTTTATTGCATACTCCAAAAATACATGCACGTATTCGCTGAGTTTATCGCTCGCTGTCGCTAGATTTGCCACCAATGAGCGAGTCAAACTGCTACTTAATAATCTTTAGTGAAAAAACATGAGCTTGAGTTATTTACGGTTTCGTGGATAGCTAATCGAAAGCTCCCCCGTTGAAGTGCGTGAAACGTTTATTGCAATTTGATCGCGAACAGAAGTGTTGAGCATTGTTTAGTCCCGACTTTGAGCGGCAGCCCAAATCAAACTCTGCTGATGTTGAAAATATAGCATCAGCGTTTGATGAGTATTCTGCGATCTTTACGAAGGACTGTCAGGGCAGACGAGTCTACCAAGTGCAGAGCTTTTTTGGACAAATCTAGACAGCATATGCTCAAGAAAGAAACGCTTGACCAGGACATAAGTTCAATGGAAGATATGTAAAGATCTGTATATAAGGTAAACAGGGGATAATCAGCAGGGAGCTGAACAAAAATCATCGATATTTTTCAAATACCCCTAACACCCCCTTTATCGAGTTTTGGGAAAAAAGAGCCCCATCTAAGCGCGTTATGTAAAGATGTTATGAATGCATTTAGAATCCAAGCTCTAACTGCCTTTTCAACTAGGCTGTCTGCTTCTTCTGAGCGTCCATTTTATAACCAGAATGGCCACCAGCCTAATTACAGTATTAGGATAAATGTAACTAGTATCAAAGTCTAACATCTCTTGGCGGTTTTTTCTTTAATCGCCATAGACTCCTCGTATTATTTGCATCTATCGACCAAGCGTAAGTAGGTACCATCTGACTGAAATCCACATTTTTGGGTCTTAATATATTTGTAGTTAAGGGCAAATTGCTCATGCTCAGTGAATACGTCCTCAAAAATATGGGAAGTGTTTGACAGCGACGTTCAGGATGGTAACTATTCCGCCAATTAAAGAAGCTCAAAGGATTGTTCTGGCGTTCCTTAAAGCGCGATTAGTAGCAAACATATTCAGGAATCAAAGGATTAAGAATGTGTTGGATCATTCATTAGTCTACTTTTTGCATTTGTTTGCAAGTATCTGAGAAGCGTTTTAGCGGGAGGGAAACTCGCCAAGTTCCGCCAAGCCATTAGCCAATATGATAACCTCACAGCAAAAGTAATGTTCGTTACTTTCCAGGAGCATGTTGATGAAAACCAAACGCGTTTAGCTAAGGCCATTGGGTAGTCTTTGTTTTGCATGTCTCGCTCGGTTATTAGAGAGTTGACGGAGTCGATAGGTTTTTCTGGGACGATACTGGTAAAAAATTCTAGTATCTCTCTCGCTCATATTGGGATGAATCGAGACAACTGCCGGATACATTGATGAGGTTTGCAGGGAAAAATGGCGCATCTTGATATATTTCTGACAAGCATTAAGCACATCTAAATTAGCTGTCTCTTGGGAATTGCGACGGGGTCACATATGCCCAAGCCCCCGCCCTCCGATTGCTGCAAAAAACTCTTAAATCCACGTTTCAGTTCTATAGCTATTTTCATAAGGCAATCTAGGCTTTAAAGTTGATAAGTAAATCTGTAAACTGGGAACCACTATCAAAGAAGTATTTGGATTGCAGAGGTATTAGGCAACTTGCCTACTGTCTATGAAGTTTTGAGAACTTGCTCTTAGCAGTAGGAGAAAAACAGCATAAGCTAATACTGAAGAGTTAATAAACGACAAGGTTTCATGTAACGTCCTATTAATTCATCAAAACAAAGAGTAAGCCTAACAGAGTTAAAGGTAATTCACAATCTATTAATTTCAGGGATTTTAGTTAGAAATTTGGATAAAAACTACATACTCCTAGTCACAGGCAAAGTTAAGAATCATATGACCTTTGGATTATGACAAACATCAATAAGGTAGGCACTTACAACCAATATAAAAACAAAAGACAATGCGTCCGCTTACCAATAGCAGGATCTTTCAGAGGGCAAAGTGGGTGTTCAAACCGAGAGGTGTTAGTTTTAGTTAGAGTGACTGAACTCAGACTTATTCATCCTCATCGGCTACTCGGCATGGGATATTGCTTTAAAATTATTCAGCTGCTGAAAAGTTCTTAAGCCAGAAGTGATGACGACTAGCTAAATTGACGGTTAGGTCATTATCGCTATCTGACTTAACTGCCAAACAATACCGGGTGCCTCAGGAAACTGATTGACCTTGGATTTGACTCTTCGTAATTGGCGATTTATGAGCGCGTCATCACTTTGGCCCACTGCGAATAACGTACGATAGCGGAATCTTGGCGTGACTGAGCTCAAATATCATCATATTTTCGCGATCTTCGCCCCGGGACGTAAGGGTCAGTTCAATCCTGGTCGGGTTGGGCAAAAACACATTAATGCTCTCTCGTAATAAGGCAATTAAGCACTGAAACGTTCGTGATTTTACGGCAATCTGAGCATCCTCCCATAACGGTCATCTGGCATATCGTGCTTAGGTGTTCTATCTTCCTTGAGATTACAGGAAAATTAGACGGTTAAATACCACCTTAGCCGCTGTCGGTCAGGTTCAGACGTGAGCGACATCATGCACAATTCTCTCAGTTCAGGTGGAGTCCATTTGTTCTAGATTATCGTCAAAAAATCCATAATCGCCATGAGCCAAGATATCCTATTTGGGACCATGCCATTTTTAATCTGTTGATTTTATGAAAAAGAATCAATTTTTGAACGGTAAATTTTGTGGCATCTTGTACTCCTGTTAGGGTCATATTGGCCAAAAAATTCATGCTATATTGTCGCTGGAAAGTGGCAAAAATATGAGTAACTTGATTGTATCCCGGGCTTATTCTTGTGGTCTCTTCTCGCCCAGCAACTTGCGCTGGAGCATCATTTATGAAGCGACCAAAAAGGTGGTGTATTTCATCCGTGAGGACACACTGAGTTTACACTGTTTCTTGTTCAAAAGTAAAATTGATTCCACGTTCACTTGCTCCATTTTTGTTTTTCTTGGCTTTATCATCAAAATTGGACAATAAAGAGCTGGAACAAGAAACAGTTGCCGCTGCCGTATGAATATTCAATTCGTGCCTTCAATGGGCACCTTAGTCATCATCTGATTTGCACGAAAATACCGTATTTTGTAATTATTTGAACCCACGTATTTCTTGCCCGAGTATCGTGTTTTGAAAGGGCTCGGCAAAATAATCATCGGGATATCAGCGTAAGGGGGTGTTGTGGAAGGCCCCATACCGATTAACCTTGTTTTTGTATTAAAACAGGAGGCTTTTCAGGGGGCTAGATTGATTAACTTGATTGAATTATCGTCTGGTTATTTAAGAAAGCTTGCTATTGAGTGGAATATAACTGCATTCTATTATAGTGGTGAGTGGAATAGCGAAAAAGACCAAACAATCATTATTTATTGGGGCGTAACTTAGCAGGTCAATTAAACCCTCTCGTGTTGAGTTGGAGGTCTTGAGCTCAATAGTTCGCTTTTTAATGGCGAAAGTTTAAAAAAAAGCTGTGAATAAAATATTTGGGAAACTTAAAAGGGTCATAAATATTCAAAAAAAAACAAAAAAAAATAAAAGGCTGCCAATGACAACAAAACAAATTTCTTTTTACTTTGGTTGACCCGGCGTGCATTAGAATTTAAAAAGTGAGGGTCGTTCTTGTGTGTAATAAAAAAAAACTTTTTTCCAAGAATTTAAAAAAAAAAAAAAATTACAAAGAGGACGCGCGCACACACATCTACGCTCTTAGAATATATGCCTGTTCCCTTTTTTTTCCCCTTGGGTGGAC
>Ga0163217_1056582_pt1 | contig 10406 bp, 9 predicted proteins | sample SynspAceP_FD_185933 | JGI IMG/M metagenome (GOLD analysis project Ga0163217, IMG submission 185933) | Saline lake microbial communities from Ace Lake in Antarctica - Synechococcus sp. Ace-P (PacBio error correction) | ecosystem: Environmental > Aquatic > Non-marine Saline and Alkaline > Saline ... | reverse complement strand
AAGCCATACTTCTACGCAAGTCGATGAGTAGCAGCTGCAGAGACAACGTACCTAAGATCAGGACTCCAAACCGAATCTCATTGCTGAGACCAAAAGTATAATAAGCCCTAGGACTAGCCCAACGAAAATCAAATACCATAACCAAGACTGATTCTGAGACTATTTTATATTCAATGAAAAATATGGCGCGGGCGAAAAAGCATCCAACTTCTCTTTTCTTGCGGCTATCCGAGCAGGATGATCTGCACAGTATAAATACTCCAAACTGCCAAACCCAAAAGCAAAAAACACGCTTGCCATTCTAAATTCAGATCCTAAAAAGCTTAGAAAAAAATACTAACCCACCAAAGCCACCCAGCACCACATCGATGAAAGCCATGAAAGTCGAAGTGGGTTTTTCTAAAAGGAGCATGAAGGAAATTTAGTTGAGCGAAGCCTGCTCATGGAAATTTGAGCTTGAACTTAGGAATTTTTTTGCTAGTTTGGGATTTGGAGATTTCCTGTTCGGATGGCAGATTTCTAAAAAACCAAAAAACCTACAATAAGCCTATGAAAACCTTAAAAAATTACTTTTGTCACTTGCTTTTTTGCTATTGTCGTTGCCTTTGGCCAAGCGCCCAATTAAAGTGGCTTGTGTCGAAATAGATTACACAAGTCCAGTAGATAACCCAAAAATAGCTAATCCACTTCAGATGCAGGCAATCCTTGGCAAAGCTTATCAGGTAGGGAATTTTTGGGTAAGCGTCCGAACTTTGCTCGGAAAGGTGATTTTCCTTATTGGAATGAGCCGCAGTTTCAGAAGTCAAGGATTTTGCCACAAGATATACCCCCCCCGTCCATGAATTCATCATGCTCTGGCCACCCAACGACTCGAAACCGCAAAAACTGGAGAATTTAGACTCGGAAATCTCCGAACAAGGACTTACTTGAACTATGCATTTCACGAATTCAGAAAACGATGCCCGGAGACGGCAAAGTCTATGTGATCCCTTCCAGTTGGCAGTCACCCGAGTAAATTTTGGAATTAACCCAACATACATGAATAACGAGCAGCGTTATGCTAATTGATATTGCAACATGAAACGGATCCCGAACTTATAGATTATATGACACCCGCTATTTAGTGGGGGAAAAGAATGCTCTATTTACCAGATGTGTGCACCCCAAAACCGAATGCTTGGAATCATGGCGCAAGTGATGCTAGGAGCATTGAGGTTGTAAATCGGACATTGCGAAGCAAACGAAACTATCTGTAGACGATTATTCCAAACCCCCAAGTTTTGAAAAACCTGAGTTTTTATATTAAAGAACAAATCAACTAGAGTATGAACATTTCAAAATTTGATTTCTTACTCTGGCAAAAAAAAGCACTCCAATCGCTGTTAATGACTAGCCCCCCAAGAGCTCACTGCGACTCCACGTGTAAAAAATCATCCTGCTTCATAAAACCACGTCTGCTTCCACTCTCCTTCAAATGCATCATTAGCCGGTGGAGTTTCAGGTGACTCCGGCCATCTTTGATGTATTTCTCCCAAAAAAGCTGCCGCATTCTCGGCTTTCAGGATTTCCAGTACGATTTTGGTCGTCGCTAGGACAGTTTTAAGATATAAAGCTGCCATATCAGAAGATCTACACTACCGCAGGGTCACCAGGCTTATGGGAAAAGACTCCAGCCTCCTTGAAGCTTTCGGCATGATTAGCTTCCAATCTCCTTTACGGATGGCAAATCTTCCTATTTCACCGAATGAAATTACCGGTCCTCACGAATTTGGTCCAGTCCCTTTATCTCCTTCGAAAAGGTTCACCAAAACTATTAACTTCGTCTCTTCATTTCGCTGAGTTTATATCCACCCAATCTGCGAAGTAGCCATTGAAGCCGTTTGGGAGATGGTGACAGATTTGATAGTCCTGCCTTTCGATTTTCATCGGCGCATTTAAATAATCATAGCACACACCGATGTCCCCACCTTACGTAAATACTTCTGCTTATGCCCCGAAATACCCACGGCTTGGCAGATGTCCATTTCACGAGTTTATCAAAACTGCAGCTGGTGAAACAGCCCATTGTCACTGTGAAAAACAAGGAGTGTATTTCCCTCTATGCCGCGACCTTTATAGCCTAGTTCAGTTTTCGATGTAATACATCGCATCATCATATCATAGCCGCCATAAGGAAGCAATCTACTTTTTCCCTGCCCAAGTCTCTGTGCAAATCGGCGTGTGCGGTTGACATGGTAAAGCCAAACAAGAAGAAAGTTTTCTGAGTTTCCTTCGATTGTAGAATTCTATACTCTTCTCAAAAAAAAAAGGGTTGTCTTTGCTCGGGATTATAAATCATCATTGGCGGTCCGTTCGCGCCACAAGAATATTCTCCGCATCAAATCGTCACTTTGGGGAATACTAGTGATTTTATTAATTTTCCACATAGACATAGGTGCAATATCTAATGAAGCTGGTAGGCAAATGAATAATCAAAAGCCACGGGTGCCGGGTGCATTAGCAATTGGTTGCCAAAATCCAACTATCATAATCCTCGGATTCCAAAACCGCCCTCATCGAACGTTTCGCAATCCTAAAAACCCCAATCCATTACCGAGATGCCACTTTCTATAAAGGCTGTCTCGATAGCCAGATCCTGCAACATGAAACCAAGGTGTCGGCTTCTGGGGAATTTAATGCGCGGATTTGCCAGTTTACACCCCTCTTTAATCGGGTTCGCCAATTAACCGACCAGTCAATAAGCATAGCGTGTTGGCGTGCAAACCGAAGAGTGGTATTGTGCATCCTAAAACATCATCCTCGAAGAAGAGTTTGATCGAGGTAATGAGTTTTAATTCTACTTACCGGATAAAGGCTCTACGTCCCGTAGCCTAGATTCATGCGGCAAGAATAAAAATAATGTTATGTGTTTTTACTTCTTTAGATGTTTGCAGCACAAAGAGCCAAAAATCAGGACGAACCCTGTGAATAAGTAGAATTAAAATACGATTTTCAGTTGAGTTGCTTTTGAGTAATTTCACATCAAAGTTTATGGCGATTTATCATAGTAAGATTTATTTCTTGAAAAAGCAAAAAGAATCTATTCTACCCTAGATATTTGTCCCCACTGACATCATTAAAAAATCCCTGTGCGAAGACTTGCGCTTAGCTTTCTTATTTACTATTAAACCCTTTGAAAAACCTCCGCGTTTCATTTGCAATTTAAAAATACCATCCAACGTTTGTGAAAAAACCCAATATCCTGATTGAGATGAACATTTTGACCTAAACCATCCAATACCAAGTGATAATCATGCCCCCTGAGCTTTTTCTCTTGGCTATCTATATTTCCGCGATTTCCGCACGCTACTTCTTGAAGTGAAAGGGATTTTCAGCACCTGAAACTATCTTTGGGACCTTTGCGAAATCCCCTACCCCTTGGCGGTAAAGAATACCATTGCCCAATTTGGGCGAATCTTCTAATTTCGCTCTCTGAACCTCTGAGTGCACTGATCGCTTTGCCAGCAGGAAAAAATCTAAAATCATACCAAAAACAAAAAACCCCCCAATCCTTCGAATTTGTTTCAGAAATTGGGCTATGTAGAATTTTATTAGGCCTAGTGCTCAGCACGCTGCTACAATTTCTAAAATTCGATTGTAATATGCTGCCTGACACGACTTAAGTTGTAAAGCAATCGAAGCTCCTTAAGAAGATCTCCAGGCAATTTTCAGTGTGGCGATCCATCGCAGTCATTCGAGCGCCATGCTCAAAAAGGCATGCTTTCCTAATAGGCACTTAGTTAAACTGAATCTTCAATGATGTTGGCTCCACTAACTCTTCGATGATGTAGGCTCTTGAAGGTCTCCAGATGTAATCAGTTTCTGCAGTTTTTTCTTGCTTCGAGTATCACCATTTGACATTGAAGAAACGCTCAGTTTGAACAAAACTGAGTAAAGCGTACATTTTTTAAATTCACATTGGAAAACCACAAACAACCTGAGCATATTCCTCCCTCACAATTATAATGAGTTGCATCGCGATACTCTGCAGGCAGACCTCTACATTGTCAAAGGTAAAGGTCACCAAAAAACCTCGATAGAAATCAGGAATCATGGCAAAACACGCTTTTTGAGGCCTCGTAGCCTTTTTACCTCAAGGTAAAATGGTTATTTCTTTCCTGCAGAAATTGACACCAAGAATGAAGCGTTACAAGCTTTTATAACATTTGATTGAAAAGCTCCACAAAGTCCTATCGAAGGTAACTGGGTACGGATAGTACCATTTACTTCACGCTTTTCAAGCATACACCGATATTCCCTGCCCTTTCCGAAGCTGCAGATACCATTATTCAGGATTTGAGTTCAAACTTGAGAGTATGGGACGCATCGGGTGATACTGTCCTGCCTCTTCTGAGTTTGGCTGCGGATACCATTTTTCATGCGTTATAGTAATCTGCTGAGTAGAGACTACTGATGGTGATCCGTTGCGTACTCCTTAAGTAACCATCAGTGGTTGCTATGTGACTTGCGTATTAAAAAAACCGGACTTTGACCCTCCCGATTCGTTTCGATTATTTCGCGTATTTAGGAGCCTAATCGCCAGCAGCAGTAGCAAAATCTTCCTGCTCCACATATATCTCCCTTAGAATTAAAGGTAAGTTGCCTTCAGGATAATTGATTCCAAAAGTGTATAGAAACTCTTTTTCAAAATTACTCTAGACTTGATCTACAGGTACGGAATCATTTCAGCCTTTCAGAAGCATAGATGATCGCAACTTGATTAGCTTACAGAAACTGAGAATTACTGTGTTGCTTCCAAGATTCCTGGATTTCTTTACCTCGCTCAATTGTCAGCTTAGTAGTAGCATCAAGATTGTCCAGAACCAAACTTAGAGAAGCTTCCAACTCACGGAACTGAGCTTGATCAAGCTTCAACTTGTACCAGCTACTTTCTTTCATTGCTTTGATCTGAGCATTACCCACCTACCCTAGATTACAGAAATACCTACGTGATGCAGGACGAATACCTGCGTTAAATAGGTTTGTCTACTAGGAAGATCTGACCATCCTTGTAATAGAAATTACGTTAGTCGGATATAGGCAGATACGTCACCAGCTTGAGTTTCGATGATAGAAGTGCCGTACCAAAGACCCTCCACCTTTACCAAAGCTTAAATGAATCTGGCAAATCATGCCATTTGCTGCGCAATCGGTATCAGACTTATTTGATTTCGCAGCTCTTTCAAGCAATCTAGAAGTGAAGTAAAATACGCTCCGGAGTAAGCTTCACGTCCCGGAGTCTTCGAAAGCAAGAAACTCACGGTATGCAACAGACTTGTTTGGAAAGCATCAATTCATAAACAACTAGCGCAGGACGACCAGTATCACGGAAAAAATTCACCAATAGCATGCACCTGCAAAATGGTGCAAAAAACTGCATTGGACAGCAGGATCTGCGGCAGAAGCGGCTACAATAACTGTCATAAGGAACAGTGCTCACCTTTTTCTAATGCAGCTACTACCGTTGCCACGTAGAGGCCTTCTTGTCGATCGCTCAACATTAGATTACAGAATTACAGGTTCGCTCTATCGTAAAAAATTCCTTTTGTTGATTTCATAGCATCAATAACTACAGCAGTCTACCTGTCTGACCGATCACGATACTAACTCACGCTGACCACGACCGATTGGATCATTCAGTCAATAGATTGATACCAGTCTGAAGAGGCTCCGTGACGGCTGTCGTAGATCACCCAGAGCTTTTCGCTCAAGTGGCATCCGTAGCGAACTGCGACCATGATAGGACCTTTCATCGATGATACCTAACGTATCGGACCACACGCCAAGCATTCCTCGCCAACCAATTAGAGAAGCGCAATTTCTTGGTTCATTGTTACGTACACCTTCTCTTTGACCTCTTTCAGAGTCCCCAAAAAGTACGGCTCCTACATTGTCTTCTTTCCAGTAAGCACCATTGCTTCAGGCCAATTGTCGAATCGATCATCACCCGCCTGAACCTTGGAAAAGCCATAGATACGTGCGGTACACCATCCCCCACTTGAAGGACTGTGCCCCACCTCTTACCTAGTTCCGCACGAGCTCTGTTCTTGTTCCCGAGAGTTTGCTCTCGTGCAAAAAATGCCGAAACTTCAATCTGGTACTTACTTCTTGCCATGAATTATTCGTCAGATAAATGCTCTTTATTTAGATTTGTACTTTCGTAAGATTCTCACTAACTCGCCCTCAAAATCTTTAGCTTCGAGCTAAGTGATTCATCAAGTGACGGTCATTTACTTTTTAAGATATAACCACCCAATCAAATCTGGATTTATTTCTCAACGAGTTGAAACCGTCTTCAAACCAGAAAATCCCTGTTTTACCACTCGATAAACTGATTGCGCAATTCATTCTATGGCCATAGGTTGTACTCAATCAGCTACTGAATTGATTATGAAAATTGTATGCGTTTTTCGCAAAATCCTTAGCTACATCCACCAAAGACATTTTCTCTACCTTTTCTGGACATTTCAAAAAAGTAAGTGTTCAATCTGTGAGCCATCTGTAGCATAAAAGGCATTTAAACTTTTCCAATTTTTTCTCGAAGAGATAATCGGCGTTTATTAGCATGAGAGCCAAATCCCGTATTCCTTTACCATGTGGAAAAGGCTTGACAAAATCAGGCATGCCACTTCCTCAAGGATATCCTTTTCAAGGAAAGCTCCATAATGACTTTGCATACCGGTGTGCTACCTCTAGGATTTGAACATGGAGAGTAATAAATAAGCTTAAGTTCGTCTAAAAACCCACATCAAACAGCTCATTTTTGAGCTTTATCATCAGATAGATTCTTTCTCAATAAACTTCTCCTGTTATTTCAAGGAAAGCGAAGCAACCGTTGAGTTTTAATGTCTGCTAAGCAGCTTCTTCTCAATGTTCAATTACTTGTTCGGCTTTTGGCATTTTTTGTGAAAAAGCATATCATTTGAGCTCCAGGCTTATATAGCATCCTCTTTTGCTTCATCAATCATTTTAACTGAAGATCTTGCGCTTTTTACAAAATGATATCTCGCTCTCCAATCTTGCTTCCCAGTATAGGCACTTTCTCATTTTCCAGCCTTTGAGCCGAGTTAGCCTTTTCATTCTAAGCTGTTTCGGCGCTGAACTTCATGCATTCTCAATGCCTACCTTTCTATCTCGTCAAGGAGCTGCAAGGGCATGGCTTCCAAGCAAACTTATTAGAATGAATAGAAGCCCAAAAGCCAAAATAATTGCCAGAAAATCAGACCGGTTACCCGTGGTGTCATTAAAGTCCATTTTTTGAAATTTTACTTCCAAATGTTCAAATTAAAATAAAGAAAAGGGAAAGGCTTAGCGCCAATCCCTTTCCAATTTCAATCTTATCGCGATCCCGCTAACGTTTAGGGCGATCACCCAAACAGATAAACAAAATGATGGACCTGCAAATAGAAGAATACTGGTAGCCTCGATCAAGGCACAATTGATCAACATTGCCACCCTGCGATCTTTCAGGCAGCTTTCAGGCTTGGCGAGCAATAGCTTCCATAGCCTGTCCACCAATTACCGACCGATACCTAGCCTGCGCCAACCGCAACAATAACCTGCACCGATCCAGCTCCATTAGAGCATAGAAACCAGCCAGTCAACAAGATAATAGTTAACACTAACATTTAATTAATAATGAACAAAAGAAATCCCTAATTTTAATGATTGATCATCAGAGTGCGTGCTCTGCTACCGCCGACCCAATGTACATCGCAGAGAACAAGCTTAAATACATAAGCCTGAATAGTCCCTACTAACAATTCGATCAAAATTTATAGAAGTCACCATCAAACGTACTTGCTATACCGATAAGTGACTGATTCAAAATAAATGCCAGCAATGAGCGAGAATTACAATGTGGCCTGCGGTGATCGCGGACGAAAAGTCGAAACCATCAAGGCAAATGGCTTAGTGAATAAGGCTATGATGTCTACCGACACAATAATCCAATAGCATTTCAGAGGAGGCACACCAAGGAGTCATAAAAACATGCTTCCAGTAAGCCTTATTTCCATTTACGTGTAATAATGCAATGCAACCACGGCCAGAACTAAGGTGACAGCAATATTTCCAGTCATGTTGCCAGCACCCTGGATAAGCCCAAGCAAGTTACCAACCACACAAAAAGGAAAAGCGTTAATCAAATAAAGAACGAATCGTTTTATTGTGGACCGATCGAATTTTTGCAATGTCCGCTCTCACGAAATAACAATTGGTTCAATTAATCGCGGCAGCACCTTTCGAGCACAGCCCCATTTCTATAGAATGACGCGGCCAAGAAAGTGCAGCCCATCCAACAAACGATTAAACTATAAATAGCCATGAAATTACGTTCTTGGTTATAAAACTCTACAAAGCTTGCATCATCTACTCTACCCAAGTGATCGCTCATCGATAAAATACCCTTCATGGCATATTCTTCTCCGCAAAAGCGTGGTTCATGATTTTGAAAATTTGTAAGCGAAAAATCTCTAAAAGCCTCTGTCCCGAATACACGATATACAGGTTAGTGGTAAAGTTACGAAGAGTGTGACCAAAAGTCGCAAATGCCACTCATGAAGTCCTTTACTGATGCATGATGAAGCTCGTCTTATCTTCTTCTCCACCAGCGCATAAGTATTGCGCAAAAGCCTAGCAAAAATGCTAAATTAAAAGACTTAGTACCAGATTCTTACGTACAATCAACTCTATATTTTTGAGGCACTTCGAAATCGCGCCAAGTTCTACAATAGGTGTAGATATCAAAAAAACTAAAGAGAGTAGCACAAAAAAATGATGAAAACGAGATCTGCCTATTAAACAGAAATAAATATTTTCCATAACTAGGCCAACGGCAATTGCAATAAAACACTAAAAGTGCCAAAATCTAAATCATTGCTATAAACCATGATTTGAAAGAAATTTTCAACTGAAACGATTTAAGAGAAATCCCACTGAGAGTAAAATGACTCAAAAAAGGAAAAAATCAATAAGGAAAAAGTAATTATTCCAGATTTTTTCATGATCAAAAAGAAAAACCAAACCTTCATATACGCCTAATTAAAACTGCAATTAGCAAAGAAAACAAGAGGAACCGAAAGAGTATTTTTTAGGAAGGCCATCAGATGCAAGGATATAAAGATACAAATATATTAGCCAGGTATTTTGAAAAATCAGCTTAGTTATCCATGCTTCGCTGACATCAAAGTTGGTAAAAAGCTTGAATATCCTACAGACAAAAAGAAAATAGTAAAAGCCAAATCGGAATTTCATTCGCTCTGTTTGTTTGAATCCACACACCCAACAAGTACCAGCGCCAATCACTTCCCAAAGAGTGAAATTGATAAACCCAATGTATTTAACATAGTGGGAGCGTACACTGGGCTTTCTCTCAGGATCACCAGTCTTCATTATCAGAGGATTAAAATTTTATAAAAATCAATACGACAATAATACTCTAGTCATATTGGTCGCCTTAGAAATAATCGCTCTATAATTTTCTTCTGTAAGAAGTTAAAAAATCCTATTTTGGTACTTAATGGAAGAAATCCACATTCAAAATTATCTATGGTTAGTATTTAATTGATCGTTGCTTTCGCCATTTTGGGGGGCCTTTGCTCTCAGAGCGCAATACATCACTATCGAACTTTCACAATCTTACTTCCACATTATAACGACCACTTATCGGCGACAAGCTGAAGAAGTGGAAGCGAAATTACAAAAATTTACAAGAGATTAGACAAGTTCCTCCCTCGTCTTCATACCAGAGTCATCTGCACACCTGTCCTAAGGCAACGCCTCGACAAAAACTTTAAAATCCGCCGTTAAACTGGCTTCAACCAATTGAATGGCATAAAAAATAAGCAAGTGGTCGATGATAGTTATTACATACTTGGCAAAATTGACATATTTTACCAATCTCCCTTGATAGATTCCCAAGAAATACCTTCAAACTACATCAATGTAAAGTCCTAAGGAGAATGATCTTCGTCATAAAACGATCCATTACCCTACCTTAGACTATTATGTGGATTTTAGGTGAGAAAAAAGATAATTAATGAAAACAGATAGAAAAATAGCAAATTTTCACACATTGGACTACCGTCTCCAATATGAATCAAAAATCTCGAAGAAAATAATACGAGCTTTACCGAGAACCCTCGCTGTGATTATTATGAGATCGAGATCAGATAAAAACACGCGGTAAATTGGAGCAATTTGGACCAAGTCACTTGAATTTGTGGCTGACAGAAAGAAGAATCCCGAATCATTTCATTTGGGCTCAACGCTAATCAGCGTATGAAGGGCGTTGGATGCCTTAGCTTATTGACTCATTACAAGAATGCCCTAGATTGGCCAACCCCCGCATATCGAGCGGACTTTTC
>Ga0163217_1110513_pt1 | contig 10407 bp, 10 predicted proteins | sample SynspAceP_FD_185933 | JGI IMG/M metagenome (GOLD analysis project Ga0163217, IMG submission 185933) | Saline lake microbial communities from Ace Lake in Antarctica - Synechococcus sp. Ace-P (PacBio error correction) | ecosystem: Environmental > Aquatic > Non-marine Saline and Alkaline > Saline ... | reverse complement strand
CCCTCCGGGTTCCTCAGGCCGTTGCCGCAGCAGCAGCCTCAGCCGAACGGCGGCAAAGTGTGCCAGCACCGTTCGGTTGGCACCGGATTTTGGCGACACACAACGGCGGTGATGCCCCATGCGGAAATCGGGCCGCCTTCAAGAGGCCAGCGGGGGCCGGCCCGCTCCTGTGCCGGGGCGATGACAGCCAGATGGGCCTCCGCAGCCCGGCGGCCCGTGCTGCGCAGGCACTCGCGGGGTTGGCACAGGCGGCAAAGCTCACGCAAGGGGCCACCAGGGCCAGGGCTTGGCAGATGGCGGCACGATGGCGAACGCAGGCGCTTCCCTCGCCAAGTCTAGGCAGGCCAGCTCCTCAACAGCCCGCCAGCAGGGTGCAGTCGACGGCTTCGGCTTCACGATTTGGGCGCAAACAGACGCAGCAGCGGCTGGCCCAGGCTCCGGCAGGTGGCGGCCAGGTCGGAGCGGACCCGGCTGGCAAAGGGATGGCTGCATCACTACCCAACAAAACGGCTGCCCGCCCTGCGTCGCCTGAGCGCAGCCGCGCGGGCCATGGCGCTGGTTTCCCGCAGGCCTCCACCTCCAGGCGCAGATCGGGGTGGGCGTACGAGGCACGGCAGGCGCTGGCGCTCACCACAAGCCACCAGTCACGCCCCAGCCCCGCTCCAGCAACACCCTGGCCAGGGCGGGTCCCTCGCGTTGCCGGCGCGATCAGCAGAGCCGGCGTCGCTGCTGAGGATCAAGGCTGGCATCAACGGGGCTGTTCAAGGCAGACTGTTCTGTTCAGCAGGCAGCGTGCATCAGCGGGGGAATGTGCACCAGGATGGCGGACCGGTATTTTGATCCCGGTTTTTGAATCACTGTTTGCCTTGAATGGAGGTGATCGAGCGCCCCAGTTGACAGCTACCACCCAGGACAACCAGAACCCTTGGTGCCGAAATGCGGTGCAGTTCGAGGGTCTGCGGCCCGACGACCCGTCCGGCCAGATCAAGGGGTGGGCTGGGGCAATCTGGCCCAGGATCTCCAGACAGGGTCCAGTGGGTCAGCGGTTATGCTGAGGGGCCGCCTGCGCATCAGCACCATCACCCGCGCCGATGGCCTCAAGGAGAAAACGGGCCGAGTTCACCCTCTTCCCGTCTGCCATCCCCTGGCCGAAGCCCCCCCGGCCGGCGACACAAGCCTTGCCCGTTGCCCCCCGCCGGGGGGCAACCCTGCCTCAGTGCCCAGGCCGTGCCGGCCAGGGGCCTGCTGTGGCTGCTCCACGACCGCACCGCTGCTGCGATTCCAGCGACCCCGGCGCCTGACGGTTCCCACCCCATGGAAACACTTCGCCGCTGGTGCCTGACTCAGCGACGACGACGACCATATCCACGTTCTGAAGCCAGGCCCTCAAGCTTCCCAGTCAGCCGTTTCGCTGGCCAGATCGAATCATTCTGGCCCAGCTCCCGCTCCAGGCCGCCAGGTACGAGGCGCAGATCAGGCCAAACGGCCCCATCGATTCTGGCGCAACAGCCACAGTCGATCGCGCTGAGGCTGCTCGATCAAGGCCGTGCTGCTGAGCTCTTCAGCAAGTTTCTGGGAGCCACGTTTTGGGACTTCAGCCGCCACTGGTTCGACCCGATCGCGGCTGCGGCACGATAGGCCTGGAGGATCAGCGGAGTTGCGAGGCATCATCGCAGAGGTTTGGACCAACATGGTTGATTGTTGCGCACGCCCTTTGCGGGAGGATTGGTCGCCATGGCCAAGCAATACCTCACCGGCAGCCTGCTCACCCTCCTTGGCGACCGTTCTTACCTGGTCGGCACCGATCGCCTACGCGACGATAGGCCCTACATCAGCCTGGCTGGCGTGTTCTTATGGCATTCCCACTGCTTGCTGGGCGTTCTGTCCCTGAAGTCCTCGAACATTGCCGCCCGGATCTGCGTCTGACCAACCTGCTGATTCCGTGCCTGCGCGAGCAACCTGAGAGGCGAAACCGCTCAGCAACCTTTGCTCAAGGGGAATGTGACCGTTGGCGCTATGGCCAGAAGGCTTCACCTGAGAGCTCGCTGGAGGGCCCTCAAGCTACTGGAACGACGATCAGCCGCCGAACTCCTGAGCTTGCGCAGAAACTTGAGGAAACATTTAGGTGGCTATGGCCTGGGCCTGCGTTTTCGGCAGCCATGGGGTGCGCGTATGAGCGCTGGCAAGCCAAGGCAGAGCGGGGCTTGGCTTTTTTCGGACCTGGGCTTGTGGCCCACCGCTGGCCCGTTGACGGACACTGAACTTGAACTCATCCTGGTCGGTTGACCCTGCCGATTCAAGCGATTGGTTTCAGCGGAGCCGTGCCTCCTGATTCCCCGTCGTCGTTGTCGAACTTGATCATGGAACCCCTTGATCAGTGCGAGGACAGCCTGGCGGGTCTCCGCTTCTCAGTGAGGCCCTGCCGTACATCCAGCGGTTTTCCGGCCGCCGGAATGTGGTGGTGAAGGTATGGGGGCGGCTGAGTGAACGAGGCGCTGCGTGAGGCGGTCCTTCCGTGATCTGGCTCTGCTGGCCTTGCGTGGGTTTGCAACCGGGTGGTGGTCCATGCGGCGCGCCTTCGAGATCAACAGATGCTTTGGAGCCGGATGTCGATCGAGCCCCGGTTCGTTGATGCCTGCGGGTCACCGATGCCAGAGACGATGGATGTGGTTCGAGATGGTGCTGGCCGGCAGGGTCAACAAGCAGATCGTTAACGGGCTTAACCGCCTCGGTGGCCGGGCGGTGTGGGCTCTGTGGCAGTGGATTTGGCGGCCTGGTTCGAAAAGCGAGGGTCTTGGGGATGGCTCCACGGGCTGGTGGGGATGTTGGCGGTTGTCAACCCCGGACGTTCCTCACTTCCCCTGCTGGAGAATGGCCTACATTCCCAGTGGGATTTCCAGCGTGGGGCCAACCCCCAGTGGTCAGTCGCACAACATTTCCATGCCGACAACCGGGCCGTGAACTCGGTCCGCCGCCCTCCCAGGCGAAGAAGCTTGATCCTGCTCACCGCATACCCTGGAATCCTGCGCCATCGCGACGATCCTGGTTCGCTGCTGCGTCAGCTCAGCCTGTCGGAGGCCGTGAGCTTTGATCGCCAGCGGGTGGTCGATGGCGGCATGACCCCAAGACGAATGCGCAATCCGTTGCCCACGGCCCAGGGGGTCGGGGGCTGCCCATATCGTCGATGGCCGCGTTCCCCACGCCTTCTCTTGGAAGTGTTCAACCGATTGCCGGCCCATCGGTTACGCTATGGTGGTCGGCCGTCTTGGCGCCGGCAGCCGCGCGGCCGGTCATAGACTGAGGACCCGCCTGTCACCACAGCCCCGACCAGGCGCTGGAGAGGGGGCGGGGGGGAACTTTACGGGGGGGGGGGGCGGGCCCTCCCCCCCCCTGCCTGAGGGTTGCTCGAACCCCTCGCCCTGCTCCATTCCGGCCCGCTACGCCCTTGGGGGGCCAGCCTGCGGCTTGCTTGATGGTTCACGGCCCTGCTGGGCCAGCGGCAACGATGACAGGCCGCCAGCTGTTTGCCGCAGTTATGCGCGTCTGCCGGACCTGGAGGATTCGGCCCCAGGCAAGGGAACCTGCAGCTGCATTCCTCGAAGCACCGGCCCTGCCGCGTCCGGCCCAACTGCCGTCGCTGACATTGCCGGCCATCAACGGAGGCCCGCGCCCTGGGGGGTCGCTTGAGTTGAAACCCGGCGGCCAGTCCCGGCGCCGCCAGCGTGCCGCCGGGGCCACCGTACGCCGCTGCCACCACCGACTGGACCCACCCGCGGCCGGTTGGCTTTGCATCGCCGTGCTTGGCCCGTGCTCTGCTGCTTGCTCCCTGCTCTCAGGCTGCCTGCGGGTCGAGACCGATCTGCGATTCGGTCCTCCCGGCGGCTCCAGCTCCAGCAGGACCCTGAGGCAGCGAGTCGGACGCCTGCTCCCACTTTCATGGCCATTCAGCCAGGAGCTGCAGGCAGCGCACCAGCACCGAAACCTCGCTGGAGCTTGAAACCCGCCAGGGGTGGTCGCCTGCAGGAGCCGCCAAACTGAAAACAGCGCTGGAGATTTCCAGCTGCTTGCAGAGCCACTGTGGCCACGGCCGCCCAGCTTGGGGGATCGAGGCTGCCAAGCCCGCCGGATTTGCAGCTGGAAGGAACGGCAAATTGGTTGGTAGGGGCTCACCAGCAATTCAGCTTGGCAAGTGGATCTCGCGCTGGCAGGCGGACTTTCCGGGATGGAGATCGCGTTTCAAGCTCGGCCCGTGTCCCCTGGCTGCCTTGCGCTTGGCGTTGCCTCTGCCGCCGTGCCCGATTGCGATGGATCCGCTGCCGTTGCAGCCCGGCGCTCTCAACCGCATCGAACTGGTCTGCTGGCGCTGGAAGGCCGCCTGGGGTGGGGGCTTGTTGTGATCCTGAGTGTTGCTTGTCTGGCCCTCGGACTTGCAGCCGCTGCGCTGGCAGGCCGGTTTTGGCTGGCCGGAATTGCCTTCTCCTTCCGTTGATGAAGAGTCTTAGAGCTCCAGATGGGTCGGGAGATCAAATGCTGAGGTCACCTGGCGATCGAGCCCTGAGCGCAGATCAGCTTCCGCTGGTATGGCACCAGGCTGCCGGCGGGCCGTGCAGCAGGATCTGCCAGCGATTGGCGGGCGGCCACCGCGCCACCGGGTGCCGGGGCTTGGTCGACCCAGGAAGCCACCGGCGGACTTTCCAAGGTCCACCCCGGATCCGCTCGGCCCAGGCTGGCAGCGGCGGTCGGCGTTAGGTGGTGCCGTGTGGGTACCGGAAGCCGCAGCAGGCAGGCGCGGCTGGAAGGGCACCAGAAGGCCGCCCGGCGCTGCTGGAGTTCGCCTGTGAGGTTAGTGGTTCGTAGCGGCCACTCGATCAGATGGCGGAATCACGGATGATCCGGGCATAGGTCTGGACGATTCACTTCGCCGGGGCGTTCGCACGGCCGGCGCGCCGGCCAGTTGCAAGCAACACCTGCAGCATTGTTCTCCGGCCAGCAGTCGGGGCGAGCAAACAGGGCCATCGGCCGCCAGCACCGGCCGCCAGGGTCACCCGCGGGCAGGTCGATCCCTTGCCGGTGAGGATCTGGGTTCCCACCGCACATTCGGCTTCGCCCAGCGTGGCGATACTGTGCCAGCGGCGTCTGTGTCCATCCCGTCCCCGGGTGGATATCGCGATCGAAGCCGCAGCAGGCGTAGCACCTTCGAGCTCCGTTTCCAGTGCTCGATCACCCGGCTGGGTTCCCGGCGCCGAATGGACTTGAAGGCAGTGGAGCCGCAAGCTGACTGCAGCGCTCGCTTGGCTGCTGGCGGTGGCCGCCCAGTTGACAGCGCAACCACTCCAGACCATAGCGGTGGCGATGGACGGTGAGCGAAGACATCGCGCTGCCGGACAACTGCACCAACCTCCCCGCAAGCTGCGGCAACTCAGGAAACTGCTGTAGCCCCGCCGGGGCACGAGGCACCACCGCCTGCTTCACCCACTTGCTGAGCCGAATCGAAGCCGGGCCCTTCAGCGCCGGCTGATCAGCGCCGGTGGCCCATCGGCCAGCTCCAGGGCGCATCGTCGACACCCGCACCGGTGGCCGCGGTCTGGCCGCTGATCCTCTCGGGCAGCCGCAACAGCCCGGCGGGGGTTGACGTCCACCTGGCCCCGCCTGGCAGCGGCAGCCAGGTTTCCGATGGAGGGGTGGCGCGCCGAGCAGCAGCTTGCCGGGCCGCTGGCGGCTCGGCGCCTGGACCACCGGTACTGGGCGTGAAGCAGGAGCCATTCGGAGCCTCCTGCTTGTAGGAGCTGTTCGGTGCTCCTCGTCCAGCACGATCAGACCGAGAGGGCCAGGGGCAAAAAGATGCGGAACGGTGGTGCCGACCACCAGCAGCGGGGCCGGCCTGCTGCGCTGTTCCCTGGCAGGCGCCTCAGGACCCCTGATTTTCGCTCAGCATCGCTGAGACGCTGTGATAGCCGAGAACCCGGTCCGCCGAAGCGGGCAGGGGCAGCCGGTCGATCAGCTGGGGATCAGGCCGATCTCCGGGGGTCAACAGCAGGGCGCTGCGCCCTCTCCCAGGGCAGGCCGCCGCAAGCCTTGGAGATACACCTCGGTTTTGCCCGAACCAGTGGACACCCCAGAGCAAGCAGTTCGGCATCGTCTGCTGAGGAGAGATCTGGCGAGCGGCTGGGCCTGGGCCCAGGTTCAGTTTGGCGAGGGGCTCCAGGGCCCCTAGCCATGCCGGGGCTCGGACAGCGTGCTGGCCTGTCGTGGTGCTACTGGGGGCAGGCCGTCGGGCTTCAGCTGAGCACCGATCGTGTGGCCAGGCCCCACTGGACCAGCGAACGCTGAATCCCCACTGCGTAACCAGCCGACCTGCAACCAGGCCCCGCCACCGTCTTTGAAGGCCAACGTTCGAGCAAGGGCTACGCTGACGTGCTGTTGCGAAGCCTCCGCAATGGCCCCACGGCCAGCAGTTGCCACCCATTGGCGCCCAGGCGGTTTGCCTCCCTGGGCGGAGGGGGCGCTGGCCAAAGCCAACCCGGTGCAAAGCTTCTTGAGCGTGCTTGAACAGACTGGTTGTGGCAGTCAGAGGCCCACCTGCTGGAGCCACCCTCTTGCCAGCTGGGATCGGCGGGGCACCGCTCTGCTGGATCGCCTCGAATTGGCAACAACTTGATCGGGGTCGATGTTCTGGGGCGAAAGGCGCCGGGGTTTCGACGATCAGGCCGATGTGTGCCGGCGCGGCCCCGTAAGCGGACCCTGACCAGATCACCACTGCCAGAACAAGGTTCTGGGGGTTTGGTGTAGGTGAAAACACGGACCCTCCGGGCCTGCCTCCAGGCCACACCTGGGAGCTTTCAGTTCCTTGAATCACCGGGCGCATCCGCTTCGTTTCCTTGGCAAACCCCAACACAGTTTTCTTAGAATGCAGGTTTGTTGAGAGTTGATGAAGTTCAGTCGGATCCAGCAGTGTTCCGTCCAGTGGAAGCACTTTGAAGTGAGCAGCGATGGGAGTCACCCTCCATCAGCTCCCAGTCTGCGACCTCCCTGACAACCCTGCAAATGGCATCCGTGTCATCCTTGTCGTTTGGTCTGGTTGATGTGTTCTGAGAGGCCGTACGGATCCCGTTTCAATCTCTAATCTGTTGACGGACCGGAGTGTCTCTACGATGCCTTCCCCAGCCTTGGTGCGTCGTTGCCTTTGAAGAAGCCAACTTCGAAACCACCTCGGCGGCGTTTCCTTCCCCCTTTCTCCCTCCCGCCTCTATTTCTTTTGTTGTTCTCTATGAGTCCGTCCCGCCGTCAATCCAAGAAGCCCGGACCAGGAACATTCTCACGGTCCGCTTCCCTTTCGGGAGCAGGGTGAAGTGATGAGCAAAGCAAGGCTTCCACGAAGCAAGCCAAAGGAATTCCGCAAGCCAAGGCCAGCTCGAAAGTCCAAGGCGGCAGCCGGCCCCAGCACGGCTGAGGACCCCTGCCGTGGGCCTCCAACAAGGTGGACGCGACACCCGTTAAGCCTCGGCGGCGAAGGCTTGGCGCCGTCAAAACTCGACGACAAAACCTCCACAAAACCAAAGGCATCTCCGGCGAAGCCGGCTTCAGAAAAGCGGTTTCCAGTAAGGCGGTGCCAGCCAAGACCTTCCGGCAAGACCAAGGTGGGGTGCCTCCCTTCCTGGCCATCCGGCCGCTGCGAAGCCAGCAGCAGGACCCCAGCGCCGCCGAACAACTGTTGACAGCGGCCGACTGCCGCTGACGGCGACCAAGGAAAAGAAAGCCGCTGGGGCAAGGCCTTGGCGAGCACATCAAGGTGGGACCCAAAGGGGTGTACACCGAGGATTCGATCGGGTCAATCTCCAGGAAATCGGCCGTATCCGTCTGTTGTTGCGCCCAGACGAAGAGATCGAAGCTGGCGCCGCAAGATCGCCGACCTGCTGCTGCTTGAGGAACTGGCAACCAGTTCGAGCAGAGACAACGGTCATACCCCGATGTGAAGGAGTGGGCCGTTCTCGTTGACATGACCTGTGCTAGTTCGTCGCCGGCTGATGCTGCCGGCGGGCCAAGGAGAAGATGGTTGCAGTCGAACTTGCGCCTGGTGGTGTCGATCGCAAGAGTACATGAATCGAGGGGCTTTTTCCTTTTTCAGGAACCTCATTCAAGAAAGGAAAGCCTGGGCCTTGATCCGTGCCGCCGAGAAATTCGGACACGAAAAGGCTATAAGTTCTCACCATGCCACTTGGCTGGATCCGTCAGGCGATCACCCGCGCCATTGCTGACCAGAGCGGCACGATCCGTTCTGCCAGGTTCACCTCTACAAACCCATCTCCCGTATCAAGGCAAAACCACCAAGGTCTCAGTCAAGAGTTCCGCCGTAAGCCAACGGAAGAAGGAGATCGCTGAAAAGCATGGAGCGGATGACGATCGAAAAACTTCGTTTTCACGCCCAAATCGGGCCCAACTGCCGATATCCTTCGGAACTCCGATTGCGGTAAGGAGGAGGATTTCACGCCTCGGTGATTTCATCGAAGCCGATATTGGGAGAATCCCGAGCAACGATTGTTGGCCAAGAATCTGCTGCGGGAAGATCTGGAGGGCGTATTGGCAACGGCTCAGCCCCAGGAGCGTGAACGTTGCTCCGGCCTTCGGTTATAGGCCTCGACATGGCCGCATGAAAACCCTTGAAGAGATTGGCCAGATTCTTTTTGATCTGTCACCAGGAACGCATCGCCAGATCGAGGCCAAGGCGCTGCGCAAGCTGGCGCCACCCAACCGCAACGGTCTGTGCTTCAAGGAATTACATCAAGTAAGACCTTGGTCTCACTGCTTGGTAGCCTCCCCCATTCCATGAACCCGGTCCGGGATGGTTCATCTGCGTGATCATCGTTTGAATGATCTGTCCAGGCGTCTGTGCTGGAAGTCGAGATTCGTCGCTGGGCGATCTCCCTTGGCGGTTGGCTGTGATCAGCCTTAGTGGGGCTGGGGTTTGCTCTGCTGGCTGCTTTCTTCAACCATCTGCGGCACCCTCAGCCTGATGGACAAAAACCGAAAAGCCACTGTTTCGTTGAAGTCGGGCATTCAGATTGATGCTGCGCACACGACTGGGTTACCCCTTACTGGAACAACATCTCTTCTTTGACTATCCCGTCTGGGGCTACTGGATGGTGGGTCTCAGTTTCCGAAATCTTCGGAGTGTTCGGAAGGCAGCCCGGCTACGGTGGCCCTGAGCTGCAAGTTCTGTTTTGTGTTAGCTGGCTTTGGTCTGCTCCTGACCATCGCTGGGCCCGACCGAGGCAAGCGGGCAACGCTGGTGCGACGGCCTGCTTGCTGCCGCCGTTGTTGGCCCTCAATTCCTGGTTGGGTGGGTTGGCCGCAGTCGGTGACCGACAGTTCCTGGCGAGCGCGATAGCCTCAGTTTATTTGGTTTCTTCCCAGTTACAGGCCCAACAGAACGGGCCCGGTTGCGCCGGCATGGGTTATGTCGCCATGCCAGTGTCAGCGGCCATTTTGCGGGTGCTGGCCAAGGGGCCCGTAGGGCTGGTGCTGGCAGGTTCTGGTGAATTGTGGTTGTTTTCTGCTGCTGCCAGGGGCAGTTATGGGTCGTGCTGCGCCAAGATTGCCGATTGCTTGGCGATGGCCTGCTTTTCTTTGCTGTTGGGCCACCCCTTGGTACGCGCTGGCTGCCCAAGCCCATTGGCATGCCTTTCTTGGGTGGTTTTTTCGGTTTCAGCAATCTGGGAGCGTTAACACTTTCCCATGCTGTTACGGCCACGGCCGGGCCTTGGTATTCTATTGCCTTGGTGCCTGGCTGCTTGCTTGCTGCCCTGGTCGTTCTATTGGCCCCTGGCCGTCGCCCAGGCTCGGCTTACTGGGCTGGGCTGGTGGCGCAAGGCAGCCCCAAGAGGCTTCCCAGGGTTGGCCCCGTTCTGCCTTGGTTTCTGGTTCCTGGTGGTGTTGTTGTTCTTCTCCCGCCGCCGCCACTTAAAATTGCTGGGCTACATCCCTGCGCTTGGTGCCTGGCAGGGAGCGCTGCTGAATCAGCCTGAGATTGTATTTTGGGATCCTTGCCGCGGGTCACCCGGCCAAAGGGCCATTGCCCTGATTGGGCCCAGCGCTGGGATGGGCAGCTTCCAATTGCCTTTGGTGCTCGCGGTGATTGGCGATGCCCCGCTGCCTTTGCACAAGCTGGGCGGCCACCGGATCCGGCCTTTACCGGATTTTTTCCGGCCCAGGGCTTCTGGAGGAGCTTCCAAGGCCTCCCCACGGTGGCTCGCGCTCGTGTTGGCTGTTCGCTGGCTGTTTGGGTTCTTTTCTCTACTTGGTTTTCAAAAAAAGGTTCCGCCGCGCTGTTTTTCTTGGCCCGAATCTTGCTTGGGCTTCCGCCGGGCCTTGCTTTTGCTGCTGGGTGGTGAATTCTCTCTCTTGTTTTGA
>Ga0163217_1041608_pt1 | contig 10408 bp, 12 predicted proteins | sample SynspAceP_FD_185933 | JGI IMG/M metagenome (GOLD analysis project Ga0163217, IMG submission 185933) | Saline lake microbial communities from Ace Lake in Antarctica - Synechococcus sp. Ace-P (PacBio error correction) | ecosystem: Environmental > Aquatic > Non-marine Saline and Alkaline > Saline ... | reverse complement strand
CTGAAACAAAAAAGAACTTTCGTCTTTTTCTGCTAACACAATCATTTTTGCTGTCCACGATCTCCGTGGTTCTAATGAGGCCGGACTTATGTCCAAAGAAGTGGGTGATTGTGCACCCGTTCCCGTACCTGGTTGGTTGGGGAATCCGCGCGCGTGTCGTGGGTACGCGCGCCTTCGTCAGTATGCAGTTTATTGGAGGAAAAGCCGGAGGCTGTGAATGCTGGGCAGTGTTGCTAAGGCATGTTACTCTGACAGCAATGATTATGCATGGCAGTTAGAGAAAACAGGAACCGGTGATTGCTGCGGATGTGGGTTGCGCGACAAGGCGGATTGTCGACAGTTGGTTCGGGTAAATGCTTCGATTTAGCGGTTGATGGCTACCCAATTCCCGAGTTTTTACTTGAAACGAAATCTGGGATATTCGTCACACGATCCAGTTTTCCATTGGTTTGGCGATTAGGGGACGGGCGCCATTCGTTTGGCGAAGGCGGTCTGGTTGATGTTGCGGATTTCAAGGCGGGTTTATCGTCGCTGCTGACCCAACGAGCGGTGGAAAAGGGTGCCCGTTCCAAGCTGATTCGGCATATCCACGGATTAGTAAACCCATGAGTCCAGTTTGCAGATACTCGACACGCTATCATTGGGACCCCAAAAAGGATATGACCTGGGCAAACCTTCTTCGGAAGATCCCGCAGGCCCCTGAGCGCAATTGTTTGGTCTTTGCTGGTATTGGACAATCTGACACGGCGCAGAATTTGGGGCCAAAGGCGGGTTAGGCCGGTAAAGCGCACCCCATCCTTTTCGCTGAGTGTATCGCCGACAGCAATGTGCGTGATTGGAATGCAGATTAATCGCGGAAAGCATTCATCAGCACTGACGGGCCTGGGAAAGAACATCACGTTGCGAGTGATGTGATCGCCTTGTTGGTTGCGGCCGTGTTTCAGTTTCATGCCGCGTTTTGAAGTTGCCCGGGACCAGCCGAAAAAGGCATTCGTAACCGGTGATTGGGGTCATATTGGCTGAACTTGAAAACAAACCCCGAAACCGTTTGTCGTTATCGGGGCGATTTCACGCTTAAATGGTCAGTGGTGTGGCGGTGCGCAATTCGCATGAGTCCAGCAATTTTTTCCACACAATCGCGCAGGGCGCTTGACAAATTCACGGGGTTAATGCCTTAGAGCGTTTATGGTCAATTCCGATTTAGCCGCAGCGGCCAGTTCACATTATAGCCTTCCGGTCAGACTTCGGTCTACCAGATGCAATCCGCTTTTCGATCCATAATACGGTGGTTTTGAATTACGCTCGGCTGGTTTTCGGCGGATGTGCAAAACATCCCGGTTTTAGGGAATACAGCCTGGAGGTTGAGCCGGAGAGGGGCACATCAGGGTGACGCGTCGGAGGGCAGCTTTCTGCACTTTATCAATAATTTCAAAGGATCGCGGGGCTTCGCGTCGATTTGTTCATGAAGGTTCAGAATGGGATGTCGCGAGGCGAAGACTTCGAAACCCAATTTGGGTGTTTTGCGGTCCCGATACCTTGGCCGGTGTCGGTCCAGGGGACAGGCGGTCCACTGGCAGTGTGTGCGATAGGTATTTTCCGAGAAATCTTCGTGCCCGGTGTACCCGAGTTAGATTGATGTCATATCGCGCGTTTCAAAGTCATGGACAGTGAGGGACGAAATGCGCGGTCCTGTCGTTTTATTCAGGAGACGTTGTCCGTCGCCGTCGCCTGCGCAGCAGACGGCCCATGCGGATTAGCGCCGCCGCACAGCCAGCAGTTTTTCCAGTCGCGTCGTTTTACCGATCCGGAGTGACGAGTTGATGGCAAAGGTTTGCCGGCGAGATATTCGGGCGGTTGCGACAGATGTTTCAGCCGAGGTCATAATATTCTATTCTTTATTTTAGACGTGGCAGTTTGTGCGCTTGCCAAGTATGAAGTTGTGCTTTACTAGTGCAGTCATGTGGAAGTGTTGCGCTTGTATTTCCTTATAATGGTTCGTTATTATTCTGTTTCCTGCGATAAGGCTTCACGGGTATTTTGCATATTGGTGGATTGATGAAAAACGTTTCCCTGAAAGGTTTTTTCCCGATATGGACGGCTTAAAGACCGCGAAAGCGGGTGGGCTTGTGACACGAAGGACTGTTTTCGATTTTTGTGAGTTCCATGAATGCATGGTATTTGTGGATACGGCTGGCCCCGATTGGGGGTGATTTGATGAACGGTCTCTCATGTATAAATTGCGGGCGAAGTTTTTGTTGCTTGAATATCTGAAGTGTAGCGTGCTCGCGTTTGCTTGCATCTCGATGGCACCCGAGCCGCGGAATTGCAGGTCTTGTGGTGGCGGACCGCGTCTATTGGGCTTGGCTATGGGCCATATATCGAGGACGTCATTGGAGCTGGTTGGCAGATTGCGAACTTTGTATTACGAGAAGGATTCCCTATGTGGCGAAAGCGCAGTTGAATTGGTGTTCGAAGCCCGCTAGATTATGCTATGGGAGTGTTTCCCAATGACTCAATTCTGGATCTAGAATGAATGCAAAATCGGGTTTGAAAAGGGTGCCTTGTCGGCCAGGAAGTTGTGTCAGCGCATGAGACGAGGACCCGCCAAAGGACGGGGATGTACTGGTTTCTTTACAGATGAAATGCCCGAACTGCATAGATTCACCGGTGGAGAAAACATCGGAACACTTGGCCCGTGTCAGCCAAGATGTTGGATTGGCGGCCGTACGGGATGACCGCGTTGGCAATTGATGCGATGGGGGGGGATTTCATCAGCGGGTCGGCAAACTGACGATGGTTTACAGGATGGTATGTTCGTGTGGTTTAGAATGGCCAGAAGGCGGGAACGAACGCGCTGACGAATGCTGTCGGGCCGCGGTTGTGACCTGCTTATCATTCGCTTGTATTGAAATTGAGGACATTGTCCCGGGTTGGCCGGGTTGCGCCGCTGGAATGGGCAGACTGTTGGCGAAACACGATTTTTTGTCGCGCGCATTCACTGTGGTGGCGGGATTGGTGAGAAGCTGTTTTCAGGGCCAAGACTATTGGTACTGGCCTGGGCTGCATGATGCCGAATATGTGGTGGGGATATGATCTCGCCCTTCAAGTGTCATGGGTGGAGATTTATAGAGTGTAGAAATGTTGAAGAAGCTATTTCATGCGTTTTCTCGTTGGCCAGACTTTAAGACAGAGTTGGACTATCAAATCTGTGATCGGATGGATGCTTTTTTGAAGCAAGCGGTTGCTGGTTTTGCAAGTGAGGAGCAGATCGTTTTTTCAGGGTTCCGCGTTGGCCCGTTACGGAGATGATGTTGGTCGATTTGTGGACCAGTTGCTGACATCAGACCAAAAAACTTTGGAGCGTTTCAGCAATGACATTCGTATGAACCAAGGATAGGATTTGGATGAGCGCATTTCGTTTGCTCTGACAGGCTTGAAAGACTGCGCCGACAGCAGGGCCAGCATTGGCACCGTGATCATTGCAGATTACAATTGTTGCGGTCGCTCATGTCGGCCCGGATAATCATTTGTTTTCTTGGCTTTAGTGACATCATGAACCGCTGAGGATGGTGCCGGCGAAAGCATGTAAGAGAGTTTGTCCGCTCGTTGAAAATGGTGGGTCAGCCAGCGCCTTAATTGTGCTTGCTGGGCGGGGTCAGCCGACCATGCGGGGCGATTGAAGCACTTGTCTTTTGCGGCCCGACTTTGATGAAATAAAACTGGTTGGCGGAACCATTCTGCGAACGTTTCCACCCCGGAGGCGCACTATAAGCAGCTTGTGGCTCTGGCTGATATGTTTTGGGGCGGGAAGGGCGCATGTTTGGCCAGCGGTCGATTGATATGGCGCCCGGCTAGACTGTTTTGAAGGCCCCAGTGTTTTCATTGAGGATATTGGTGTGACGATTGGAACCGCTTTGACGGGAAAAAAAATTGTTTTGGTTCAGCGGCAGTGTTGTTTGGGCTGAATTAACGACGCCTTATGATCCTGACAATTTTTGCGAGGACAGGTGATGGGCAGGATTATGTTGCTTTCGGCCATTGACCCTTGGGCATCGCACCTTTGAGTGGTTTGGGGGCATTTGTGGAGCGCAGGCCGGCCTTCAGATCGTTACGTGGAGCGTTAGAATTGGCGACAGAGGCGCCACATGGCCCAGCTGGAGACAAGGCTATACGTCGTTTCAGTTGGGTTCTGGACTGAGCGTGGGGCGCTCGGAGGATTGCCGTCAGGCGAGGCGTTGAAATGTTTGGAGCTTCGTTTCGGCCTGGTATGTTATTTCACTGGGAAGATTGGCGCGCGGAGTCCTGGAAGTTTGGGACGATTGTGTTGCGCGACCACTGTTGGACTGGGCCTTCAAAGCGTGATGCAAGCAAGTGAACGGTTGTTGAAGCTTGGCTTTCGCGTCGACGGTCTTTTGGTGTGAACGGGTTGCTGGATACGTATGATTGGCTTTATGAGCGGTGTGGGAGGTTGGGTTGATGGGCGCGATACCGCGTTGTCAGAAGATGTTTGTCCATAACAGGGCCTCCCATTGAGATGATGTCACCGCGCATTCTGGCAACTGCAATTCTCGGCCGGTTGGTGCCCATGAAATACCGTCCCATGGTCTTTGGTTGATGGGCGATGATTCACCCTGACGGATTATGCAGAAAACTGTTGAAGATGCAGGGACGCCATTTATAAACAGAATTTTCGCGCTGGTGGGAGCCCATGTTTGGTGGACAACAGGGCAAGTGTGTTTCAACCCGGTGGCCGACCAGCGCAATTGTTTCGTTTTCGGGAGGTGTGCTGAACGTTCGCCTGGATTGCGGGTCTTAACCACGCAGGTGGATCTGGGCGTGCGGTTTTGAGATTGCAAATTGCACCCATCTCCATTTATATACTCAGTTGAGTATAGTAGATGAGTTATCGCACAAGGCAGCATTCTGCTGGCGGTTTTGACGCAAATGAAAGACAGTAGGAGGGCGTATGTAACATCAAACAATTGCATGGTAACCCCAGTGCTGCAGGCCAACGGAGCCTTGTTTGGTTCTGGAATTTGCGCATTGAAGTGCAGGTTCCCGATTTGGTACGTTAACAATGCGGATTGGACCTACACAGACGAGATCGCGTGCGACTGGGCCATCTATGACAGTCCAAGAAGCAGAATTCTGCATTGAATGGCCGGTTTTTGCACATTGATCTAACACATCCATTAATTCAGAAACAAGCAATGCCGTGATTTTGGGATAAATGTACCAGCGCTGATATTTTCTGGGGTTGCGGATTTGTTGGTGGAACGTGCAGTTGGCCTTGGAGGGCCGAGCCCATTTGACGAGGATATTATTGTCCAGTGTGGTTGTGCATTTCTGGCGGAACGTCCAAATGTTGAGCCGCAAAAAACGTTTGATACTGACAGCGGGTGGGTGTTTCTTGGCCGTCGTCAATGGTGTGTGTTGCGTGTTGCCGACCGGGGCTATATCGGTGTTTTTCCGTGGTGGCTATTGTCCAAACAACGTTTGATGTGAAGCGAGGTTGATATTTGCTGCACGTTCATCCACGCTGTGCAGATTGTCCCGAAGTCTGGGTGCCAAAAGTTATTCTGCCGATCAGTTCGCAGTTCGTGCCAGCCAGACAGATGTGGAAATCATTTCGTGGAAGGGCGCTTGCGAAGTGATAGCTTCAGGGCACCGAGGAATTGCCCCCGGCGTTACCGCGAGATGAATCCACCATCCAAGATCATAAGGCATTTCCACTGGTCCGCCTGTGTGGTGGCGAGGTGACTTTACGGCTCATGGCCCATATGATTTAATGGGTGAAAGACCCTCCTGACAGGTTGTGTGGTGACGAATGCTCGGATGGCCAGCAATGTTGCGGTGAGTGCCAGAGGTGAATTTTGTAAACTGTATCTTGCCGCCATGAAACGATTTCGCTTGCCATTTTCTTATTGCCTGCTGACTGGAAGAGAAGTTTGATGATCTTCCCCGGTTGGACGGAACGGGCGCGATTCGTTTGGGCTGATAACTGGAAGAATTGATTTGATCATGGTTGAGGTTTCTGAGCCCCAGTAAATGGGGGTATTTGATGACTGGTATCGTTGGTGGTGGGCTTTGCAGGGCTTGTTCTGCGCCCTGAATGGCACCAAGGACCGTTACCGTGCTGACTTCTTGCGCCGATTGGTGAAGGGCATCTTTCCGGCATGGGCGCAGAGTGGCATCCGTGCGGCCATGTTACTTGGGACAGGCAGAGTTCATGTGGGCCGACACGGTTGTGCGGGGCGGGCTGAGTGGATGAGAAATTTGCCGGGTATGGCCTGGAGCGTTGGACCGTATTCATGATTGTTGGCTTTGGCGTTGCGTGTTGTTGAACAAGGATCTGGAAAAGGCATTTGAATTATGTGAGTGCACATTCGAACGCGGATTGTGAGAATGTGCGCGGTGATATGGTGGTGCAGCTATAATGAGGACTGGGTTGCGGGTTTCCGGAAAACACATCCATCCGCGTTCTGGAGGTTGTCGGCGGAGCAATTGGCGTATGACGGCAAGCAGAACGCGGCTCATTGCGCAGATCTGCTTGGTGGAACTGACCAATCGTATTTTGCTGCCTGGCGGCCATTGTGATTGTGTTCCGGCGGTGGGTGGCTTTATGCGGTGACACAAACCCCCGAACAGGCCGCGGTGGTGGTTATCGCAATGTGCGCAGGGCTGAGCTCCTTGTCTAGATCTCGAGTTTGTTTCAGTTCATTCCGACAAGCATCAATTGGAGTGGACCGGCACCGCTTGCACCGAAGCTTTGCGCGCGAAGGGGCCTATTGATTTTGGGGAAACCAAAAATTTTTTTTGGGGGGGGGGGGGGGGGGATGGCAGATTTTATGCTGGATATTATGAAGATGCAGAATTGGCACAGTTGTTTGTCGCCCGCGCATTCATCAAGGTGCCCAAAGCGGTAAGGGCTTTTTCTGGATTGCCGGAAACGCGTCCGGTGGGAAATTCGGAGAATTCCCAACCGTTTATTGGTTCTGATGTTGCTGTCATTGACCGGTGAAGACCCATTCCGGTGGTTCCGCAGAGCATTATCATATGGCCGGATTCATGTGGATGTGCCGGGCGACATCTGTTGATGGGCTCTGGGCTGCGGGCGGGTGAGGCCCAGTGCCACAGGCGGACCATTGGCGCCGAACGGCTGCATCCACTCTTGATGGAAGCTGTCGTTTTGCCACAGTATTGCGAGGATATTCGAGGCTTGCCTCCCCACTGAGCGATGTTGGGGATGGAAGGCTTGCGGAAGTTACACAGATCGCTATGACTGGTGAAGATCTGGTTGTTGAATTGGCATTACGATGTCGGAGCATGGTGGGTGGCCCGAGATTGGTTGAAGGCCTGTAATTGGCCGCTTCTTGATTTCGATGGATTTGTACAGAAAGCCGTGTTGCCGCGTATTACAATATGGGCGTTGGTGGCCGCTGTATCGGCTGCGTTACGCCGGAGGAGCGGGCGGGAACTATGCGCCCTTGATTTTCCGTTCGGAAGATGCATGGCATAACAGACTTGTTAACCCTGATGATGGTTGATGATTGTCGCATCGGCGCTGCCAAGGGCTGACGGAGCGTTATGACCGAACTGCAGTCCTACCAAGCCTGAAGTTTTGCAAGCCGTCATGGTTGACGATGCCGGTAGGATGCGCCCCGTGCGGGAAGAATCTTGGGGGCGGTGGACATTACCAAACTTGCACGATTCCCTGGACGCCATAGCTGTGTTGTCATTGCTAGTGAAAGAGGGGGGTTGTTTCCGGCTGCTTTGCGTGCGGCCTTTCGTGCAATAACTTTGATATTCATTGAAACGCCTGATGTGATGGCGAACCGCTTGCGCCCGGTGAGTGGTCGCAGGATCAAAGGGCGGGAGGGAGATGTTGTAGCTGAGGTGTTTTGCGCGAATTATCTTGGCCATTGAGTGGAATTTGATCGGAAGCCCCAGTTTGCCAAAGCAATTGCCACACCAAAGGACGAGTGGTTTGGGCACCGCAAACCCTCCGGCTGCGCGCCTTTGAAAATACGCTGTACCCGCTGCAGGGGGGCGGTGCAAAAACCTCCGCCTTTGGTATGGATGATGCAGTCCTTATCAAAGCAACCACATTGCCGTAGTTGGAAGCGTTGCGCCAACATTGAGGCGGCGCGAGGCTTATATCGGCCATACTGGTGAAATTGAAGTTGAAGCGATACGCCTTGAACATTGGCTGAGCTCTGCTGCAACCCCGGATTTGTGGTGTTGTGGATAATATGATGGCTAATTGAAGATGCGTTTGCGTGGTTAAAGAGTTAAATTGCACAGGACAGAGGATACGGTGGGCGCGGCGAAGTTGGAAACGATAGCTGAGAAGCTGAAGACGGTGGTGGATTACATTCCACGATGGACACACATCGCACGGTGTTGGATTTAGGGGGCTTGATATGACGATTGGCTAGGAAGGTGGAAATTGTTATATCAGCGTTCGTTGCGGGACGGGCACGTGAGCGAATTGATTGATTTTTCGTCCAGGTTATTTCATATGGTTAATACCAATCATCCCGAATCATGGCGAATATTTACCGAATCAGCGAATTTCATTTGCGAAATGATATTAGTGACTCGTTCATTGCGTTGTTGATAGGTACGCCAATAATTTTGTCTGTCTATTGCCCTGTATATCTGCGGATTGGTGCCGTTTTTTAAGGGGTCGATAAGTCATTGAGGTTTGCCAGTTGCGCCGGATCAGACAGCTGTTCGTGGCAAATCGATGATGACGGTGGCCACTGGATTGTTTTGTGTAAGAGATTTCAGATCGGTCCGACGGCAGGGTTTCGGGCATGAATTGGCGCAGGTCGAAGCCATTCCGGCATGTTAAATCTCTCCCCCGGCAATTGTTGTTTTACCGCACCGGCGGAGCCACTCACAAATAGAGTCGCGCGTTTGTGACTGCTTTATATCCTTCAATTTCCTTTCAGATCATCTTCTTGCACAATCAACCCTGTGAGTCTGCCCGATTGAAGTTGTTTGAGAACATACAAAATTGTCAGGTGATCGTGGGAGTGGCTAAAGGTTGGCGGACGAGCGCTTTCTTTGTAAGTGGCATTGCCTTTGGATGCGGCGGGTTGCGGGACAATCGCCTGTTTATCGGGCATGATAAACCCGCCCGTTTCGAGGAAACTGTCCGATGCGGGCCTGAGCGGTCAACAATTCAGTATGAACAAGGGACTAAGGGTTGGCTGGCTACAAAGCGTTCAGAGGGCTTCTGTGTTAGCGGAAGATGCAAAAATCGTTATGGGATGGATGAAACGTGCGGAACGCCGAATTCGATAGGTAGATATAAACGCGTTTGCAAGTTTGGCGGTACTACCACTTAATACTATTTCCGGTTTTTGATCAACATTTATATGGCAAATACGACCGATTTGAACGGTTTTGATAAGTGAGAGATGGGATAACAAGAAAGTCAGAAAGATTTCCAATTTTGGTGAAATTGTGCCAAACAATGCCATCAGTGAGGGGCGCTGATTTTGATACTTGCGGGAAGATTTGCATTTGTGATTTTTGGCATGCGGCCGTCTTTCATCCATCAAAGGGGTTTGATTATATTCTAATCCGCGCTATGCAGGATGTGCCGCCGAATACAGTGTTTTTGGTTTGGCGGGGGCAGGGGTAGGAAGAAAGCTGCTTTGCGCAGTCTTGCAGACCCAATTGAACCTTGCAAGTCATATCCGCTTTCTGGGTGGCAGGCATGATCAGATTTTCGTTGTGGAACAAGCGATGTTGTGCGGTGCCTTCGCGGCACGAAACATTGTCAAAATGTGTGATCGAAGCGTGGTCGATGAAAGTTCCAGTTGTGGCTTCAGCATCGGAGGACCAGTGGCTATAGAGCGATGGCAGGCGCCTTCGGTACCCTTTTTCAATTGATGAATCATGAAAAAGCGCTTGGTTTCGGGAAATTACGCGTTTTTTTGGAGAGATGATGCCACTGCGCCAATTCCGGGTTAGCTGGATGCTGGCGTTTGCAAGAAATGGGAAAAACTGGCTTTTTCAAAATTTCCTCCCATTCGTCGATCAGTATTTTACGGTTTTTGCAGCCTTTGATTTTTCTGGAGACGGTCAGAAAATCCGAAGTTACTGGGGTATGCACGCGCCAAAGTCTAGCACCACATTGTCAAAAATGATCGCCTTCAAATTTGCGCGTAGAATCTCAATTTCGCATATATTTTGGAATTTTGCTTGTTTGCGCTGCAGGCAATTTCTAGGGGCGCGGTAGGGGGCTAGCACGTTGAATTTGCCGGGATTGAAAATTTTCCAACATAATTCCGGATGTGTGGGGGGATTTCCAGTGATATTTGGAGGGGGGAGGGTTGCGTTTTGTGGGGGGGGAAAAAAAACCAAAAGTGGGGGAAATCTTTTCTCTCCTGGC
>Ga0163217_1041276_pt1 | contig 10408 bp, 12 predicted proteins | sample SynspAceP_FD_185933 | JGI IMG/M metagenome (GOLD analysis project Ga0163217, IMG submission 185933) | Saline lake microbial communities from Ace Lake in Antarctica - Synechococcus sp. Ace-P (PacBio error correction) | ecosystem: Environmental > Aquatic > Non-marine Saline and Alkaline > Saline ... | reverse complement strand
GGTAATCCGCAGTGGCTTCCAGCCTACAGGACCCTGCTGGGTACGTGCAGCACCCAGGGAGGGCAGCACGCTCGCTGCGGCTCTGGTGAGTGACCTTCGAGGTCAATCAGAGTGAACTCTCCAGCCTGATCGGCGCTGTCCGAAAGGAGGATCTTACTCAAAAAGGGGGGCTTCCGCAGGGAGTTCTGGCCCTGAGAGCTGCCATTCCAGGGGCAGGCTTCGATGCGCAAGGTGTCCCAATATTCGCATACCGGAAACTCAAATCCGCCCCATCTATCTCTGGGCCACATGGCAAACCCGATCAAGTGAGCTCCCTGCTTCAGGGACAATCCAGAGGAAATATGGCCCAAAAAGGTGTCACGACCCAAGGAAAACTTTCATCCTCGACGGCAATACAGGGACTGCAAAACATTTGACAGTCAAAGTCAGGCAGCGGCAATCCCCAACAACAAGGAGCGTCAGGCACGTCCTGTGCGCCCTACAGAACATCACTTATCGCCAAGTAATAACGGTAACTATGGATTCTTTCGGGCTGAACCAGGGAGCCCCGGCCTTTGTGCTGGCCACGAAAACCACGCCCTGTGAGTGGAGGCACACCGCCCTGATTCTGGCCTGGTCCGCCTTGAGCGGATTCTTACCTTCGCCAAACAGTTCCAATAACCTGGGGGGGTTCGCATCAAGAGATGAGCTTGGCGGCGCTGAACCTGCGCCTGGTAATTCGACATTCCCAGCTCCGCTCCGCCGGTTGCTGCGGGCCACGATTCCCGCGCAGCCTTACCAGAGCAGTTGGTGTGGTCGAGTGGATCGCGCAGACCCGAAAGCGCACGCGCCAGGAGCAGACTGAAGGCTGCTCCTGCTCATGACCACCACGCCCATGGGACACAGATTGGCATGAAGGCAGCCAACCCACCCTGTGCTCCTATTGCGTTGCCTACCACCACACCTGAAAAATCTGCCCTTCGATTGCGATCCACTCAGTACAATCTGGCCTTGGGCTCACGTTCACTGATCGGATTCTCTGGGTTTTCATCATTTCAGAACTGATTTTTCTCAACCTTTTTTCAGTTCTGTTGGGCCAAAAATCTGAATGTATTTCTTACCTCAGATCAGTAGCCCATCCTTTCACAATACTCTGGATCAGCTGCACTTGCCTTGCTTTTTCCTGAATTTTCCACGACGTTGAATGGGCAAGCTCCCGCTATGCTGCAGAAGTGTGAAGAGATGCAGCCAAGGTGGTGGATCCCACTTATTTGCTGGTGCTTCATGGGTTGGCTCTCTCAGCTGATTCTTTACTGTGCTGATCTGGCAGATTTTTCAATCCGCTTTCTCCTGTCGAGGGAGGGGGTGAATTACTACCCCTTACCGGCCGGAGGTTGGTTGTCGGTGATGGTGTTCGTGGTGCTCAAACGTTCTGTTCTGTTCGGTTGCCCACACTGCTTGGCCTCTTCCGCGACCTACAGGTTTCGTGGTTCCAGGTGCCGTCCGTCTGCTGGGAGGGCGCTGAGATGAGTCTTTTCGCCATCGGTCGTGGGGGCAGCGGAGGCAAGTGCCTCGAAGCTCTCTGCCATCTCCATGCCTGCGGTCTGCATCCAAAACAGGCAGGCGATCAGGCTCGCGGCTCGGCCTGTCCTGGTGGAACCGATCAGCAGAGACCCTGCGGGCCCTGCTCAGACCGCCATGGATCGCTACGACAAGATGCGCTCCTTGCTCTGGAACAGGCTGACCACTTCGCTTCGCGGAGCTGCGCAACTACGGCACCTGGAGCCGCTGAAGAATGCAAGGGAGCCATCCCCCCCCCCCCCCCCCCCCCAGCTTGGATTCAGGTGTTCCCCAAAAGCCGTGCTTGCGGACCCAGGTGCCAGCTGGGCTGGCCGCCTTCGACTGCCTGTTTTTTTCCACCGGAGGAGCCAAGTACGCGAGCTCGATCGTGGGCTTCCGGGACGGCCGCCAATGGTTCAGCCGGTCATGAGCGGAATTCAGGCCTGGCGCGAGCGAAAGCCCAGACGGGGCAGTGGAAACAGAATGCTGCAGTTTGATATCCAGGCGGCAGCCGTGTGCTGGCGCCGCGCCGCCCCGACCACTCAATCATCCAACCTCTTTCGCAGCGTTTTCGGAGGGACTGGAGCCTTCAGGATGTGCCCAGATCTCCCTCCCCCCGTACCACCGCCCCACCAATAACAACAATCCCCCAGGCTCCACCTCCACCACCCTCGGGAGATGCTTCAAGACATGGCTCGTCTGAGCTTGGCTTGAACCAGAGTCCGCGTCAATGCCTACATGCTTTGCTGGCCTATTTCGACTTCGAGGGCCAGGGACAGGAGGGCACGGGCGTCCATGCCGAAGCCGAACCTTTCAAGCTCAATTACCAGGATAATGCGCCCTGCCAGTTTAACTGCCGCGCAGTAGCGGAACCAGCTGCTTCGATCATGTCCTACCTGATCGGCAGCGGACAATTCAATATTGCGCCGCTATGGCTGTTTCAGGCATCGGCGGGCCGCTCCCAAAGCAACGCTGCCCCATCTGGTGGAGTATGCCTGGCGGGGCTGGGATTTTTTTACGATCATAGTCTCCAACCAGCCCTCCCAGCCTGGCTACGCTATGTGCTCAGCCGTGCCACAGCGAATCAGGATCAGCTGGAACGACATTCCCGATCGTGAGATCGTTGGGTGAGGGCCTCTCCCGGCGGAGCCCGGTTTGCGGTGCCTGGCTGAAACAAACTTCAGGGGCTTTGAAACTCGATGCAGCCAGAAACTCTTCGATGGGTTCTTTCCCTCAAGCGGTGCCCCTGGTCGCGGCAGTTCTTTCAGCCCAGCGGTAAGGCCACAGGAACCAGGGAGGGCCGTCCCAGCATCCGCAGTACGGAAGAACTGAAACCGTCAGTCAGGCCAATCGGACGCTATGTCGAAACCCTGCTGCAGTGCCAACCAGTTCAGCAGCAACACCGGTTCGGCTTTCACCAGGAGCTGTTCACCAGAGTTTGCTGCAGCGCAATCCCACTATGACAATGCCCTGGATCGCGTCGTGAAAGGTTCAGCGCGTCCCCAACCAGGGAAGAGGCGCCAAACATGTGGAAGACATCAATGGTCCAGATGGACAGCCTCACTCACCGAGACATCCCCCATAACCCGGTTGGCAGGTCTGGCCGACACCCTTGGACACTCAGTTTCTGACTCGCACACATTCCACTGACGCCATGGCCCTGACAAACACCCCGGCCGGATACCAGGCCTTCAATATCCCTGGTTCCGAAACAGATCCCCCCGCCTGGCGGGAGGTTCGGCGCTCGGGCGAATGTCAAAGCCGTGACAGCCAGGAACTTAGCACCCATTGGCTGACAGGCATCGTGTACGAAGTTGCCAGCAGCGGGTGAAATTCACTGCCTCTCCTTGGTCGAGGGCGCTGCCAGTTTTGAGCAGGCGGTGATCAATCCTCGGTTATCCCACAGGCAAGGCCCTGCTCGAGGAAACTCTTCGGCTGTTTCGCCACCGTTTGCCTGTGGGAAATCTTACGCTTGAAACTAGAGGCCAGAGCAGGTCAGTCTGGAGGAATACAACGAACAGCAGGATGAAGCCGTTGGCCCTTTGCCCGCAGCCTGTTCGGATCAAAACCAAAGCGGTTGCAAAAGGCTTTACACCTGGACCGATGCAGCAACCCTGGGCACCTGCATGTGCTGAAGGTTGGAGGGTGGTGGTGGTTGGCTCACATTCACCGGTCACGGTGGCTCTGCCCAGCGCGTTTCCATCTGCCTGCTGCGGATCCAGGGAATGAAAGTGGGACGGCTGAAGGCTGTTTCAGTGCTCCGACCAGGCTGCCTGGGAGCCAGCCTCGGCAGTCACTCGCAGCTTGCTCAGTCATATTCAGCGAGGCTGGCTCACGGCTCCCGATCGCAACAATCAGTGATGGCCAACCAATTGGCCGGTGTTAAGCTTTTTCATTCAACGATTGAGCGATAGCCGATCTCTCGATCCATTCTCTCGACCAACCGTCATTGGTCGCTGCCCACCACGAACCAACAGCATGGGCACTCCTTTCGCGAGGCTTTGCCAAGGGTGGCACCAGCCCGAGCAACGCAAGAACTCGCTGCTGGAGGATCGCCGCCAAACGCCCCTTGGCTTAAGACTTCCAGCCGAAAATCGGCGGTGATTTCTGGTTGAATCGGGAATGCAATCGGCTTGGTTTCCCGCCAAGCGAGGATCACCCTGCATGCAGCAGCAACCCTGGAATCAGTGGGGTATATTTTTGACAAGAACCAGCTTGCTGCGGGCTCTTGGCGGCACACGATTGAAGTTCTGGACCCCCGGACGATATCTTGTCCTTGCAGAGCTATTCCTGCTGCCAGGGCCAGCGGCATTGGTGAATCCTGGTTGCCCAAAATCGGTTAGAGGGCCAAACGATCTGGTTGAATCGGCAATTCCCGTCACGCCTCTTGCTGGCCACTCAAGCCACCGGATGCTGTGAAAGCTTGTTCAGCAGCGGCCGAAACTCGCCAAAAGGCTGCTCCCTCAGGCTTGTGACAGACCGTGGCGGCATGGCGATCGAGCTGACCTGATTGCTGAAGATTTAAAAGGGCAGAGGGATCCCTTATTTCCGATCACCAAGATATTTCCGATTCAAGGAGGCAGAACCTGATCGATGAGAACCTGCAGTTGATCACACTTCTGCCCAAACATTCCCGATCAAGTGGAAGAACTACTATATTTTCTGTGAGGACAGCAGGGGCACAGGCCTGACGGTTGATGGCTTCAGGCGATTAGAACTGCACCACGGTCGTCGAGGACGGCCAGGAAAACTCAAAGTTATTTTCACCTCTGAGCGATTTCCAGGACCTGATTCAAGTGATTGAAAGAGGAGAAGGTGTGTGGCTGATTCCAGTTTAATCACCACTCGCCGCTGGAAACATGTCTGCCACGGGCGATTGGGGTTTTGATTCGACCTCCTTCACCAATTTTCTTCATCCAAGGACGGGACGGTTCCAGCTTCGTAAGCCTCTGAAACACGCGTCATTCCTTTGACGCGTGGCCCAAAAGGAAACCAGCTAAATCTCTTATATAAAATTCTTCATCCCAGAGCTGTACTTCCCAAAGGATTCCAATCCGCCAACCCGTCCACTGCCCTGAAACAAAAACCTAATGCTGGGCAGGAGGTCAAAGGGAACAGTTCCAGATCTCTATCATCAGGCTCGGTTCCAGTGGCCAGCACCAAAAATGCCCTGGCGATGCGCGGTTACGGCGTTTCATACCAGGTGTCAAGTGGCGCCAACTGAATTATCAGAAAGCCATTCTCAAAGGAGGTTGGCCCTGTGATCAGCAGCAATGCTGCAGCTGGTGGTTGCTGCAGAAGTGCAATGGCTGTTTCTTATTCAAGTTGCTCTTTTCGGCCTAATGAAGCACGTAACTACAGGCGCCAGTGTGGGGAATCTTGCAGGAGCTCACTTGCTCTGACAGGCCTGAGCCATCAGCTCAGTGGAGGATTGGCGGGGAAGGAGGTCTGAGACCGAAGCCGTGGCTTTTGCAAGGCTATATTCTGGGCAACTATCTTGGCCGGCAGATGATTCATACTGCCTGCCTGGATTGAGGTGGCGGCACTACCGACATCAGCATCGGCAGGACAATGGTTCGCACCAGGTTGCTATTCCCCTTTGCTGGGGCGCAACATCTGCACCAGCATTCTTCAATCAAACCTCGTCATTCAATTCTCTGTTCGCACCGGAGGTCACTGAGAGAGATCGCGAAACGATGATGGCCAAGCTCAGACAGGATCCAAACTTTCAACAGCTGGCGGAGTAATTGTCTGCGCTATGCCTCCGATGAAACCTGCTGCAGGATGCATGCTTCCACTTCATCGAGCCGAGCAGGGACAAGCAACTATTGGGCTTTTATCAGCCATGATGGCGGTGAGCTTTGGCGGGATTTAACCACTACCTCGGCTGTTCTCAAAAGCCTTGGCCGGGAGGGGCGCCTTCGCGAAGCAGGCTGCAATGCCGGTGTATTCTGGGGCTGGCAACCGGTGCCCGTCTTCATCAACTTCGGCTCGACGAGAGTGGGGCTTTACTCCAAGGCTGGCGTGGCCGACACATCCCGATGGAAGAGCTGCAGCGCGGAGCTCTGGATTGTAGAGAAGCCCGCCAGGGGCTGCTCCACACAAACTCTCTTCCCAATGCTTTTAAAGGATGAGACAAGGCTCATGCGGCTTCGATCAGCAAGGGCGTCACATCTCCAGGGAAATTTTGATCCCGCCAAAGAACCTGATGTTCTCCGGCGAATTAGCTTGTGATCAACGCCATTAACCTTTGGGCCGTTGGTGGATCGCATTTGAGATTCCTTTAATAAACATCAATCTTCTAGACAGTTTACGAGGCTTGGAGTCTCACAGAGATTGCGCAAGTTTGTCAGGCAACTACGACGAAGCTCTTGGGCTCTGCAAAAGATCAGTCAAGTCTTCTGCCGATTTCGCAAGCTGATTCTTCCCTCGACAGCCTGTTGGGATGACTGTAGCGACGCAGGCACAGTCTGCCCAAGGGCGAATTATGGAGTGTCGTCCACCGCTGAACCCGACTCTCGAGCGGTGGGATTGCGGTTCTGCTCTGCTGCTGTATTCACGATCCTTGCCCTGTGAGTGCGGCGAGCGTTTCTGATTCTTTCCCCTGTGGGCACCTGCTTAGTCATCAGTGCAGTTTCTGGAAGAGTTGTCAAAAATAATAGTCGCGCTTCCCTGTCTGTGTGTCTTGGCGTTGTGAAGCGCCTTTACGCTGTGGCTATCCTGTGTCCGCCTAATACAAGCCGAAGTGCTCTCGGCTCCTGGCCGATGGTTAACGTATCTCTCCCGCGCTGCAACGAACCACAGCATGAAAAATGGATGTATAGCGATAGCTCTCACAGGTGGCGATAACTGATTCTTCTGTTGATCCCTTGGGAGTTGGATCGGCTGGGCCGCCATGGCTGGGCTGTTATCAAGGGTGAGCTCCCTGGCGAATCAATTTCGCCCAAACACAGGCTGATTGCACGCAAGCGCCTCAGTAATCTATTAATTAAAGGATATGGAGATATATACCAGCTTGATAGCGGCCCTCGTTGTCGCGAAGCAAGGCTCTCTCTCTCTCTAATAATACTGTCGTATCAACAAGCAACTTGCGGCCAAAGCAATTCCGAGAGCAATTATCAAAAACACGACAACTTTAATCTCTACTGTCACGGCAAAGCGTATCCCGCCCGAGCCGTCCGCACGGCCTCCATCCACGTTCTCTCCCTCCCCTGGCCGTACGAGGTCACGGGCCGATACTCATGCTGCTGTTCAACGCACGAAGGTCCTCCACTCGTATTTACGGTGGTCTCTCTATTTGTCTTGATATTACCAGGAATCAGATATGTGGATGTGACGCGTAAGCCTCAGTATCAAGCAGACCCAATTGCAGGTTTTGTGCCACTGGAGGTGGAGCTGTATTTTGCTGATTCAGCGTGTGCGGCAGGACACTGGCTCTGTCAACGGCCCAGACCCTGGAGAGCTGACGACAAACCTCCTGTGAAGGTTGTATGACTATGTACCAAATCTACCTCGCGAAAAGAAAATTTTATTATATGTCAAGTTGACGAGTAATTTGTGTTTGACCAAAGGTTCGTGCTTGCGCCCATCTGAAATCAGTTGAAGACGGGCTCTTAAAACGAAGCTTCAAGCTCAGCCAGGCCGCACCTGGAGAAGATGTTCGCCTTGAGGGTCGGGATCATGTCAACACTTCCTTTTTCCTTGAGTTGCATCTACGGCCATGCACCACCGCTTCAGCTCTGGCCCGGTCGGATCAAGATGCAGAGGGCTGGAAACTGCTTCACCACCTTCGATGCTATAAAAGCCCGCTCAGTAGAGTCCAATTGGGAGTCCGGCGCTCCAGGCGTTCCCGGCCGGGCACCACGCAACCGACTCCCCATCGAGGCCTGCCAATGCCCAGGTGGTTTCCCGCAACAAAACAGCTCGAGCTCCACGCATCGATTCTCCACCGGCTGAGGGTGCGACCATTGACGCTACATGGCCGAGCGAAGGGCTCCAGCAGAACTGGAGTGCTCGCATAGGGCATCAAGAATGAGCTCCAAAGGAAAGATTTAGAGGGCCGGCACAACACGCTCTTCGCTGTTCGGGTGCCACCGGCAATGTTGGGTGTCATCAGCGGCGAGCAGCCACCAGGGCGCTATCACTGAAGATCCACAGCTGCTTCTCCAGCCACTCAATTCGCTCCTGCAGATCATCCACATCGCTGGCAACACCTCAAGCTCAGCGTGAGCTTTCCTCGCTGCGATGATGGTGTCACTTGAGTTTCTTGACCTGCTCAGCAGAAACTTGAGAATTTACGAACAATTTGCTGTCCTCCACGGTCGGCGTCCTTGCCTTTGCTTTGCCTTTGCTGATTCAGCTTACCATGTTCTCATGGTTGTGATTCGAGGATTCAAGCCGGCCCTGTGGCAAGCCAACTGGATGGAGCCATCCCCTTAAAGGACCGCTGACTTAGCATGGAAGATTATCATCATCACCAGGATTGTTCACGCACCGTTTCCGCCTGAATGGACGACCTGATCCAATACTCTCAAAAGTCGTCAATCCGATTGTGATGGTGGTCGGTTGGCCTTTCATGGCGATTGACCTCTCGCGCAGGCTGGCACGCCTGACCAGCCATTGGCGACCCAGGCTGGCCCAGACTCCACCAGGACGACTTCGGAGATTCCGGACTGGGTGATCGACTCGGAGGCATTCAAGACTCGCACATCGCCGCTGCTCTGCTCATGTCGGATCAGGTCGATTACGCCGAATTCGAGTGCTTGGTTGGAGATCGGAAAAACCATCTCCCTGCCCCTTTTTTTTTTTGGTCAGGATCACAAGCGGCATCAGCCCAGAGGCTGGCTGCAGCAAGCCCGGTATCCTGATCTCGATGGGCCTTCTTGGGTAACCTTTGCCGGCCTGACGTTGGTCGGGAGTTGAGAGCGCTGGAAGCCTGGGCAAGATTGCAGCACCGAAGAAACCAGACAGCCCTCTTCGGAATTGGTGGCCCATTGGGAGCCGCGGTTTTCAGACGAGCCTGGTCGGTTTCTCTTTCTGGAGTTTGCTCGTGCTGAATCTGGACGCAGATCCGTCGGCACCAGGAATGAGCTTCCTTGGAGCGCTGTGAAGCCCTGTTGAGCGCTGGTGGAGACGGTGTTCTTCCCCAGCAAGTCGACAGCAAGGTGATGGCTCCCCTACGCCAATCGATTCAGGATCTGAATGCAACCAGCCTTGAACTGCTGTCGCCATCCACTGCAGCCAGTCGGAATCAGCCATGAACGAGGCTTTCTCCGCCAAGCTCAAGGGAAGATTTTCAGTGTCAACAACCACACTCACCTCCCAGGCACAGATCTGCCGTTTCGCCCAGCTCGGGGACGCGTTTTGCCAATGCCTTCAAACGAAAGCGGCAGGATTTCGTGCAGGCGGCACAGGCTTTTCTGACACTGACTTCGCCTCGACCTTGCAGGCAAATCGGTACCGGAGGTCTACAGGAATCCAGGAGCAGACACAAGCCAGTTCCGATGGCCTCAGTTGCCGCTTGAATCGATGTGCGAGATGGGCTTGATGCTCAAGCCAATCGGCAATGGAAGTTTGCTACGCCAAAACGCCGAAAAACAGAAACTTGCAGGAACCTTGCCGACTCGCCAAGCCAGCAGATGCAACAGGAGATTCAATCGCTGCAGCAGGCCACCTTGTCGCTGGAGCAGAGCAACCCAATCGTCGACGGAAGCAGCAAGCAAGCTGCGAGAAAGCCCGTCTGGAGGGGGTCATGCGCGGAACCGCAAGCTGGCCTTCGGAGGTGTCCGAATTCAGTCCGCGCTTCGCCTGGCTACCGATTGCCTCAGTGCCGAAAGCTGCCAGTGTTCGCCGCTGCACTCGAGCGTGCACTCACCAACTGGCAAATCTCAATTGTGCGTGCCGCTCGATGAGCTCACCAGCGCCTTGTGAGTTCGAGTGGGCAAATTGCCAAAATTTCGGGAGGATGAGGCCCCTTGCTGGCCGGAGCGCAGCCAAGCCAAGCCGGAGAGACCATCGGAGAACTTTACGGTCTCAATTGCAGCAGATCTTTGGTGCGGCCATTTCAACACCCAGCGAAGCCGCACTTCATTGAGCTTGATCAACCGACCCGGAATTTGCCCAAGGGCCCTCAGCCAGGGGCTGATCGAGTTAGTTGATGGATCTCGAGACCCGCCTTTTGCTCATGTCTTGGAGCTTCACTGGCAGGGGCCGGATGGGCGAGATCTCTGGGACGGGAGGGGGGCGCTGATCATTGGCTCGTTCCAAGGGCGGACCGCTTCCCAGAACCAGCGGGACACCCAATTACTTGGATCGGGCTAGTTTACCCGGAAAAAACCTGCCTTCAGCCCCAACTTAAATTTAACTCTGT
>Ga0163217_1039932_pt1 | contig 10408 bp, 10 predicted proteins | sample SynspAceP_FD_185933 | JGI IMG/M metagenome (GOLD analysis project Ga0163217, IMG submission 185933) | Saline lake microbial communities from Ace Lake in Antarctica - Synechococcus sp. Ace-P (PacBio error correction) | ecosystem: Environmental > Aquatic > Non-marine Saline and Alkaline > Saline ... | reverse complement strand
GGGAAAACCGCAGACTTCCTGAAAGGCGCCTCTTCTTTACGGTGCATGATGATTTCTCGGGCCCACTATTATCGCCGATTGTGGCGTACATGGAGAAACTTTCCAAGCCCAGGGGGCGATTAAAGATTGGTAATGGAAGGAAGAGATGGGACACCACTTTTTTGTGTTTTCAAAAACTTGCGAGCCAGTAATTCACTACGATGCAAGCAAATGAGATTTTCCACCATCGGATGGTAAACAAATCTAAAAGGGAGCATACATTGTTGGCGTTGACGAAGCTTTGTCATGTTACTGCAAACATTCGTGGAGGCCGCGGTGATGGCAGAATGGCAAAACCACTATTATAATGCAGCCTGTGACCTACGGCAGGCCAGCTTTGTGATATGCTCAACAGAATGGTGCGCAAAATCACCGGGGTTGGCTCTAATCTCCTCCATATTGAGAGGAGTGAAAAAACGGGGTGGTACTCGAGGTTCACACGGCATGCTTCGCTGATATGATCGAGATTGGGGTCCTTTATTGCTTAGCGGGCAATGACGGCAGTCTTGAGATCACGATTAAAGGACTGTCAAATTCACCGTATTTGGGAGATTCAGGTTCAGAGACTTGTCGAAAGAATGGGATCCATAGCTGGTATTTCGTTGGGTGATAAAGATATTATGTTCCAGCACGCAGTCAGAATTATGAGATTGAAAACTTTTTATAGATGGAATCGATCCGTGACGGTTGCTGATCAGATTTTGGGCCTGTATTTACTCTCGCATTGCTTATCGATTATTTTGGATCACTGGCCATTACAAGCGGTAAGGGAAACTGTCTTGATCCATCAGGAAGAGATATGTTTGAATCCAGATGATATTCTCGTGGCATAAGTTAATTGAGTAGGAGGGCTTGCAGATTATTTCTTTGTGATCCACATCGCTACTGTTGATGGTTTAGATTCGAAAATATCCGTTTCGTGGTATTCGGATTGGACTTCAACCGGATATTAGAGCAGGTGTGTCCTTGTTTGATTTTGCTGATTTATGCTTGCAGAATGGCACTTCCGTTATCGATAACATCGAACAAATCGACGAGGCTATCAGCAGGATCGTGGATGGAACGAATTGATGCACTCGGGAGTCATCAAATAAGAGCGAATAGGCTTAAGGCATTCGGAGGGCTACCGCTCCCTGATAGTCCCGTTCACCAAAATGGATTTTCCAGATTGCGCGCAAGGAAGATTTACTGCGTCAAAAGAGCTTCTACCGCGTCAATCTTGACACCAAGGACTTGCAGCCTTATTTCAGACGGCTTTTAGAAGTTTCTTTTGATGTCGAATTCACCCATGTACACTTAAAGAATATCTGGATTCTTCCAAGAGTTTACTGTCTTTTGATCCCGGTAAATTCAAATGTCTACGCTTCCCATACCCATATTGCAACCTAGGGCCGCTAGCAAGTTTGCGGAAGCGCGCGAGTTAGACTGTGTGTCCTAAAATCTTGGCGGAAATCCCAAAGGGAATTTGTAGGGGTAACTTGATGAGTGGAGTGGCAAATATTTTTCATTGGATGAGGGTCTGACTGTCTGTCCAAGGTATTTCTGGGAGAGGGTGGAACGCGACGCCAAAGCTCGCTGTTCTAGTTGCCCGATCCTATCGAAGTTTAGGATTTGTATTGTTGAATCTCTCAAACTGAATCCGGGTGCCGAGTGTATATTTTTCAAATGCCAATCCAAAAGCCTGCAGGAGTAGAGCGAGCCTTGATTTTTACGGCTCGGGACTGCCTCTTTTCCTAATTTCAATTTGAAGTGTACGCAAGAGAAAAACCAGAGTAAAAGCTAAGCTTGGTAGAAACTGCGCTTCTGAGCCTTGGGCGAAAAGTGGAAAATAACATTCGCCGAAGACTTAGCCGAGAAGAAAAGCCCAGCAATGGAGATACGAGATGTTGAAATTTGATTCTCAAAAAAACGAGGGTTTGACGATTATTTATGCATGAAAAAACTCAACTGGTAAAGCAACAGAAATGTCAATTGATGGGGTGAAAGCAAAATATTGGTGTGCCCTTCATGAGCAGGCTTTGACCAATATGGCTTTCCTGTACTCCAAACACCCGAAGTCCTTGAGCTGCGCAATCTGGATTCTACGACGACGATATGTTACTTCAATTGGCTGCTGCCGCTTGGTGTACCTTATAATAACACGCTTAAATACAGGTTTGGACACTTCAGATACCATCATGACAGAGATTTCACCGTTTTAGATGTGACGCGCTCACTACTTGCTTGTAGGGTCAGATGGAAAGATTGCGTATAATAGCCAATCGTTTTCTGACTAAGAAGATATCCCTATTCAGGTTATAAGCTCCAGGACTTTTCATGTTTTTTTTGGTAACTTCTGGACAAAATTTTCTCAACCCAGAAGGACCTTGACCAAAAATGATAACTTCGCAGCCAAGAATGTACGGACGCACCGGAAAAGTTGGATTCATCTATCGATCTTGGATGAAAACCAAGGCTTCCGCTCATCATTCTTTTCGAAGGGGAGATAAGCCGAGTCATCGGCATCTGTAAACACGGTGGTCAGAACTTAACTCCATGGTAACGCCCATTTTAGAGATTTGGCGAGAAGATTTGAAGCGTGGCATTTGGGAGGCCAGGTGGCTTCTCCATTGGAATTCCTGAGTAAGTGTCTCTTGGAGAATGCTCCTATCATAGCCGAACTGCCATTGCTTTTTAGAAATTCTGGCTAGTAATGGGTGGAAGAAAGCATTTCGAGCCAACCAATGGATGAGTCATCTTGATGTGTGGTTGTGGACAAAAACACCCCTTCCGCTAGTCATGGGTGCCAAGCCTCAGTGGGGACATTTGCCTACTTTGGTGGTTCGGCGGACCGATGCTGTGCGTAGGAAGATTAAAAAGGGCAAGAAATTAGGAACCTCGCGATGTTCGGCCGGGTGTGTGCAGAGTGATTTATAAAATGGGAAAACTTTCCCAAGAAGAGATGTTATGGTCGACTGCATGAAGCAGCATGTCGGGGCGCTCAGGTAGGGGCGTACTGTGCCACCGATGGGCAACTGGCCTCCACAATGGCTTGCACCATGGTTGAGCCCTTGGCTTGGCTCTACCGGATAACGGCAACCATCCAGCGCAGATTCAAGGCGAAAAGTTTCATGCCCACATTGTCCGGGATGCGGATCGGGAAATGCGTCAAGAGGATCTGAAAATGTCCAAAAATTTTAAACCCGAAAAAGCCTTGAAAATGCCATCATGGTAATGCGCTTTAGGTTGGATCTACACAATTTCATTAGCATCTAACTGCTATGCAAGCGGATTTGGAGTGGAACTTTGAATTGAGGCAGATTTCGATTCATTTTCTCGTTCGAAAAAATCCCACTGATCGGCCAAAACTGTGCAAGCTCGTCGGGATGAGCATATGGGTCGCAAGATCTTTTTCTATTGCAGGTGGCTTGCTGCCGTGATGAAGAGAAAGCGAGAAGTCAACTTAATATCCGACGCAATCGACGATGCAATGGTTTAAAAACCATTGGAGATGAATATTTGAGAAGGCAAGAATGTATTAGATCGGAATTCTGATTGGGACTTTTGATAATCCCAATCAGAGACAGAGGTCCGGTGCGATGCGCAGTCCTCAAAGGGAGAACCTCTGCCCGAATGGAGCTGTGATCAAGCCATCTGGCTTAGTAGTCCACATTTTACTTACCATACCGGTCGTTGCAGGTGTTTTTGAGAATATTGAATGAAGTACAAGGCTGATCATCGATTCCCAGACTTAGATATGATGAAACTGCGGTGAGTGGTCCCTGAAAAACGTAGGACGTCGGAAGGCTATCCTGAGGATGCCGGAAAGTTGAGAGGAAAGTGATGGCTTGCCCATAAAGAGCTATTTGGAAAGGGATCATAGGAATTCGATCCGCAATGCATCAGAGGTGGACGGGAGAGGATGAGCGGAGAGCTGCGGTTAATGGCACGTCGTATCCACGTCTCTCCGGAATCTGCAGAATTGGGGGATCCTGGATTAGCGTTCGTACCATGAAAGTGGCGATGAGTGATTGAGTGAAATGCCGGGGAGATACATTAAACCTTCTGATGCTCCGATAGAAGAAATGGGCCACTCGAAAAGCTGGCATTCAAAACCCACAGAAGCTTTCCTTATGAAAGAGGATATGTTAAATTTTGTTTTGTAGTAAGTCAATCAGAGCTCGGAACGAAAGGAAGTTAGATTTGATTTCCTACAAGGAAGGTTCGGTTTCGAAGTCAAGCGAGATTCACGATTAATACCGGATGAACATCAAAAAAAACCGCGATTTCATCACCGGGAGCAGGACAGGGAATAGGTTTAGCTATATTGCTGGCAGAGAACTAGCTGCGCATGAAGTGTGATTCTTGGTATTGGAATTGACCTAGGAAAGGAAGAGGGTCTGACTCGCAGTATGCTTATGGCAATAAGATTGTACATCATTCTATGCATGTCAAGCCATCCCGTTCGCGGAGATGCAAGTTCCTTTGAGCAGGGTTATTGAGACTTGTCATTAAAAGACTGGCGCATCGCCGAATTTTTGGCTCGGGGTGGAACATTCTCGCAAATGCTGGGAGGAGTTTACGCTTTTTGTGGGTTTTTTGACTTATTCCAGGAAAGACTTGCATGGAAGTTGGAGTAGGATCCAATTCAAGCAGGAACTTTTCTTTGCATACCCAGGCTTGCTCGCAGAAGGAGTCATGAATAGAATCAATTCCTACTGGTCGGGCAAATTCTGTACACGTTCACTCAAGATCAGCAGCTCTACCAAAGCCACGAGAAATCTCGCTGCCTACGCCCGGATGAGCAAAGCTGCGATTGAAATGGGCTATGCCAAAGTAACCGTTGTCTTGAGCTTGCTCCATTAGGGAATCCGAATCAATACCTATTTGCGGGCCCCGGCGGCTAGCGAATCTAATCGGACCAGGTTTCAGACCCAGATTATGTTGAAAACGCGGGTCAAAAAACTCACTCCCAGGTCGGGCAGTTCCGCGAATTTGTGGAAGATATCGCGAGCGGCAGCGGCACTGTCTAGTCTTCAGAAGCTGCAAGACATATCACTGGTCAGACCTTAATCAGATCGGAACGGACGGTTGGGGACTCCGCCGTTAGCCCTTCCCCTAGTGGATGAGATAATAGGTCCAGGATTCAAACGAGCAGCGCGAAGTTCTTAGCCATCAAGCTCCTAGGCAACCCTGGCACCTTTGGAAGGGGAAGGGATTATTGTAGTTTATTAAGTTTCAAAGACAATGGGGGTAGAAACTTTCGCGTCAGCTTCTCCGCACGAATTAATTGGGGGGAAATTTAGAGGTTGGTCTTGCGGGCTACTTAATGCTGGGAAGTTAACTACCAAAAGGTTGTTCGCCCGTGGGAACCGTTACCGTTGAATTGGTGTATTCATTCGCCGTAAGTTTTCCCCCAGTGTTGGCAAAACAAGGAGTTATCACTCAAGATCTACGTTCGATTTCTGAGGAGCCGGAGTACGCGCAAATATGGACAGAGCAATATTGGGGCTCCCCAAGAAAACATTACCCTTGTTTTGGTGAAGAGAAAATGGGAAGTCTGAAGAATAGGTGATCAAGTCAAATGATTTCAAGTCATCTTCTCTTGCCGAAGTAAAAAACGATTTGGACTTTTCCGGGGCAGTGTATTCTTTTTTCCCATTGATCTCTCAGCCAGGTTTTCTGAATTGAGGTGTATTGATTGTCACCAGAAGCCTACTGGAGTGTTGGGGGGATGTATATTGGCTAAGTGAGAAATCAAAGAAAATTGATAGCGCTTTATTTCCCAGAATCGGCCAATTCAAGAATCCCTTTTTGCTTAAAATTCTAAGGCCTTCCGAATTGAAATTCCTGATTCGCGGATGTATTATTATAAAGCTTTCGGGGAAACCCAATTGCATTGATTTGACTGGGCTGCTTCCGGGAGGCTAGGATGGAGTGTAGTTCAGGGGAACAGGAATCATTCCATGCTATCCCTAACCTTCTGTTAGGTGGATATTGAATCAGAGAGAGATTAGGGTAACGAATTTAAAAAAGATGAATTTCCGCAACAGCATCATATGGAACTAGATTACTTTGCGATTTAGCCAGGAAATCTAGTCAATCTATTGATTTTATTGACTGGTTAAAAGCCAAACTGGGTACTCATTGTGATTTTGCTTTGCAAATGCCCGAAAAGCGAATACGGCGGCCAGCCGAAAAGCCAAAATTGGAAGCTTATGAATCGTCTGTATTTCAGGGCGTGACGTCCACAACCCATTCAACTCGGATTGTAATTGCTCGAGCTACTATTTCCAGAAAGCCATTGCCGATTGATCGATTATGCCTCAGGCAATGTCTTATGGGGCGCATGCCCAGGCTACAGTCTTCTTGATTCTCTATCAAAATCAGCTTTTGGCTGCAAATGGGGGCGAAGAACTAATGTCTGGTTCGTAGAAGAATATCTGGAGTGAATTTGGGGTCACCTTAGCATGGGTTCCGATGCGCTGACGATACAACAATTGTTTTTGATTCTGTGGCTGGCAAACGAAACATTCCCTCAAAAGCTTGAGCCCAAAGCAAAGCTGGCTCTTGTGGGTGGCAAAACTTATTCTGTATTGGGTACAGCCAAAAAAGAAAAAGAAAAGGCTTTCCTTCGGGAAACTTTTCTCGTAGTGCGTATTGCCTTTCAAGATGCAGGTTCTAAAAAAGGCTATGAATGTCTTTCGAATAGTGTCGGATAGTATAAAAAATTGGCTTCAAAATAAAGCAATTGATAAACTGTCTGATTCTGTTACACTTTGACCAAAAACCATCTCCTATGAGAAACTGATTATGGCTTTTATTTATCGGATTTCTTAGTGGCTTCCAGCCAAAAAGAAACATACTCCTGATTACGGGCCTACGATGAAATTCGCCATGGCTTATGGCTATGATAAATTTGACGAGTCAATTCATATTCTTACACCTGGTACATGTTCAGGTGGAATTCTGCGACTGTTTCCACGCGTGACTGGAAATGAATATGTGAAAAGTAGCGAAAAACCGTTGACTTATGCGACTCGGTCAGGAGTACTAGCTACACTAACTCATTGGATCTTGCCAGTGGGTATCAACTACTCAGAAGCTGACAAAGGATTTACAATGATAAGTATTGTTAATGGGATTGCTCATTCCTAATTGGCTTGGGATTCTGGTATCTACTTACGAAGAGAGCAACATCCCTTCTCCAAATCTCGAGGGAACTGATGTTGCCACAAGTGACGTTGTCTACAACTCAGCAGATGGCTATACGCCGGGTGATGCCTGATGACTTGTATTTGGATGAAAAACATGATGATTTATGGAATGGACTTCTCAGAAGAGGAAAATGGGCCTCCGAGGAGTAGAACTTTCACCTTGGGGAAAATGTGCACCGTAACAGATTTGGTCCGATAAAACTAGTTCGACTGATCATGGTTTCGCACCAGTCAGAAATTGGCATTCTGGTTTGTACCAATATTTCGAGGAATTAATCGAGTTAGAAACCAGAGAAAAGTTCAAACTCGAAGTTTGTGGCGAACCTTCGGGTTTTTTATTTTAACTAAAGAATATGAAAAATAGTGCCCAAATGCTTCCTGTCAACTCCGTACCGACGCCATTTTCTCCTTCATCGAAGCTATTTTTCGGCAACCTAGCTCTTATAAATCCTTTCTTTTCGCTCCGGGGTCATAGGAGAAAAAACTACACCGTCGGCGAAGTCATGGAGTGTTATTTATCGCCCAAGTTCCTGAGGCGCCCCTTTTCCAATTACCGTGGATACACTGAGAGTGCAGGTTCGAACAAGAGGTCAAATCGGTCACGGGTATTGTGGCGACTATGTTGCTACGATCACGTCATTTAAAAAGCCAAATTGGCTTCATATGCAACTTCATAATCGCAGGCAGCGAGCCCCCACTTTTTTACAGATTTCATTCTGATGAAACCGGAATGGCTGGAAAGTGTGATCGCCAATTTACCCAATTTTACAGGGGAAGATTTAATATAAGCCGAAGAACGGTTGCGGATTTGAGGAAATCACGATTATGTGCATTCACTATTCAGGTAGATGGAGAGCAGGTGGAAGTAAGTCAAGAATTAATTGCTGGGTGACTTATTACACTTCCACAGAATTCCGACTGATGATATATTCCAAATCTCTCGCTTCGTAATTTGAAATCAATCAACAAATCCAAGATGCAGTACCAGGCACTATCGATAGTGATTCGGTGATCTGGAATCAAACCCAAATTTCCCAAAGGTTTTGACTACTCTGGTGGCCGCAGGGGCGAAAAGGCAAATGGAAACTTGGCAATCGAAGAGAAGAACCTGATGTGATATGTCAGGCGAATACGACTGAATGGTGGAGAAGAAACTCCAAGGAATACGTAAACGAAACGCAAACTGGAGAATGGGCGAAGAAGACTTAGCCGCTAATTTGTAGGGAGAAATGAGAGTTGGATCAAATTCAGCAAGGTGAAGAGAAAGGCGGGATTCAGCGAATTTATGTGGAACGGAATGGCTTCGTGAAAATGTCTTACCGATAAGTCCAAATGATCAGCGATTGGCCCATTACTGGAAAAGTGCCCTTCCAAATTCTCTTGGAAGGACCAGACTGCTCCAAATAACTTCTGAATGTATTTTGACTAATTAACACAAGTTACCAAGACATTTTCCCGCTACATCAGCGAAATGATTACAGGCCCAAAGATATTCACCGGGAATCGACTGCATGAACTTGCAATAACATGTTTGCCTATTGATTGGCTACCGAAAGGCTGAGAAATAAGCCCCACATCGCTTGGATCTTGAGCTTATGCCGGGTAAAAAAGCTCTGCTTTTTAGCATCGCCAACGGCGAACCCCAGAAACTTCGCGTCTAGTAAAAGTTTGGCAAAGTCAGTGGCCTCAAGATCTTTTAGGCAGATGGGACTTTTCTATCGGTACTTCAATCTCGGCGTAAAGACTTTTACGCAAATCATTGATTTTCTAGTCTGCATTAAGATTGAGTCGAAATATTCTGATTTGTACTTTTTCTCTGAAAGCTTCTGGACCATGGTTTGTAGCAAGTAGGACCAACTAAAAAGATATCCGGATCTTAAATCCGAATCCTCCTATGGCGTCTCTGTTTTGGGCAGATCGTATCTACAAAATGACAACTAATAAATTGTGCCTGAGTCCTGCGGCTTTAGAAACATTGTGGGACCAGCCGGCCAACCTTGGCGTTTGACTGCCAAGACTTGAAGAAGTGAAAAAAAGACTATGGAATAGCTTACAGCTGGAACCCAGCTAGCAAACTGTTTTTCGAGCGGCGTTCTTCTCTGTTCATAGCCTGTAGAGATTTTAATTTTTTAAAGTTTTTCGGATATCCGCAAAAGAATTCTGACTGCTCGAGCAAGTCAATGCGATGTATGACGGTAAAGTGAAGGATGAAAGAAGACACCATGAAGGAAAGAAGCCATGTCGCCGCTACAATAATAGTTCACCAAATACATTTTTCAACATCTATTGAATTTGATTCATCCCATTCAGAACGGAAGCGCCTTTTTTGAAATCTTTCCCATTCTGGAACCAGCTTCCCCATTCCTCAGAGATGTCCAATATCCCATATAGTGTTTGTGTCCAAGTTCCTCAATATCTTTTTAGACACCGTCGCTCGCAAAGCAAATTCCTTGCGATTCGAGTTCGCATTTGGGGCCATTAATTGCCAAGTTTCATCTTGACCCCCATTTCGGCATCAATAGACAGGATCGGGTCTGACCCCCAATTATCAAGCAACTTATTTATTGAGATAGGCAACTTGTGATTTCTGAAATTGGAAGAGACGTTCAAGCAAACAACCAGTAATCCGAAAGGACATATACCAAAAAGAGTCCGGGAAAAACATGATTTTATCTTTATAAACTCTTCCTCACAATCTACATTTCCATAACTTGAGCACCTTGAATCCCCAATAAGCATGCGCGAACTTCTCCGCCTGAATAGCCAAAAAGCACGGGGACGGAAATTTAGATCGCGACTGACGGGTCCATCTTTCATAATTATATCACATATCTCGCGAATGTTGTAAAAAATTCCGTTAGGGGTCTTCTGTCATCCTGGTATTAGTAATGTTGACATCATCGAGACCCAGTTCCACCAGAAAGAGGGCCTTGGTCCGCTTCCCCCACTTCGAGGTAGTAGTATGGTCGCGCACAGAATTGACTGTGGCCCCAAGCTTCCAACCTGAGTTATCATCTTACCTTAATCTTTTGGGGGAAAATCGTCATTCGAGGTAAGAAGTTCCATTTAAATAATATCTGGGTGAGGAGAGAAAAAACACCCCTGCCTCAGTGTTGAGAGGACATTAACATAAATGATTTCTGCTGGTAAACGCAATTCTCATCTCTTCTCTT
>Ga0163217_1068354_pt1 | contig 10409 bp, 9 predicted proteins | sample SynspAceP_FD_185933 | JGI IMG/M metagenome (GOLD analysis project Ga0163217, IMG submission 185933) | Saline lake microbial communities from Ace Lake in Antarctica - Synechococcus sp. Ace-P (PacBio error correction) | ecosystem: Environmental > Aquatic > Non-marine Saline and Alkaline > Saline ... | reverse complement strand
CAGACTGTCAGGCAGAGATCAAATCACCATCGGCAGGCGTCCGCCTGGAACTCCGCCACAACCTCCACCTCGGCTATTCGTCGGAAAACCTGTCACGGTAGATCGAACCCACAGCTTCCGCCTAGAGGCAGGATACGTTGTATGATGACATGACCGATGCCATCCCGCCCGCCTTGGATGGGTGACGACGAGGTCCACGAAAACCCTCGACGATCATCTGACAATACACCAGCGCTGGACCATCACTTGGACTGGCCTGTAAGAAGATCTTTGACCATGAAGCCACTGTCGTGACAGCACCACGTCCGTGAAGCATTGCCTCTCGCAAAGCTATGGCTCGCTCGCCTCACAGCCCGCTGCTGTTCGCCGCAACCAGCATGTCGACAAGCCCGAGGGTCTCATGGGGAGCGAAGCCGGGCTCCCAGGATCAACGCCTGATCGATAGCTCTGAATCCGGTCTGATTCCACCCACCTTCCGGTGGCCCACCCCTTGTACGGCTCATCCATGCCTAGGCCGACAAAGGCATCATAAGGCCTTATATCCTCCGCTACATGTCAACGAATGCGGCCTATACTGCGTTCCTGGGTTTGCGCACCCGCCCATGAACCAGAGGCCTCTAGCTCCGCCAGCGCCGTGAAGCTTTCCCCGCCTAGAACCACGCCACATTCCCACCGGCTGTAGGACCAGGACAATGGTAAAATAGCTGCGGGAAACCTTGCCCGATCATTACCCGCATTTCAATCGCAGGGTGAATCACTAGCCAACCCGCTCGGCTCGGAAATGAGATCGCTCGGGCCTCAGCCCGCCACTCCAAACCTCGCTCCAGGGCTCGGATACTATCTCGGTGACGCCAGTGAGCTTCGCTGAAGAGCCAACAGCGTAACCGCCGGCAACCCTTCCTTTTCCAGAAGAGGAAAAATCTTCTTCCCAATAGCCTTCGAGCGCCACCGTGCGCGTAACTATGCCTCGATGCGCGGCGCATCTAAGCGCCTCCGTTCGGCTGAACCCCGCCCGGCAGCGCGGCCGACTGTGATTAGCCGTCATTATACTCTCAAATTCTTCCGTGATGATTGATAGGCCAATCCGCATCCTCGTTGACGGCAGAGGATCCCAGTTTACCAACCCGCAGCGACCACACCTATTCCCAAAAATCAATCAGGCCGGGGGCTGCCCTCCAACGGGCAAGCCCGTCTTTCCGTTCAGCCACCGGCCAAGTGGTTGCGCACCGGCCAAGATGGTGTCGCTCAACACTTCTGGTATGAGTAATTTGCCCAGCTTCACCAACGAGGAGCATGACAAACATGAACGATTTCCAAGGAAAACTTTTAGATGAGCTGCTGAGCGCGTTGAGAACCGACGGATTGCTGCGGCATCAATTTGATGAAGAGCCAAGGTCCGGCGAAGGAGCGATGCTTGGCGCAGAGTACCGAGCATCTGCTATGAGCCCGACCGCGCCCGGGCACTGAGCAGCGTAACCGCGCAATGGCGCGACGCGCAAAACGCGAGCCATACGCCACGTTCGATTGACGTTCCCGCGACGCGACGGGAGTTTCGAGGCCTGATCTCATCAAAAAGGCCGACCCGACCGACGGATGGATGACAAAAAATCATTGGCCTCTATGCAGCCGGATATCGACCGCACATCCGCGGCCCGCACCTTAGGAAGTTACCGGCCTAAGGTGTCAGCTGATTTATCACCGTGTCACTGATGCCGTTCTGAGGAGTGTCCGACTGCAGAACCGCCCTGGAAACCGATGTATCCGATCGTTTTCTTGGACGCTCTGCGGGTCAAATCCGCGACGCGAAAGCCGTCAGGTCAAAACAGACCGTATACGTGGCTTGGGTCACTCCGGAGGCCGAACGGAGTCTTGTCTATGCGATCGCCAATAATGAAGGGGCCAAATCTGCCATTGTCATGAAATAATCTGCGCAACCGTGTTTGAGGACATCTGTCGCGGTGGTAGATGCGGCTAGAAAGGCTTCCCTTGACGCTATCCAACCGCTGCCTTCCCTGAACCACAGTCCAGACTTGCACCGTGCATCTGGTGCGCCATTCTTGAACTCTCGTGAAAAATCGTAAGGCCCTGGCCAAAGACCTGCGCCGGATTTATCAGCCACGGATGACGGCGAGCCGAGAAGGCCTGGCTATTTCGAGTGGAATGGGCTCTAAATACCCTCAATCGCCCCAGCTGCGCTGGCATGCAGGAATATCCCGTTTTTGCTTTTCCACCACGCGTCCGCAAAACTAATCTACACCACCAATGCGATCTAAAGCCTCCAATCGCGGCGTATCGCAAAACCACCCAAAACGCCGGCAGGCTCCCAACCGACGATGCCGCGACAAAGCTGCATCTATCTCGCGATCCGAAGTTCGGAAGAAGGCCGCAGATGCGTCAGAAATGCGTTGCCCGCACGAAACCAGTTCCGCTATCCTATACCCAGAAACGGTTTAATAAATACCTGTCTAAACGCATGGCCTAAACCTCATTACACAGAGTTTCGGATACTCCCATGCTTCGCTTTAGCAGATGCGAACTTTACAGAAAATGTCGCGTCTTACGCCTTCGGTCCACAAACCATTTCAATCAAGAGCGCCACCTCTATTCACGCAATCCTTAAGCTCAACCGCCGCCCCGTCTGGACGCGTGGCGTCAACTTTTCAGCATAGGCTCCGACGTGTGGCGGCAACTCAACTGGACGAATTAAGCTGACAAGCACCCATCGCGTCCTTCCCATGCAGCCATAGCATACCGTCTATGTTAGGATTTGGTTTGCCCATATCTTTGGGTCAAGCAAAGACGCAAGGTCAATACAAAGCCCGACTATAGAATCGCAACCCCAATTCAAGACGCCCACCCAGGCCGAAGTTCAAAAGATCATCCATCGGCGCATCGGATGCGCAGTGAATATTGGCCAAGTTGATCAACTGTTGTTTCAACCTTCAAGGGTTTGTTCACAAGATATCTTTAGCCAAAGCAACTGCTCTGACCCCGGCTTCCGCAGATGCAGCTGATCGCGGCTTGTCCGCGAACCTATCTGCTCTTCAGGCTTAGCCAAGCTGAGGTACAGTGACGATCAGCTTTACAAATCCAGAATGACCCCAAAATCGCCATCATCGCGATATTTGCGGATCGAATTCCCCATTTGAAACGAAAGGACCGAAAACAGACACTCAGATACATTTTTACCGTTCATCCCTTCGAGGATCAAAATACCGATCCAAACAGTTAGCTGACCACGCCGAGCGGCGCAGGTAAAGAGCCGTTACACAGGACATGCGCGAGCTTCGGCGATGCCGACGCTGAAGACGGATATCGTATCCACAGCTCCGACATTCCCCGCGATCGCCCACGGAGGCCGCCCGCAATGACCGCCAGAACCATTGTAGCTCCTCGACGGTTGCTCGGCCTGCCAAGCTGCCACACGCATTGCCCGTTACCCGCCACCTGCTGTCACAATCGTTCTAACAGTACGCCGCGTCTGAACGTCCGCTACGAAAAATTCTGCGCGCTGCGGCCGCCCGCGCATGTCGCTCACCGCCCCTCGGGCAATTATCAAGCCTGTCATTCCGCCCATGCTTGTCGTTCGCCTCCACCCAGGATGCCTTCGGTGGCGCCCCGGTCGAACCGGACTTTTCGTGGCATTTTCAGCTATTTGCTGCTGTAACGTCGTTTGCGGATAAAAAAACGCCTTTGCTGGCGCCACGAATACAGAAACCGCCTCGCATCTGCGCATGTCTGTCGATGCGTAGCAACTAAAAGCAACCGATTCTACCAAAAAACTTTTTCAGACCTTCCTGCCCGGTCTTTGACTATAAAACAGCCCTCCGACCTTGGCTAGAGCACCGTCAAGCACTTGTCGCGCAGACAAAGCGTGGCGCAGCGCACCAACCACATGCAAAGCGCACATGTAGCAATCCGTTTGCGACCCAACCGTGGGATATTGAAACAACAGATTTGATCGTTCCATCGGTCCATGGTCAACAAGCTGGTCAGCAGGGTCGCAATTGCCAAACCACGTGACCGTGTCCCCGCGTGTCGAGGCAGCCCAACCCAACAAAGCATAGCCAACAGGCTTGCAACCAGCAAGAACTAACGCTTGCGGGCCAAACGGTGCTTCCCAGACAGGAGCAGTGAGTTTTCGATGTCGCAAAAGGTGCGAACAAGCGCCAGACTAGACGCATCAGAACCAGCAAAAAAGAGCAGAACACCGACAGAGCGATGTAACGGCAACCAGCCAAGTGCCCTGAGTTCCGGGACCAAACCATCCGCGATCCAGTATTGCACGATGCTATAATCACCTGCCCACAAAACGCCGGGACAAGTGCCCCAACCTTAAGAAACAGCGTCCTTAATCCAGAAAAGTTCTATCCGACCGTTGATCCACGCCACCCTCTCAGAAACGCGGTGAACGGTCATCCGACCAAATTAGCCCTCCCGCCGTCCTGAATTTATATTGAATGTAATCGTGGGACTGTTCTGCCTTGGTGCATACTTAACTGTTAACCTGCGCCTGACTAGATTGTATTATCCGGACAACGGTTACAACGCGTACACCATATCGAGCGCGTCATTACTATCAATGACCGTCGGCACGAAGAAAGAGTATAATGAAAAAACTGTAATCCCTTTTCTCAGCTTTTCTGCCTGGACTTTACCGCGAATACCACTGGCCGCACAGCGGTTTGCCCCAAACCGCTCAACGTCGAACTTTTTGGTGAACTGCGTGGCGATGGGAAATCCACGCCGAGCCAAGACAGCATCTGCAGCGAAGTGACGTTTCAGTGTTGAAGCATCGATGGACACACCGCACGATGATCGTGGCAAGCTAGACGAGCACCAGGCAGTTTTCTAGATCCAGGCAAGCGAAAAAGACAAGCTGCTGTCAAACCCTTTGCCGAATCTCGGCCTGGAAAAGCGACGAAAACAGCGAACTAGACCACTGACTCTTGAGCCGGTCCTATACGCACTGATCTGCCAATCTCAAGGTCACGTGACTGCCGAATGGTCGTCCCGTCACAGTAAAACCGCTGATAGAACTGACCAGAGATTGACCGACCGTCCTCTTGCGGTGGCACCGGTTTGTAAAACGCCTCCGTGCACTTTGCGACGAACGTTGTTATACGAAAACCGCCGCGTCAGAGCATATTACAGATTGTCGGCCGGACAATCCTTGCGCCGTCCGAAGTGAATGCCCGCGCCCATCGGTCGTATGACTCTGTTGCGCAAATCAGCTGACGGACGTTCTCCCCTTTCCCCAGACGGATTATCCCACGGCTTTCGTGACGGGATTCCAAAGCGTGTAATCCTTCAGGATGCGCAACGCGCACTGAATACCTCAGCGACTTGGCGGTCAAAGTCGGCGCCATCAGCCGCTGGCCCAGCAGTTTTACACCAATGCATCTTTGTTCTCGACGCTGCTCCGGCGGTGGTATCCGCCCAGTTTCGCCAGAGTGACCCGACCCAAATACTGATGCGCGCAGTGCGTCGTTCCTGGCGTATGGCGCCGCGGCAGTGGGGCTTCCATGGCTGGCATTCTACGTGGTATGACCCAGAGGCTCCACATCGTCAATGGCTTATCCGGCATTGCGCTTTCTAGCACCATCCCGCAGCTTCACGCTCCGATCTGCTGGCAGCTGGAATCTGTTGACAGATAGGGCACATCGGCTGCATCTCCGGTTGCTGGCCCGTATTCTCGACTGCTCTTGATTCCCAGCGTTGCTTCAATCAATGCCATGTGATCTTGCGCCAAGACGCGCTTTTGGGCCGCCATGCTTGCGGCGTTCCACTCGCCTTCCCCTCGACCTTGATGCCGCTGCTATCGATAAAGCAGTCAGCGGACCCTCGCGCCACATACATGTGACCGCAACGTCCTTGGCGTCGCAGATGGTGCTGAAAGTCAGAACCCCAATCTAGGGCCCGTCAGCCCGCAAAGCTTTCCACCAAACCCGTCGTCTGCGAAGACTATGACTGAATCTGTGTTTTGAAGATTGAATCGCGCTATCTGGTGATTTGTTGTTGCGAGGACAGCAAGGCAAAACGAAGAATACACCACCAGAAAACGGCTAAACATATGATTTGCCCGTCGAGACGAAGATGACGGACCCTGCTGACGGATTTGGCTCAGAAAACGGGAGCGCAGCAATGACGCGACAGCATGAGGCTGAGGCAACTATCTGGCGCAATTTGCCGACTTGCCACTGAGCAGGTCACTCGCGGTCGTACGCAAGGCATCATCTGACGCCCATTTCAAACGGGCATTGCCCTTGACGTGCGCATTCCAAAGGTCCGCTCTAAATGCACGACAGTCATATTCGATCGCCTTGGTGCCGCCCATTCATGAACCAAGACTTGGAAGCTGCCTGGCCATGGCTTACCTCAAAGGCATTTCCAAGCTGGTGAATGCCCCAGCCCTCAAGGTTCTCCTTGCCCTGATTGCCAAGAGTCAGGCAAATACGTTCTCGGCTCAAGCGCGATGGCCAAGAATACGAAGCTGGAAAGACGCTGCGTTCGATGACGAGCCAATCGTTTCTACATATGGCTGACGGTGTTCCAGCGCCTTCGCGTGCAGAGACAAGCTCTGCGCCCTTTGATTATTGGGTCACGGCCCGTGGCAAGAAACGCCTCCTGGCCATAGATTAGGTTGCGCGATCTATCTCAAAGCTGGCCGAGTTCTGCTCAGCTCAAAAACCGGATAAGCCCCCAAACGGCTATGAGACTGCCAGTGTTCTGACTGCATGGATGAGATTTTCTACCCCACGACCCGCACCAAAACGTTGCTGCAGCACAAGACGATGAACGTGCCAACTGCCTGCAACTTCACAGCCAAAGGCCAAAAGCCCCATCCACAACATCTGGCAGGCTGAAACCAAAGATACGAAAGCTTCATTATTCATCCAAAATCTACTAACCCAAAATATCCCAAAGGCGACGCTATGTTCCTGCAAAAAACAGCAAGAACTTCTATCATTCGCGGACTTCCCCGCCCAACATTGCAGAGATTCCGCCACCAGCAACCCAATGAATCGCCTTCGCCACATCCCCACCGACCAAGCGTTCAAAGCTGCCTTGTCACGCGATGCATGCTGACATTGAATGTATCCAAGCTGGGACAATTGCGCTGAGGCAAACTGAGGGAAGCTACGCGGCTTTATTACCTGGCCAAAGTCATCACAGGCTCACGGTTCAAAGATGGAATTAAAACCTACGAAAACCCGAACCAGATCGCCCATGACCGACAAGCCTCAAACAACCAATTGACAATAACTCCTGCCTCGAACCGCCATCCGGAATAGCACTTTCATGCAGCCACTCTGGATGCAGCGTCACTGAAGTCCGCGACCTGCCCCTCTGCCGAAGTTCGCATCCAGTTCATCTCGCGGCATCGAACCAGATCGTCAGACCCCGGCGCTTCAAAGCCTCATTGTAGGCAGCCCCAATCTGTCTTGTATGTATTGTAGTCGGTTATGCCTCATGCAGAGGGGCTACCACACTGGATTCACCGACATGAAATCCCTCACCCGCCTTGGGCAACAGATGTCGCCCAAAACACCGCAAGCACACCAAAAACAACGGCATGCTTCACCCGGGTTGACAGAAAGAAACATCAGAAATTAACGAGCATGCGTTCTAGAAACTAGGGGCACCTCAAAGATCATCGCTTCGTAAAGCGAGTACGGGCCCATGCTGCTTCAAGGCCTTCATTCGCCGAGGCACCTGCTGGACGCAACACGCCATATGATCCTAAAGGAAGCAGGCTCCATGCCACGGCCTTACGCATTTCACAGCTTCCGGCGCTCGCAGCATAAATTAGTCCGGGACGATGCCCCACTCAACCAAACAAAATGCGACAGACCGTACACCGCCCTCGGCATCCCTGTCACAAACGTGATAAAATCCGTCGGGAAAGCGGAGAATCCGTTCGGTCAGCTGAATAGCAACAGATCCCGCTAAAACCAGTCTAATATCCGCCAATCTAGTACAAGAGCTTGAAATGCCCAGATCAATGCGTGCGCTCGCCCATGGGAGAAAACCAAATCGCTTCAGCCGCACGACGCTTGCTCCGGCGTCTTTTGAAATGTTGCTCCTCTGCCTATGAACTTCCTAACGACCATCAACATCTAGAGAAAACCCATTGCCTCCACTTCCTAGAATCTGAACCCTAGTCTCCCATGCCCCAGCAACTTCAATTTTGTGGACGTTCATCGAATTGAAGCGGCTTACAAGTCCCACACTGCCTTGGAGCCCTTCAAGATACTGAGAACAAACCTCTCACATGAAGACCCCTGAGAACCGGAAGAGCAAGTTTTCAGCGTAGAGAATCGCACAATACTCTTGCAGCTGCCAGAGTCAGCAAAAACCAGCCTTACTTCGATACAAGATATCCATCGCAATATCCTCCATTCAAGCTCTCTAATAGATCGCAAGCACAAGCTTTAGCAACATATTCCCAACTCGCATCGCACCTATGCTTTGAAGCATAGCCCAAAAACCACCTAAGTCCCTCAGCAAAAAAGCATCTACGAACACTCATTGCCCAGGATGCCAGCACCACACTCCGTTCCGCTATCGTTATCCCATTATATCGCTAGCCGTGTCGCGTTTGCGCAACCAGTAAAGTATAGATTAAGCCCTTCGCGCCTCCATCGAAGCAATCGGAATGCCCAGTACGTAACCGCTTCCAGCATTCGGGAGCACGAGTGCTTTTTCAAGCACCAATTGACAAAACTATGCTCTACATAGTCACTGCAGTTGTATTCCCTCATAAGGCCCCCCCTTGAGCCTCAAAGCCATCCCGACAGATTATAACACCCGTATAGCTCGTACAAATTGACAGAGATCAATTAATTACCAAATTCAGTGCACCCCGTGCAGCCACTCTAAAAGCCAGCCCTGCTTGGAAGCGTTCCACTATGTGATTGCCGCCGTAAAGCCCCATACGCCAGCTCATGGCCTACAAAATCAGACAACGAATCAATGCAAATAGCCTGATCGACGGCGCTCAACCTCATAAAAGACAAATGGATGAGCGCCGCCGAAGGTTCATTACGACCCTCCCAAAAAACCGTATGCGAACAGATCCTTTGTGCACTTAAAGATCAAACAGATTGATATAGTTTTGCTTTTCACGTATTGCAGCCGATCAACGTACACGATGACACAAGGTAAACGTTTCAAAGCAGACCCATATACCCTAAGGTCTGGCTCTGAAGTCCCACTTGATAGGATATTAGCTGACCTACTGGGACCTTGAAAGCTAATCAAGGGGGTCCCTCTGTCAAACCATTCGCAAGAAGCTTAACTGCTTTTACTATTTATTATTGCGACCCCGCCTGGAGCGCATGCTCTATCTGCCTACAATGATAGACGTAAAGCTGCCTGAGGACACCAGCCCCCCAACTCTCGGCCTACTATAAAGGCCTGAGATGCGCAATAGCCCCCCCTGTGAGCCCCTAGGCCCACGTCGCTCGCAACGCCCCTCAATCAGCTCCTAGTTCACCCCCCGATTAGCCCTTAAGCAGCCACTGGAGCCCCACCTGCGGCGCAGCCAAGCCCTCACGCGGAGATAAGAGTAGCCTAGAGTGCCCGCTGCGGCTTTTTGAGGGGGCACTTACTGAAGCCGACCTTATCCAGTCGGAAATGATAACCGTCTTCAGCGAACCACGCCGACACCATTCGCGTTTTCCCATAGGCAAACAACCAGACCCACGGCTTCCTTCCTATCATGTTCCCAAACCGCACCGTCCGATCAAAAGAAAAAACACGCTCAGGCCCGCATCTGAAAAAAACCTAAACTCCGAAACATTGACTGTTGCTGGGCAATATCTGCTTATCAGTCTCCAGGTATCTCGGACAAAAAACCCTACTTGTGCGCCTGACGCAGCAGGCCTTGCTTCGCTGCTAGTTCTGCCAATCATCCGTGCAAATTCTTATCGTAAAGGACGCAGCGTCTTTCTCGCCAAGGTTTGCCGCTTCCAATTTGCAAAGATATTCCAGGCACCTCAGCCAGGAACTGGCGCCAAATAATCATGCGACGACCGCCCAAGGAGAATAAAAAAGCAGGACTTCCGCTCCGGGCTGGACGACACTTTGCACCATTCGTCGTTTTGCATATGCTTGCTCTGGCGGCTGCGGCGCGTAAAAACCGTCCCCACTACGCCTAACTTGACGACGAACGTCCACAAAACAATGGTGACTGTGCTGATTAAATGTCGCAAAGCCCGCCAGTATATTTAAGCGTCAACTCCTTTGCTTTTCATCCTTTTGTCTTTCAGGCACCCGGCTCTGGATCGAAACCGCAGTAACACTACGCAAAAGACATCCCGATCTCGCAATCAATCTTCACTATGGGATCGCGGCACAGGTCACCAAATTGTCTTCCACCGCCAGTCCGACCATCTCCTCTCCGC
>Ga0163217_1055174_pt1 | contig 10409 bp, 5 predicted proteins | sample SynspAceP_FD_185933 | JGI IMG/M metagenome (GOLD analysis project Ga0163217, IMG submission 185933) | Saline lake microbial communities from Ace Lake in Antarctica - Synechococcus sp. Ace-P (PacBio error correction) | ecosystem: Environmental > Aquatic > Non-marine Saline and Alkaline > Saline ... | reverse complement strand
TTTAATGTTCATCCTGCGTGGTTCGCTTACAAATTGTTTCGAACATTACCTGTTCGTAATATGGAAAGTCATGAATTTTTCAATATAAGCGATTTTATGTGGGCACCAACCAAAAATTAAAACAACAGCGCTTGTCTCAAATTCAAAGTTGGAATTTTGAGAGCGTTATGCGGTTGGTAAATCTTATGGCTAGGCTACCATCTGCCGCCAAAAATAAATCAGCCATGGCTAAGCTATTTTGCCAGTTCGTATCTAAATTTACTAATGTGATTTCCATTGACTTTTTAAAGATATTCGTGAATGCTTTGCATTTGCGTGGACGCCTACTGAGCGCAGTCCAAAAATCGATTTTAGGAGATCACAACACCATAATTCATTCAATATTAAAGCCTGTGATTAATTGGCAAACCTTGTGGAAAAAGAGAATGAGGAGCTTACGGTTTTTTTAAAAAACCGTAAGCATCTCACAATGATTACCATAAGTAATAGGGTAAGAAAGTTCAACCAAAGTTTTCATTTAGTTGTCAATTTCTGGGCTTCTATGCGAAATGATTCCAAATTCGGAAATTACGGCATTCTGATCTAGGTTTGCAAATCCGTTCTTCGGCAATTTCTTCTGTTCCAAATATGTCAGGAAAAACTTAAATCCAGTTTGCTAGCATAAAACTACAATCAACTGTTCTGAATTCACCAGCAGTAAGAAGCTGATCATTCATGGCAGTGTCACAGAATTTTCCTGCCTGAGGTCTTGCAGGATCTCCGGCTGAGATTCGACCTGTAAATCACTAATCTAATTGTTCGGAGTCTACTGTGTAAACGGAACTTTCAGCCAATTTGTTATTGTTACTCTCATCGAAATTCTCTCACGTTAATGTCGTTTCTTGTTTACGTATGATGAATGTGAGATTCGGAAAGATTACTAAAAATCTCTCCATGTACTAATGCGCTCATAATAAATAATTTATAAGTTTTTACTCCTACTCTGTTATTTGGCTTTTCGGATTCGCCCCGTTAATTTTTCTATTATACCATTATAATCATCAAGGGAGGTTCTTTCGTATCTGTGCGTTAATTAGCTGCCAATAATGAAAAGTTTTTCAGCAAATTGAAAATGTAAATACTGATTATCAAAGCATATATTGTTTCCTTAAGCGTAAATTATTTCCAATGTTTTACAGAGGAGACAAGAACCATTTTTATTCCCTATTACCATTATAAATAACACAATTATAAAAAATAGATTTTATTCTTCAGACTTTATGGTCAACCACATCAGCTCTTAGTTTGGATGCTCCATATCCACCATAAATGAGTTCAGAACGAAATCTATTTAATTTGTTGCCTAGTTTTAAGTTTATAAAAAAGTTTTATTTTCTAAAGAGGGATACCAGTCATATATCATTTTAAACAATGAGGAATTTAACCTTTGTGAAATGAAGAATAAGTGTTCAATCTAAATTCAGGGAGGAGTGTAACTATAGTTCAAAAGCTAGTTAAATCACAAAAAAAACTATAAGAACAGACAAGGTTATATTCAAATCTTAGCTTTAAGTAGTCAAAAACATAGTTTGATATTATCGTATTGTATAATTTGTAGAAATTACTGTATATATTGTAGAGTTAAAATCTTTACGAACATTTCTAGCGTTAGTCAGTTTTCCCATTAAATCATCTATAGGTCAGTTTAAGGAACATTTTTTTTTTTTTAAATTGATTTGAAGGATTTTGGTAAATTTACCATTCCTTCACATTTACAAATTACTTGTCTATGTTTTATTTTTTGTATTTGTGAATCTTCGATTAAGATTGGCTAACCGCTTAATCTCCTTCGTCGATTTTATTCATAGGCTAAGTTATTCTAAAGTAAGGAATTCATGCACCTAACGAAAAAGTCAGGTGTCATCCCCTCCTCTGCCTTTCAGTTATAAGTGGCTTGGGCATTAACACTTTTGATGTGCGGCCAAAAGAATACTGTCACCGTTTACACTTAGGACACAAATTCAAAGCCGTAACTTACCCCTTTAACATTAGAAATGACTAAGTCATTAAACATATTTTCGGAGGCCGCTGGATTTAGGATGTCCACCCTAAAAACCGATTTATTATGGGTTTCCTTGCATACCGGATTGGAGAGGAAAAAAAAAATGGCTTTGAAAAATTAGCAACCTATTATGCGGAACGTGCCAAGGTGGGGTTGGTTTAATTTTTTCTGGTGGCATTGACCTAACGTTCAAGGCTGGACAGGGCCCTTTTCGGCACGGATGAGCACAAAAGAAACACGGCAAAACATCATAAAGTAATTACAGATGCAGTGCACAAAGAAAGGCGGTAAATATGGGTATGCAGATTTTACATGCAAGGACGTTACGGATATTAATCCTTTTGCGGTTGCTCCGTTGCCATATATCCCAATTTCTCCCTTTAACCTTTTAAACTAAAAGCCATCAGGCATTTAAGTACCCTCGCCGACTTCATTAATTCGGCAAAACTATCAAATTAGCAGGTTATGATGGTGTCGAAATTTGGGTTCGGGAAGGGTATCTAATCATCAATTAATTACTGAAGAACCAAAAGCGAACCGATAATTATGGTGGAAAGCTATGAAATAGGAATTTTGCCGTTTGCCCATAAACTAGTAAAGCAACCGCGAAGCCTTTGGAAAGGAATTTATTCATCATCTATGTTTTCCATGTTGGTCTGGTAGAAAAAGGAAAAGCAGTTGGCAGAAAGTAGTAGCCCTGGGCAAGAAATTGAAAAAAGCGGGTGCCACATATTATAATACAGGCACTTGTTGGCACGAAAGCTCGTTACCCACCATTGCAACATCAGTAGCAAGGCGCCTATTACCTGGGTACACAAAAAAATGAAAGAGAACTTTCCATTTCCACTGGTTACTTCCAACAGATAAGGATGCCAGAAGAACGCTGAAAAAGGTATTGGCAGAAAAGGGCATGCGGACCTAATCTCCATGGCACGGCCGTTTTTTAGCGGATTCAGAATGGGGTAAAAAAGGCCAGAAGCCAATAAATCGGACGAAATAAATACCTGCATAGGCTGTAATCAAGCGTAGTTTGGACCAACGTATTTAAACGAAGTAGCCAGTTGGCTTGGTAATCCAGAGACATGTCATGAACGGAACTAACTATCTTCCAACGGAAAAAAAAGAAAAAAATTGCTTTGGTAGGCGGCTGGATCTGCAGTTTGGGGCAGGCAACCGTAGCAGCACAAACGGGACATGGAGGTTTACCCTTTTGATGCCGATAAAGAAAATAGGAGGACAATCAACATGGCGAAGCATTTCCGGGGAAGAATGTAATTTTTATGAAAACATTCGGTATTTTAATACCCAATTTTGGGCCCCCCCCCATTCGTGGGGCATCATTTTGTAACTGTAAATAAATACGCGGGTAGATGCGGAGGCTTTAAAACCGCAATTTTTGACGAGGAATAATAGCTACAGGGAATTAAACCAAGAACTCAAAAATTGACGGTATAGATCACCCTAAAGTTCTAAACTACATTGATGGTTTTTAAAGTTAAAAAACGTGGCAAACGTGTTGCGTATGGTGGATGGTGGTGGAATTGGTTTTGATTGTGTCAGAATATTTGCACACGAGGAGAAGCACCGCATTATTAAACATTGACGCTTGGTTAAAAGAATGAGGGAATAGATAAAAACAATGAATGGCCAGGAGTGAACCGAAAGGTGTAACGCAGAAGTTCCTCCATCACAAGAGAATTTTTATGTTCAAAGCGCCACAAGTAAGGGTATTTGGGTGGTAACTTGGGGCAAAACTACGGGGTTTGGACTCTCATTCGTGTACCCTGAAAAAAGGAAAAATGATAAGTTTATTCAACCGGTGCAGTACACAAAATTGATGTAAAGGCTGCATTATGTTTCAATGAAGCAGAAGAAAGTGCTGAGCGGTGGATAACGTGATCATTTGTGCCGGTCAAGTACCCTTTGCGCATTGGTAGCCCCTTTGGAAGCAAATTGAGTATAAAAGTGCACTAGTGGAGGTGCGGATTGTGGCGGCCGAACTTGGTGCCAAACGCGCCGATAAATCAGGGCCAGTAGAATGGCGCTTACCATTTAAATGATGAAAAAAATATTACATTCAATTACAAAAAACTAAGGCCAGGGATCATACCTAAACTACAATGTATATATCTCAGGGAAAATTCACCTCAAAGCGCATTTGGAAAACATTACAAAAAGCGTGTACTTCTGGAATTAGAATTAGTGCAATTGGACTTAAATAATGTTTCAGATAAAAAAAAGCTCAAAGGCCCAGAGGCTAGAGAGAATCACGGCTCATTTCAAACAAGTATTAATTATAAAACCATTATTAAAATAGCAAAAGAAAGTTAGGCAGGAATGGGGCCTATTTAGAAACAAAAAGATGCCGACCCTTACCCTAGCTAGAAAGCACAGTTGTATACTCCCCCCCCTTGGCAAAATTGATTGGTGGTACGCAAATACCTCAAGATTGCGAAAGATTATTGCGGAAAGAAGTGTGATTTATATTGTTTAGGTCCCTTTAGGTCGGTAACCACCAAAACGCATAAGTCCGGTTTGGTAGCTTAAAACGGGTATACGGGCGATTAGTAGAAATCTTAAAATCGAGCCCAATTCTTGGTTTTGGAGAGCATTACCATAGCAGATGTGCCCCTATATTGGAGGACGAGGCATTACTGGATTGCCGTCTCGGGAGAAATACCCGAAATTTTGATAGTATAAAGAACTTCAAACCCAATTACTTAATGCCTCCTCAACGGCAAGAGAAACGTGTATACATTGAATAAAATAAGAGCGATTTTTTTATACATGGTGGTTATGTTAAAAGTCAGGGAATATATGACCTCACTAAAGCTTGGTGAATCTCCCCTCTTACCAGTAGGACTCATCTAATTACGCGTTTCTTTACACCCTTAAATTAAGGATTTGGGAATCTTTGGAATATTGAGCAAGCTGGGTGGTGGTCGAAAAAAATATGGAGGGAAAGCCTAGATTACCTACCGCGCCAACTTGCACAAAAAAAGGAGCCCACTGGGCTTCCTTTTTTGGGATTAAGCGTAGTATTAACCTTACTCAGCCTGCGGTGCAACTTATTGGCATCAACATATCTAGCCTGCCCAATAGAGCACCCAATAGATATAGGGGGCATATTCCCGGTTTTGCCATCCTTTCCGCCATTGTTTCGGTACGCTCCATTGTGCAATGGAGTGTCCTCTCGTCACTGGCAACACCTCAGCTATAGGTTTGGTCTCTAAAATTAGGTTTCTTTTCGTCAGGTCTTTACGGGTGCTCATTATCAATTTTCCAATCGATTAAGATCCATGGGAACTCGGCGCAACCACAGGCGATTTCTTCACTTCTATATTTGCCCTCAGAAAGTGCAAAAAGATTAATTCGCATAACGGATCTTTCAGAGCGTTTACTTCCCAATGATTTTTTACCGATTAAAATGCGCTTCTTTTTGTTTCTGCCGAAAAGAATAATGACAAAGTGGGGAATGGTCAAAAAATTTACATATTCATCATCGGAATGATTCAAGTATTACTTAAATCCTTCTCCTTCTACAAAGCCTATGACCGAGGCCGGTCTGATTGCATTCTCATTCATATTCCATATTTTTTTATCAACTTTTTTCAGCCCTTTTTTATAATTTTTTGTCTTTTGTAAAATGAAGGGCTGGTTTGCAAGAAGGACAAATAAGTGTTCGAATTTCAGTCGGCGGATCCCCCTACATTGATAGAATCCCATTCAGATTATCAGGATTCCATTTTTCCCAGGCGTAGGGCTTGCCGTTCCAATCCACAGTGCTCGGTATCCATAATATGTCGCATCTCTATTTTTATTTGGTGGGTTATTTTATTTCGGGGGGCCCCCCTATCTCTCCAAGGCCTTAATCGGCTGCCAATTCAGCAAAAGTGCATACACGAAAAAATGGCCGCAGGATTCATCGCTGCTAGTGGTGACTGTTCCATCTCCAATTTTTCATTTCATCTGATAACTGCCAAATTCTTCGTTTTCTTTACATATGTCTCTCTCCACTCTTCTGAAAATCCGTTTGGCATGTAGCCCACTTCATAGCCATTCTCTTTTCAAAAAAGACCTTGGCGGGAAACCCTTTTAAGTCGGAGGTGCGTTAACTCTCCATGGCCTCAAAGCTTGCGTAGGGCATTTAAACTTGGCATCTTCCGACTTGGTGGTAACGGAATAACGAAATTTACTCAACCTTGCCAAATACATTGGATTGGTCCCAAAGGTCGTCATTATACGGTATATGAAAAGCCAGTAGATAGGTCTCCTGCGTTTTCATGGCTAAATCTGAGGTAAAACCATACCTTAATATGTCGCAACCGCTGAATTTATTGAAAATAATCCAGCTTTTTTGCGCTAGTGTGCATAGGCACAAGTTCAACTTTATGTCATCCCCTTTTGGTCAGGACCAGAACACTTTCCGTCAGGACCTTCTGACATGCGATCACCTGGATCGTCTACCAGCCATTCGTTTTGAAGGCGTTAATAGTCATATTTGCATCTTCACGTAAGTTTAAAGGCACCTTGGTTGGACCGAAACCATAGTACGCGAATATTTTCTACACTTGTAATTTCTGTCCATGGTAATTTTTTGGTCCAATTTAATTAAGGGCAAAATGTTTTACGGTCCAAACCTGTACGTTGGTAGTCCCCAAAAACAATGGTTATCTTCATAGAACTGAATTGCGGTTAAATTATTGGCGTCAAATACCTCTTTACCGTTTTTTAAACGACTATCCACTGGATACAGTCCCGCTGCAGTCAAAAGCAAAAATTGGACCAGAATTGGGGTCATTTACTGTACAGATATCGGATTAGGCTATTGATGGAGGATCTTTCATTACTTCTTGGTTGTTCTTAAAAATAGCAAATCGCTTTCTCCTGCTATTCATGGTCAAAAATCAGGGCTATTGCCCATAGCCTTAGGAGCTTTTATATTATGGTCGCTGTATAACTTGCCTGCCCAGGCATTGCTCAAAACCACCTTGTCTGTCAAATAAAACAAATTGACCTTGATACTCGGTCAATGCAACAAATGTCATGTCGATTCACAGGTCTATATGGTACATCTTCTCGCATTCTTTTTTCATGTTGGGAGCAGTAGCCCTTTGGTTGGACAGCACTTTATGGCCTTATTTCGATCACTGGCAATTTGGAAGGCAATCTACATTCCCCTCACCCTTCTTCCAAAAGAGACTTATCAGCGTATCTTGCCAAAAAGGCTGAATTCGGCAGCCGTTTGTGGGCCCTGGTTACGACCCCACTAGTAAACAAAACCCTAAAGAATAAATTTTCATATGTACCTATTTATTGTTTTTAAAACTGATATACTTCGACTACGCTCAGTACAGGTATGTTATTCAATATCGTCATTGGTATTTAACTACCAATATCGGTTATGCTCATTTCATATTTTTATCAATTTGTACAATCGATAAAAATATAAATGGTTGTAAGTAAGAAGGTATCACTATTCTTGATGAAACTTATAGTATTTTACCTAGGTAAATTTTAATAATTAAAAAATTAAAAATAAATTTTATTTAAAGGTGATGTCAAGGATCTTTCGAAAAGACCAACAAAGCTGCTGCTTCAAAATACATAGGTATACCATCAATAAGAAATACCTATTTTGAAAATCGCCTTCTAAGTACAAAGATTTTGCTGGCTATAATTTGGGTTCTTGCGGGCATAAAGGTCTATCAGAATTATAAGCTTAATATTCTATGTATTTAAGTCAGAATGAAAGATGTAAAAGTGTAGAATAGAGGTTTGTATCCAAGTAAATCTTATTCTTCCAGTTAGGGAATTTAAATTAAAAATATTACTTAGCGGAAATTAATACCATTTAACACCATTATCTCCTCCTATCCCCTTCCTTTGCCTTACAAGGGATTCCGGATAGGAACAACCTTGGCCCCATACTCAGGACATTATAGTTATATGGTAGACAAAAAAAAATTGGCTCTACAGTTTTGCAGCAGCAATTTTGTGCCTGGTAAAAAATTAAAAGGATGCTGCCGTTAAAAAAAAGAAGTAACCTACAGAAACTTGTAAATACCCCAGTTTCTGTAATTTATCCGAAGCACCATCTACACACATTTAATATTAGATAACCCAAATCGTTACGTGGCCCCAAAATTAAGTCCGTTGTTTAGTTTTATCCCAATCCAAGGTTTACACCCAAAATCAATGGTTTGAAATTAATTCTTTTTACGTTACATCTTCATATTTTCCGGAAAGTAAAACCCATTTGTGGACCAGCTTCCACACTAACCTTTTGATAAATAAATATTACCCATTAACGGAGATTCAAAATAACTTTAATGCCACTAACATCTTCGCCAATGCTTTAACTTAGAATAGAATCATTTAGTACTCCGGTTTGAACGACAGTTTTTTCAGCATAAATGGCATTTCGGCGACAAACCAAAATTAAACTGAGCTGGTTATAGGTCTAGGTCTCCCGTATTGTCCCATAGATCGAGGGCAAAGTTAATTGCCCACTTAGCACGAGGTGAATTCATTGGGAATGTACATTGACAATCCAAAAAACGGTTCAAGGCGTAACGAGTAATAATTTATTTCATTCCTTTAAAATTAAAAATTTAATTCAAGCAAAAGAAGACATGTTTTTAAGGGGTTCTACTCTTATTTTTATAAAACGTATTTAACGTTTTAACCAAATTTTAACACGGCGTGTTGGCAGGCCGGCATTGGGGTAACCTGAAATGAAATCAGGTTTTAATTTAACTTCAGAATTACATTTATCTCAGGGGACTATGATTGACATTAACTTTTAAGAATTTTTTGGAGATATTGCACTGCCTGCAATTGTACTTAAAGCTTCTATCTCTGTTTGCTATTAATACTTATATTTTAAAAAAATGTTCAGTATTCAACCCACAAAAAAAAAGCCCATCTAAATTAATAGATGGGCTTTGTTATTAAAACTTGACAGTAATGTATTGAGAAACTTTTACGTATACCGCGTTTAAGCCTTGTTTCCTTTCTTGAAGATCAAATCTCAAACTTCGGTCGCCTTCGCGAATCTCGTCTATTAATCCTGAAATTGTGTACAAAGTGAATCTTTTTTCAAACTCACTTCTTCCAGTAGATAAAATCCAAATCCTTATAGAACTCATTGAAAAATACTATAACTGTTCTTTACTCATATGTAATATTTGATTAATTTATAATACCTTAACTTAAAAGGCAAAATGTTCGTGCCAATTTTTTATAATTACAACAAAACTATTTTACCTTATAGAAGTTCCAATAATAAAGCCAAAAAGAAAGACCACAAATTAAATAGGTCTCCCCTACCTTTCTAATTATATAAACCACATATCACTACATTTTTGCACATCATATAATAATTTGTCAAAAATTAAAAAATTTGCAAGTTGATATACCAAGTATTATATCAGGTGTCCTAAAAAGGTTTGAAGTAACGATATATTTAAGACTAATCTATTCTATTCTCAAAGGTGAATGATTGTTCGATGAACCATTATCCACCCATTATCTAGTTCTTCACAACAATAGCGTTATTTGTCAATTTACTACAACCAAGTCTTCTCCGAAATTAAGGTGGAAATTCAGACAGTTGAAAGGTAATAAATTGGCTACCCATCCACCAAACGCACCAATCTGAAATCATTTCGCACTCAAACTTTCACTTACTATCGAGTCTACCTGCACCAAAAAAAACATTTGACAGTTCATGTGGCTACATTGGCTTCACCTCCAATTTCTTGATTCTCCATTTTTGATTCGGTAAACTATAGGGAACTGGTTAAAGACATGGAAGGGAAAATATTATATATCATATACTCCGTCTTTTATGCTTTGAGAGCAATAGCCCGAAAAGTGTTTCCAATTACGTTCTATGATTTTTTGCTCAGGAAAATTCGGAAAAGTACCCAACTCTGGAGGTTCAAATTGAAACCAAAAACTTTGGGTGGACCGTCAATTCGTTCAGTGCAGCTGACAGGACAAGGGAACAAAAAGTATAAAAAAAAATTTTAATTATTTGTTTTCAATAATATATAATCTATGGTAAAAAGGTTAACATCAAAATTGTTTTTTAAACCATTTGTTGTAATTCCAAGGAAATATTCTCTACTTCCTTAGGGCCTTTCTAGGATTGGATAGCCAATACTTGGCATCCCTTCAAGGGCCCCATTGCTTTAATGTTTGATAAATTGGTAAAAAAAAAAAAAAACCCATTTTTGCCTTTTAATTTATTTTAAATGGGGGAAATGGATGTTTATACGTTGTGCACCATCTTCCCAAAAACCGTTCTTTAGTATTTTCACCAAAAAAAAAAAACAAAAAAAATCCCTCCTTTTCCGGGGGT
>Ga0163217_1048680_pt1 | contig 10409 bp, 10 predicted proteins | sample SynspAceP_FD_185933 | JGI IMG/M metagenome (GOLD analysis project Ga0163217, IMG submission 185933) | Saline lake microbial communities from Ace Lake in Antarctica - Synechococcus sp. Ace-P (PacBio error correction) | ecosystem: Environmental > Aquatic > Non-marine Saline and Alkaline > Saline ... | reverse complement strand
GTAATTTCCAACAATGACGGTAGTTTTAGGGTCCCTCTAAATTAGAGCTTAAGACACTTGGAAATCACTTCTATGGGTATGATTCCAGGGAATTGTAAGGGCGAAGATTAATTATCTGATAAAATCAACGGATATATCTAAAAACCTATGGCTTATCCAATTGGATGAGTTTACATTAGCGGCTTCCAAAAAAGAGGAAAAGGAAGAATTGTGGAAATCAAGATGATTAGCACCCACTTCTGCAGAGGAGATTATTGGATCATTCGATCAAAATATTCCGTTTGAATATCCTTTAATCCACAGTTCCTATGTAGGATACTACAGGTCTATACCAACTCGGATATCAGGCACGGCGCTATGAATTGAGCGGCCAGGTCGAGATGGCTATGCGATTATTTGGCCGATCCGCTATGAAGATAGTTGCCTCCTTGGTATAGTCATGTAGAGTCGATTTGTGGGGCATTAGCGGAAATTATGATGGGAATTGGACACTCTTCCAGATGGAGATTTTTGCCAGATGGAATTGAATTGTGTTAGAAAAGAAATCAAAACGAATTAAAGTAGGCATATTCTGACCTGACGCAATTTGGGAAGAATGTGGCGCATTTGGGACCGACACATTAAGGAAATCATTGAAGCAAGGTCGAGGTCAATGTTATGGCAGCACCCATGTTACCGCGGTTGTCCTTTTGGAGGGTATTCAGAGTAATTTTCAGTTACTTTGCCTTGGGCTGCCAAACTGGAAATCTCACGCTAAGACCATGAATTCTGTTGGTTCATTCGAATTAATTTGATTTGATGGAAAAGGAATAAATTTACTGAAGTTGGGCGGTAATAGATCGGGTGACCAAAGAAAGCCACAGAATACTTTGCAAAAGTCATTTTTTTAAATGCTTCAACACTCAATTCAAATTTGATCTTACTGATTGAGTACCTCAAACGCTTACCCAAAGGGTGGGTAATGATTCAGATTGCTCGGTATACATCGCATTCCACAATTATTTCGTGGTTTCGATGAGTGCGAATTTTGAAGGTTTTGAGGATAGCTATTACTTTTGGAAGAAGACCGACCACGATGATGATGCCCAAACTTCGAAATGTAAAGAAACAGGTATGGATTTTTCAGGGTGGTTATATGCCCTTCTTTAGGCATTTCCCGTACCCGTGGTGTCTGGTGTAGGCTGAAGCATATTTAGGAGGAGGAGTTGAAAGGGCAGGGCAATACCGGAAGTTGGACCTTGGCAATGTCTGGAGATGATGCAGCAGAGACAGTCCCTAGGAGACGAATCAAGTATCGCTGAGTAAGGATCATACAATAATTGGGGAATGCCCCAACTAAAATAGATTTGTTAGCTTTACGATGATAATGATGAGAAAGTCTTTGGCTGATTTCTACACCCAAGGAAAATCTATGCTCGAAAGTGCTGGCATGTAGAATGCTCTATCTCCGATGCGGGCAAAAACCCGGCTGGATATCCATGAAGTGGGTGGAGTACGAATTGGGCAAGGATCAAAAACATTCTTTGCTGAATGGGCCACAACAATTTTCATAATTCTTCCCAACGTCTTTTGTGACTGAGGCGCCGCAATGACATCCAACAGTGTTCAAATCCTTCACTACTTATTATTGGCATTGACTGCTAGGAAGCTGTAGCTACGCTTGTAAATTGAATTTGAAAAAGGGGCAACCATTTTCTTAAGAATGATTAGATATATCTGTTTTTTCTTTTGGATCTGGACCATATTTATTTGTACCATCTTGTCCTGGCTTGTACGCAAGCCAAATAAGCCAATGAAATTTGACTGGTGGTGGAATCAATAAATAAAGTGCGTTATTTCAGTCCATTCCTATTATCATGAAGTCGTTGATCGCTGGACAAGAAGTAACAACAATCGAAGCAATTAGGGTAATGCTAAAGGGAAAAAAATATCGGCCAAGCTTCCCATGATAGGATTGCCACATTACAAAAACTCAAACATTAGACTTTTAAAATATTTGTAAATAAAAAACCATGAAAAGAACTAAATAGAGTCTTCTCGTGATTCTGCCTTCGGGTTTTAAAAATGAATTCATAATTACCTAACAAGTTAAGAGCAATAATGTTTAAAATTGCTTGGTTTACTGCTTTTTTTTTGTGATTTTCGAGTTAGATTTTGAGTAGTACATAACATTTTGGAGTTTCACCTCCCACATAATTCCAGTGATTTTACATTTTTTAATATCATTAAATATCACATTTGATCATTCTTACTAAGAAGCCTAAATTTTGCCTTTATGAAAAGTTACTTACTTCTTCTCTTTTAGGCAATGTTGAGGTGTTCCCTGTCAAATTCTCGTCCTTGGCTTTCAGGCCTAATTTCTACTGAATTTCAAGCTCCACCAATCTTATCATCTTATCATACGAAGGTTTTGACATGGGACCAGCTGCTAATGAAAGTTGGTGTCATAAATGATGAATTAGTCGTGTAACAGAAGTTTAATGCAGCGATTTTGACAATTTTATGTTAATCGTCATCGAGAAATCGGGAGAGATCCCAGCTGGACAACAGGCCGGTAAGCGAGCCTGTCGTTTTTAGGCTATCCTCGATGAATTCTGGCAATAGAAGTAGCAGAAGGAAAGGGTTATGCTACATTAGTGCTCGGCTGTAGAGGCCCCTGTGGTAATGCCTCTTGGGCTCTCCGATTCAATTATATGTCGAGCAGGGATCGCGAGGCCGGTAATTTTCTGGTATTGATATTATCAGATGTATTTTGGATATCAAATTCTTGAGGAGGTTTACTATCTGGAATGAAGAGATCAGGGAAGGACCGTCCGTGTAGATGATTTTGCTTTCTGGCGGGGAAATTTCATTGGGAGAACACCACCATTGACATTAATCTGCTTTTATCACTCTGTATATTCACCTCTTTCGAAAAGCTCCGCTTATTTATCTGGCTGCACGGGAGGGTGAGAAGGGGGTCAGATCCTGACCACGCCACTCATCGGGGAAATTAAGGCATTTAATTATGCTTTCTTCCAGAGATCAGCTAATTATTTTTGGTGGAGTCCTATGTTACTTGTTCCACAAAGCCCGACTTTCTGGATGCAAAGCGGCTGAGGGAACGACAAGAGGGCAGTAAGTGATGTGATATTCACGAAGGCTGTTATGAGCCTTGTATTCAAGATTATGTAGCCTAAAGAAACCCCTAAGATTGATCCTTCTCGAAATCTACGGGCGGATGCTCAACGGGGGGCTATTATGTCTTGAAGTTGATTATGAGCACCCCAGAAAATTACTTTGCTTGCGGAACTATATCAGCTTCTTTGGCTTTCAATAATGAATCGTAAGTGATGCGCAAATTCCAAAACAATCGCAAAAGAAATGTGCGATTGTGGTTTCGTCCTTTCCAATGATGATCCGAGTATTGACTAGCAGACGAGGACGGTTGTACCTTAGTTGCCGTCGACGTGAAAGCAGGAGCTGATAGAATGTGCATCTTTTATCCTATTAACGATCATGTGACTGATATTTGACAGGTTTTTTATGGGAGGCGAAATTATTACCCGATACCAATGGGCATTGGTCTTGGATTTATGTTCATGCAGAAACAAGCAAGGACAGAATTAGACGGTTCGTTTGTTGATAAATTAAATGATCGGCCAGTAAACTATTCATGGAATAGGCTTGCCGGCTATTGTCCAGTAAGAAAAGAAGCAATTAATATTGTTTAAAGCGGGTTTTCCGGCTTTTTTTTTGACTTCAAATTATCGCTTAAACAATTACGCTCGAGTTTTAATGATTTGATGATATAAAGAGTTTTTACTGAAGAACTTTCCAGAAAGGAACTGAATACAGTCTGTGCGCATGGCTTTACACATACCGGAGAATGGCTGGAAAGATCATCGTCTCGCAAAGTGGTTTCAGCTTTTTGATATCACACAAAGCTATAGGATGGGTCTTGAACTCTAGTCTTGCCAGAAGGCCTTGAGTAGAAGTAAAAAACTAGCTCAAAAGTGAAATGGACCTGCGTGTGGTTGGACAATTACCCTCTTGTGCGGAGTAGCGACAGTTGGTTCGTAGAGTATTTATTGGAAAAAATCGCTCCCGCAATAAGTATTTCAGATTCAAAAAGTTTGCCTGCAGTGATCTGGATTGTTGGTGTAAAGCAATAAATCGGGGAATTCTTACCAGATTTCAGGTAGGCTTGGACTTTATGCATCAGGAGCTTTGCATGCAAGCATTTTACCGGCCTCGAACTGCGAAGGCAAATATATGAAAATTGGAGTCTGTTGATTTTGGATGATTCGGGGAAAATACCGATAGTTAGGGCATTTATCCTAGGAAAAGAAGAGTGGAATTCTGGATGCTGGAAACTGATTTATGGGAATGATGCGCAATTGGATAGCCACTCGGTTTAAGTACCCAGAATTTAAAGGCGTTCTCCTGAAAAAATAGATTGCTTTGAATATTTTACCAGAGAAATGTCGCACTTTCCTATATTTCCGATCTATCGCTATCCTTTTCCTACAAGATTCGCGAGCAACTTTGGCGTGTGAATATTTTGGGGATTTACGGGGCACATTCCGGAGTTGGTTTGAAACTTGCTTTCGGGAAAAGAATAAGAGATAGTGTAAGCCTTTGCTAAGCGTAATTAGATCCATTTTTTGAAAGTGCCGTTCCAAATAAATGAGAACGCGCTCGACTAGCTCACTTGAGAATGGGCAGTTTTATAAAACGGTTTAAAAAGCTTTGGATTGAATGGAACAAGTGGGCCCAAATCTCCACCAGCCACTCTTAAAAAAAGCAGTAAAGTCAGTCGAAAATACTCCTCGGCTTGCCGGATTTTCCAATGCATCCTTGTATCCTTATGCCGGCTTGGAGGAGCAAAACCCATTACCGAAAACTCAACCGCGTTTGGCGTGATTTCCAATACCGTGAGTCGCAGCAATGTCTGATTTGACTTTTTCCTTTTTTGAGTAGTTGGAAAAAAGAATACTAATAGATCAACCTACGCCCTGATTTTAGATTTAAGAATAAACCATCATATTTTACTTTGATTATGAGTACTCAATTCTCTCTCTTTATTTTCAACCATATCAATGCTAATCGATTAGGACTTTATTGCTAGGCAAAGGTATGTGCGCGCTCTAATACTTTTGTTGGTGTCATCTAAGTAGGCGAATTCGGTAGACTTAATTTCTTAAAAAAAGCCTGTTGTATTTTTGAAATCGACAGCTCTCCAAAAAGGAAAAAATTATCAGAGAATCAATTCGTTAAAGTCCTATAGTTCTAATTAAAACCAAGAACTCTCACGATTCTAGCGATTAAATGAGAACAAGTAGAGATTCCATGCAATAAGCAAATATAATCCTCATTTAAAAATGCTAGCAATCGTCGTTGGGACTGAGTCTGGTTATTCTCTCCCTTGTAATAATATGCTGGGGAAGTGTATTCGTAAAATCAAAGAAGACCTCCGTCTTGATCTCCGCTATTATAAATAATGAAATTAAGGAAGCCAAAATTAATTAGTAACGCTTATTAAGTATGGTTAGAGCGAGCTTCATATTCTAAATGATCAATATATCAACGGTTAGGGCGCCGTGTGGCGAATGCGAGGTTTTACCAAATATGTTATTGGAAAACAATAGTGGTTTGTGATTCACAAATTTCTACAACGGAGTGCGATTTGAGACATGACCTAAATATTCAGCTTGTTGTTCATGGTAAATTCGGAATGATGCCAATTATTGATGATATGCGCTCCTTAGAGGCCAGGCATTAATTGGATAGATACCTAGCTAGGTATAGAGTTTAATCGATCTGGCGGAAGAGCTTATCTTCTAGTGTGTATCGATTGTATATTTTGAGGCAAATAACCAAGTTCTGTGATTATTCGTCAAACTTATTGGTAGTCCAGAATTTATATCTTACACAGAGATGGTGAGCAGAACTTCTGAAATCCATTTAAATTGGAATACGCTACCTATTGAGTATGACTCTTCTGTTCAAGAATTTCCTTATAAAGGAAAGTATGAATTGAAGTGGGACTATTCGCTTGCGGATTTTTTATGTGTTGCGAATCAACTAGCTAGCTTTTACTAAGTTATTCCAATTCGGGAATCCAATCTCAAGTCAAAAAAATAATAAAGTAGGATATATAGTTCTCTTCTTACGAATATGTTTTACTTGCTTTCTGACGAACTGGTGAAGTTGTAAGTGCATACCATAATTCGAAAGACATAGAAATTCAGCTGAACCTTCTATTTTTATAAGATCCAAACCGTTGGACATCATAACCTTGTTGTTCAGCTATTTTAAGTTGGAAAATTACCTGGAGGACTTGTTTGAATATCAAAATGTTATACCCCATCAGTCCTATTTTAATAATTTTCAAATTACTTTTTATCCAAAAGATATATACTCATCGCACTAATGTACAAATTTCAGGTAAAATCATTGACTAACAGGGACCGGTTAATGTGTGAAAAATAGTTACACGATATCAATAATTCTCTTTGTTATTTACGATAATCTGAATGATTGTTTAATATTAACTAAAAAATTTTTGGAAATTCGCTGGCTTTAAAAACATAAAAAAAAGCGAATGAACAAATATTTTGAAACGTTGAAATTATTATTTAATCAGGAAAGCCCTTTGCATTTTCAAGGTGCTTGCTACTTTATTAGATTTAGTATAAGCGAATATCAGATTTTTCTATTTATTTGACTGAAATATACTTCAGCACCAATATACTCAACACCCGATTTTTTAGGTAAAAGAGGTTATATTAAACTGACTTGATTATCAGCAGTCGAGGGAATTTAGAGTGAAATAGTAAATGCACCATCGTTGAATCACAATCGTCTCATAGAATTCCTCTCCTGATAAACGAACTTTTGCATCTAAGAAAGTCTAGCTGTAACACGTAATCTGTAGGTGTAATGTTTCTATCCTATGAGCCTTTTGAGGAAACCTGAAGCGTGATTGATCGGAAAGCCAGAGACAACATGTATGGACTGCCGTGGATGGAAAAGGAAAATTTTTATAGACAAAAGAATCTAGCTGTGGCGATCTCCACCTGCAGGATTTATTTAAACAATGGAAAGGCGGAAGGTTTAAGTAGGATTTCTTGTTGTCGGGATCTAAATAGGTAGAAGCTGTATGGATATATTATCGATTTGTGTTAGGGGTGGATGCCCCGCTGTCTAGCTTTATAGTCGTAGCAATTGGATCATTGCTTGTATCCAAGGGCATCAAGTTGGTCTCGATAAAGCACGGAGTTGGATTACTCGGGACCTTATTCCCTAATGAATTCATGGGAATATGTTTTGTTCAGGGGCAGACATTCAAAAATCGACCCAATAGAGAATCATTGGCCTATCAATTATCCGATCTCGCATGGCTGATAGCTCCAATCGGGTTGCCATTCTTGGAAATCTACCCATTCCGGTACGGACCGCCTTTTTATGATGCCCAAATTCGAGATTATTCCAAATAAAATTCATTGAGATACCCCCTCTCATCCATATTCCAGCCGAGACTCGTGCAGAGCCCAATTGTTAAAACCTTTGATAGGATATTTCATTTCCGACAATGATCATTTTATAGCAGCTGCCATTCTCTGGGCGATCCCACGACAACTTTGCTGCAAGACTGACATATTGAATACATCTTCACTGTTAATCCATTTTAGCCAGAATTTGGAGACAACCTGGACACTCTTACTTTCATCATCCTCACCAAAGCAAGAACTGATTCGAGGGCTCTCGGGCGTTGTCCAATTGGCGTGATGGATTTCGTTTTTAAAAAATAGGACGTAGGAGAATAAAAAACCGCCCCTCTTTTTCAAAAAGAACGGTCGGTATTGGTCAGTTCATGCCAAATAAGTCGAAGCTCCAAGAATTGATGTTTTCCATTTGTTATATTCCTCTTTATACTTTTGACTACGTGTATGTTAGGGTTTTTAATCAGATAGTTAAAGGACCGATTTTTACAAACCAGTCGCCATAGCTCTACCCTGCAATTTTGGGTTATAATCGCCAGATCCAATCCCTCCATCATACTTTCGACAAGCCCCGGCAGCACTGTACTTCTTCTAGTGCTCCACCGATGGAAATTGCGTTTAGGTTAGATTCGCACAGGCTTTCTATCTCTAACCAACCTTTTTATGAATTCTAAACCGATATTGGCGCGCATATGTCTGCACTTAGATTTTAGACTATCCGCATCTCATCTTACTCCCTCATCCAATAGTTATACAGATCGCATCTCCAAAAGAAATGAGGGCCGTGATTGATCGGATGATAATTTTGATATAATCTGAATGACTGCCGGCTTACGTCAGATAATCCACTCTAAAACTATACGAAGTCAGAATGTCTCATAGATTGCATCAATAGTTATTTAAACTCCCTATCCGAACCCATATTCCTATGGCGGTAATAGGAAAGAAGGAACGTTTGTTGCACTTGAAATTTGGCTCGTTGAACTCCGATATTCAACAACGAGTAAATCTGCATTGAATACCAGCCCTCGTTGTGATAGCCTTTTTGACTCCAGTTTAACAACTGGAACGTGGAAATATTGATGATCACTTCCGTCAAATTCATTTAATGGAGTCCCTCATTCACATTTTACTTCAGCCACTCAGCATTGCGTATTTATGCACACTTGTCCATGAATCACAAGTCCAGAACTGTCTCATCCCCATTCTTTAGAACCATCAAAGTTCTTCATATGTGCGGGATTTAGTGTTGTTGATCGAGAAAGGATAATTGTGTGTCTCCTTCAGGCGTGCGAAGCGCTGCACTAGCCGATGTCGGGCGAAGAAATTGGATACGTGATGCCCAATATGGAACAACCATTCCGCCATAAATCTCAGCGGTGTTCACAAGAGGTTTTGATGGCTCCATCACGTCCATTATTTGTATAGAGTATATCCGGCAGCTTTGATCCGAGGTAGTAAGTTGTGGTCGAACGGCGGTCGATAAGGTTTCCCACTCCGTGCTTCATACTCTTGAAGCCATTCCGATATGACATTCGTAGTAATTAAGACGTTAGAGGCCATAGTATAGTTGATGTAAGCACAAGTCTATGTCTGAATTATATTTGGCTGTCCAAGAGAAAAGTTATAGGTAGTTTCTCGTCTCACTTTTATATTCACCGGGAGAACACAAAAGTGCCAGCTGGAAACCCAATGATCACGGAATACCTTGGATTTCTATCACCCGAGTAGATGTAATCGCGGGCTCCCGATGTCATACAATGTTTTACTAAATTTGGTCGTGATTCAACCCGAACTTTTTACTCGCATCCTATATATGCATTAAAACCTAAGTTCGATGCGTTGAAAGTTCGTTCTTTATTTCGATTACCCATGTATGCAAGAAAATACTCCCAATCCCCTCGACCCACAAGGATGCTATTCCTTTCTTGTGCGCATTGGGGTTGATACCCTCAAAAAGTTATTTTAGGGTCGCTGCAAGTCGACCAATACATGCGATTCCAGCATATGAGATGCATGCCTCCTCTCCGCAAATGACCTAAAATCTAGAGTTGGTTGCAAGCCGAGACCAGCACCTGATTTCCCGGGATATTTTTAGAAACCCAGCCTCATTTCGGCCCACCAACAAGGAATTCGAAATGCAGTTAAATCCACGTAGTATTCGTGCATTCTGCAAAATCTCAAGGTAAATCATACGCCCTTAGCTCGCTGTGGAGTGTTTTCAATTCTGTACTATCCTCCTCTGAAGTGGGGGCGCTTTTTACAAATACGCCGATTAACGGCTTGGGACGTTCTCGAATTTGTGTATTCAAAATCAGAGCCTTAACCCAATGGTGTCTTTGTTACGTCTTCCAATGTTATGAAAATTTATTAAATAGCTGCCTCAAATCCGAAGACCATGCGGAAGGTATGTTAGTTCGTTTGCTTGTCTTCATCTATTCGCAATATGAATAAAATAGAGCCCATTTTTCCGTCTGATAAGATTGTTTAGGAAAAAATTAGGTGCGGGCTAGTTTGAGAAGGTAGGGGGAGGGAAAGATTCGCGAAAGAAGAAAATTTTTTCTCTTATTCCGCGTTTCTTTATTTTTTTTTTTTTCTATTAACTCTTTTTATCAAAATGTCTAATGCTCATCCTGGGGTTCAACGATATTACATAAGAAAAAAACATCGAAAATTGCGCGCAGATGGTCCCGATTGATTATTTTTTGATTATTTCCCGATCAAATCGCACCTCTGTGCTTTTTTCACCTTTTTTCAGGATATAGACTACTATATGTTATTACAATCGAGTCGCCTCTGTAGTTGCTTGCGCCTTGTATTCACACGTTCAAGTTTAATGAAGTCCATCTTTTAACCCTTTTCCTTTGTCGATCTAGAGCTCCTACCTGAGTGCGCCTTGATTGGATTGATTCGAAACATCCT
>Ga0163217_1024013_pt1 | contig 10409 bp, 7 predicted proteins | sample SynspAceP_FD_185933 | JGI IMG/M metagenome (GOLD analysis project Ga0163217, IMG submission 185933) | Saline lake microbial communities from Ace Lake in Antarctica - Synechococcus sp. Ace-P (PacBio error correction) | ecosystem: Environmental > Aquatic > Non-marine Saline and Alkaline > Saline ... | reverse complement strand
CCAATGACTTTTCTCGCCCAACGTAGTGAGGGCTTTTGCCCCCGCGCAATTTGAGTCATTTGAAACGACCGCGAATCGAGCACCTTCTTATCAGCCACCGCAGCGCCGACCCCCATGTTAATGTGAATCTTCTGCAAAACCGAGGTATTTGAAAGTGAATTTATGTCCCGAACTGCTCTTTCAACCGCCCGCGCGAATCGATCCTCGTTAGCGGGCTTGCAAATCTTGTTTGTTTGTGGACGATGGCAGGCGAATCCCCGTTGGATCTAACTGAGTGTTGAAATAAAATCTTGATGCCGTTGCCGGAGAATACGGCACCTCGAACTCTACTTCTGTGCCGACCAGCCTTCGCTGGTTTGAAACTAGACCAAGACTTGCCACTCTTTCCTTGCAAAACGCCTCTTTCGCTCGTCGGCCAGGAAACGCAGTCCCAATGCGAAGTCGACGCCAGTCGCCGGATCGACGATCAAACACATTGCTCGCGTCAAAGGCATTTTCTTGTTCAGAACGCCCCCCTTGCGGTTCGTCTGACTTTTCGAACGTGCTTTCCAAACTCGGGCAGCACCCTCGACCCACAATCTCTTGCGCTGTCACGATTGATCTTCAAAATCTTCCCGCGATGCCGCCCTTGTCGGCCCCGCGAAATCACGATCCACGTCGTCATCGATACGGGGAAATTTTCCATAATATTTGCTTTGAGCGGCTGACTGTTTGCTGGATGCGGCGGCTGTGACGACGAGCTCCTATTAAAAACTTCGTTGCGGGCAGACTTGTGACAAATTTTTTGTAAACATTGAACTCACGAAGTTTTCCTCTTGCGACCGCGCCGAAGATTAGAGTACCACGGGGGTCCGGTCTTTGTCGACGAGAACCACGGCGTTCGAATCAAAAACGAATGTTAAACTGCCATCGGACCGACGCTTGTTGGCGTCTTCGTGCGAAACAATCACCGCTCGCGACAACCGATTTCTTCTTTACTTCGCTACCAGGAATCACGCTCTTGGACTGAGCACACGATGACATCACCGACCAGTCGCGAACCGCCGCCGCTACGCCACCGAGCACCTTAATGCACATCACCTGCCGTGCGCCCAGTGTGTGCAGCAACGTCGAGTCGGGTTTCTTGTTGGATCATTTTCTTACTTCAACGACAAAAATTTTTTGACAGGCAAATGTTGACGGCAAAAGAAGCGATTGCTACGAAAACGTCGCCTCACGGACTCTCCAACCCGGAATGAGTGATCTCCGTTGGATTCGCTCTCGGATTCGTTCAACGCTTTCTTTGCGTGCAGCACGCAACGCCGACAACGTCAACCAACGTACTTTTCTCAAGAACCCTGACCAAACCCAACGCTTGAGCTTGACTCGAATGCTCGGACTCGATGATTTCAACACGATTCCCCCACCGCCCCGATGCTTGTCTTCCGTCATGGACGTGACGACACGTACGGCGACGGATGTATTTCTTGTACCTTCGGATGCTTGACCACACGATTGATCCTGTACGCGGCGCGTTCTTGTTCATCCTTATCGGCTGGTCACGAAAAAAAACCTTTTCCCCCCGGGGCCTTAAAAAAAAAAAAACCCCCACCCCCCCCCCCCCCCCCCGGCCGTTTTTTTTTTTCGGGGGCATGGACGTTTCGACAGTTTCACTAGGAAGGGTTTATCAATCAAAATACAGATGAGAATCCAACCGAACACATTGGAACGGGTTGTTTCATCTCACCGGTAATACAGGCTAGGGCAGGTTGCCGCAGCGGGAAAGCCGTTGGGTTTGGATCGTTTTTTGATCCGTGCGATCAACGCCGTTTCTTGCGGATTTCCTAGGGAGTGTTAGCCGCTTCTGACTGAACGACTGGAAACGCAGACGGAACAAGAGTTCCCGGCCGCTTTCCTTTCGCAGTCGCTTCGAGCTGCTCGCCGCTCATTTCGTGAAGTTCAGGTCAATGATTTCATCGCTTCAACAAACGAAAAGAGGGAAATTTATTGGAAGGGCGACTTGCTTGTTCGAAACCGCTGCAATTAAGCAGTGCGACGGAAAAAACCTACAAAATCGAACCTTGACTGGGCCATCTTGACTGGCCAAACGAGCCGAAAAACAAACTTTGCTTGACTGTTCCAGTCACGCCGCCTGAGTTCGTATAAATGGTTCCCGTCTCACGACCCGCGGCCCAAAAGTTCAGGCTCCCCTTGCCCTTTAAACCCATTCGAGGTCCCAAACGCGTGTGCTGGTTACCCGCTTGTCTGGGAAAATGCGAATGTAAAGCTTGCCTTCGACCGCGAACGTTAATTTGCTGGGCTGCGATTTCGGCCGGCCTCGATCGTTCGTTGCTTTTGATCCATCCGGCGTCCAAAGACTGAAGCCGAAAATCACCAAAAAACGACCGTATCCGCGGAGTCGGCCATTACCTTTTATACGACCTCTTTGGCTTTTTCGATGCTGACCCGTTTGGCATCAACGCCATCGTTGTCGTCTCCGTAAAGTACCTTGGTTAATCGCAAACCCTGAATCCCGATGTGCCCCTGTGGCGTCATCCGCTTCAGTGAACCCGTAATCAATCTTCGCCTGGCAAACGTGCTGAGCCGGATCCGACCCGGCAATTTGTTTTTCGCACGAAGCCATTCTGCTCCACCGAGGCCGACCCCGCCATCTGAAAATCTGATGCCTTTGCACTGCGTCCATCGTTTGCTCGAGTGAGCGTTTCATCGTCCGGCGGGAAGCTTCGGAAGCGCTTGGCCAGTTGTTGAGCGATATTCTTCGGCGACCAACTGAGCTTGGCAAACTCGGGCCGGGCCCAACCTCTTCGACTATTTCAAATTGATCCGCCGTCCGACCAAGTGTTTTGCAACTCTGCCGCAAGATTCTCAATTCCTGACCCTTCTTGCCGATAATCAACCCAGGTCGAGCAAACAAACACAGTGGCATCACACGAACTCGTTCTGTCCGACCTCCAATCTCGATCCGATCTAATTCCGGCTGCTTTGTACCTGTGTTTTCTTTGGGTGCTTCTTGATGAAAGTCACGAATCTTTCTTTATCTTCGACCAGCAAACGCCGCAAAGTCCTGGCTTGGACGCATACCAAAACGGCTACTCCAACCGCGTGTAACGCCGCGTTCGAAATGCGATCGGATTGACTTTTTGACCCATAGGTAGTTCTGAAGGCTGAAGGACTGTGTATTGTTTCTGGAAATGTATGATCGGGACAGACGTGTTCGACAAAACCGCCAATTTTAAAGGCTCGGTTCGAAATCACCGCGTACAATCTTCGTCGACGTGCGTGTAAAGTCCCACACGAATGTGACCTCGATCGTTCTTAATCATGAAACGCCATCCCTCGAGCACGAGGACGATTCGTTTTCAAACATACGGACCACCATCATCCAAACATCGGTGAGAACCAGATCTTCGATCCGCATCTCCCACGACCCTCGTTTTGATCGGGATCCTGAGCGTTGCCGGACGGCACTCTTAATCACCTTTCTCTAGCATCCGAGCCCCACGTTGAGGCTATTTACTTTAACGTAATCAAGAGCTTCGTCCAGCAAAACATACCGCGAACCATGTTCCGACCAAATCGCACCTTTTGGCGGCTGATACGTGCATTCTTGTTGATTGTGCATTGAAACTGTGACTGTTTTACTAACTCCTAAGCTTATCGCTTGCCCTTGGCCGCCGTGACCCCGCGAAAAGTCCGGGTCGGTGAAAAAATTGCACCGAGTTGTAGACCGACCATATCTCCGACAACCAAACACCTTCAGGTGCTGACGTCCGTTTATACTGTGAACCATGCAGGTCACATTTGACGAATTCTGGGCACAATCGCTGTAACTACTACATGATATCAGAATGTTCCCATAAGATCCGTGCCCTGTAATTTCACCGTTGCGCATCTACTCACAGCATTAACGCGTCTACGACTGGTTTCTCGATACACTTACTATTGTCATATTAACATCGTCTAAAACCTACTCTTTTCCGATAAGTGCATTGGCATATCCGCGCACAATCCAGTAAGACACCATTCTTCAACCCTATCAGCACCAACCTCTTTTGCTATCATACTCACACAGATATCTTCTACCTCTGATAACAGGTACCTCAGGTGAACACAGATACATTATCACGACATATGGCCGTTCGCTTTTAATTTGCTATTCCACTGGGGCGCAAATGCGTTCTTGGTCTCGAAGGCAACTGTTCACCACTTGTGCTAGAGAACGTTCTACACATGAGATTTGGTGTACATCCGAGCGAACCAGCGCTTACTTCATCAGCTGCTCACTTGCAAAAAACCACATCCAAAAACCGTGGATGTCTACGAAAAACCTTCTGCTTATAGTGTCTAATTTTACATGCTCTATACCACCCGGAAAACGCTTTAAATACGCGAGCCTTCTAGAGTCGATGACAGCCTCTTTCCGGCAGTGTTGCGCAGTGGCCGCTATCTGGATACCAGAGTCGTTGGGTGGTATTGTGTGCTGAAATCTCGCACCATTGGTCGCAACCACGACGCTCAGCGAGCTCCTCGCCTCGCGGCGCGACTTCGAGCATTGATGTATCGTGAGACCTGAGATGTGTGCGTCTCTGAATATCTATCTGACAGTAAAGCCAATTTTATTCAGATTAACGCTTAGTGTGTCCAGTTCATTAACACAATTCTCTCACGCAGCTAACTCATTGGTAGCCCCCCATACCAGCAAGAGGACCAAACGACACACACTGATGCCTTTGCCCCGTCAGCTCAGAACGAATCTACCGAAAACTGAATCAATGATAGTCTGAGCCTTGCAATCCATTATATACGCCACTGAGGGAGCTGATAGTGAGTATCGCCCGCAAACACTTGTAACACCGAACCTCACCGCTCAACTGAGCGAGACTACAGCAATATACTGGAAGCCCCGGCAGAACGATACAACACACTGCTGCCTATTCACATTGTTGAGCTCTGTCAGCGGAGTTCCTTGTCCACCAGAGGATGCGGAAGCAGAACCACCTTATAGCAAACATCCTCTCTCGACCATCGACTCAGAGAGCGATCTCTCACACTGAATCGCAACAGTGACAGAACACCGATATGGTAGTGAGGCGTCTTTTTCTCAAAAAGCTCTTCGTAGGAACTGATCGTCGATGACAGGTCATAAACCATGGGTGCAAGTGCGTGCGACAGTATATTGGAGAGAGCGGGATTGTCTGCGAGAACGACAGTCTTCTATTTTTCCATCTTAGACATCTGAATCAACCACTGCATTAACCTAGCCTCATTCCAGCAAGAATGTCGAAGATTGGAAGACAAGATGCCATAAATAGTTCTGCTCACTTCAGTTCCGCGAGATTTTGCGGCAATAGTATCTAGTGACGCAAACGAAAAAATACGCCATACATGAATTGAGAGCGCGCTTCGAGAGTCACAGTATCTTCACCGTCACTCTTCACAACATCTACTATAGCTACGACTACCGATACCTTCTATGACACGACCTGTAATTATACATCGGGTATTGAGTGCTTATATTCTATGTACTAGAGTAACATATATATGTGGGTCACGCGCGTGCTATCGCCTTTACACATTAGTAGGAGCCATCGTGCCAGTAAGACAACCCTTTAGTGCTCTGTGTGACAAAGGTTGCTTGAAGCACTACTTTGTACCTGTTTACTACGTTACACTTCGATTACCACACGCAGACAACAAACACAGAGTGGGAAATGCCTGCGACGAGCTCATGTGTCGCTCGTGTCTTTATCATATATTCCAGTGAGAAGCGCGCGGACATGCAGACGCTCTTAACTGAAATATCATGACACTGGCATCGTGCGCCCGTCAACTATTAAGAGACCGTGCTTTATGAGTCACAGAACATCGTTACACATATATATCCCATGGTTTTTATATGTCTTATATAATGCGTATGAACTCATGTCCGTCATCGGTCTGATGTATTGTGAGTTTAGCTCTCTGTGTAGAACATATTAACGCCTTTATCTACGCTGAAAAACACATATCGCAGCGTGAGAGCAAACTCGGTGTACAAACTACTAGCACTGATAGACACAGTCCTCTGGCAACTTTTGTATAACTGTCAAACCAGACCAATGGGCTTCTATATATAGTGCAGACAGATGAAGTGAGAAACTCTATGTCTGATAGGTGACAGGTGCTGACGTGCATAAAAAAGAGAGCTCAAGCATCACCGCTAGCCAGAGTTCGCGTCTATGAAGCAGTGTGAATCGAAATCAGATACATACAAACACGCTCAGACATGCTTGCCGAACCACCAGCTCATTTGCTCGCAGCCACTAAATTCAAACCTGGCCACCACCTTTTGTTTTAGCAAGCGATATATCATCTGTGCTCGATGCTTTACACGCATAGCGAATGCGATATTGCGAATCTATTTCTGTAACAGAACCTACGTGATTATCGGTACTGCAACATCGAGCGAGGAGTACAGCAGCGTCTCAGACCAGAGCTGCTCAAAAACCAGCCGTACGAAACAAACTAATACAACAATCTGGCGCGAGCTATATACATACTTGAACTACTCGTACCACAACACGTGTCTGTAATTAACTACATGTGTTCAATGATTTATAGAGGCGCGATTATCCGCGAGAGTCCTCATCTCTCGAATATGTATCGTGTCACCCTATATATCGTGCCGAAGTCTTAAAGCCCAAGCGCGCTCATATTACCATGATCAGAGCTCGATCTCAAATCTCTATTATTTCCATATAGCCCGTCTCTCTTACACCTGTTCTTATCAATATACAGAGATATATACAATTACAGACATCCGAGAACGTATAGCAGAGATAGTGAGATAAAAATATGTTACTTACTCATTATATAAGCATTTATAGCATTTAAATATAGTCTACTTAATCTTAAGTGATCAATGAGAGACAACTGATGTTGCGTGTGCAGATGATTCACTTATTGTCCTTCAGCTTCTGTAACTTAAACTCACGGTGTCTTCGAGAGACCTCAACCTGACATTCAAAGCTCTGTTTCATACTCAGTCTGACAAGTGTGGCCTCGCTCACACCGACTCGATTGGTGGGCGCTCTGAGACTGGGAGTGAATATCAAGACGAATCACGAGCAGGCTATGCTGAGTCAATGCTGCTAGAGTGTATGTGGACAGCCCAACTGGGCGACACAAATCTTCAAAACCTACATAAGCTCTATATCTACAGAGTCTTATCACTAAGTCAACATATATACAGAACAACGCAAAATCACACCATGTGCCCAAGTCTCCGACAAAAAATCAGAGAACCAGATATCCATCTGAGTGAAGCTCGGCAAGCTCAGCGTATTTCTCGCGCTTCCACCGATCAGCGCGACCAAATATAAAACAGGCGCGTGCTCTCACCACAGTTCTATTTTGCTCATTCTCTTGAACTTACATCTCATTTATCGCGTGAAGCGTTCGATAGTATCTACATCGACATGCCATCCAAGAATATCTGTATTGTTCTCTACAGCGAGTGTCTGACGATACACTCTTCTAGCACTGTCGACAGGTAGCCGAATCCACGCCGCTAATCGTACTCCATCTCCTCGCGCATATAGTGCGACACAACATCAAGCGGTGATAGCCACGACACAAGATCTATATAGAAGAGTCGACACACGACTCTTACCTTGAGAAGAAAAACAGAAAATCAAAATCCAAACTGCTCAAGTCATCAGAGCGTCACAGGTATTCATTTGATCTCTCTCTTAACCTGTATATCTGTCTCCCTCCTAGTTCCCTCTCAAAACAACATGTTGACCTAAGACCGAGGCGTCACTCGCCAGTCCGAAGTTTCCCCCAAACCACACCGCCCTCCTAGATACTCCTATATATTGTCTCTCTCTATGCTATCTTCGAATCTACCACGCGCTGGACGCACGTAATGCTCTGTCAGTGCTTCAAGGATTTGACGAAAGCTACAAGCCTGCAGCGATCCTCTGCTGCGTCGGAAGAAAAAGACAGTGGCCGGAACAATCCAAGGCAGATCACGTCGCGTCACCGTGCGTGGTCACAAACAAGATGTTATCGCATCATGCGATTTTCGGCACGCTCCGTCAAAAGTTGGTGTCGTTGGTAGTTGTTGAGTCGCCGTTCAGTACGACCGATACCCGCTCTGCTCTATTGCGTGCTCCAAACTCACGCCGACCGGTGAGAAACTTACCGTCATTGCCCCCCCCAACGGCGTTAAAGCAGGGATCGCCTTGAACGAATGGTCCCGACAGCGTTCTCCAAACTTCAGGCAACTGTTGCCGCTGACGAAACATCTTCCTACTGTGGTTCACTTCGGTTTTCTTGCCCATTGAAATGCGAGCAGGGTCGCGTGCTGTCACATGTGCCGTTCGCAGGAACTCAAGCACACTTCAAGCACGTTGAGCGCGCATTTTCGGGACTCAGTGCTGTTGCCCAGCTGGTGTATTTCTTGTGTCTCGCTGTACCAAGGTTTGCCGGCGGACCATCGGTCAAGGCCTTCCAACAATGATCATATTCGCACAAAACGTTTCCGTCTCGGCAAAAAGCCGGGTTTTTTTTCCACGGGTCTCTGTGCTCGCCTGGTTGGCCGGCGTCCCGCATGTACGTGGTACCGCGAGAAACCCGTCGATCACCGCGCACGGTGCGTGGTGAAGGTCGCCACCTATATTGGTGCTCTTCTCCATTTTTTTTCTCTGTCCCAGTCCGCAGGGCAAGAGTGCCAAGGGGTGGTGCAAAAACGCGTCAGAAGCGTTAAGCAAGCAATTCGTCGAGTCGTTGCGTCGGCGTAAGAAGCGCGTCGTTTATGGTTCACGAATTGAATCTTCTACACAGTAGGCCGCCCGTCAGGCAAACGTCTGAGAATCAATCATGGAGTCGTAGTAGTAAAAAGGGTCCTTATGTTCGACCGCAAGTATACATTTCAAGGTCCAAAAAAGCGGCCTGAAGCCGTTCGAATTGAACCTATTCCAAGGACGTGGGCTCGTTCTGTGTACGATTGTGCCCGAATCTCGTCAATCGTGACCTTCATGGTTCACAAAACGTGCACGTCAGGCACCTGGAAGTGTGGGTCGGAAGATATGGTCGCGTCATCACCTCGGTGAATTTTCCACCGACCCGGACTTCTCCGGGTCACGGGCGGCAAGTGTGCAGTATGTCGATAAGCTTAGGAGTTAGCTAAACATGTCAACCAAGTTCAATGCACATCCACAAGAATGCACGTATCAGGCGCCCAAAAAGGTGCGATTGGTCGCGAACATGGTTCGCGGTATGTTTCGCCTGAGAAGCTTCTTGATACGTTAAAGTACTCAGCCTCAACGTGGGGCTCGGATGCTACGAAGAAGGTCATAAGAGTGCCTCGGGCAACGCTCACGGATCCCGATTCAACAACGAGCGGTCGTGCGAATCGGCCGAAGATCTGCGTTCTCACCCATGTTCGGATCGATGGTGGTACCGACGTTTAAACGAATCCGTCTCGCGCTCGAAGGATGGCGCTTCATGATAAAAACATCGACGTCACCATTCGTTGTGGGATTTACGCACCGTCGACGAGATGTAGCGTGATTTCGCACCGCCTTTCAAATGGCGGTTTTGGTCGAACAACGTCACTGCTCGATCATCACATTTCCAGAAAACCACTACCACAGTCCTTCAGCCCTTTCAGAACTCTCACACTCATGGGTCAACAAAGTCAATCCCATCGCACTCTTCGAAATCATCTGTCCCCTTCACACGCGGTTGGAGTAGCCGTTCTGCGTATCGCGTCCAAGCAGCACCTATTGCGGCACGTTGCTGGTCGACAGATAAGAAATTCGTGGACTTCATCAAGAAAGCACCCAAAGAAAAACACAGTACAAAGCAGCCGGAGAATTGATCGGATCGAGATTGAGCGCGCACCACGGAGACCGAAGTCAATCGCCCATGCCATCGTCTATGTGCCTCTCGTTTGTGGTGCCACTCCTTAGGGTCTTGCTATCGGCAAAAGACAGGCGTCAGCCGAGATTGAGATTCCTGCAACGCAAAGAGAGTTGCAAACTTGGCCGGACGGTCGGATCAATCTTTGAAGCGAAAGAGTGGGCCGGGCGAGTGCCAAGTGCTCAGTGGTCGCCGAAGATCCACATCGCTCAACAAACTGGCCGAACGCGTTCTTAGCTCCGCCGACGATCTGATCACACGCCTCACCTCGAGCAAACGACGCAGGTGCCAAAGCCATCCAAGATCTCAGATCGCGCGGGTCGTGCTCCGGCCTTGCCAGCAAAAATGCTCCTCGCGAAAAACAAGATTGCCGGTTCCGAATCCCGCCTCAGCACGCTTGCAGCCGAAGATTGATTACGCGGGTTCACTGAAGCGATGACGCCAACAGGCCGACACATTTCGGATTCAGGTTTGGATTAACCACAGCTGCTTTCACACCTTGA
>Ga0163217_1116618_pt1 | contig 10410 bp, 11 predicted proteins | sample SynspAceP_FD_185933 | JGI IMG/M metagenome (GOLD analysis project Ga0163217, IMG submission 185933) | Saline lake microbial communities from Ace Lake in Antarctica - Synechococcus sp. Ace-P (PacBio error correction) | ecosystem: Environmental > Aquatic > Non-marine Saline and Alkaline > Saline ... | reverse complement strand
GGCCGGGAGTTGCTTGGTGATCGAGCGTGGCTATGGCGCCCCAACGCTCCTGCCCCAAGCGCAGCCGGCTGTGCTTGCCAGGCTGGATCACCTCGTCCCAAAACCTTGGTAACCCCCGGCTGAGTGAGACCACCATCGCGGTGGCTCTCGAAGGGCAGCTTGCGCCCTCGATTGACCACCCGCCTTCACGAAAAGGCTGCGGCCCTAGCCCGCCAGCATGGTGAAGCGCCTGATCCGTTGCTGTCTGCCGGCGCCGAGGGCCAGCGGCTGCGGGTTCCCCACCAACAACGGCTGAAGACGAAATGAGCCATGGCCTCCCACGGCGGCCCCAACCTGGCGGGCGGTGGCCATTCCCTGCTCCAGTTCCCGCAGAGCACCACCGGCCGAAGCGCTCGAAACGATCCGAAGGCCCTGGTCGTCCCCGCTGATTGGGTGCTGCAGGGCCAGGAGAGCCGGCTTTTTTGCCGATTTGGGCCGATCCAAGATCCAGAAACGTTTCGCGGGTGTTTGCGGAGTTTCCGTCGACCGGCTGCAGCAGGCTCCGCAGCCACCGCTGCCGCCAGCCGCATCTTCACAAGGGGCCTCGGCGCTGGGCTGGAGGCTTGGCCCCAGGCCTGGCTGCAGCGCAGCAGCCAATCCCAGGCGCCCGAGCCCAGCGCAATGCGATCCACGCAAGCTCCTTCCCCTTCTGCGGCGATAGAAGCCACGGCCCTCGCCCCGGCTGCAGCACTTTACGGGTTCGGACAATCCACCGGCCTTCGCGACTACCAAAAAGCCAGCCGCAACGGAACTGGTGCGGCACGGAGTTCTCCTCGAAGTTCTCCCCCCTTCCTGGCGTCGGATCGCCCTCGGTTGCGGTCGATCTGGCAGGGAGCTTGCTCAAAAACTTACCAGGCCACCATGGCGCTGATGCAAGCGGCTCTGAATGCGATGAAGCAGGGAATTGCTCTGGCGTGAGAATTTTTCATCTGGTCGGAGCAGCGCCACGGGGCGCCTTTCCATGCCCCCGGCAGGCATCCAGCACGACCACCCAGTGGGGACGCCAACCGCGACAGCGGCTTTCGGCGTCTGGGAAGCTGGCGCACAGAGAAACGGCCACCAACCTTGATTGATAAGCACAGCTGCGCGAATGCGCGCCACTGTACCTCTCCAACCGGGTCGCCAGTTGGGTGGCTCGCAACTCATCAACGAGCTGCGCTCTGCCCGGACCTGGGGCGCCCGCTGCTTCGAGTGGATGAGATTGATCGGAACCGCCCATCACACGCCCTCAAAACCACGGGCAACTGGGCCTATCTGGGCTGGAATGTGGGCTCCGATCCCGCCAGCTTAACGCGTGGAGCAGCACCACGCCGCTTCGATCTGGAGCGCCAGGTTGCGCCGCTATGACCTGATCTGACGGCACCAGACGCGATGGTCTTAACCCAATGATTCTGGCGCTTATCAGCTGCACGCGAGTGGTTTAGCCCTTCGGCGCTGCAAGCTCGCCGCGGCAGCCCGGGGTGCTGATGATCGGAAAGACCACGGCGTGCTATCGGCCTATCGCTACCACAAAGTTGCGCTTGCCTCCCACCTTCGTGGCGATGCGCCAGCTTCCGTGATGCCCTTGTTGAGCAGGGCTTGGGCGGTGCGTTATTTCGAAGCTGGCCGATTCCTTGCGCTGTGCCGTTCTGGGGCAGCGAGGCTCCGCATCGGAACTGGGCGATGGCGACACCCTGCAGGTGCCGGAGATCGCTGATCGCCGCTTTGAAGCAACCCTTGCCAAACAGTTCTGCCAGGGACCACCGGCGCTGCAGCTGAGACGTGCTGCCTTCGCCCGCTTTCCTCGATCGAATGGTCCGAGAAGAAACCAGGCCCTGTGTTCGAAGGCCGCCCAAAGCCGCCCCTGGATTGAAGGGACCTTCAAATTACCAACGCAGCGCCAACGCCTGCGGACATTGCTGCTTTGGAAGCCGACGGCACACCAGCGGCGGCCGCTGGGAGCTCGACACCGAAACCGGCGCCGCTTTGCCAAGGGCTATGGACGAGGCCATCCCTGCCTTGCCGTTGGGGCAGTTTGGCCATGAGAAGCCGGCACTTGCCGGCAGCTGATCGAGAGCCAATTCGCGAACAACCCCGGCGAGACGGCCGGATCCTGGATTCCCACTTTTGATTCACGCCGGGGCGCCGATGCCTGGCTGCAACCGCTTTCTCCCACGACCGGACAATAAGCTGAACGGGTTCGGGCCCCTACGACCAGACGCCCTCCAGCCGAACGCAACGAACACGCCTCCCCCACCACGCGCTGCTCTCGCGCCCTGAACATCGGCCTGCTCACGCCCGCTGCTGAATGATCGCCGCCACCTTGAAGCATGTGAGCGATTTCGACCAGGACAGCGGAAAGGCGTTGCCGATCGCCTTCCGCTGGAAAAGGGGTTTTGCGATCAACTGATCGCGGCTGGCCGCGAGTTCGTGCGCGGCATCGATCGGGTGCATGGCGTCCCGAACGCCAGGAGATCAGCAACTTCTGGAACCACCACCGCCAGCTGGCGCCCTGGCTGGAACGACGGCAGCAGGGGCCTGCCGCCCCTGGATGCGGCGATCGACGATCAATCGCCTCGGCTACAACCACCACATCGAGCGGCTGTATGGTGCTATCAGCAACCTGATGCTGCTTGTGTGAGATCCACCCAAGGAGTGCAGCGCTGGTTTCATGGAGCGCATACCCGATTCCTACGAACTGTGCGTGATGGGCATCCGAACGTGTACGGCATGCGGCCAGATGACGATGGCGGCCTCTTTGCACCAAGCCCTACATCGGCGGCTCCAACTACACCTTAAAATGGGCGACTTCAAACGCGGCCCCTGGTGCGAGTCTGGATGGCCAATCTACTTGGCCGCTCATTGACCACCACCGCACCAATCTTCCGTGCCAACCCCCGCCTCGTCGATTGATGGTGAGCCTAGCTCGGACAAGATGGATCCAGAGCGCCCGAGCTGGCCTTAAGGCGCTGCCAGCTGAAGCTTTCTGCCGCGCGCCACGGTTGTGCCTTGATTTTCCCGATCGTTGCCGTGGCTGAGGGAGCCACTGATTGGGAACTCTGGGGAAAATCCCCTTCATCAGTGAAAGGCTGTGGCCACAGAAGCCCGCCCGCCAGGACTGATCCAGCGCTACGAGAAGAACTACAGGTGCGTCACTCGCCCGCCGCAACTGTGAAGGACCTAATTGAGCAAGTCGCTCAGCGCGCTTTCCTGCGAACGGTTTCACCAGCTGCCGCATCCCGGGAGATGGGTAGTGCCGAAGTGAATGCCTTTCTCAGTCATCTGCAACGTGGGAGCAGCAGAGTGAGTGCCTCCACCCAGAACCAGGCGCCCCTGGCCGGCACTCCTTGGTCTTTACCGGGAAAACTGTTTGGGATCGCGATCTGGAGCTGGAGGGGTTGCGTGCGGGCGCCGCCAAGCGCCCACGGCTTACCCGTGGTGCTGACGCCGGAGGAGGTCCGTTCCCGTGCTGCAAGACTGTATGAGTGGAGCGCTGGTGGCTGGCCTGTCTGTATGGCAGTGGTTGCGGTCTGATCAGCAAGCCCTGCGGACTATAAAGACGGGTTGCACAGATCTTGACTTTCAGCCGACACGAGCTGATGGTGCGTGATGGCAAAGGGGGGCAAGGATCGCCGCCCACCCTGCTGCCGGACGAAGGCCTGGAGTCCGGGCTCAGAGGGCAATCTTTGAGGCGGTGAGACAGATCCACCGGGAAGACCTGCGCCCAGGCGGCAAATGGGATAAGGTTTCCGCTAGCATCAGCGGTGGGCGCGACGCCTCCCCGGACAACAGGGCCCGACACCATCTCGCACCCCAAGCCTTGATCCAGAAGCGCAGGTGCCGCCGCGCCTTGCGGCAGCTGGGGACTAAACCAAGCCAGCCACCTGCCACACCTTTCCGCCAACTCCGTCGCGGACCCATTCTGCTGGAGCGGGGCAGGACATCCGCCAACAATCCAGGAAAAACTTCTGGGGCACAGTGATGTTCAAAAAACCACCATGATCTACACCCACGGCTGAACAGGGGACCGCTGGGGTGAGCAAGCCGGTCGACTCTGTAACCAAAAAACAGATGGTTTAATCGGGTCCGCATAAACTGCTAGTGGGCTTGCAGAACTCCAATCTGAGAAATCTGTGACAAGGCAGGCGCTTTCCGCCGATTGCGAGGATAGGACGCAAGTGCTAATAAAAGGCTTGGTTAGATCCACAGACAAGAGGCGGTTACCGGACCCGCCTAATTCAGCGAATTGAAACAAAGCCGCTAACGACGGAGATTTAAAATCCAAGAAACATAATATTAAACGACTTCGAGTCGGAGCTTCGTCTTGATCTTTGAGGACACATCCCACGTGGTTGATGCTGCGGAACCAAGGCTGAACAATTTCCTGGTTTGTGTTCTGGGACTGCGAGCGTCTTCCGAGACACACTGAGGGAAGCCGCATCTATTGATTGCTGCCCCCACTCCCTTTCGTCTTTCAACGGAAGCTACCGCAAATGGATCCTTGCTGAACAGGAGCCGCTTTGAGGCCTGTTTGATTTGCGAACCTGCAAGCGATGGAGCGTGCATGGGCCTACGCAGCAAGGCGATCGACAGTCTACAGACCGAACGCTACGCGAGTGACGTCATTTCGACCGTTGCCCTGATGATCTCAGCCCCTCTGAACTCAAAAGACTACTTTGCCGCTTTGGCCTGAGCAGGTATTCGTGGAGCCACGATCAAGGGCTCGATCTCTGCCAGTCCTGCAGTTTTTCCATCGCTATGTGGCTCGATCGCGAGAAAAATGCGAGTGGATCAGATCATCCGTCCACCTCGAGTCATAGCCTGCCAATTCCAACTCGCGAGGAAGTGCACAGGCTGATCAATACGGTGCGCAAGTTGCCGCTTACCGGGATTGTTCTGCTTGGTGATCTACAGCCTGGGCCTGCGCACAGTGAAGTCTGGCCTGAAGTGTCGACATCGAACGGTTTCACAGCGACGCAGTGCATTATATCGCGATTTGCAAGGCGGCCAAAGATCGCTTACGTTCTGATGCCGGCGTGACGCTGGAGCCATGCGTCCCGCTTCTGGGACGGACTCACGCCATCCCCGGAATTGCTGTTCCCCAGTCCGGCCGGCAGACCAATTTCATCGTGCGGAAATCGCCAGTGCACCGATGGATGCCAGCGGCGTAGGCAGGCGGGACACTGAAAGCAGGCTCGCCTGGATGCGGGATTGAGAACGAGGCTCACGGTTCACTCGCTGCGGCACGCCTACGCCACGCACCGTGGAGCAGGGAAGGACTGCGCCTCATCCAGTCCCTGCTCGGGCACAGCCTAGCAACACAACACAGCCCCGCTACGCCCCACATCACCAGGGTGGTCGCCGAATCACACGGCGATCGCAAGAACGCTGCTGAGCGGCTTCCAGCTCGCTGGTGGAGGAGTCATGGATTCTTCTCTCCATTGGTGGGAGCGTTACCAGGCGACCTGAATCGCCTCCAATGGCTCCTCAACTGCTCCGAGTCATTCGCCAGCTCTGAAGGCGTATGCGGCCTGCCGCCGTCAGGCAGCGACCTGAATTGGTGCTGCAATTGTTCTACAATAGTGAACACACCATCAAGATCCCCCATTCACTGCGGCCATCGCAGTTGCCCGCACTTGCCAGCAACCATGGAAAGCCAACAGTGGATTGAACGGCAACGAGCCAAGTTGCTACCTGAATGCAGTATTTCCTGATTCACCTTCCACGGTACCGGCAGAACTACGGCCATTGATCTTGGCAGCATCAGCGCACCGCCTACCCGATCTGTTGCTGGAAAAACAGCCTGGCAAAAAAACAATTGATTCATTCGCTCCGGCGTGACCCGAAAACTTCAAGGGCAGATCGGTGCCCATGCTGACTGATTACCCATAACCGCAAAACTCTATTTCCATCCACACGTGCATCTGATTGTGCCTGAGGTGCTGTGAATCAGCAGCGCAGGAATGGGAGGACTAAGGCGACACAGTACCTCGTTTCATGCTGCCAACCTTTGGCCAAGGTCTTCCGTTAAGAGCAAGTGGTTGAGGAATGCGGCACCTTAGGCATTGCAAATTAAGACAGCCCTGCCGCAGGAATGCGGTTGCTGTGTGAACTGTGCAAGCATGCTGGACCGTGGCGACAACGGTCTTGCTCTCTTGGTCGCTATTTGTATCGAGGCGTTCTACCTGAGGAAGGAAACATCTTTCTGACGCGGATGGCAAGGTAACATATAACCGAAACGACGGACAACAGGGACCACGAGAACAATCCAGACTGTGCCGGGCGGTGCACTTCCATACTGGCTTGCTTCTGCGGCATTGTACTGCCAACTAAACGGTTCACGTCGTGATCCGCGATTTCGGCATTCCTTGCATGGGCCATTGCAAAAAGCGACTGATTTCAGCTGGTGCAATCCTCTCAGGGTGTCGCTTACCAGATCAGCCAGCAGGAGCCAAAAAGCCCCCCATTCTTGCCCACGTTGCAGAGGGGTGATTGAACATCATTCGCCGTGACAAGGGTGCGCAATATAAGGCACCACGATTGTGTTGAGCGATTCAAGAAAGGCCTAGAAGAATCAACGAGATTATAGGACCCTATTAGCCTGATCCAGGCCGATCCCTTAGCAAGAGGAACTGGCTGCCAGTACGGTTGCGCCCTTAATATACTAACCAGTGACAGCAACGGCCAGAGTCATGTGGGTCATGCGGACAGGGCATTGCCCCCACAGAGAATCTGCGAGCAACTGTGGAAATCAGGGCCTGGATGTTTCTGCAGTAGGCCTTGGATTTCTGAGTTGCGGGCTTGTTCAACTTCGGATAAGATCGCTGGCTGCGCACCGATCTACTCCATATTCGTTGAACAAAGCCGCACGCGGCAGATTTAAAATCCAAGCATAATATAACGACTTCGAGTCGCCGAGCTTCGTCTTGTCTTTGAGGCCATCCCACGTGGTTTGATGCTGCGCGGACCAAGGCTGAACAATTCCTGTTGTGTTTCTGACTGCGGAGGGTTTCCGAGAAAAAAAACACACTGAGGGGAAGCGCATCTATTGCATTGCGTCCCACTCCCTTCGTCTTTCCAACGAAAGCAAAGCCGCAATGGATCCGGTGCTGAACCAGGAGCGCTTTGATGGGCCTGTTGATGAACGAACTGCAAGCGATAGAGGCTGCATGGCCTACGCCAGCAAGACGAATCGACAGCTACAGCCGAAAACGCTACGTCGAAAAGTGACCGGTCATTTCGACCGTTGCCCTGATGATCTAACAGCCCCTCTGAACTCAAAAGACTACTTTTGCCGCTTTGCTGAGCAGTATTCGCTGGAGCCGATCAAGGTCGGACTCTTTGCAAGTCTTGCAGTTTTTCCATCGCTATGGTGCTCGATCGCGAGAGAGTGGATCAAGATCATCGTCCCACCTCCGAGTTCATAGCCAAATGGCCGGATATTCCAAACTCGCCGCGAGGAGTGCACAGCGCTGATCAATACGGTGCGCAAGTTGCGCTTACCCAAGGATTGTTCTCTGCGTGATCACAGCCTGGGGTTCCTGCGCAATCAGTGAAGGTCTGGCTTTTGGAAGTGTCCGACAATCCGACGGTTCACAGCGACGCGTGCATAATTCGCCGCGATGGCAAGGGGCGGCCAAGATCGCTAACGTTTCCGATGCCGGCGTTGACGGCTGGAAGCCAGCGTACGCTTCTGCGACGACTCACCGCCATCCCGGTTGCTGTTCCCCAGTCCGGCCGGGCAGGACCAATTCATCGTGCGGATCGCCAGTGCCACCCGATGGAATGCCAGCGGCGTGCAGGCGGCACTGAAAGCAAGCTCGCCTGGAATGCCGGGATGCAGAAGAGGCTCACGGTTCACCGCTCGGCCACGCCTACGCCACGCACCTGCTGGAGCAGGGAATGGAACTTGCCGCCTTCATCCAGTCCCTGCGCTCGCGGGCACAGACCTAGCACACCACAGCCCGCTACGCCCACATCACCAAGTGGTCCGCGATCACACCGGGGCGACGCATTGAAACGCTTGCTTTGAGCGCTTCCAGGCTGCGCTGGGTGGCAGAGTCATGATTCTTCTCTCACACATTTGGTTTGGAGCGTTTACCAGGGCGACCTGGAACGCCGCCAGGCCCTCAACTGCGCCGAGTCATCGCCAGGCTCTGCAGGCGATTGCGGCGCTGCCGCCGTCAACACAGAACGCCGCCCCAGCGACCTGATGGAAAGCTGTGCAATGTTCTGACTGTGAAACACACCATCAAGTATCCCCATTCCTGCGCCATCGCAAGTTGCCCGCATCCAGCACCATGTGGAAAGCCACAGTGGAGAACGGCAACGAGGCCAAGTTTGCTACCTGTGACAGTATTTCCTGATCACCTTCACTTGTACGGCAGAACTACGGGCCATTGATCTGGCAGCATCAGCGAAACACCGCCTACGATCTGTTTGCTGAAAAACAGAAACCTGCAAACAATTGATTCATTTCGCTCGGCGTGACCGAAAACTCAAGGGCAGTATCAAAAGGTGCCCATGCTTGTACTGCATACCCATAACCGCAAACTCGTTCCATCCACACGTGCATCTGATTGTGCCTGCAGTGCTGTGAATCAGGCAGCGCAGGAATGGAGAAAGGACTAAGGCCGACCACAGTACTTTCATGCTAAAGCCAACCTGGCCAAGTCTTCCGTGCCCAAGTGTATGAGGGAATGCGGCGACTTGGCTTGCAAATTAAGACAGCCTGCCGCAGGGAATGGGTGATGTGAACTGCAAGCATGTGGGACGTGGCGACAAGGTCTTGCTCTACCAATTGGTCGCCTATTGTATCGAGGCGTCTCTACCTGAGAAGAACATCCTTTCTTGACTGCGAAGATGGCCAAAGGTGGTAACGTTCCGAACGACGGCAACCAGGGACCACGGAGACAATCCAGACTGTGCCCGGGGTTGACTTCCTCTGGCTGGCTTTTCTGCGGCATGTACTGCCAAACGGGTTCCGTCGTGTTGTCCGCGATTTTCGGCATCAAACGATAAAGCATGGCCATTGCAGCGAACTGATTCAGCTGGTGCAAACTCCTTCTCAGGGTTTGTCGCTACCAGATCAGCCAGCAGCGAGCCAAAAGCCCCCCATTCTCTGCCCACGTTGCAGAAGGGTGATGAAACATCATCGCGTGCAGGGTGCGCAATATTGCGCACCACGAATTGTGTGAGCCGATCAAAGGAAAGGCCTAGAGATCAATCGCAAGAGAAGACCCTTAGCCTGATCCAGGCCGATCCCTATGCAGAGAACTGGCCTGCCAGTACGGTTGGCGCCCTTATACTAACCAGTGGGACGGCAAACGCCCAGAGTCATGTGGGTCATGCGACAGGCCATTGCCCCCACAGTGAATCTGCGGAGCAACTGTGAAATCAGGCTGGATGTTTCTGCAGTAGGGCCTTTTGGATTTCTGAGTTGCGGGCTTGTTCAACTTCGGATAAGATCGTGGCTGGCGGCACGATCTATCCAATCCATTCGTTATACGACTAGGAAGCCGATGCTTTACAGATATTGACAATGGGCAAAGTTCAAGTGATAGCTTTTAGGCAGATTCATAATCTGCTCATGAACTTGAAACCACCTGAAATTTGATGTGACACAAAATCTCAGAAACTTTTCGTGATGTTATCTTCACGGCTCATGCTGAAACAAAATCACAGGAAGGCGCATCGGCATTCCTGCGAACGACACGCACGTAAAGGACTATTTCTATGCCAAGTTAATGCTGCAGGAACAGAAAGCTGCCCTCTCAGTGGATGTGCCAGAAAAAGAATTCAGCGGACAATGGAACTGAAGAATTTGAACCGAAACAGCCACTCAGGAACATAACCCGGCGATAGATAAGGCCAATTCTCTTGGACTTTTCCCTTGTTTTCTTCATATTTGATTTCATATAGCAACAAGCCAGCGGAAACGAGGGGTTGCAGCACCATAAACCAAGAGTTCATTAGCCGTACTAACATCAAGTTACTGCGGACGGAAGTTTGACATTCATGTAAATCACAGAGCTACGGGGGGAAAAACCCCCTGCCACTGATCTTGAGCGTTACTCAAAGTTTAGACTTTTCCGAACAGCCCGCTACTTGCAAAAGAGAGACTACCACGCTCCGCCTTGCCCCCCATGAAGTATAGTAAAAAACACTTATGCAGCAAAAACTTGGGAACAAGCCCGAGATTTGCTCCGTCCTTCATATGTTTCGTAGCCGGCACATCGGAGGTTAGCGACTTCAATAACTGGGCGTTACAAGATATAACCTAGACACTAGATATTGGATAATGTTTCGTGAACCCGTATGGCCATAGGTCGGAGGACTGACGAGACCTCGTTGCACTTCTCATCTAATTCGTAATGCCGATTGAATCGAGGG
>Ga0163217_1113956_pt1 | contig 10410 bp, 7 predicted proteins | sample SynspAceP_FD_185933 | JGI IMG/M metagenome (GOLD analysis project Ga0163217, IMG submission 185933) | Saline lake microbial communities from Ace Lake in Antarctica - Synechococcus sp. Ace-P (PacBio error correction) | ecosystem: Environmental > Aquatic > Non-marine Saline and Alkaline > Saline ... | reverse complement strand
CAGCAACCTGCCAAAACATAATAAGAAACTACTAACGGAATTCCAGCTATGCCAAATTGTAGGGAGTCATGTCATGAGGGAACTGATAATGTATCAAAGGTTCATGGAATTCTTTAATTAAATACATTCCAAAAAGAGAATTCGTAAAGCGAGTTCAACACCAAGTTATTCCACAATATCCAATATAAAATGATCAGGAAACAAATAATTCTTCTGATTCTTTTTTTACGACCACCAATATGATAAACACCAATTTCTGATGTCGTTTCTACAACGCTGATATACAACAGTCAGTATCATTGACTTGCAGACACATAAGTAAGGAAAGTTCTCGGCTACCCCTGTCAGATGTACGTAAAATATCTAACCATGTTTGCTACGATATCGGTCAAGATATCTTGCAGGGACGAAACCTGCATAACCTAATTCTTTTACCTGATCCTTATTTCTTTCGTAAATTCTCAGATCAGAAGTAAGACTTAAACATTTGCATCTATCTCTTTATCTGCTTCTTTATCAAATTTTTAGGTTTCCATAGTCATAAACACGAATTGCCAAAAATGAACTCCGGCGGCCTGCTGATAATGTCTCCTGATTTAATACCACTAATGGTATTACTTACTTCCAACGTGTGACTACCAGTAATCAATCTTTACGTTAACGTTGTCTGGGTGCCCCAATCATCATCAGCTGCATTATCCTTATTTACTTGTCGCAAGGCCCTTCGCTAATTACACTTCATTATTTTTAGGGTAATTCTCGCGAAGAGAGAGTGAGAGGTAGATGGTAGAAGGCGCTGGATATCTGGCGGGATACTGTAGCCAAAATTAGGTATAAGTGTAACTTTCATTCTCGAACCTCAATTGCATTTTTAGTAAAAAGCAGATAAAGTGAAATCCTTTGTAACATTTTTTACATTGTCATCTCCTTGAAGTCTTCTTTTAATATTTTCTTCTCCAAAGGATACTTTTATTCCTTTCTGTACTGGTGGCCGGTGGAATTCTACTTCCTTCTGTACTTTGGTTACCACCACTATTTTTCCCGGGCTAAGTAAGTACTTCTTCATTGGTTTTATTTTCTCTTACCTTCTTTTTTTCTCCGTTCTTTTTTAGCCTCTTCAGACTCTGGCATCGTGTCATCGAGGCTGTCAATGCACTAAAGGATGAACATTTCATTCATCGTTTCTGTTAATAATCATTAACTCCCTTTCTAAAGATAACAATTAGACATTACTCATAATTCAATACTCCGCCGTATGCAATTAAGACATTTCTCCCTAACTTTTTTTTCATATTGGAAAAGGGCCTATACGTATGGCTGAGATAAGGGATAAGTTTTTTATTTTTTTGTTTTTTCATCTAAGTTGGGACGTAAAACCAGTAAAGGTATTTAAGCTTCCTACTTCCTTTAATTGAACCTTTTTGTTTTATCATGATGATTTCACCGTCTGCAATAGTTACAAACACGGCTAGACTTTCTTGCTACAAGTTCTGAGTGTTGTCACAAGAATAACAAAGCTTTCCACTTTCAGCGCGATTTTGCTGGATAATATTAAGTACTTGTTCACTTGTTCTCGAGAGTCCAAAAGCTCCTGTGTGGTTCATTCTGCAAATAATAATTTGTCTGGTCATTTACTAGCGCTCTAGCTTATTCGCAACACGTGTTCGACTCCAGATAACTGATTTGGTTTCTTTCATATTGATCATTTAATTCCTAATTTTATCCCAAATAGATTTTTTGCTCTTTTTCAATACGAGTCTTGTCCACGTTTGACAAAGTCATAGCCAGTAAACGTTATCTAAAATCGCATAAATTTGGATACGAAGATTAAAGTCGGGAAAGACAAACCCCATTTTTTCTTGTGTGTACTGAACCATGATTTTCGAGTTATTGTTTTAATGTTTTTCTCCACTACTAGAATTTCTCCAGGTAATTTGAGTCGAGTCCACCAAAAAGGTTATCACGTTGATTTTCCCACTACCTGACTCTCCAATAATAGATACATAAACTCACCTTTTTCAAATGATAATTCGGATTATCTTTCAATGCATGGAATTCGTTTATCATTCCAATTGGAATAGTTTATTTCAGTTTTTTACTTCTTAGAAAAGCCATACTTCTCACACCTCCGCTCTGATTATAAGTGAGCAATCACTCATTATATACTTCAATACTATAAATCTATCACATCCAATGTCAGTTGTTCTTGGGCGATATCCTTAATTAAAAAATTGACCATATTTTCCAATTTCTTTTGTCTTGTCTTCTCTGTAGAGGGGATTAATTCACTGTTTTAAAACAAAAGTCAATCAACATGTGACCTGCTATAAATCGAAACAATTCTTTATCGAATATCTATTACTTGTTTTCTTTTTATTAATAGTTAAAGCATTCATTAATTTGCTTTTCTACATTCTCTTCGGGGATTACGTTAAAAGGTTTTTCGCATACTTTTTTTGGTAATTAATTCCATATATAGAAATTTTGAAAATTTAATGATTTCCCCTGGCATAGGTCACTTTATGCCTACTATTTCTCTTAAAAACAAATAGGGAAGGATATTTTGTATATTTTTGGACTATTATTAACTGTTTTCTTTCCACTCTGAGCTAAGTAGTTTAAAAGCGGTCATTACCGTAGCATACTAATAATTCTCTTGCAGATCCAAATGTTTTAAATATCGTTCCTTCTGCTTAACAATTTGCTGCCGTTGCGATATCTTTTGGTGAGGTATTTGAATTTAGCCCTTCCCAGAGAAATAATTCTAAACTTGCTTTAAGAATATCTCTCATTTTTGGAGGTCAAGCTTTTATTATCTCGGATTACGTTTTTCAAACAGCACGAGTATTGGAATCCATTTTATTTTCCTCTTTTCTAGAATTTATTTTAACTGGTTTTGATTACCAAAAAATAATTAACAAAACAGACTCAATACGCTTTTTTTAGATTTTTATTGAAAATTGAAAGCCAACATTCACCTTTGAAAATTCGTACTTAACGATTAATTAGCCTTACTACTTTTTTCGCTTAATTAATAGTGCCGATTGGATCAACAACAGTGTTTTATTATTAGGGTTAAAACCACTAATAGATAAAAATTTCAGATGGAAGAATACCTCTGACATCATCATTCAGTCCAATGTAGGCATTATTTTTTTCTTTTTTATTTACTTTTGCGTGCTCCTGATTTCTTGAGCTCATAGATACGGTTATACCAGCCATATTAATTCATTAGCTAATATAGTCTTTTATCTCGAGAAGTGCATCAACATCGTTTTAAAGAGAACATTCTACGGTACCTCGTTTCTTCAGGTTGGTATTGAGTTCTGTTTCTCATAATACCCGTATTTGTCGTTGCGGTTAAATTCTTGTTAATATTCATAACCGTACCTATTGAAAGACGGCCATTGAACGGCCTTAGCTCTTTTTCTTTCATTATTAATCCTCCTCTTATTACATTTAAGAATAGCAATATTTTTATTCGCTGTCAATCATTAATTAACCCTCATGTTACATGTTCTAACATTGATTATATTTTTATTAACCCCTTTTATTGTGTTAAAAAATGTTAAAAAAAGAACAACCATTTGGCTGGTCTTTTTTTAACAAAATTTCCATCTACTTAAGTTCTCTACCCAACATCAAATGTTAATTTGTTTAATATAAAAGTCATTATATTTTTCTTGTTCCCATTCAGGAAAAACTTGTTCACGCATTAAGCTGCCATTCTACTTTCTTCGATGTATAAAAATGTTAATATTATGTGAACCAAGTGCATCTTTAACTATTTCATCTGACTAAAATATTTTAAAGCGTTGTGCAGCGTTGTTGGTAAATCAATGCATCCTTTTTTCTGCGCTTCTTCAGAAGTCATACGAGTAAATATTGCGAATCAGGATGGTTTGCTGCGGGGACCATTTCATTTTTAATTCCATGGCTAATCCTGATTTTTAATAGACTGCCATGCAGATAAGGGTTAGCACTAGGAGCAACACTAACGTAACTCAATTCGGTAGACAATACCACGAGAACTGGTACACGAATCAGGTGTGACCGATTACGGTGCGCTCCAAGGCTACATAAACTGGAGCTTCATTAAAACCAGGAATCCCTTTTATAAGAGTTGACCGATCGGATTACAAACTCCGTATAGCTAAAAAGCATTGATGTATTGTTCAGCTAAAAATTGGTAGGCCACTTATTACTTAATCCTAAATTCATCAGGATTCGTCCACAAAAATGCATTGCCCGTTTCGTTAACATAAAGAACATATTTAAATGCATTCCTGAACCACTACACCTCTTAAAGGCTTAGCATAAGGTTTGCATGCAATCCATGTTCACGAAGCAACCGTTTTGACAATAATTTTATAGGTCTGAATATAGTCACAGGCTCCAGGCATCAGCGTACTTCCAATCAATTTTTCTGTGCTGTCCAGGAGCTGCTTCATTGCATGACTAGCTTCAATTTCAAAACCTAAGTCCTCAAGGTTGCTAATTTACTATTCACGACGCAATTTCACCCTAGAATCAGTTGGAGGCGAAATCAAAGTAACCAGCATTATCGTTTTAATTCAGTGTTGGTTTGCCAGTTTCATCTAATTATAAACAAGAAAATTGCACGGTTTTCTGGCCTAAATTAACTCAGTAAAGCCATTTCTTCCATTCCTTTAAAGCATGTTATTAAGTGTTTTGTACGTGGCATACCACCAGCCAAAGGCGGTATTCATCTGCATTATAAGAATATCACAAATTAAACGAGCACCTTCCCATTTTCACTTCCTATTTCCATGGGAAAATCAACCCAAGTACCTAAATCTGGATATAATAAATATCACTTTCTTCAATTCGGACAACCATCAATTCAGAAGAACCGTCAAACATCATTTCATTATTTAATGCTTTATTTAATTGACTGAATAGTACTTCCAACATTTTCTTAACAGTTCCATCTATATCAGTTAAACATTCAGCGTAAAAAACGAACATTTATTCTTTTGCGTTGCTGACTATTTCTTCTTTAGAAAAATTTTTCCATAATTATAAATTCTCCCTTTCATAGTGCGAGCTTTTTTTATTTCTTCGTTTATTTACTTTACCAAGGCTAATTTTGATTGTCAAAAATTTTATAACATGTACATGTTTAGTTTTTTAAGCTATGTAATGAGTAACCAAAAAAAAGTAATGATAATATCACAAACAAAAACTATGGATAGTTACGCATTACTTTTGATAGCATGTTTTATACTATCTTTTTAAAATAATTTTAAAAATAATTCTGAAAACTTGCTGAACTAACTGCTAATTGTTAATATGCTTCATAAGTCAGGGACACCTTTGAACATAAAGAGTATAGGTGCGAATTGACCCATCGAGCCGTTCAATTCAACTACTAGATCCCTGTGTTATAAACGTTCCAGCAGCTATGATTTACATTCATCTCATCAACCAGGACACTATTAAGAACCAACTGGCGTTACCATGAGCATTAATTGGAGGAATATTTTTGAATGCGTTCTGCCGCAAAATTGCAATTCATTCTGCTCTTTATTCATTAATTTGAAAACATTTGTATGAGAATCTTTTCTTTTATCATTCACCTCTGGGGAGAAACTCTCGTATACCGCATTGATTCTAAGAGAGCAGCGTTATAGCGACTGCCCCTTTTAAAGCTTCCCCAACTACATGAGAGCCATAAAAAGCCTTGATACATTTTTGTGACTATATAGAGCTCCAGCTATCTCGGCCAATTCCAGGGGAGTTAATCGGTCAGGCACAGCTTCGATTAATCTAACTACCAACAATGTATTCCACCCGTTTTTGCTAACCTCCGACCCGGATTCTTCAATCAAAGAACCGGTTGCTATTAAATCAGCTCCAACTGCTATTGTTTCTTTTTTGCTCGGAGCAAATTTCGCCATAGCAATTTATTCAACAAAAACACATCACTGGGATGGATCAACAGGATTGACGAATTGAATCATTTCTTCAAATCTTGTCAATTGGCAAGGAGTTGACGATCGCATACTCCGCGCGAACGGTGGCTGAATGCTTTACTACTGGTTTTCACGTCATTTTGTCTCTTATTGTTTCTAAATTCATACACTTACCATTTTTTAAGAGCTCATAGCGTAATCATAGCCCATCTGGTATTCTTTAAACGAACCAATGGCCGTTTTCCTAGGCACATCCAACAATTCTAATAAGGTGTCATAAGGAGTTTCCGAGGTAATATGTGATAATAAATCATCACCCAGTCGCATAATAGCCGGAATAAAGCCGTTGCTATGCATGAGTTCAGAAATAATTTTTGGTCGAACAAGTCCTGACTGTCTGCTTTAAAACATCAGCTATAAATTTCTTCTAGAATATTCTCGGACCATAATCATCGTAGCATAAGCCCGTTGAGATTAAAATTTTGTTTCATTAACCGTTTTATACGTAACTTGATAACACCTTAAATTGATTTGCAAAGCATTTTCTGTATTTGTCATGAACAGGTTGATTGTTCTTTTCACATTTTTATTCTTTTATTTAACGTTGATTCATGATTGCTGTTCCAACTCATTTTAATTGATTCTCTCCATTCCATCTTGACTCTTTTTTATAAATCCCTATAACGAGATAATTATTTGCTTCTTCTACATTATTCCGTCTATGTTAACAGCGTTGTCTTGTTTCAGAGCGGATGCCAATTTTGTATGCGCCCTCGGATACGGTTAATCCTAATTTGGTAACGGAATCATGAATTACTTTTCATTTCGATTTATAAATCGTCCTCTACAAGAATTACTAGATCGGGATGAAATCTCTGCCTGATATGAAAACATTAGGAAAACAATCCAGGGTGAAAATAACCTGATCATGCTTAAAATCTTTTTCGTATTATAAACGGTTAAAAGCGGATATGATCCATACCATCTTTTAAATAATTTTATTACCGATTCTCTTCATGCCGCTGGCATATTTTCAGCAGAAGAATCAACCACATGCAATAATAAATCAACATTGCGTGTTTCTTCTAAGGTTGATTGTGAAATGCTTCATCAGCTCAAGTGTTGGTAAAATCTTGAATAAATCCAAACTGTGTCAGTCAATGTTACATTGTCCTGATTCAGGGCGAGGATACCAGTTATCTTGTTAAAGGATCCAAGGTAGCAAATAACTGATCTTCTTTGCATCGTATCTGCTCTCGAGTAAGAGCATTTTAAAATGTCGATTTTCCCAGCGTTCGTATAACCAATCATAACCAACTGAAATATCCCACTATCTCTTTACGCTGTATCGCGATCTTCGACTACGATTGTTTCCGGTTTCTCTTTAATGTTATTTCTTAATATCGTTAAACCTCGGTCACGAAATACTGACGACGGTCTGTTTCTATTTCGTATTATTCCCGGGACCTCTTTTCCAATACACCACCTAAAGAGATAACCGATTCCATGGCAGACTAAACGAGGCAAACAATTTTATTGTAAGCTGGGCTACTCAACTTGTATTTACCGTTCCGTACGTGTGAGGCCACGACATGTGGACAAAAATAATGTTTGCTAGTAATTAAGTTGAATCCGATCAATAAATTTTTATCTTCATCGAATCAACTCTGAATAATTTGTCTAGTTCGTGTCCAGGAGTCACATGCTGATGTAAAAAATACTCCACGGTCCGCTCAGTTTCTTCAAACTTTAGCTAGTAACTCTTCTATAGTGTGCCTTTTCCTTAAAAAGTACGAGAGTACACGCTCTCTTAATTTGCGTTCAAACTCTTCCACAACAAACTCTTCTAATGCAGTTCTCATGTCAAATTGAGCCTAAATTCTTTTAAGAATAGTGAAATAAAGAAATTTGTTTCTCTTGTTCTGAAACTCCAAACTAACACAACTTTTTCTTGTTCTTTTTTGTTCCATTTCTCTATGACCTGCTTTCTTTTTATAGCTACTCACAGTCAAAAATAGCTTAATTTCTCTTTTATTTTATGTGGCAGTTTCTGGGGTCTTTACTAATCCCACGCATGACTAACATTTTTTAGTTGATGTCTAAAACCACTTAAAACTGTTTTTGCGTATCTTCTTGAATTTATTTGAATTTCAGTAACCACATTTTCAATAGATTCCTCTTTATTAAAATACGAATCCACTCCTTATATACCAATCCCTTTTAAAGCGAGCATCTGGAGATTCTGGCCAGAAGACCATCGGCGCTTCTAACGCCCGCGCCTCAGTGCGAATCATTTGTGTACACCACGTTCGTTAATACGATTGTTATAAACTTAGGAACGTATCCGGAGTTTAAGCCTATTATTTGTCAGTCAAATAAACGGTTCCTTTGTCTCATTTTCTTCTTGTATTTTTAGGATAAAAGGAATACCAGTCGGTATGAGTGAACTTCTAATTGCACGAATAACACGTCTATACATTATGTGATGTCATGGATTGTTTCGTGCTACTGGGTCCAGTGTCTCAAGTTCATTCCATAAGTCCGTTAGCACCAAAAAAGCTCTAGATTCTGATTCTTATTTGTACACGAAAAGCTATAATCACTTTTTGTCCAGCGCCTCCCAAACAATATCATGTAAATTAGTGGATTCAAGTATATATTAGGTAATAAAGGGGTGGGGGGGGGGGGGGGGGGGGGGCCCCCCCCGTCCCACCGACAATAATCGAATTTTACCTCTAGCTGTAAGTTCGTGACAAGTGCTCTTCCTTTTTTGGAATCAGATACCGCTTATAACTGATAACAGTTTACTCATCAATTAGATGATGAGGTATTCCCTGCTTCTGTTCTGCTATTGGATACTTTTGCCCGGGGGGGGTGACTATAAATTTAACTGCTTGTAGGAGGGATTGCATTGAATCGCGCCGCTGGATGATTCCATCGTCTTTGCCAATGCATACTTAATTTGTTTTTCCCCGACTGCATGTTAGGGACCGACATCACAATACTTTAGATCCTAAGCCACTTTTTTTCTCCCTTTAACATACAAAATCTATTTCTCATTTCGAAAAGCATAGCCTTTTTTTTGGGAAAAAATCTGTAAAGAATACCGGTTACTTTGTTATTGAAACAATAATTAAGTCTTCTTCACTATTAATCGTCCAAAGGTCGGACTGAACTTTGAAGTTTGATCTAAATCAACACTTTCTTAAACCATTCGCAAACTAAGGGATGGCCCAATTTCGACAAGATGATCGCGGAGTTTAATAGTGGTTTCTATTTTCTCCATAATCTTTCGGAACAATATAATGCAATCTCACTTTTTCATCTATCTTTTTAAGTCGAATAAGACTCTGATAATTGAATAACTTGAAAAACAACTCGGAATGCATTTGATTGCTTACGATAGTATAGTCTAAAACTTTTTTTCAATGACCTTTATAAGCATACTTATTTGTCTTTAAGTTCAATATATTCAAGTAGACTTTAAAATTGAGTCTGGTTTAATAAATCTGGAGCGCACCTCTTGTAACTAGGTATGACACTATTTTATAGTTTGAGTTGAACCATCAACTACCCATATCTCCACATTGTTTGAAATTCTTCTAAAGAAATAATGTCGAACTAAACTTTCCTCCGTTTACTCGTTCTTATTTACGTTTCATCATGGATTAACCACCAATTTCCACGCTGGTTCAAATGAAATCTAATTCAATTCGTCACTTCTACTCGAATAGCTTCTTCAAAGGCAATTAGCGTAATGTGTTCTGGATGAGATCCTTACTTCCACGTAAATGAGCGATACATGTCTTATCAGGTGGTTTATTTCTATAATTTTACGCTGCCAAAAAATCTTGAAATTAAAGACATTCCATTTAGGCAACTTTCAACCTCTCCTTTCTACAGACAACTATTCACTCTTGTCGCCATTCTTATAAAAAGTGCTGGTGAGTTAACTTGGATTAGTTATTTAAAGAAACACTATTAGATAGGTGTTGTATTATTAATAAAACAAACTAATAAGTCTATTAAATTTAATTGTGTTTTTTTAGTGTACTTTCTAGTTTTATTTGGTTTGAAAAATCTAAGAAAATAATGATTTCCATTTAGACTGAATTAAATAAAAGATAAATCTTTATTGTAACACAATAGCTGATAAAAATCGGTATTACTATCGGTAGGTATACTTAAGTACAAGATAGTTAAAGTCATTACTCGCTTTTCTGTTTGATTTCGGCGCTTAAAATAGAGTTAACAAAATGAATGGAGGGTTTGTTTCAAATGTATCTTAACCCTTGAAGAAACCGCCGAGTATTGGATTATTGAAATTTCGGAAGGTTATGTTCTTGTTCGCTGAATAAAACCACAATTCGTACTGTTATCAGATGGGGAAGATTTCTTTGTTCCAATAAGCAACCAAGTGTCAACCTATTACTCTTAAAAATCATCTTACGGAAAAAACACTAACAAGGCAGAA
>Ga0163217_1030436_pt1 | contig 10410 bp, 16 predicted proteins | sample SynspAceP_FD_185933 | JGI IMG/M metagenome (GOLD analysis project Ga0163217, IMG submission 185933) | Saline lake microbial communities from Ace Lake in Antarctica - Synechococcus sp. Ace-P (PacBio error correction) | ecosystem: Environmental > Aquatic > Non-marine Saline and Alkaline > Saline ... | reverse complement strand
ATTCAGCGCGAGCGATGGGCACCGATATGCCAACACCGATCCTGAGGTGGAGCCCTCACCTTGCCAACGGCTTGGGTCTGGGTCCCCGAACACCGTTCAGCACCCAGGTGATGGCCGCGATTCGCGCATGCTCCGACTACCGTCCAGGACCTGGCTTTGGTTTGGCACCTCCCTGGAGCGTAATCTCACTGAAATCCGCAACTGCAAACGCACGGACGTGCTGGAGGTGGAGGAAGGTCTTTGCCAAGGGCACAGAAAGGAAGCTCGGCGATTGCCACACAGCGCAAACCCCCATTCGCAGCGAGCGGATCAGCGGGGACTGGCGCGCGTGCTGCGCAGCTACCACCGTGGCCGCCCTGGGAGACGTTGGCCCTCTGGCATGAGCGGACATCAGCCACAGCTCTGGTGGAGCGAATGATTGCTGCGGATTGTTCCGTCACCTCCACTTCATGCTGCGCGAGATGACCGCCTCAGTGATCCGGGGCTGGGCGTCTATCGGCCAACATGCCAGCGCATACTTGAACGTTATGGCGGCGTGGTGTTCAGTCAGCGGGTGCTTGCTTAGCCCTTGTCGTAATGCCGGCATGGCCCGCGAGGCAGGCCTACGCCATCGTTCAGCGGCCATGCCCATAGCCGCCTTGGAACACCGAGCGGCGATTTTCGCGCCCAACGTCAACGGTGATGCTTGAAGTCTGCGGCCGTCTCAATACGCCCAGGCGCGATAAGCCTGCTTTAGCACGGCCTTGCATCAGGCAGTCTGGGGCGTTGATCTGGAGCGGCTGGGCCTCTGAATCCCGCCCCAGCCCCTCGAATGCTGCGGTACGATCGCTCTTTGCTGGGGAAAAAGGTGGTGGCGTTGAGAACCGGCCTCCAAGGGCCTAGGGGCAAATCATCCCACCTACTTTGCGGCTCTGGGCCAGCAAGGTCTCCAGCTCGCGGATTCAGACGTCCCCTGCTCCAGCTGATCTGGCTCTCGGGCAGGTGGAGGCAGATGGCGGCATTGATTTCGGCGACCATGGCACGAGGGTCGCGGTCTCCCGCGGCTCTTGCCGCTTCGCTTCTGCCAGCCAGAGAATCACGAAGAACCACCACGGCGACGGATCAAACCGAGTTGGGTCCAGCCACAAACAGGGCTGCCACCAGAAGGATCACGCCGAGCAGGCAGCCTCCGCAGCCTGAGGGCACAGCCATCGCTGGGGCGGTGCTCAAGGGAAACATGCGCTTTGCTGGGACGCAGGGATTCTATTGAGAGGCAGCTGGTGCTCCGCGTTAAGAAAAATTTGTTTTCGATTAATCAAAAAGATCTAACCTATTCCATTGGTTGAAAGGGCTTTTGGTTCGTACCTATATGCAGAATGGAGTCAGAACAATTTCCAGGAAAAAAAAAACAAAGGCAAGCCACCTGATAACAATTCTGATGTAGGGGCATTGGTTTCAGCTTCTGGGATTGCCTGCCAGATGGCAAAGAGCAGTATTGTTGCCAGTGACCAGTTTAAATTTTATGTTTATTCAAGTTTTATCTTACGCCTTGTATTGACCGAGTCTTGGACGGCTATTTCTTAATAGGCAATGAGCTTTCTTTAATTGTTGGCATGCTCAACAGGCTAGATCTACGTTGAGATTCGGGAGATCCTTGAAATAAACGGGGCATTGGCGAAAGAAGCGGAAGCATGCGCCTAATCTCAAGGTCCACTCTGAAGAGTGCGGAACTCTGCAGCATAAATAAAGTAGTTGCCGAAAGGTTTCCTTGTTTTTGAATATTATAATCGCCAATCCCTCAGCGCAGGCTGGTATAGGCTTCTTCCGTCATGTTGCTGTTCCGGTTACTGGTGAGCTTGGTGTAGTAGTTCCTGGCTGCGTAGATAAGAGTTGATAGCGTTTCGGCTTATATCAAAGTCCTCTTGGAGCCGATCCAGAAATGCCTCCTGTGAGACTGCGTAGCTGCTAAAGATGGAGAATTTAGGCTCGAAGTTGATTCTGGGCTGTTTTGCGCATACTGCAGCTTTGCGATGACTGGACAAAAATATGGGTAATTCAGATAGGCCTTTCTTCACTTGCTTGGGCCATAATCTTTTCTTGCATGAAGAGTACATCTCGGTTTTCTGGTAACATCTATTGCAGATTTTCCGCCCTGATCACTTCTCCGCCGTCTAACCGTATCAAACGATCGGCCTGAGAATTCCCTTGCCGCCACCGTGCTTTCTGATTCGCTTCGGCCTCTGGAGATATCATGCAAAGACAAAGGTGCATTTCTGCTGGCTACTAGGAAGGCTCGGCCTCTATCCGGGGTGCAAGATGTACAGGTCTAAGCGCACAGTGAGTCTTTCTTGGCTCATATTCGATCATCCGGACTTACTGTCCTCGTCACCGATGAGAAACATGTGATTGGAGTGTTTTGGGCTGTGAAGGCGGAACATTGTGGACAGCAATAAGTAGAAGACAGCAAAAGTAAATTTAGTCTTATTAATCAGTTCCTGAAGGCTGTAAAGCTGCCTAAATCTAAATTCATTAATGGATCAATTCCCCTAGAAAGGTGACGGCTGCAGCTTGCTTACTAGCTCCACTCCCTTCTGCGGTGCTCGTTCGAATGACCTGCTTCATCGATCAGGCTTTTGCCGTTGGGCCACCTTTGCTGAAACGATCCTACCATGCCATTGGTCCCAAAATACGTATCTTGCTGCGTGTAGCCATCTTCCCATCTGAAACTACTTGTAAACAGTATTTGGACCATTGATGTTTGTCGAGATGCTAGTTAGGCAAGAAAGTGATTCGATTTCGAGGTCGCGGTAGCCTACGGAAACGTACAGGAGCTTCATGCCTGCGGTCACTTGGCGTTACTATCGAGAGGGCTTGTTTTGCTGTGTGTCTTCCTTTCTGGTTTGGATTGGTTCCTCAAGGTCGGAAGATGCTTCATTGGATTGAGTTTCGGCAAAACAGCGGGGCGTCGGAATTTGTTTGGTATTGAGATTGCGTTCTAGGCTTAGGCGCCGGGTTCTTTGATGGGCGATTGAAATGAAAATCCAGCTTTCAGAGAGGAAATTGTTTCGATACTTTTTCTTGTTTGATTCCAGAGAGAGGACAGCCCAAGTAGCAATAACTACAAACGGCGCTTGCCAATGAGCCAGAAAAACAAAGCGGGGTCATACCCGACTTGACCGATGTTGTTTAGTTGGACGAGACTTGCCGATAGTTTCTGAGACTTGGAAGGAGTGCCTTGCAGCCTTTTGTCTTGGACATTTTTTATTCCGGAATTCGGACGTCTATCAAAGGTAAGACGGTGGTAGGAAGGTAGGACTCGTTGAGCTCATGGGAGCAGTTCTTCGGCGCGAGCAGCAATGTCCTTCGGCTCCTCCGCGGTGCGCCTTTTGGCGCATGGCTGCTGCTCCGAGCAGTCTCAACAGGGGCTGGTTTGAGAATCTGCTGGCATCCGCAATTGTGAGCGAAGTTCGTTGATCTCCACTAGTCCTGTACTGGTCTGCTGCTGGCTGACCCGGACGCTCAAGGCTCTCCAGTCCGTCGCAACAGCATCCGTCTGCTTCTCCTGCTCGGAATGGGACGATTGTCGGGGCACCCATTCTCACCTGGCTTGAACAATAGTCCAGCTTCTTGCGCGCACCCACCGGCATTGTAAGATTCGGAGAGCATCTGCAAGACCAGGAGTCTTGTTGCCCCTCAGGGACTTCCATGGGCGGTGGGAAGATTGCAGCTGAAACAGTCTCGCTGTCCCCGACACCCAGGCAGGGAATCAGCTTGCACCCAGGACGACGGCACACCCACCGATTAAGCTCCACAGACTTGGAAACCACCGAAGCGCGACTTCGGCCACGCTGAGCGAAAGGCCACGCTTGAGGTATGTGGCGGTGATCTCTGCTGGAGCCTGGTAAGCGCCAGGGCCTCGCAGGAGAGCGCGCGCAGCAGACGGGTGAGCAGCAAGCTCATCGACGGGCCACGGCCGGGCGTGAGGAGAAGCACCTTGGCGGCTGTTGGGGGCGGAGCCGGCCTGGCAGGGAACCTGCAGCTGCTCGACGTCTCGCTCCAGTTTGCAAGCAGGCGAATCGAGCGTGAAGTGTGGCAGCCATCTCAGCGGTTCTCCTGACGCGTGAAGCGCAGCTCAGATGCGGCGGCCGTTCGGCACGATTCTTCGGTCGGCCGGGGGCATACCGACCATCTACCCTCGATCAGATGCTACCGGCGAATAGGGGCGAATGAATCAAACCTGTCGCTGCCATCGGAATCCAAGCCTGGCCCTGAGCTCATTGGGCACAGCCAGGGCGCGCAGCAGGCCCCAGATCGGATGTTTGAGCCTGGCCAGGGAAACGTTTGAGCGTTGATGAACGTTTGCCTTGGGCAGTCAGCAGATCAGAGGTTACTCATCCCTGGCTGAATGGTTTGACCATCGGTGTGGCCAATCACTTCGACGCTGATCGAGTTCGGTGTATTCTTGATTAGGATGCTCCGAATGTCCGGTAAAGCGTCGATCCAGGGGCATTGTTTTGAAGTCTTGGGCCTCCAGCACATAGCTGTCCGGTGGCTGAAGCGGAAGGATTTCCCGCTCCGTTAAAGGAACCAGGGGTCGGTTTCTCGTTATGGCTCCCGCCAGGGCTGCGATGGCCACGGTAATTCAGCAGGATCCAGCAGGCTAGTGAGCTGAGCAGGTTACGGTTAATAGCCGATCCAGTAATTGGTGTGTGTGTTCTGGGAGCGTCGCCTGGAGCGAGCCATGATCAGCGCCCCTCCCCGTCAAGATCTCGGCATCGGGCCCTGCCATGAGCTCAGGCTTGAGCAGGCGGGTCTCGAGATCCATCACTTAAAACTCGATCAGCCCCTGGCTGAGGGCCTGGGCATTCCGGGGATCGGTTGATTCCAAAGCTCAATTGAGTGCGGCTCGCTGGGTTGTTGATGCCGCACCAAGATCCTTGCAATTGATCGACGTAGTTGCTCGGCATGGTCTCTCCGGGGCTTGCTTGCTGCGCTCGGCAGCAGCGCCTCATTCATGCGAATTTTGGCATGCTTGCCACCAACTCACAAAGGCGCTGGGAGCTCATCGAGCGCTCAACCACATTGAGATTCCAGTTGGTGAGTGCGACGCTCGAGCTTGCAGCGGCGAACACCCTGGCATGCTTTCGGCCACTGAGGCTATCGGTTAAGCCAGGCGAGCGCGGGACTGACGGACACCTCCAAGGCCAGCTTGCCGGTCGCTGCGATGACCTCCAGACGGGCTTCTCGCAGCTGCTTGCTGCGCTTCCGTCGACGATTGGGTGCTCTGCTGCCAGCGACAAGGTGGCCTTGCTGCGCGTAATTGATCTCTGTTGCATCTTGCTGGCTTGGCGAGGTCGGCAAGGTCTTGCAGTTTCTGTTTCGGCCGTTTTTGGCGAGCAACTTTCCATTTCCGATTGGCTGAGGCATCCAGCCCCCCATCTCGCACATCGATCAAGGCGGGCACTGAGGCCATTCGGGAACTGGCTTGTTGATCTGCTCCTGGGATTCCTGTAGCTACGTACCGATTGCTGCAAGGTCGATGGCGGAAGTCAGGTCACGAAAAGGCCTGTGCCGCCTGCACGAAATCCCTGCCCGCTTTCGTGAAGCTGCCATTGGAACGCTGCCGAGCTCTGTGGCGAACTGGCAATCTTGTGCCTGGGAGGTGAGTGTGGTCGTTGACACTGAAAAATCTTCCTTGAGCTTGCGGAGGAAAGCCTACGTTACATGGCTGATTCGACTGCTGCCATGGATTGGCGACAGCAGTTTCAAGCTGGTTGCATTCAGATCCTGAATCGAATTGAGCGTAGGGGAGCCCATCACCTTTGCGTCGAGCTGCTGGGAAGCAGCCGTCTCCAGCCAGGCTGCTCAACAGTGGCTTCACAGCGCTCCAGAGCATTCCTGGTGCCGACGATCTCTGCGGTCCAGATCAGCACCGAGCAAACTCAGAAACGAGACCGCACCAGGCTCGGTCTGGAAACGGCAGGCTCCCATGGGGGCCACAATTCCCAGAGAAGGGCTGATCAGGTTCTTCTGGTGCTGGCATTCTTGCCCAGGCCCAAGCGTATTCTCCACTCAGGACAACGGTCAGGGCCGAGCAAAGGTACCCAGAAGGCCATCGAGATCAGGCATCCCCGGGGCTTGCCTGCAGCCAGCTCTGGCTTGATGCCGCTGTGAATCTGACCAGAAAAAAAGGGCAGGGAGATGGTTTCGATACTCCACCAGCACTGAATTCCGGCGGATCGACTCTGAGTCGACAGAGCAGAGCAGCGCGATTGTAGCGGTCTTGATGGCGCTCGAGTCGATCACCTCCACTTCGAATCTCCGATGTTCGTTCTGGTGGAGCTGAGCCAGCCTGGTCGCCAATGGGCTGGTCAGGCGTGCCAGCCTGCGCGGAGAGGTTCAATCGCCCAGAAAGGCCACCACCACCATCACAATCAGGATGACGACTTTTGGAGGATTGATCAGGTTCGTCCATCAGGCTCGAAACGGTGCGTGAACATCCTGTGATGATTGAGTATCTTTCCATGGCTAGTCACCGGTGCTTAGGGGATGGCTTCCATCCAGTTGGCTTGCACAGGCCGGCTTGAATCCTCGAATACACACCATTTGAGAAACATGGTTTAAGCTGAATCAAGGCAAGGCACAGCAGGGCAAGGGACGCGCTGGAGGACAGGGCCAAAATTGTCGTATCTCTCAAGTTTTCTGCTGAGCAGCGTCAAGAAACTCAGTTGAACCACCTCCATGCGCAGCGAGGGAAAAGCTCCACGCTATGAGCTTGAAGGGGTTGCCACTGATGTGGATGATCCTGCAGGAGCGAATGAGTGGCTGGAGACAGCAGCTGAGTGGAATCTCACGTGATTAGCGCCCTGTGGCTGCTCGCCGCTGATGCACCAAGACATTGGCCGGTGCACTCCGAACAGCGAAGAGGCTGTTGTGCCGGCCATCAATCTTTTCCTTGGAGGCACCATTCTTGATGCCTATGCGAGCACTCCAGAGTTCTGCTGGCAGCCTTCGCCTCGCATGTAGCGTCAATGGTCGCACCCTCAGACCGGTTGCTGAGATCGATGGCGGGGGAGCTCGAGCTGGTTTGTTGCAGGAACCATCCTGGCATTTGGGCAGGCCCTCGATGGGAGTCGGTTGCTGGTGCCCCGGCCGGGAACCCTGGATGAGCGCCGCGACTTCAATTGGACTCACTTGAGCGGCTTTTTATAGCATTTCGAAGTTGTGAAGCAGTTTCCAGCCCTCCTGCATCTGTATCCGACCGGCCAGAAAGCTGAAGCGATGGTGAATGGCCGTAGATGGCAAACTCAAGGAGAAAGGAGTGTGAGCATTGACTCCCGACGCCCCTCAAGAGCCGAACATCTCAGGGCGCTGTGCTGCAAGCTTGAGCTTTCGTTTTGGCCAGGCTGGAAGCGTCTTTCCAACTGATTCAGGGATGGGCGCAAGCGACGCTTCCTTTTTGGATATGACCCCCAGGATTCCCTCGTCAACTTGCAATCACTGTCAGGCGCGGCTTCTTTAAATTCAGCGACAAGATCGAGGTCTGCTCTCATAGTCATAGATCCCCTTCTGGGGACTTCTGGTTTTGTCGTGAGCTCTCCAGGAGTCTGGGCGGGTGGGACAGGAGCCAGTGTCTAGGCCGCCACGCTGAATCAGCAAATTGCTTTCCCACTCCAGTGACAAACCTTGCAATTGGTTCTGCTTGTTGAGGTTGCCCGCGTTCATTGCCTCTTCTGATTCCGAGTAATATTCAGCCCTGCCACCGTTTAACTCACGAATCGTGGCCCTGTCGTTGCTCGTTGAACAGGCAAGCCTGAGTACCGGGCCGTGACCTCGTCGCAGGGGATTTACCGGCCGGTGGAGCGTTGCGATGGAGGGCCGAGTGCGGACGGCTTCTGGGCGGGATAAGCTTTGCGTTGACAGTAGAGATTAAGTTGTTCGTGTTTTGATAATGCTCTCGGAATCCAGCTTGGCTGGGCCGGCAAAGTTGCTTGTTGATCGACAGTAGTTTTTGAGTTTGTGCTTGCCATTCGCGCTCCACGAGTGGCCGCGCTTTATCGTATTGATTTTCAAGCTGTATTTTCTCCATATCCTTTTAATTTGCTCTCGAGTGCTCTTGAGGCGCTGCGTGCAATCCAGCCTGTGTGGCGAAGCCCACCAATAGATGAATCGGCCAGGGAGCTCAACCCCTGATAAAAATCCAGCCCAGCCATGGCGACCCAGCCGATTCTCCAGGATCAACAGAAGAAATTCAGTCTCGCTGTGCTATCCGCCTACTAGAGTGGTTGCTATCTTGCTGCCTGGTTTGCGTTGCAGCGCGCAGCCGATGTTATTTGGGTGCTGCCTTTGAAACTTCGCGGGCTGTATTAGGGCTGGCAGAGTGACCCACAAAGCGATAAGGCGTTGTGGCCCAGCAATAGAATGATAAGGCGTAGGGCGATCGCCGAGCTTTTGACTCTTCAGAATACTGCCATGATGACTAGCAGGTGCCACAGGGGAAAAGGAATTCAGAACACGCTCGGCCCATCAGGGGCAAGCGATCGTTGATCAGGGCGCGACAGGCCCATCAAAAAACGCTGGTTCGGGCTCAAGGTCGCCGATCTCGCTTGCCACTTCGCCTTGGGCAAAAGCCTGATGCCTGCGTCTCGTACATCATAATCACAAAGGCTGTCGAGGAAGAATCAGCTTGCGAATGGCAGAAGACTGCTGATCCTTTTGCAGAGCCCTAGAGCTAATCGTCGTAGTTGCTGACATAAACTGCGCAACTCTGTTGAGACTCCAAGCTCGTAACTGTCTAGAGCATTGATGTTTATTAGGTAATCTTCATATGCTGATTATCCAACGCGCCCAAAGAATGCCTGTTGACACAAGCTCTCTCGCACAAGGTGCAGAACATTCAGGTCTCTTGCGGGCGGTCAAAATTTCCTGGAAGTATTGACGGCCCTTTGCATGTATCAAGGACGCATTGCGTTCTCATCCTTAAAAGGCATTGGAGAGAGTTAGTGGGAGCAGCCTCCTTGGACGGGCTCGTCTACAAATCCAGAGCTCCTGCTTGCAGCTCATTCCAATCAGGAGTGTCAGCATCGCAGAGACTTTTGGAGAAGTCCCACTCTCGGTCGAGCCAGTTGACTGAAACGGCACCGTTGCCGCCCCAGGATACACCGGCTATTGCCAGTCCCTGCTTGCGAAGCGCGCCCCTACCCTTGGCCAAGGCTTGGAAACCAGGCCGAGGTAGTGAGTAAATCCCGCCAAACAACTTCACGCAATTCAGGCTGATAAGCCCAATAGTTTGCTTTGTCCTGCTTGGCTCGGATGACACTAAATGGGCATGACGCATCCTGCAGCAGTTCATCGGAGCATTAGCGCAGACAATTTAGTCCAGGCCAGCTGATTGAGTTTTGGATTCCTGTCTGGAGCTTGGGCATCATCTTTCGCGATTCTCTCCAGTGACCCAGGTGCAAACAGATAACAATTGAGATTGAACGAGGAGTTTTGAATTGAAGAATAGTTGGTGCAAGATGTTGCCGCGCAGGCCAAAGGGCGGATAGAAACCTTGTGCAGAAGCCCATTGTCCTTGCCAGATGCTGATGTCGGTGTGCCGCCACCTAATCCAAGGCAGGGGGCCGTCATGAATCATTCGCGGCCAAGATAGTTGCCGGAATTAATAAGCTTTGGCAAAAAAGGCCACGGGCTTCGGCTGCAGACCTCTTTTCCCCGCCATTCCTCCAACGAGCTGAAGGCTCAAGGGGCCTGTCAGAGCAGTGAGCTCCTGGCAGAGATCTCCCACTGGCGGCCTGTAGTTCACGCTTCATTAGGCGAAAAGGCACTGGATAGAAACCAAGCCCATTGACACTTCTGCAGCACCACCTAGCTTGTGCAAGCATTGCTGCTGATCAACAGGGGGGGCCAAAAACTCTTGCAGGAATGGCTTCTGTTAAATTTTCAGTTGGGGGCGCCACTTCGAAACCCTGTATGAAGCCGCCGTTACCCGGCGGCATTCCCAGGGATTGTGCTGGGCCACTGGAACCCGAAGGAGCCTGATGATAGAGATCTTGGAACTCTTCCCGTTGACCCTTCTTTGCCAAGCCATAGGTGTTCAGGCAGGTGGACGTTGGCGGATTGTGAATCTTTTGCGGAAAGTTAAAAACAGCTTTGGGATGGAAGAATTTATTTATTATAGAGGAAATTTTAGCTGGTTTTTCCCTTTTTGGGGCCAAGCGGTCAAAGGAATGACCCCGCGTGTTTCCAGAGCTTAACGAGCTGGGACGGGTATCCTCGTCTTGATGAAGAATTGGTGAAAGGTAGGGTGCCGAAAAATGCAAAAACCCCACTCGCCAAGGGTTGGGCAAGGGACCCATTGTTTTTCCAGGCGGGCCCGGTGGTGATTTTTTAAAAAAACTGGGGATCCTCTTTTTCCTTTTTTTCCTGTGT
>Ga0163217_1117528_pt1 | contig 10411 bp, 11 predicted proteins | sample SynspAceP_FD_185933 | JGI IMG/M metagenome (GOLD analysis project Ga0163217, IMG submission 185933) | Saline lake microbial communities from Ace Lake in Antarctica - Synechococcus sp. Ace-P (PacBio error correction) | ecosystem: Environmental > Aquatic > Non-marine Saline and Alkaline > Saline ... | reverse complement strand
TAATATATTTAATCGCACTTTATCGAAACTTGATTTAAATCCAGTAAAGAATCACATGATTTTGTTGAAAAACTAATCATAATCCACAAAATAATGCATTTGGTCTAAAATTATCCGATAGGAAAAAAGTCCGTTAATTGATGAAAAAATTGGGTTTTCTTCTCTAATAAGTGCCATTAGCCTCTGAAAACACCCTTCCTCAAAAACCATCTACGGTTGGTTTGAAAAGCCAATACCATTAAGGATCTGCCAAAAGTCTGAAAACGTGCGACTGTTTCGAAAGTACCAAACTTCCAATCAAATAACAAGAACAAAAGGGGCTTTTTGAATCTGCCAACGAAAAATACACCCAAACCTCTAGCAAGAAGATTAATCATAAAAAATCAAAATTCTGGGAGTATAATTGAGAATTATCATACCACCCCTGTCACAGAATATTTTCTGATGAACCTTTACCTCTCGCATCAGCATAGGATAAGTTATCTCAAAAAGAGGAGCCATTCCGCTATTCAGCAAGCTTTAACCAATTATCCATTATAAATGGATTTCCCTGTAATCCAGTCACCTCTATCACAGTATTCTGAGAAATGCTGTTATTTAAGTAAAAAATTGCCTTGCCAAGAATCTGCAATCTTTTTATTTAGTTGAAATAATTCTCATTGATTGAGCTTTAAAGGTTTAATTCAATATGGGCTCAATTATATGGCCACGACCATAAAACAATATTACAAAACTACCTATTTAAGCGAATTATTTTAGCAAATGGAAGAATGTCTATTGAATATCACTTCTGATTAAACTAATGTTAAAAATATTCATTTCCTCATGCTACCTCTAATTTAACTAATGCTTTTTTGTTAAAAAATTCACACCACAATATTTTGACTGCAGCTTCCTTCAACTCGCAAGGTATCAACTTGATAAGAACTTAAACATACCTTATTCGGCTCTTTTCATTATCAGACCTTTGGCTCGAAAAACATTAAACCCCTTCCGCAGCAGTTAATAATTTGGTTAAATAAACCGATCATGCACGATACTCTCCTAAGTAGGTACAGAGATTGAATTTTTTTATCCTTAAAACTTTTCATCTTATAATCGAATGATAAATCTTCGAATTCCCGAAGCAAAAGCAATCAAAAGTCAAAACTATTAGAAACCTCTCGCTAACCACAAGGAAGGATGTTTACTGGATATCTCTGTTCTCATGATTTTACCAAATCCATCAATTATTCTGCGGCAAATTTAATTGATTTCTTCTTATCTGTAACAAATAAGTATTCAGTAATAATATGGATTAACTGGAATTCTTGAGACCGAAAATCATCCATTGATGAAAATTCTTGTCACCCAATAACTTTTTGTTTTTCTATTATTGGAAACAGCTCCAAGAATCAGGCATATCTTTAGCTTAGCCAAGCAAACTAAATAATCAGTCACACTGTTTCAGTAGCAATTATATATTCATCAAGTTTATCATGACCGTCATTTAGCAGGGATGGATCAATCTGCGAATTCTTAAACAAGCTTAATATTCTTACGTCCAAGACCGATTGATTCAATTAATTTCCGAAGGAAAAGCATATCTTTATTGATTCTTTTGGTAATGTTGAGGACCAAATACAGTGAGATTTGAAAAGTATCAGGAATTCATGAATTCACCTAATGAATTTTAAGTTGGTATCACTTAGCCTTTTAGTCTAATTTCATCAAGCTTTTATGCAATATCTATCATTACAGTTTAGCATAGAATGCTTCATTAATTTAACTGAATATTACAAAAAATGCCAACAACCTCGAATCTCATCAAAAAACTTCACCAACTCTACGACGAAGCACTCCCATTCTTCATATTTCAATCTCCAAAGCTCTTTGAAATTCAGATTTCAGTGTTGGTTGAATAGTAAATTTTTGTGCATTGAAAGAATTGGCTTGATTGCCTGTTAAGTTACTGAAAATTCCGAGATCAATAATACTCACTATGCGTTCAATATAAACTGATGTTAAAGTAGTTTGCAGCATCAAAATTCAGTTCAGCTAATTAAGACTGATAGGAAGGGTTGCAGATACTTTCTGGCTCTTCTTAATAAGAAACACTTCCAGAATATGGACCAAATGGATCGTTATTTCCTTTCTGCTGCGACAGTATTTTTCAGAATTATTAGTAGCAATGAGGTATCAAAACCTAAATCTGCCAAAGAAATTCTTCTCCAACCCTTTATTCAAAAATCTCACTTGCAACCCACTGATGTCTATTGATTCTTATCTATCACCAATTTAAAAGCTGAGAGATTCTAATCATATGAATTTTGAACATGATCTGATTTTTTTATAAAGTAAATCTGGAAAATCAATAACAGTGCATTATACTACTACGTCGAATATTGGAGTATAATCTTTCTGAAATTAGCCTCCCAGACACGAGCTAATCCTTTCGAGATTCTAAAACCCCTTTAGTGACCCGATCAAATCTCTCATTTAAAAAAATCTGAAAAAAAATCTCATAATAGAGGAACAATTCAATTTCGTGCTCCTGTTTTGATCTGGAAATTCTTAAATTAAATTCCAGCATTTTAAAGGACTCTTCCAAAAGTGAATCATATTCAATTCATTAATGCCTTTAAAAATAGGAAACCTTTATTTTCACATCTTCACACCTAAAAATTCATCGTACAAACTTCACTTAACGCACCATCCACGATATATCTGATAACTTTATCATTTCTAATCAAAATGATGTCGTTTTCTCTTTGGAAAGAAACTTCTAAAAATGATCCATTTGTCCGCGTCTACTATTCAGTCACTATTTCAGCGGGAGATGCTACTTAGTTTTCTAGATCTGCGGGAATGAAATTGATCATTCATATTATTAACTCTTCTTTGTTTAAAATATGAGGTGAAATTCTTTCAGAGAAAACTCATTTAATATTCATATCAATAAAAAGCAAACTCCTAGTACTGGTTTTAATCAATTTGATCTGTACAATATTTTGTACAGACCGTTTCAATATTAAATTTAGAAGGACCAATTCTTTGTTACTTGATTCAGTGACATAGGTTATCATAAAGTCTTCTCATTTTATCATGAGACTTGGAATTAAAGCTGAAAACCATCTCATTTTTATCGGCATTTAACCAATCACGTAGATTCGAATGAACCCAAATTATTGCCTCCCCCAGAAAATGAGCTCATCAACTCTGTGCTTATGCACTTTTGAAAAGTGTAAAATTATTTATCGTGAGGCTCTTCCTGAATTTATTAACCTGTCAGATAGGGATGGATAGCCACTCAAAATTCAGTCTTCTTTGAATAACCGGAAATTTTCTGCCTTATAGTATGGAAATATGGTATATAAAAGTGAATTAGATAGAGATTTTATCATTGTACAACACGTCGATTAATAGTTTAAATAGTCAAAATATTTCATTTTCAGGATCTGTATAGTAGAGTAATTCATAGCCTAACTTACTTTATATTTTCAGTACTATAAGATTAGAACAATTTTTTAAACTTGCCCATCTACCTATTGAAAAGTAAAAGCTTATAATCACCTTCCTTTTCCCTACCAAAACCCTATTTTTTTAAGGCTTAATTCCATACATGAAACCCCGGAAGTACATAGCCATTCACCTCTGGCGCTCGTTAATCAATGAGTATTTGATCAATGTTCATCCTGGAGAGGAAATCTGGATGCGGCACTTTAGAAGAGCGAAAGGAAAGCCATTGAATGAAGTGAAAACTGATGCGGCAGGATAACGAAATCTTACCGAAATTAAATCGTAGAGTCAGCGACCTTTCCATACATATCTGGGCGGTTATGGAACTTCATCGATCAACGAAAGAAATTTTGTTATTTTTCATTTTTTAAAGCATACGAAAATCGCTAAAGACTTTCAAAATTGAAGTTGTTTGAACAATGGAAAAGACTGGAAAAAATGACGCATTTGATTTACAGATGAGAAAGGATTATTACCTCAGTAACTCAGAACATAGAAAGTTGTCCTCATCTACGAGACTGAAGAGTGGCAATTCCCAAACTTTGGTTTTTTTTTTTTTTTTTTTTCCCTTAGATTTGCTACGTGAAGATAGGCTTGCTGAAAAGCGGTAAACTCAAGCTTCCTCAGCAACCAGCTGCAGTTTTGGAAAAATTTTATAGAAATCGGTGAAGGGTGGTCTTGAAGCTTGCCTATTATCAACAGTTGAAAGAAGAATTTCATGACAGTAAAAGAACTATACGAAAAGCTGAGCGAAACAAGGACTTTCAGGATTACAATACGGCGAAGTTGTTGTTGGCCAGAGTATATAGTGTATGGATACACCCAAGGAGAATACCCAGATTTCAGACAAGAGATCCTGTGACTATCCGAGATCGTTCTTAATTCGTCCGAACAATTACTTTAAACGTCATGACTATGGATTCTTCCAGAGTTCCTAAACTTCCTTGAGGCAAGTTAATTTTGGAAAAGGAAAAGTGTGATTTCAACTCGAAATGAACCTGAGAACCTTGAAGAAGTCGAACAAGCATTAAGAAAAGGTATGCCAACGACGGCAAAATTCTTTGCACTATAATCATCACACCGTATTACTTTTTTGGAAGGGGGGGGGGGCCCTTTTTTTTTTTCACCCTTTTTTTTTATTCGGAGGTCTTCTGCAATTTTGAAGTTCTTTATGCTATTCATTCCATTTTTCCCTATATCTTCGAACAGCAAAGTTGAACAATTTTGAATAAAGAATATCGGAGTATAAAACTAATTGTTTTTATCCCGGCAAGTAAGCACGTTACAGTCTCTTTAGGTCTGGTGAATGATGAAAATCATACCGGGCCATTACTTGCAATGATTAATTAATGATCATCAAAGATATTTTTGAAAAGCCAATTGAGCGTGAGATATCTCGGGCATCGTATCAGTAATCCAAAATGCGATACCGTTAGCAGGAAAAATCCAAGAAATACATCTCACGGATGAATCCTCGAAAAGCTCTATATCCTACTCGCAACGGTCATCACATAAAGCGGTCTGGAACATGAATTCGGATCAATGGCTATTACGCTCCGGTAAATCTCACTTTATCAAATACCTCACTATTGCCTGAGCAAGGAAACTTCAGCTGAAGCATTTGGCCATTTCGCATGAAGCTGCAGCAAAATACGATTACTACAAAGCTGCGAAATCAACGAGACATCACTCCTTCTAAATTAAGCTCTGAAGAGAAGTTCAACGGCACCGATATTGAAGGCATCTGTCAACGTGGAGAATGTCACCGCTGATGGTGACCGACGTAACGACTTACACGATCCTGCTGGACATGCTCAACAAAGCACGAGGATACAATTCAATGACCTTTTGCTATGCCATACTTTTGAAAATATATTCGTGATAAAGAAGGAAAACTCGAAGAATTCAGTCTCTCGTTACTCAGAACTGCGGCTAATGACGATTGGATTCTTGGCTGAACTATTGCTTCATCCAACTCGAAGTTACTTGAAAGGAAGCCGACAATTTCCTGAAATGGATACCGTTTCGCTACATCACAAACTCACATAAATCCAGATCTTCAAAGTTCGATTCGAGGCGTGCTGATTCCTGAACAATGAAAAGATTACCTGAAGGACACAAGGATCTAACTCCGGCCTACTGTTCCCTCGTCATTGAGATCTCTTCCAATATGTGGCTATAGGCAACCAAAAGAATTCTTCTCAATTCCCAAAACATCATTGATGCGAGTAAGCCAAGATCTAATAATCAGGTTTGGATCGCTCTGTAATGAACGCAGACCTGGATGAGTCTCGCAAAGCATGATGACCGCATGTGAAAGATGAATTTGGGGAAAATCTTGGTCGATTTATACACGAATTTCGCTACAGAGCAATGATGCTTCCTACATCCCCAAAAAGCTTTATTTTGGAGAAGCAATGCAAAGGCGTAGAAGTGTTAGGAAACCTCTATCGGACTAACACCGATTATTCACAATCAATTCAAGTCCAACATGAATTGTATAAAGCTATGCAAGACCTGAAAATCCTGTAATTGGCTATCTTTGTGCCTTACCAATTTCAGTTATCTCCATGTGTTTGATGCTTTCAAAATCTGGCCGATGTTCATCAAGCAGGGTCAAAGACAGATGAACGATTCGCTACTTGGCATCCACGCACTTACCGTTAAAGCAAAACCAAATCTCGATAGTAGCAATTCATTCGTTCGATAAGTCTACAATCAGCAACTTGATCAAAACTTAACGCGCGAGTTCGTGGCCATTTCAAATGCGCTACAATGAATATGGGTACAAACTATTGAATTTGCCCAGCGAGAGTTAGTTTTATTCATGATCTCCAATCTTTCGATTCAAAACAAAAGTGACCTTTCCGTCCCAATCGTGACATCTGTGCATTTTGATGATGGATACCTGCGATCAAAAACTCCAAAACTTCAGACCAAGAGTCAAGAAGTCCTGTAGGCTTGACGAGGGAAAGTACTTCATCCGGGAAGAAAGAAGCTATTTACTTCTTCAATTGAAGAGAAATAGATGCACAGAACTACATCAAAAATCAAATCTAAGCTGGATGATCGTCATGGATGAGTTTGATATAATTTTAGGGAGTGGTCAATCTGAATAAACAATTCAGTTTTTTCAACAAACGACTTTAAGCTTTCCTACCGGAATCGATGATAAGAAAATATTCCGAAATGGGATTTTCAACAAATCCTAATGACTGACAAACGGTTTCATAGCAAAGCCTTAATGAATCGCCAACGCGAGATGAGGTTGGTGCGAGTATTTGTACAGCGTATAAACGCTTCAGAATGAATTTGACTGGTAGAGGTGAAACCAAAAAAATCTTTGCCCCTTCAACCTCGATTCTGCTCGGAGAACAGCCCAAACACCATCGAAAATTTTAAAGTCAGAATGAGCGTTGCTTCCAAAATCACCCGAAAGATCACGGATAAGTATTACTGAGTCGATTATAACATGGGCAGCGCGTCATCGATTGCGTCGGAAATCAATGGTCATCGCCACAAGAGCGCTCAAAAAAACGCGATTACCAAACACCTGGGCGACTCACAGCAAGCATCAGCTCACGCAAAATTATGTCACAGAGCCAAAGGAGTAAGAGATTGTATGAAGCGGCGTGCAAACCAGTATGTAGCTGGATACTCGCAGGCAAGAAGTCAATGACTTTATCACCGCACGTGGGGAAATATGGCAGTTGAAGAACTGATCAAGCATTTCGAAGAAGAAGCCTCCTTTTGGTGGAAATTTTATAGCAGTGCTACAGGTGCTATTCCAATTGGGCCAAGAAAAGCAGAAGAGTTTGTCTATCAAATCAGCCTCGATACAACTCCAAAAACTTTAGCAGCAACCATGCGGAACCTCTGAGCGAACGGTATGTATTTGTAAAATCATGGAAATGACTTCCGCAAAGTCTCCTCGCTGAGGTTCAGGAGTAATTTCAAAATACAATTTCATAAAAAACTCACAAAGATTTACCCAATGGAATAGAGCTTCTGACTTATGAAGGCTGAGTTGGAAAAAATAATCATGCTTCCTTTGAAAAGGATGAGACCACTTTTAACGGAAGCTATCCTTTCCGGTATGTCCTTTTCATCAGCTTCGAAAGAAATCTGGAAACACCAAAACTTGCCCGGGATCCAAAACCCTTTTTTTCAAAAGATTAGCAGATAATAAAGAGGATCTCAAAAAACCAATTTATTGGCAAGGAATGGCTGGACATCATTCCAGAGCCAAAGGGGACTAATGATGCCAATTCGGATTTTCAGCAGCACAAATCAAAGAGAATATCGCAACTTCCCCAATCCGAGATGCCATCGAAAATCAGATAAGAATCGAGGCCTTCCTACGCAGTGAGGCATCCGCCCATGAGCTGCGAATATCTATCAAAGCCTACAAGGAACTAAAAAGAAATAAACAGGATAGCTCAATCCGAGATGAAAGTACTTGGCCGGTATGAAAGTCTTGCGAACTGGGAAGTCTGAAGCAACAGCCAATGGAATTAACTGAATCGGGCAGTATCGTTAGCGATCGTAAAAAAACGCTGGCGAACACAAAGCTCATTCGATTACGCATGAAATTCGAAAGTCTCAAGCTAGGGATTTCAAGTTGAGGAAACTCAGTAAACTCTACATTTTGCCAGTCAGAAACAACTGCAGGGAAGAATGAAAGTGAATAACCGGGGAAGGCCTATTACATACGAGATGAAGGCAACCGATCAGCAACGAAGCAGATGCTGGAGGTACCTGAACCGTGTCAAGAAGATATGACTGCACTACTTAAGCAAAGTAAAACCATTCATTATCAAATCAAGCACCCATTTATGAATTTAAAGACTTTTTCGCAGCAAACGCCGAAAAAAATACTATCCGCGTATAGCACAGAAACTTCCATATACTGGAGGCTTTGATTGCCAAGCGGAATGAAACGAGAACTTATACCCCTCGAAGCGGCTATTATGTACTGCGAGGAGAGCTTTTGATGATTCTTCTATTCGGCAAAATGGAATGGACTGAGAATGCAATCCCAAAGGAAAGAATAGTAAACGTAATTCGAGAAGTCTGCTATACCTAGTTTAACCTGATACATGGCGATCCGGTTTCTTTCTAAAAACGCTCGATCGGCTCAACTGAATACTAGGAGACAGCAAAAACTCCCACCCTGCTCACACGAGCCAGAAGAGGTCAATCCGAGTCTTAGGCTGCAGGAGAGAAAAAACGACTGCCTCAATCGTCGACAGATTATGCATAAGAACGGAAGCATTTTGCATCATCCGACGCGCTTACTGCGAACATCATCAAACTCCTCAATAGTCTATCTTCGAAGACTGGATATTATAGACCAACTGCCGCTGCCCATTTGTTATTTGGAAGATAAGCGGGGATAATCCATCTCCTGCAATACCACGATCGATCAGCGGACAGCTTACCAGAAAGTAGATATCTCTATCGGCTGCTCTATCAATTCTACATCTCGGAGCGGAAGATGATGGTCTTGCTCCTTTAAAAGAATAAAAAGCAGAAGCAAAGATATTCCTGCTGCGACGCAAGATCTTCACACCAACTGATCTGAGTATATGTGCAAAACACCGTAGGAAACTCTGACTGGATCTCAATCCAATTCGTCTCAAAAGCCAAAAGCTTACCTGATCGATTGATCCTGCTCAGAAGCAAGCGCCCATACTCTCAGAACAGCCAACTGAAACTACTCTATCCTGCAGTGGGATCGACATTTCTGAGTCGAGGATTTGTCTGCTCTATGCCATGTATTTCAGAGGTAATTACTTATTACCGCGGAAGACTAAAAAAGTATCCTTTGACAAAAACCTCTTCGACTGGATATCGATACCGCGCTGACCCAACTGGTCACGATTCTGAGGCTTTACTGAAGGCTGGACAAATACTATTCCTGAATATGATCAAAAGGATGGGATGCCACAAATCTTAATGCCATGCCTGATCGTATTCTTTTCAACCGGCAGGAATTTTGGACTCTGGGAAAGGAGGCTGGACTACTACAGAAGAACTGATCAGATTCTCTTAACTCATGCGGAGCCAAAACCTGCTGCACCAATGATGATCGACTGGAGCAAAAGTGGCGGGAAATATATGCCTCAAAAGGCTTTAAGGAATTACAAAATCAGACCTTCCAAGATTCTAACGACCCACACTACTTCTTAAATCGAATCACTTCCTAAATATACAAGATAGCAGGATTCTCACCGAAGCAATACGAAGATAGCTGCAATCTCCCTACAGGGAAGGGAATATGAATGTAAACACTTTAGTTATGTGCTACGTTCATTCCCTTGAATCCAACAGACTGTGATGACGGGTTCATGAGGCAATTTCCTGCCATGGTTAAAGGAATCTGGAAGTTCGTATGATCAACTTCCATCATGGTATTCCTTTCTTCTATTTGAAAATCTTAAGAAAAATCCTATATCTCAAAATATCAATTTATCTCGCTCCATATGGGTAGAGAACCTTTGCGAATAAGATTTCGTTCAGTTGCTTTTTGTGTTGCTAAAGCTAAAAATAAAACAGGGATCTTACTTCAGATTACATTGAGCGGAACTTCCAACATTCACTTTGAGATATTGAAAAATCTTTTTATACAGCATATGGAAAAAACTATGACTATAAATACGATTTTGTCAAATATCGGGAGAGGATGGAATAACTGAGATTCCTGAAGAAGCACTGAAATCTGGTCAAAAAGAAATCTGTTCTAATCCACAGATCCGCAAACAACTTTTTCAAAAATCCCAGGTGTGACCCATATCTCGCACTATCCTTTGGGGTGAGTGACAGTGTACAAACCAGCACAACAAAGGACCTATTCAGAATACCCATATTCCAAGTCATGATTTTCTTCTTTTTTCCAAATAATAAAAAAACG